>Ga0207828_100279_pt1 | contig 26249 bp, 24 predicted proteins | sample TtaePargueraPR_11_FD_187276 | JGI IMG/M metagenome (GOLD analysis project Ga0207828, IMG submission 187276) | Aerobic enrichment media microbial communities from Bioluminiscent Bay, La Parguera, Puerto Rico - Tt and P2 (3) (SPAdes) | ecosystem: Environmental > Aquatic > Marine > Unclassified ...
GGTCGAGGAAGTGAATGATGAGATCAAGACCCTTCTTAATGACATGCTTGAAACCATGTATGCGGCACCGGGCATTGGCCTTGCAGCGCCGCAGATCGGGGTGATGAAGCGCGTGGTGGTCATGGATGTGTCTGACGACAAGGACAAGCCGGAACCGTTGAAGCTGATCAACCCGGAGATCATCTGGGAATCTGAGGAAACCTCGGTCTATCAGGAAGGGTGTCTGTCGATCCCGGAACAATATGCAGATGTCGAACGCCCGGCCGAAGTCGGCATGCGCTATATGGATGAAAACGGCGAAACGCACGAGATCGAGGCAGACGGGTTGCTTGCGACCTGTATCCAGCATGAGATCGATCACTTGGATGGCGTTTTGTTCACCGATTATCTCAGCGCGCTTAAGCGCAACATGATCCTGAAAAAAGTTCAGAAGCTGCAGAAAACCAAAAAGTCTGCCTGAGACGTCTATCTTGGACGGCTCGGTTTGCTCTGACGACGTTTAACATCGTCATTCCGGGCGGAGCGAAGCGCAGACCCGGAATCCATAACCTGTTGGGATGGTGATGGATTCCCGCCTTCGCGGGAATGACGATCCAAGTATTCGAAGGGGCCGGTTTTCCGGCCCTTTTGTTTTGCGTAGGTTACGAATTGCGGGGTTTGATGTCGTTCGGATCAAGCCCGACGATCCAGCCTTCGCGTTCCAGTATGCTTGGCGTGCGGGGCAGATGTTCAGGGCGTCGACCCTCGGCGATTTCGATCAAACCCATCACGCCAATCAGGGCGTCAAAGGCATCGTCCTTGCCGTGGTCCGGGCCAAAGCCATCCTTGATGTCGGCCCAGACCGAAGGACTGATTTCAATGCCCTTCTTGCTGGCGTTATCGCGTAGTTGGTGCAGGTAGTTCTTGCGGCTGGTTTGAATTGATTTAGTCAACTCACTTGTGTCTAAAAGCCAGCCATAAATTTCACCGGGATAGGTTTCAATCAGGGTGACGCCGGGGGATTTGCTAAGTGCTGCAAGGTCACCCATGAAGGGCCAGATTTTGAAACCGTCGGCGTATCCCGGAAGGATCAGGTTTTTGAGACCGTGCAGCATGGCCTTGCCGACCTGATTGGCGCCAAGCGTCCAGAAGGGTGGACAGGCGGCATTGCGTGTGTTGGTGGGAAATTCGCAGGCGCGGTGAAGCGCATCAAAATCGGCAAGACCCAGCGCCTTGATCAGATGATCGCGTTTGACACTGCCCTTTGTGCCGGAACCTCGAGGATAAAATGGCCGTTTGTGCCGGATTTCATCCGGTGATTGGCAGACATCAAAGAATTCCTGCCACTTATCGGTTTCAAGAAGGCTAAGCAGAGCTTTGAAGTCTTTGACATTGGCGCCATCATACCACGCATCAACGAAGCCAATCGGCATATCAAGGCCAAGCCAGAGAGCGTATTGGGTGCCGTGATCAGACAGGGATTGGCGAAACGGGTCAAGCATCCCGACCGGCTCGATCGTGTGGATTTCCCAACCGGCGTCGGTTCGCCGGGCCTTGGCGACCCAACGGCCCTTGGGCGATAGGCTCCAATCCGCATGCCAGATGTGGGTGACCGGGTATTTGGGCGAATGAGGTAAGGCTTGGCTTGTCATTTGGGCAGGATAACGCCAAATTGCCGCCAGAAGAGTCAAAAGATGAATGGGATTGATATGACCAAGCTGCGCATTGCCTTTATGGGAACCCCGGACTTTGCCCTTGTGGCGCTAAAGGATCTGGTGGCGGCGGGTCATGACGTGGTTTGCGTCTATTCACAGCCGCCGCGCCCGGCAGGCCGCGGGCACAAGGAAACGCCAAGCCCGGTGCATGCCTGGGCCGCCGCGCAAGGGATTGAGGTCCGCCATCCGGTATCCTTGAAATCGGCCGAGGAACAACAGGCCTTTGCCGATCTTGATCTGGATGTGGCGGTGGTGGCGGCCTATGGCCTGATCCTGCCGAAAGCCATTCTCAATGCGCCGAAATTTGGGTGTTTGAATATTCACGCGTCGCTTCTGCCGCGCTGGCGCGGGGCGGCGCCGATCCAGCGCGCGATTCTGGCCGGGGATGCGGCGACCGGGGTCACTATCATGCAGATGGATGTCGGGCTTGATACCGGTGACATGCTTTTGATTGGCGAGCTGCCGATTACCTCGGACACCTATGCCAATGCCTTGCATGATGATCTGGCCAAGCTTGGGGGGGAATTGATCGTCGACGCGCTTGAAAAGCTGCCCAAGGGGGAACTTGTTGCTATCAAGCAGCCGGAAGAGGGTGTGACCTATGCAGCGAAGCTGGAACGCGCCGAGGCCAAGCTTGACTTCAATGAGGATGCGGCCGCCCTTGAGCGTAAAATTCGCGCCTTTACCCCGTGGCCAGGCGCCTATTTCGAGCTGGGCAAGGAGCGCATCAAGGTGCAGGCGGCCGAGGTGATTGATCAATCCGGCCCGGTGGGTGAAATCCTTGATGATCAACTGACGATTGGCTGTGGTACCGGCGCGCTGCGCCCGACCCGTATTCAGCGTCCGGGCAAATCGGTGATGGATACCGACGCGGTGCTGCGCGGCTATGACAAGCTTGCCAAGGGCGTAAAGCTCGGCTGATGGCAAATATCACGACACATACCGGTGGTGATGTGACGATCCGGCCTGCTTTCAACCGCGATGGTGATGGCATTGCCGATCTGATCGCACTGGTGTTTGCCGACTATCCCGGCTGCGTGTTTGATCGCGCCGCCGAATTCCCCGAGCTTGATGCGATTGCCGATGACTTCAAGGCCGATAACGGCCGGATCTGGGTTGCGGTCGATGATCTGGATCGGGTTCTGGGCTGTTTCGGGATCAAATATGATGCCAGTGCCCGCGAGGGTGAATTGCACAAGGTTTATCTGCATCCGGCTGTGCGCGGGCGCGGCACGGCGCAGAAACTGATGGCCAAGGCATTGGCCTGGCTTGGCCAGACGCATCCCGAATGCGAAGTGGTGATGCTGTGGACCGATGCGCGGTTTGAAGCGGGCCATCGGTTTTATGAAAAATGCGGCTTCACCCGCACAGGCGAAAGCCGCATTCTGGATGATCTTTCCAATTCGTCGGAATGGCAGTTCAGGTTTGACTTTGCCGCCTATCAGAAGGCGCTTGGCTTCTAGGCCGGTGCCTATCGGTTATTTGCCGACATCGCGGGCGGTTTTGCTGGTGTCGGTGGTGCCGTCACTGTTGCGGCGCACCGCACGCGCATCGCGGAAGCCAAGCTCCCACGGCGGGACCGGGGTGAATTTTTCCGCCAGGAAGTCGACAAAGGCACGGACCTTGGGCGACAAGTGGCGTTTGTGCGGATACACCGCCGAAATCCACGCCTGATCATGGACATATTCGGTCAGAACCGGCGTCAGACGACCGGTACGGATATCTTCGTGTACCAGATATTCGGCCAGACGCGCCATGCCAAGCCCGGCCAGGACAGCTTCGTGGAGCACGTCACCGTCATTGGCCGAGAAAGACCCCTGCGCACGGAAGGCCACATGGCCGTCTGGGGTTTCAAAGTGCCAGTCGTTAAAGCTTTCGCGTGACGAAAGATGCAGACAGTTATGGTTTTCAAGGTCTTGCGGTTTGCGCGGGATACCGTTCTTTTCGAGATATTCCGGCGATGCGACGATCATACGGCGGTTGACCGCATATTTACGTGCAATCAGCGACGAATCCTCAAGCGCTGACAGACGAATGGCAAGGTCATAGCCATCGTTGACCAGATCGGTGAATTTATCATCAAGGGTCAGCTCAATCCGCACATCAGGATAGCGTGCCAGAAATTCCGGGATCAGCGGCACCACCTGCATCTTGGTAAAGGCGACGGAAGCATTGATACGCAGCGTCCCGCGCGGGGCGGCATAAAGCTGGGTGACGACTTCTTCGGCTTCCTCGATCTCATTCAGGATCGTGCGGGCGCGCTCATAAAAGGCGCGGCCTTCCTCGGTCAGGCTGAGCTGACGGGTAGTGCGCATCAAAAGACGGGCACCCAGACGATCTTCAAGGCGCGAGATGTATTTCGAAACAGCTGACGGTGACAGACGCATTGTCCGGGCAGCGGCCGAGAAACTTCCTTCCTCGACTGCATGGACAAAGATTTCCATTTCCGCGGCGCGATCCATATTCAGCTTTCCTATTTATGACGGACATTCACAAGTAATGTGCATATTGAGGTAATTCTCTTTCCCCGTAAAGGAAATTAGATTGAGTTCATCGAGAGCGACACGGCGTCGCAACGAACGAAATTTTAGGAGGTCACCATGGCCACTTACGAAGAAATCACCACCCGCTACATCTCCACCACCGAAATCGAGGCAGGTGTACGTAAAGGTCAGCAGCTCCGCGCTGAATTCGTAGGCTCCTTCTTCCGTAACCTGTTCAAAGGTTCCGAGAAATCAGCCGACGTAAACCATCCGGCCGGCACCGTTGGCGGTGCTGCCTAACTGACGAACTAACTGCATGCGGTCGAGCGCCGATTGATTTCCTCCCCAAGAGGTGCTCCCGCAGGCAGGGACTATGACGACGGTTTCTATCTAGCGTCTTCCTCCCTATTTGACGCTGTTTTCCCGACTGGCCCGGTCACTTTTGTGATCCGGGCCATTTTTTTTGCCTAATCGGCCTCTTTCGGGGCGATGTTGGGCGGCATGTAAAAGCCCGGCCGTTCCGAGAACCACGACCCCAGACTGACGATGGCGGCGGCAATCAGGGTTACGACCAGCATGGTGGCAATTGACATGTCGGCGGCAAACATCCAGCCATAAATCGCCGGACCCATGGCCGAGGCCAGCACCATGACCGCGGTAAGTGTACTGCGCACCGCGCCAATTTCATCAAGCGGCACCAGTTCCGGGATGATGGCGGTACGCAATGTCGTGGCAAAGCCCACCGTAATGCCAACCAGACCCATATAGATCAGGATCACCCAAGGCGTGGTTGTCAGGGCAAGAATGGCAATGCCAACCATCATCGGGATCAGGTGCCAGGGAAACAGGCGACGGGCCGAATGTTTGTCAATCAACGGCCCACTGCCAAACGCGCCCAACACCGATGTAATGGCAAACACCGTGAAGCCCGCGGCAAACCAGCCAAGATCGATCCCCTTGCTGTTGGAAATCGCGCCTTGATGGAAGAAAAGGGCGGTCATGATCAAAGGCGGTGCGGCCAGCATCGGCATGCAGAACCAGATATAAACTGATTTGAACAGGCGCGGGTGATCACTTTGGCTGGTGTCTGTCGGGGACTCGGCGTGATCCGCATTGTTCGTGTCGGGTGCAGTCGCCGACTCGTTTGATTTTGCCTGTGATCTTGTGGGCGCCTTGCGGAATTTCGCATCGCTTCGAATAAGCCAGATCGCAACTGGCAGCAGGACCAGCAGAATAAACGCCGCCGACCCGGCATAGGTATATCGCCAGCCAAAGGCGGCAATCAGGGCCAACAAGGTGGCGGGCATGATCGCCTCTGCCAGGGGAAAGCCGAAACTGGCAATCGCCAGCGCCCGTCCGCGATTGCGCGAAAAATAGCGCGCAATACCGGTCATGCTGACATGGCTCATCAATCCCTGACCGGCCAGGCGCAGCACAAACAGGGCCGCGATCAGCATCCAGACATTGCCAGCGAATGAAATCATCACACAGCCAAGTGCCAGCAGCGCCATGGTCGCCAAGCTGTAAGACAGGATATCGACCTTGTCGATCCAGCGGCCAACGACCGGCAGACAGAGCGCGCTGGCAATGGTGATCCCGGCATAGATATTGGCAAATTCGGTTTCATTGAGTGCCAAGCTTGCCGAGATGAAGGGCACAAACAATGCGACCAGAAAGGTCTGCCCGAACGAGGAGCCAAAACTGTGCAACGCGCCAAAGGCTAGTTGGCGGGGCGCTTGGCGAAGCAAGATCAAAAACTGCATGCGGATTCCGGCGAGGTATGAGTGGGGCGCGTGATTTAAGATTTAAATAGTATGAGGAATGTATCTGGCGTGTGAAGACCTGTCTACCTGCCCGCATGGGTGGGGCAATCGGGACGGGATAGATAGGGTACAGTGATCGGCAAAAGAAAAAGCCCGCAAGCATTTCGCTTACGGGCTTTGACTTTCGTCGGGACGGAAACGAATGGTTTAGCTTGCGGCGACCGCCGGTGTCGGGGTGTTCTTTTTGCCCTGCCACCAGTTAAAGGCCAGAACCACAAGAAGGACGATCGTGCCAGCGATTTCTGCCCGGATGTCGGGATAGAACACGCCGATGGTTGCCGGAACGATGATGATGCGTGAAAGCACATCCATCGGCGCAAACAGATAGCCTTCAAGGGCGGCTGCAAAGGCCACCAAGCACAGGATCGCGGTAAAGCCGGTCCACAGGACGATCTGGATTGAACCGCCTTCGATGATTTCCGGATTAAACACCATGAAGGCCGGGATTAGATAGAGCCCCTTGGCGAATTTCCACGCCTGAATGCTGGTTTCCATCGGACTGGCGTTGGCAATTGCGGCCCCCGCGAAGCCCGCCAGCGCAATCGGCGGCGTGACGTTACTATCCTGCGAGTACCAGAACACCACCAGATGGGCGATCAGAAGCGGAATGCCAAACTCGTTCGAAAGGGCCGGACCCACCAGAACGATCAGAACGATATAGGATGCCGTGACCGGCAGACCCATACCGAGGATCAGGCTGGCGATCAGTACCAGAACAAGCGCCAGAACGATATTGCCACCCGAAAACGCGATCATCATCGACGAGAATTTCAGACCAAGACCGGTTACGCCAACCACGCCAACAATGATACCGGCAACCGCACAGGCCATCGAGACGGCAACGGCGTTTTTCGCGCCAAGTTCAAGGGCGGCAATGGTAATCGCGATGCCCTTGCGAATGGCGGCGATCAGTTTTTCGTGGCTTGGTTTTTCACCCTGCTGCGGGGCGACAAAGAAGAACCACAGCGCATAACGCAGGGCGGCAACAGCCATCACCGACAGAATGGCCCAGAAGCCCACCCGCATCGGAGAGATGTTAAGGACCAGCAGGTAAATCAGGATGCCCAGCGGCAGGATGAACTGCCAACCTTCCTTGAGGACCTCTTTCCAGTCCGGGAGTTCTTCGACCGGCATGCCGCGCATGCCCTGTTTCAGGGCAACGATATGCACGAACAGATAAACCGTGCCGAGATAGAGGATTGCCGGGAAGATTGACACCAGAACGATGTCGAGATACGGCACCTGGGTATATTCGGAAATCAGGAACGCACCCGCACCCATCAGCGGCGGGGTGATCTGTCCCCCCGTCGATGCTGCGGCCTCAACACCGCCGGCCTGTGCCGGGCGGTAACCGAGTTTCTTCATCAGTGGAATGGTAAAGGCGCCGGTGGTGACGACATTGGCAATTGCCGAGCCACTGATCGATCCCATACCGGCCGATGCCAGAACGGCGGCCTTGGCCGGGCCACCGGGCTTTCTGCCGGTGGCGGCATAGGCCATATCGATAAAGAATTTGCCGGCACCGGTGACTTCAAGAAACGCCCCAAACAGAACGAACATGAAGATATAGGTCGCAGCAACCCCCATCGGCAGGCCATAAATGCCTTCCTGACCGAGGTAAAGTTGCCCGACAAGGCGATCAACGTCGTTGCCGCGATGGGCAAGAATGCCCGGAAGCCATTCACCGACCCACGGCAGCGCACCGCGCGGACCCGACAGGGCGTAAATGATGGCAACGATGCCAATCACGGTCATGCCAAGACCAACCGCACGGCGGCTGGCCTCCAGCACGGTGACGGTGGCAATCACGCCGATGATCAGGTCGGTTTCGCTCCAGAAACCGGCGCGGTTGATGATTTCATCAAGAAAGAACGTAAGATAGAAGCCCGTGGTAAAGGCACCGGCCAAGAAGGCGAGATCAATCACCCAGCCAAGGAAGCCACGCTTTTTGTTGCTGCCGAAAATCGGGAACATCAAAAAGGCCAGGAACATCACGAACGCAAGGTGAATACTGCGTTGATAGAACAGGCCAAGCGGCTCGATCCCTGCGCCATACATCTGGAACAAAGAGAGTGCGACTGCGACAATCGAGATCGCCCACAGAACCAGTTTTGGCTGTGGCAATCTATCCGTCATGGATGGCAGCGTTGCCTGTTCGGACATGAAATTTATTCCCCGGTATCAAGGCGGATGGTGACACGGGTGTGTTCAGCCATCTTTGAAAGGTTGATTTCGTCACGGTCGGTGACGATGCGGTGATTCACCGCAAGTGAGCCGACGCGCAACACATAGGCATTGCCGCGTACAGGTTCGTCGATATCTTCGATCCAGTATCCGCCGCCTTCTGCGCTGGTCAGGATCCCGCGACCGGGATAATGACCAAGTCCCGCCGCGAAGTCGGGCTGATAGGCGCGATGGAGAACCATCTTGCCGAGATCGTTGACATAACAGTCAATCACGCCATCACCGGTGACAGAATGGTTCCAATACAGGCACCAGCCGGTTTGACGCGGAATTTCGGTTCTGGCCAGAAGCGCCCCGTCCGCACCGATCACCTCAAGATGATCAATGACGGTGCCGGGTTTGACGTGATCCTGATAGGCCGGGCCAGCACATGCCGTAATCAGGAGAAGAAGGGCGGCCATTGCTGGCCGCCCGAACTTTTGCAGAAGCATCTTACTTGATCAGCTTCGGCGGAATCGGCATGCCGGTTTCTTCGTAGTAACGAAGTGCGCCCGGATGCATCGGGATCGGGGTCGAGTTCAAAGCGAAATCAACCGTGGTGTCGTTTGCAGCCGGGTGGATGGCGATCAGTTCGTCGACCTTTTCAAACAGGGTCTTGGTGATCTGATAAGCCAGTTCCTCGTCCATTTCTTCGTTCACGAACAGAACGTTCGGGGTCGAAATGGTGTTAACCGGTGCAGTTACGCCTTCGTAAACGCCTTTACGCAGGGCGTACGGTGCGAAGGTCGGCTCTGCATCAAGGGCTGCCAGGATTTCATCGTCGGTCAGCGCGATCAGTTTGATTTCACGCGTGGTCGCGAGGTTGAGGATCGAGCTGGTCGGCGGACCAACGCTCCAGAAACCGGCATCGATATCACCATCACGAAGGGCATCTGCGGTTTCGTTGAAGTTCAGGCGCTGTTCTTCGATGTCATCATAGGTGATGCCGTTGGCAGCAAGCAGGGTCTGTGCCGAAACTTCGGTACCCGAACCCGGTGCGCCAACAGAAACACGCTTGCCTTTAAGGTCGGCAAGGCCGTTGATGCCGCTGTCGGCCATGGTGACGAGTTGAACTGCGTTCGGATAGATCGACGCCAGCGCGCGAACGTTATCAAGGGTACGGCCTTCGAATTTGCCGGTGCCGGTATAGCCGGCATAAACGGTATCAGCCAGACCGATTGCGATGTCACTGTCGCCACGGGCAATCAGGCCCATGTTTTCAACAGATGCGCCGGTGACTTCGGCAACGGCACTGGTGCCGTCGATGTATTTGGTGATCAGTTCCGCAAGGCCACCGCCATACGGATAATAGGTGCCACCGGTACCACCGGTTGCGATTGACAGTTGCTGTGCCGACGCGGGTGCGACGGTCAGCATCATGGCTGCGGCTGCTGCGGTGAGCAGGGTACGGAGCTTCATGATAGTCCTCCCTAGGGTTAAACACTTAAGCGACGAATAGATCCAAGAGATCGTAAAACAACATGGGTCTTCACGTTCGTTGGCGGCCTGTAAACCGGGCCTGTTGTTTTTGGGTTTTCGAAGATGCCGGATGTTGATCGCAACATGGTTGGCCGATCAAGCCAGACGGGCACCATTCAAAGACCAATTCCAAGAGATGATTTTAAGTCAGCCGTTTGAACCGTCCGAACCGGACCGGCTGTCAGATTTCCTCCCTCGGATTTTTGTCAGTTTATCATTTTGGTGTTTTAAGCTGCAATGAGTATGCCAAACAGGAAATAAAATTAACAATTACAAATCAATGACTTAGATTGCATCCATTTGTCAATTCGGCATAATCTTGCCGATTTACCAAAATGGATCGGCGGATTCTTGCCGATTTATTGCGTGTGCGAACAAAATATCGCAACGCAACAATACCTTAGGCCGGTTTGTCGCGCCGGATGTTGAGCTTTTTCATTTTCTCGTTAAGCGTCCGGCGCGGGATGTCGAGTTCTTCCATCACCGATTTCACATTGCCATCATGGCGATCAAGCGCGTCGCGAATGATGCGTTCCTCAAACTCGCGAACCTGATCGGCAAGGGCGAGATCGCCGGTGGGGGCTGTTGTTGTTTCAATGCCACCCTTGAACAGCCGTTTGAAGCGTTCTTCAGGACTTCCGACCAAAAGAACATACCGTTCGGCCATGTTTTTAAGCTCGCGGACATTGCCCGGCCACTCATGGGCCCTGAGTTGCGCGATCAATGCCGGGGACAGGCGTTCATAGGGGCGTTCGAACCGCTCAGCCGCCCGTTCGGCGAAGATATCAAATAACAGGGCGACATCATCCTGGCGTTCGCGCAACGGGGCGATCGACAGTTCGAACGTGTTGATGCGAAACAGCAAATCTTCGCGGAAATTGCGTTCGGCAACGGCGGCGACCAGATCTTCGTTGGTCGCACAGATCAGGCGGAAATCGACCTTCACCGGCGCGTTGGAGCCCAGACGGACCACTTCGCGCTGTTCGATCACACGCAGCAATTTGGCCTGAAGGGCAAGCGGCATGCTTGAAATTTCATCGAGAAACAGGGTTCCGCCAATCGCATGTTCGATCCAGCCGATCCTTTGGCTTGCCGCCCCGGTAAAGGCCCCCTTTTCATGGCCAAACAGTTCGCTTTCGGCCGTGCTTTCGGGGATGGCGGCACAGTTTACCGCGACAAATTTTTCATCGCGCCGGTCGCTCAGATCATGGATGGCGCGTGCCACCAGTTCCTTGCCGGTGCCGGTTTCGCCTGAAATCAGAACCGGGACTTCGGTTGGCGCAATATTGGCGATTTCATCCTTGAGATTACGCATCGGCATCGAATTGCCGATCAGGCGGGATTCAAGGCTGCCGCGGCTTGCGATCTGACGCCGAAGGTTGCGGTTTTCAAGAACAAGGCGGCGCTTTTCAATGGCGCGTTCAAGGCTTTCGACAATGTCTTTGGGCTCGAACGGTTTTTCGACGAAATCATAGGCGCCACTTTTCATCGCCTCGACCGCCATTGGCACATCGCCGTGGCCTGTCATCAGGATGATCGGGATGTCCGGGTCGGCGGCCAGCACGGATCGGGTAAAGGTAATGCCATCCAGCTTGGGCATTTTGACATCGGTCAGGATCACGCCGGCAAATTCGGGGCTGATGTCATGCAGGGCCTGGCGGGCATCTTCGTAGACCGTGACGTCAAAGTCGGAAAGTTCTAGCCACTGGGCAAGCGAGATCCGCATCGCCTCGTCATCATCGACAATGATGATGTGCGGTGTGATCTGAATTTCTGCGTCACTGTGTGGCACTTGCTTGGTGGTCGTCACGGTGTTTTACCCTTGAGTAACGGCAGACGGACTTCGAAACAGGCCCCGGCCGTTTCGGTGTTATAGGCTTTTATGCTGCCCCCGAAGTCCCGCACAATGCCATAAGTTACCGAAAGTCCCAATCCCACGCCTTGTCCCGGATCCTTGGTGGTAAAGAACGGATCGAACAAAAGCGACAGGGTTTCTTCATTCATACCAGGCCCGGTATCGGTAATCTTCATGATGATATCGGCCTCGGTCGCGGCAAGATCAATGCGAATGCGTTTGACAGAACTGTCGGCCATGGCATCAAGCGCGTTGCGGATGATGTTCACACAAATCTGTTCGATGCGCACAAGATCGGCTTGGATCACCAGCGGCGTATCGGGTTCATTGCGCTCAAGCGTGCATTCTTCCTGCTGCAATTGCGGGCTTAGCAATTGCAGGGCGTTATCCAGCGCGATCTTGAGGTCAACCGGCTCCAGCACACCGGTGGATTTGCGCGAAAACGTCTTGAGCTGGCCTGTGATCGCGCCCATGCGTTCGGTGAGCGCGGAGATCTGGTTGATGTTCTGATCAAGCTTTTCGGTTTTGCCGCGTTCCAGCATCAGTTTGGCACTGGCACAGAATGTTCGGATGGCTGTGATCGGCTGATTGATTTCATGGGCGATGGCAGCCGACATCTGACCCAGGGCCGCAAGCTTTCCGGCCTGCACCAGCTCGTTCTGGGTGCCGCGCAGTTCTTCTTCGGTTTTGCGGCGAACAGCGATTTCTTCCTCAAGTCGGATGTTCAGTGCCTGAATGCGGGCAAATTCGCGCGCTTCGCGCTGCGAGGCGAGCTTGAGTTCGCGTTCGCGCAAAAACAGGATGATCAGGATTACCAGCCCGGCACCACTCGCGGTAATGAACAGGGCGGCCGCCTGACGGTTGGAAACATAATCCATCGATGTCAGGTAATAGAGCCGCCATTTGCTGCCCTGCATATGTTTGTCATCAAACAGGAAGCGTTCGGAATTAATCGTGACAATCCCGGTGCCCTTGACCAGTTGTTGGCCGATATCAAGGGATGCCAGTTCCTTGCCGGGATATTGTTGATGGCGGGTAATGCGCCCGCGGACCTCGGGCGAGAGTTCGGAAAGCGTGCGATATTTCCAGTCGCTACGACTGGTCATGGTGATCACGCCGTCTTCATCTGCAACAAAGACGGTCTCGCCGCCTTCCTGCCAGTTCCGTTCAACCTCATCAAGTTCGAGCTTGACCACCGAAACGCCGATGATTTCATCGTCACCGCGGATCGGGTTGGAAATAAACAGGCCCGCCCGCCCGGTGGTCACACCGATGCCAAAGAAAAACCCTTCGCCGCCCGTAATCGACTGACTGAAATACGGACGAAATCCGTAATCTTCGCCAACAAAGCTGTCGGGTGTGTTCCAGTTACTTGCCGCAACCGTCATGCCGGTTTTGTCCATGACATAAAGGGCGGCCGCCCCGGATCGTTGTTTGACCCGTTCAAGATACATATCCGCGGTGCTCGGATTTCCGCTGCCGGTGATGGCGGCAATCACTTCGTGATGGCGGGCAACGACATAGGGCAGATAGCGATATTGATCGACGGCCGCACGCAGCGAACTGTCATACAGCGCCAGGCGTGCCTGTGCGGTGCGATGCAATTCATTGATCGTCAGATTGCCGGTCGAACTGACAACAAGCCAGACAACAAGTGTCGAAATCAAAACCCCGGCAGCGGTTAGGCTGGCACGGCTGAACTTGCTTAACCAATAGAAAATCGCGACCTCCCGTCGGGTCAGGGATCAATTTGGTTTGTCCCGCGTTCGGGACAGGTGGGCATTTTACCCTGATGCGATGATTGTTATTTGCCGCAGTGGCGCAAAGTCAACAAATACAGCGATGTGACAGATCGCACTGCGACTGTATTCGACAAGCCTTAATTATGCCGCAAGTGGTTATTTTTTCGCCACATTGGAATGTAAATTGTATAGTCACCACACGAATGAGTGAAATGTATCTGTCCAGTAGATGAGGTCCAGGTGAGTAAGATCGCACTTGTTGATGACGACCGGAATATCCTGACGTCGGTTTCGATGGCGTTGGAAGAAGAAGGATATGAGGTCCTGACATATTCTGATGGCTCGGAGGCACTTCATGCCATCACGAAGGAAGAGCCTGATCTTGCGGTGCTTGATATCAAGATGCCCCGTATGGACGGACTGGAACTTCTGACCCATTTGCGCAAGAAAACCGAAATGCCGGTGATCTTCCTGACGTCCAAGGATGACGAGGTTGATGAACTGACCGGCCTGCGGATGGGTGCCGATGATTACATCAAGAAACCGTTTTCCCAGCGTTTGCTGATTGAACGTATTCGCACCCTTCTGCGTCGCGCGGAAATCATGCGTGCCGGCGGTGTCCGCCCGAACGGGTCGGATGATGTTCTGCAACGCGGTGATCTGGTGCTTGATCCGTCGCGCCACATGTGTAGCTGGAAAGGTCAGCACGTCAATCTGACCGTGACCGAGTTCCTGTTGATTCAGGCACTGGCCAAACATCCGGGGCACGTGAAAAACCGTGACCAGCTGATCGATGCGGCTTATGGCGAGCATATCTATGTCGATGACCGCACGATCGACAGCCACATCAAACGCCTGCGCAAGAAATTCCGCGAAACCGACAAGGAATTCAAGGAAATCGAAACCCTGTATGGCGTCGGTTACCGGTACCGCGACACGGCCACTGTGGCAGGTTGATCAGGATTTTTGACGCGCCGGAGCTTTGTGCTTCGGCGCGCACTCTTTTGCAGGCCCGCAGTTCGCGGGCCGGTTATTGCAGGTTTGAATGAGCGATCTTGGGACTGGTGATCACGACCAGCACACAGGTCCGTCCGAACCCCGGACGACACGGATAGAGGAACGCCACGGGCTGTTTTCGCCTTTGACCTGGCGGATTCTGGCCGTGAACGCGCTGGCGCTTTTTGTGCTGGTGGCGGGTATTTTGTATCTGGGCCGCTACAAGCAGGAACTTATTCATTCCGAACTGGAAGCCATGGCGGTGCAGGCGGAAATGTATGCCGCCGCCCTGTCGACATCGGCGGTAAGTTCCAGTGATGATGCAACCAACCGGGTGAAAATCGAAGTGGCGCGTGAAATGGTGCGCCGTCTTGTCGGGATTACCGGCGCACGTACCCGGCTTTTTGCCACCAATGGCAGCCTTCTGGCTGATAGTCGCAGCATCCAGTCACTTGGTGCGGGCACCATTCAGGCCGAACAGCTTCCACCACCGGGCGAAGAAGATGCCTTTGCCGATATCATGCGCAAACTGACCGATGGCATCCTGACATTGTTTGAGGGTGAGCAACCCTTGCCGCTTTATGTCGATCCGCCGGTTGCCAGTGCGGCCGATTATCCGGAAGTGCGTGCAGCCCTGGCGGGCTATTCGCGCGGGGTGGTCCGTGTTGATAGCGAAGGGCGCCGGGTTCTGTCGGTGTCGGTGCCGGTTGCACGGTTCAAGCAGGTTCTGGCATCGGTGATGATGACCAAAAGCGGCGAATCGATTGAAAACGCCCTGCATGCGGTGCGCCTTGATATCCTGAAGATCTTTGTTTTTGCCTTTGGCATTACGGTGTTGTTGTCGATCTATCTCGCCGGGGTGATCACACGGCCGCTGAACCGGCTGGCGCGTGCGGCCGAGCGGGTCCGGCGCAGCAAAAACCGCCAGTTCGCCATTCCCGATCTGTCGGATCGTCGCGATGAAATCGGCGATTTGTCGACGACACTGCGCGATATGACCGAAACGCTATGGGATCGCATGGATGCGATTGAACGGTTTGCCGCCGATGTCGCGCATGAGATCAAAAACCCGCTGACGTCATTGCGATCTGCGGTGGAAACCGCCACGCGCCTTAAAGATCCGGAACGCCAGCGCCGCCTGATGGAAATCATAGCCGAGGATGTCCAGCGTCTTGATCGCCTGATCAGTGATATTTCCGACTATTCGCGTATGGACGCCGAATTGTCGCGCGCCGAAAGCGAGGAAGTCGATCTTGGTGTGCTGCTTTATACGCTGGGCGAACTTTATAACGCCGATGCCGAGGGCCCCCCGATCAAGGTGTCCGTGCCCGAAAACCTCAATGTCCCGGCGCTTGAGAGCCGTCTGACACAGGTGTTCAGAAACCTGATTTCTAACGCGATTACCTTTACCCCCGAAGGTGGTGAAGTGCGCGTGCGGGCATGGCGGGACAAAAACTGGGCGGTGATCACGGTCGAGGATGATGGCCCGGGCATCCCGCCCGGCAAGGAAGAGGCGATCTTTAACCGGTTCTATACCGAACGCCCTGCGACCGAGAAGTTCGGCCAGCATTCGGGCTTGGGGCTTTCGATTTCCAAGCGAATCATTGCCGCCCATAATGGCGAGCTCAGTGCACAGAATCGCGTGGTCCGTTACGAGGTCAAGGGCGCTGTCTTTACCATTCGCCTGCCGCTCGACTAAGATTTTTCGGCGCAGAAAGTGCGAAATACCTATGCGCGAGGTTAAGTGGATCACGCCCCGGGCTTTTGGGGTTTGACAAGCCAACCTCTGCCAAGCATCGTTTTGCATTATGTCCCAGCTTCACGCAAATTGTGTCCGGATCGGCGCCCATGCGGTGCTGTTGCGCGGACCATCCGGATCTGGAAAATCCGGTCTTTCGCTGCGTCTGATCGACGCGGGCGGTTTTCTTGTTTCCGATGATCGAACCGACCTTGTGGCGCGCGATGGTCGTTTGATTGCCAGCGCACCCGATCAGATTGCCGGATTGTGCGAAGTCCGCGGGATCGGGGTTGTACGTGGTTTGCCGCAAAAAACCGAAGGCGATGTGCGGGTTCTGATTGATCTCGTCACCGATCCAACCACGGTTGAACGCATGCCCGAACCCGAATTTGAAGAGATTTGTGGCATCGCGATCCCGCGTTGGACATTATGTGCATCCGATCTGGCCATCGAGGCAAAGATTGGAGTAGCTTTGGCGCTCGCGACGGGTGGAATGACACTTGAACCGTAATTCACAGGACCCAGACTTGCAGAAAACTTCGGCGAATTCTTCGGACAGCCAGAATAAGGCCCTGGGGGCGTTTGATGGCAAAAGCGGACTGGTTCTTGTCACCGGGGTATCCGGCGCCGGGCGCACGACGACCCTTAAGATTCTTGAAGATTTCGGCTTTGATGCGGTCGATAACCTGCCGCTACGCATGTTGTCTGCCCTGGTGCCGGGGGATTGCCGCCCGGAGCAGCCGATTGCGATTGGCCTTGATATCCGAACCCGTGATTTTGGTGTTGATCAGTTTGTCGAGATTGTCGGTCGCCTGCGCAAACAGACCGGCATGGATCCGTTGATGATCTATGTCGATGCCGACACGACAGTCCTGCAGCGCAGATTTACCGAAACCAGACGTCCGCATCCGCTGAGCCATGATCGGCCCTTGGTCGACGCGATTGAACATGAAAAACGCCTGATGGCGCCGATTGCCGCCACGGCGGATATGCGCATTGATACATCGCGCCTGAAATCGGCCGAGCTTCGCAAGATCCTGCAAGACCAGTTCGACATCGGCGAAAACGAAGGCCTTGCGATCTTTGTGCGCAGCTTTTCGTTCCGTCAGGGTGTTCCGGCAGAAGCCGATCTTGTTTTTGACGTTCGCTTTCTGCGCAACCCGCATTATGATCCCGAGCTTCGCCTGATGACCGGGATGAATTCGGCTGTTGGGCAATACATAGAAGAAGACCCGGATTTCGCCGGGTTTATCGACCGCCTGAAGGCAATGCTGGAGCCGATTTTGCCGCGCTATGCGCAGGAAGGTAAAAGCTATCTGACCATTGCGGTCGGGTGCACAGGTGGTCAACATCGTTCGGTTTATATCGCGCGGTTACTCAATGACTGGATTGCTGATCTGGGATATGACACACATCTCAGCCATCGGGACAAACCGGACGAGCCGACCTCGGGGGAGTGAAAAATGGAGAAAACTGCATGATCGGGATGGTGCTGGTCACCCACGGCGATCTCGCGAAAGAGTTCGTATCTGCCTTGCAGCATGTTGTTGGCGAACAGGAAAATGTCGAAGCGGTCTGTATCGGACCGGATGACGACATGGAACAACGCCGCGCAGATATTCTTGCCAGTGTCGAAAAGGTCGACAGCGGCAAAGGTGTTGTCCTTCTGACCGACATGTTTGGCGGGACCCCGTCCAATCTGGCGATTTCCATTATGGAACAGGCAAATGTCGAAGTGATCGCAGGGGTTAATTTACCTTTGCTGATTAAACTCGCATCTGTTCGCATCGATGGCACCTTGGCTGAAACGGTCAATGCGGCCCAGGATGCGGGGCGTAAATACATCAACGTTGCGTCGCGTTTGCTGAGCGGCGAGGAATAAGTCAGCCACAAAAAGAACAGGGCCGGATGCGCGGGGACAGTGCATCAGGCTTGCGGGGACATACATGGCGCAGAAGGAAAAACGCACTTTAACAATCAGCAACCAGCGCGGATTGCACGCGCGGGCAGCTGCAAAATTTGTTAAACTGGCAGGTGAATTTCAATCGAGCATCATGGTGCGCAACCGCGGCACCGAAGTGTCGGGTGTATCGATCATGGGGTTGATGATGCTGGCCGCATCGATCGGCACCGAGATCGAGGTCGAGGCCACCGGCCCGGACGCCAAGCAGGCGATTGATGCGCTTAACGAACTGGTCGATGCCAAGTTCGACGAAGAATAGGATCCCGCGGATCACGATGTGAGGCTGCGGGCGTCTGAGTTTCGGGAAACAATAAAAACGAGTTGGTAGCAGACAAGGCTTGCAAGTTCCTCCAAAAGACCAAACCGTTTCAGATGAAAATAACTCGGGCGTTCGCCGGGTCATAACCGGATTGGGCGCATCGGGCGGGATTGTGATCGGTCGCGCCTTTGTTCTGGATCGCCAGATCGTCCATGTCAGCCGCAAGCCGATTTCCCAAGATGCCGTGCAGGCCGAATGCAAACGTCTTCATGATGGCGTTGCCGAAAGCATTGATCAGCTCAAACGCCTGAAATCCCAATCATCGAGTGCCGAAAGTGCCGCATCCGAGGAACTTGGCTTCCTGATGGATGCCTATATCCACATGCTGACCCAATCGCGTCTGGTGCGCGGGGCCGAAGAACTGATCGTCTCGCGCAAGCTTAATGCCGTGCATGCGGTCAGCGAAGTGATCGATGCGATTGCCGAACAGTTTTCGGGCATGGAAGACAGCTATCTTGCGGCACGCGCCACGGATATTCGCGAGGTGGGCCTGCGCCTGATGCGCTGCCTGATCGGCGAAACCGACCGGGCAATGGACAATGCCCCACAGGGTTCCATCCTGATTGCCGAGGATGTTAGTCCGGCCGATATGGCGCGCTTTGAACCCGGCCAATTGACCGCCTTTGTCACCGCCCTTGGCGGGGCAGAGGGCCATACCGCCATCATGGCGAGATCCCTTGGCATTCCGGCCGTTCTGGGGGCTGCTGATATCGTTCGCGGCGTTGCTGGCGGCGATCAGATCATTATCGATGGCGGGCGCGGTGAAGTGATCCTGTCGCCAAGCGATGCCGACATCGAACATTATACCCAACGCCGCGCTGACTGGCTGGCGGCGCGCGAAAAGCTGGCATCCCTTCGCGATGTGCCTTCATCAACGCGTGACGGCATTGATATTAACCTGCACGCCAATATCGAACTGCCAATCGAACTTGCCGCGGCCCTTGAAAACGGGGCGACCGGTATCGGCCTTCTGCGCAGCGAGTTCATGTTCATGAACAAGGACTATCTGCCCGACGAGGACGAGCAATACGAAGAACTTGCCGATATCGTCAAACGCATGGATGGCAAGCCGGTCACCATCCGAACCCTTGATATCGGTGGTGAAAAACTGGCCGTCGCCCTTCAAAATGAAATCGTATCAGGTCCGAACCCGGCCCTTGGATTGCGTGGCATACGGTTATCATTGCGCAAGCCGGAACTGCTTGAAGCACAGTTTGCCGCGATCCTGCGTGCATCCCTGCATGGATCGGTTCGGGTGTTGCTTCCGATGGTGGTCAACGTGCATGAAATGACGCGTGCGCGTCAGATCTATGAGGCGGTGGCAAAGCGCCTGCGCAAGGATGGACATCCGATCCCCGAAACCCTGCCGCCGCTTGGTGCGATGATCGAAATTCCCGCCGCGGCGCTGGCGGCGGATACCTTGGCGCGTGACAGTGATTTCTTTGCCATCGGCACCAACGACCTGACGCAATATACCCTGGCGATTGACCGCACCGATGATCAGGTGGCGGGTATGTTTGATCCGCTGCATCCGGCTGTGCTGCGCCTGATCCGTGATGTGATCAAGGTGGCCCGCGAACGCGATATTCCGGTCAGCGTTTGTGGGGAAATGGCTGGTGATCCGCGTTATGTGCCGCTGTTCATCGGATTTGGCTTGCGTAACCTTTCGATGTCGCCGGTCAATCTATTGCTGGTCAAACAGCGCCTGCGCTGCCTTGATAGTCGTAATTCCGAACATCAAGCCAATCGCGTCATGGAACAATGGGACTCCGCCCGGATTGCCATGATGCTCGATGACTTCAACGATCTCGCCTGAAAAATCCCGCTTTCCATAGCTTGTTGTGATCGGCATCTGTCCCAACATAGGGGACAGTTTTGCCGGTCATTGCCCGTTCTTTCCCGCCGTTAAAAGGCCGGAATTCCGCGAGTTGGACGGCTGCGAGCTGGTCCAGTTTTGTGCGCGATGCAAATTCACACAAAAAAGGACTTGAAAACGATATAAAGATATCTTTATATGTGACCTATAGCGATCAGGGAAATGATCGCAACAGAATTCTTCGGCGTATCGGCGGGATAGAAATCCCATGCGGATGCGCCATTCCTGTTTGATTGGAGACGATATGTCGAACTTTACCGATTACAAGGTCGCTGATATCTCGCTGGCCGCTTGGGGCCGCAAGGAAATCGCGATTGCCGAAACCGAAATGCCGGGCCTGATGGCGCTGCGCGAAGAATATGGCGCGGCCAAGCCGCTTGCGGGCGCGCGCATCGTTGGCTGCCTGCACATGACCATTCAGACCGCTGTTCTGATTGAAACGCTCACGGCACTCGGCGCAGAAGTTCGCTGGTCTTCCTGCAACATCTTCTCCACCCAGGATCAGGCTGCTGCGGCCATCGCAGAAACCGGTGTTCCTGTCTTTGCCTGGAAAGGCGAGACCGAGGAAGAATTCTGGTGGTGCATCGAACAGACCATTTCCGGTCCCAACGGCTGGAAGCCGAACCTGATCCTTGATGATGGCGGCGACGTTACCCAGCTGATCCACGACAAGTATCCGGAACTTCTCGAAGACATCAAAGGTCTGTCGGAAGAAACCACCACCGGCGTGCATCGCCTCTATGAAATGGCGAAAAAAGGCACCCTTAAGGTCCCGGCGATCAACGTCAATGACTCGGTCACCAAGTCGAAATTCGACAACCTGTATGGCTGCCGCGAATCCCTCGTTGATGGCATCAAGCGCGCAACCGACGTCATGGTTGCCGGCAAGATCGCCGTTGTTGCCGGTTTCGGTGACGTGGGTAAAGGTTCTGCTGCATCGATGCGCAGCCAGGGTGCACGTGTTCTTGTGACCGAAATCGATCCGATCTGCGCATTGCAGGCCGCGATGGAAGGTTACGAAGTCACCACCATGGAAGACGCAGCACCGGTTGGCGACATTTTCGTCACCACGACTGGTAACATCGACATCATCACGCTTGACCATATGCGTGCGATGAAAGACCGCGCAATCGTTTGCAACATCGGTCACTTCGATTCCGAAATCCAGATCGGTTCGCTGAAGAACTACAAGTGGGACAACGTCAAACCGCAGGTCGACGAAGTCGAGTTCCCGGATGGCAAACGTCTGATCGTTCTGGCCGAAGGTCGTCTGGTCAACCTTGGTTGCGCAACCGGTCACCCGAGCTTCGTGATGTCGGCATCCTTCACCAACCAGGTGCTGGCCCAGATCGAGCTGTGGAAAAACCATGCCAACTACGAAAACAAGGTTTATGTCCTGCCCAAACACCTCGATGAAAAAGTTGCAGCCCTGCACCTTGATCGTCTTGGCGTGAAACTGACCAAACTGTCGTCTGAACAGGCCGAATATATCGGCGTGCCGCAGGCTGGTCCGTTCAAGCCGGATCATTACCGCTACTAATTGGCATCTGCCGATTTGCATCAAGGCCGGTCTGTTTATTCAGACCGGCTTTTTTGTGTCCAAGTTACGGGTTTCTTGGTAGAAAAATTCATTCGCATCAAAGAGTTTGCCTCCATGCCCCAACTTGAAATCGAATATTCCGCCCAACTGCCAATCAAGGATGAGTTGTCCAAGCTCGCTATTGATCTGCATTACGTGATCGCCCGCGAGGCCGATGCGGATCTTGATTCTTTCAAGACGCGGATTACGCCACTGGAAAATGTCGTGATTGGCGATGGTGATCCGAAAAACGCCATGGTGCATCTTGATATCCGGCTTTTGTCAGGTCGGACCAATGCGGTGAAATTCGCCACTGGCGAGGCCGCCCTTGCCGCACTCATTGACCGGCTGGAATGGCTGGTTGGCGATTATCAGGTGCAATTCACCGTCGAGGTCCATGATCTTGATCGGGAAAACTATTTCAAGCATGTGACGAAGGTTCAGTAGTCCTGCGTGTAATAGTGTGTATATTATTGGTGAATGTAATGGACGACCTCATGCAATGTGATACCTGAGAGATATATTTTTTTCATTAAAGTTGAACTGATACTTGCCAGTTTGATGATCTGCTTCTTTGAATTATTTCAGGGATACTAGTAAGTAGTAAGTCTTTTGTGTTTTTATTGAATAGGGCTACTACATACTTATCTTTTAAGTGTTCAGAGGCTTTGATTTCATTCTCAGTTATTGCAAAGAAAAAGCCAGAAAAATCTTCCTTAATTCTGTTTTGTTTCCCGGATTTGATTTCTATGAACGTCATGTAGGGGAACGCATTTTCAATTGATTCGACGTTTTTGAAATTTACTTCAATTTCATCTGGTAGGTGTATGGCATCAAAGCTTGTTGATTTTATGTGGATTTGTCTTTCGTGAAGAACATGGAGTAGATTTTTCATCTCCTTTCCTTTTGGGCGCTTGATCCAGTTATGTGTCATTTGAATAGATAACAGTTCACCTTCCGATCCATTTTTGTTGGACAACCGTGCTAGGTGTTCTTTCCTGGACTTTAAAAGTTCTGGCAATTTCAATTTTTTATCCTTGCATTCTCTTTATGGTCTACATCAAAAGGGCTTCGTGGATCGGATGATCCGGTCCGTAACGGTCATTGAGCAATTTGATCAGCTCACGCGAGAAGCCCTTGCCTGCGTCAAGCAATGATCGCAATTCCGCATCATTGCGATCATGTGGCCCAACGCCATCAAGGCGCGCGCGGACTTCCGGATCAGAAAGTTCGCGCAGGAAACGGTCATAAAGTTCAAGTGCCGGCAGGCTTTTCTCCCCGAACACGGTTTGCAGGCGCGTGATTGGGGGGAGCTGTAAAAGTTCGGATAATTTTTCGCGTTTGCCGGCATAATCCCGGCCTGCGGTTTCGGCTGCCGCGATAATACCGCCGAAATAAAGCATCTTGCGCGAGAAAACCAGTTTCAGGCGCCGGGGTGCCCATGCTTTACTGGCATCGCCTTCGCGGGTTTTGATTTCAAAATCGACGCTGATGGTGCGGTAATAGCGGATCACGTCATTGACCAGAAACCGCGCGATGGAATCACGTGTAACCGAGCTTGTGACGTAATTGGCGATCAGGTCGTCAAAGAATTTGCGTTTGCCCGCCTCGTTATAAAGCCACTCGCATTCCAGCAGGAACAACAGCCGACGTGTGGTGATCGAGTTGGTATCACCATCAAGCCCGATACGATTGACCAGTTCCTCGGCGGTGATATAGGACGAAAACGGGCCGTTTACCGCCGGTCTTTTGGTGACCATCTTGCCAAGGATGTCGGCGACCTGTTGGTGCGGCGCCTGACTGCGCTCGGCTTCGCGGCCAATGATGAAGTAATCAAGGTCCGATTGATCGGATGCCTCGTGCCGCCCATAGGACCCGGTGACCACCACGCAAAATGTATCGCCCGACAGGCTTTTACCCAATGCTTCGCGCATTTCGGCCAGACGGGTGGCCGAGTAGTGCTGATTGGTTGCGATGGTTTGCGGTAACAAGATCGGGACAGCCTCTTGGTGCGACTCGTTGATAACCGACTATCTGCCTAATGGTTAAAGATTAAAACCACGTTTAACTGATATGGCACTGTCCAATTAAGCTGATTGACAGTTTTATGGGCGCGGCAGATATTTTTCGCGCCTGTTCAATATCTTGAACCTTCTGCGCCACCCTTGCCCACGAAAGTTTTCCCATCATGGACATTTCCGATCTGCCATTCGGCACAACCGACTGGTCTGCGATTGAACCGACCAAACACACCGGTGAAACCGGCATGGCGACCTGGCGTACCCGCCACTTTGGTCCGATCCGTGTCAGGATGGTGCAATATTCCGCCGGTTATCTGGCAGATCACTGGTGTTCCAAGGGGCACATTTTGTTGTGTCTTGAAGGCGAACTGGTGACCGAGCTTGACGATGGCCGGACCTATGTCCTGAAGCCGGGCATGAGCTATCAGGTGGCAGATAACGCAGAGGCACATCGTTCCTCAACCGAAACCGGCGCGACCCTTTTTGTCGTTGATTAAAAAGGCCGATATTAGAAAGGCTGGGCCTTAATCAAACAGGCTGGCCGCCGCGGCCTGTTGGGCCGGATCGGTCAGGCTGCCGACACGGCGCAGGAAGGAATGCTTTTCCTCGTAATAGCGTTTTGACAGATCGCCAAAGCAGCGGACTTCGACATCCTTGTTGATGTGAAATTCGCGACGCGGCACCTTGGCCTCGTGCAGGTCAAACGTGCTGGCCGATGCGCTGAGCTGATGATCGACAACATCGGCAACGCCATCAAGCTCGATCCGGTTTTTGAGACTATGCAAGAATTTCTTGAACGGCGGATGGCTGTTCAAAAACGCCTTTTCGGTCAGCAGGAAGTCCTCGGCGGCAAAGTCCGGCGCGTTTTTGACAACAAATTCGCGGCACAGATGGTCGGTGGCAAAGCACATCGGACCAAAGATAAAATTGCGATAGATGTCTTCTTTGAGCTGCCAGAACTTATCAAGCCGTTTGAGTGAGTCTGCATCGAGTTTGACCGCAGCCTCAAGCAGCAAACGCGGGTGGCAATGCACATGGTTGGGATGGACGTAAGTCTTGGTACGGCTGATGCCTTCGAGCGTGTCGATGTTAACCGGGCCGGAAAACAGGGCGGCGTGCGGGTGATCGGACTTCTTGGACAGAAGGGCGATGACCGCGTCCGGGTCCACCCCATGTTTGACCAGCAAATGATTGACCGACAGGTCCAGCGCAACCTCGCCGGTAATGATCTGATTGGTCAATTGATGGTGGTTGCGGTTAAAGCGGCGCGCAAATTCGGGTTCCAGCGTATGGGAAAACGGGCCGTGGCCGATATCATGCAACAGCGCGGCCGCGCCCAAAAGATCGCAATCGGCATCAGACAATCCCATCAAACGGCAATAGCGTTGCGACAGCAATGCCACGCCAATCGTGTGGTCATAGCGCGAATGACGGATATTGGCGGGGCGACCGTTCGGGTGGAACAGATAATCGATGGCACCGAGAAACGAGATTTCGCGTAAGCGTTCAAAGGCGGGGGACGCGATCAGTTTCTTGTGCAACGGCCGATCAAAGGCCGAGGCGATCTGGGCGCGTTTGAAATGGTAGTTATATTGCGGCACATCGCGAAACAGCAGTTCCCATTCGGCGATGTCATCGGCGTTGAAATTGGTATCAAACAGATCACCGATTTCCGGGGCAGGCTTTGCAGCCGCCTTGAGCGCGACAGAGTCCTTTTGTGGCGCGGCCTTCTTGGGCTCTGCGCGCTGGGCAAAAAGGTCTAGCTGCGGTTTTGGGCTCATTTTAGGAATGGTTGATGCGCTCAGTTGAGAATGTGTGTCCCGCAGACATAAACGGAATCACTGGCCATGTGAATGAGTTTTGACCCGAAGATTTCGCCATGAAATACGCCACCAGACAAGCCTGTTGCCGTAATGATGTGAAACGGTGGTAAAAGCACGGCGTTTTCACCATAATAATAGCTCATAAACACAAACGGTTAACAACACGTGACACGGCGAGTATCCGAACAGGCATCCACACAGCTTTGCGCAGGCAAAAAGACAGTGGCGATCATGCGCAGACTGTCTGATTTGGCGCGCCCGGCCTTTTGGCGCGGCGCGGGTGCGATGATTGCCACGTTTGGTCTGTCGATAAGTGTGCAGGCCCAGGAAAAATTTCGCCTTAATACCACAACAAATGCAGCGGAGGGCACGACTCCCGTTGCGGCCCAAACGGATGGCATTGGTGCGACGATTTTTGGAAGCCTGGCGGGCCTAAGTGACCGCGACTGGCTGGTGGTTGGCCTGGCGGCTGTTGGTGGTGCGGCGATTGCCGGTTGGGTTGGTTGGCGGCTGTCACTTCGGATGCGTCGTCACCTTGAAGAAGTCGAAGATCACGAACATGAACTGGCGGGCGAGACGGAGCTTTTCACCCAGCTTTTGTTTGCCGGCCCTGACCCGGTTTACTATTGGAGCAG
>Ga0207828_100280_pt1 | contig 26178 bp, 24 predicted proteins | sample TtaePargueraPR_11_FD_187276 | JGI IMG/M metagenome (GOLD analysis project Ga0207828, IMG submission 187276) | Aerobic enrichment media microbial communities from Bioluminiscent Bay, La Parguera, Puerto Rico - Tt and P2 (3) (SPAdes) | ecosystem: Environmental > Aquatic > Marine > Unclassified ...
GATACGGCAGCCTTTTTCCCGCAGCTTCGCGGATTTCAATGAGTTCCGGATCTTCATAATCTTAAACCTTAGAAACTTGGCCCCTTCGAGGAAGCCGGAAAATAGAAGTACGACATGCCCCTGTCAATACCTAAAACAGGTTGCGGCGACAGAAATCAGATCAAATCCCGTCAAAGTCGCCAGCAGCAGTCTGAAACCTGAGCGATCAATTGATCGTTGCGTAGAACCGATAAAAGGCCAGCGAGCCATTTTCAAGCATTTTTACGCGATTCATCCACATTTCCATCTCTGGAACGATATAATCCATCACATCCGGGTCCAATCCGGACTTTTGAATGTCTGAAAGCATGGTCATCCATGCTTTTTTGATGTGAACGAGATGGGTTTCCGACTCATCCTTGGCGATGCGGATATCAAATTTCAGTTGCCCAAGCCGGGATTTATATTCCTGTGCGGTCCAGGGATACAGCTCGTCACCTTCAAGTTTGGCCCATTGTGCCAGTGCATTATCGTCAAGATCGCGAGTCAGGACATAGTCGGTAAACAGAATCTGCCCCTGTTCACGCAGGGTTTCTGCAACTTCGCCCAGAAATGCCTCCTTGCCCGGCACCTTGAACAGCTCGCCAAACGAATACACAACGTTGAAATAGCCTTTGCGCAATTCCGGTTCAGCCGGATCAAAAGTCTGAACCGGGACTCTTTTTTGCACACCGGCATGAACAGAACGATCCATCCCCAACAGGGCCAACTCGCCATCCTGCTCGAAGGCTGTTACCCAGACCCCGAGGCGATCGGCAAGCAAGCGCGCAACACCACCAAGTCTGGCTCCGATTTCAAGACAGCTGAGCGTTTCGTCAAGGGCCAGTGGCTTTGCGAGTTCCAGCGCATATTCGTGTCCACCCGGGATCATGATCCCGTGATCGAACAATTTGTCATACAGCTTGATTCGCTCTGGCGGCCAGCGCCCGATTTCCTCATCAAGATCAAGCTCGGCGAGCTCCGGCTCAACCGGGCGTGACAGCCAGACACGCATTTTGCGCAACCATTCGGCATAGACATCTATTTCAAGCTGAAGCAGGTAATATTCGACCGGGTCGTCATACCCTTCCCATTTGGCGCGCAAACGGGTGCCAAAACCCAGATGATGGCCCGGCGGCATTTCGAACTCGGATACGGCAGCGTCATCCGACAGTTCGTCATCTTCGTCGACTTTGCGTTGCCAAAATTTGAGTTTCAAGCCGACTACCTGTTTATTCGAAATCTATGCACAAGTGATTCTTGCAAAATATGACAAATAGGCAAAAGTGACAACGTGTTAAGATTTCCATCATATGATTACGCCACCAGAGGCAAGCAGCCAAAGCTGCCTCGGTCAATCGCATGCGCCGGAAAGTGTGTCAGGACAGGAATCCGCTTTAGATATGAACAACGATCGTCTTGGCATCTATTACAGTATGCTGAACATTGCGCCCGGCGCGAGCGCAAAGGAAATCAAACTCGCCTATCGCAAACTGGCGTTTGAGTATCATCCTGATCGCAACACCGATCCGGACTCCGAAGAAAAATTCAAAGACATCACCGAAGCCTATGAAATCCTGACAGGTGAACGCAAAGCCCCTGCACAGGCATCCAATGGCGGCGCGAACCGCACAAAAGATACCGCCAAAGGCAAATCTGGCCCGTCCGATAAATCAACGGCGTCGGGTTATGGTCCGAACGCCACAGGTGCGCAGAACGCCAACCGCACCAAACAGGGTTTTGCCGGTTCAGGACGCAAACAGGAAAAGGCCAAACCGGGCCCTGATGAAAAAGTCGCGCGCGCCAACCAGGCCTATCGCGAACAACAGGCCAAGGCTGGCACACGCAAAAGCAACATTCACCCCGGCGCCCGCAGGCATAATCGCAAGAAAACTGACAGCAATACCCAGGGTTTCATTTCATGTGCAGTAACCGGGGTTGTTTCAGCCCAGCCCAGACAGGTCGAATTCAAGATCGTTCGCGGTTTTCTGCATTCCTGCAAGGTCGAAACCCTTACCGCCAATCTTGCCCCCAAAGGGGCGAGGCGTATGGCTCTTAAGGCAAGTTTGATTACCTGGCTGCGCGGTTTTTGGGGATGGCGAAGCTTCATCCCTGCCTGGAAGGCCATCCTGGGTAATATGCGTGGCGGCAGTTTCCCGCCCGAGGGCAACGCCAAAATGCTGTTTACCCATGCAACCGCCTTTGAGCGCGCCGGAAACAAACAACTGGCGCGGGCGGTGCTGATGCAGGCACTTGATTTCATTGGCACCAACAGGTCGGTTCTTGCCGAACAGGTACGTGCAAGCCTGCGCCGCCTCGAAGATGGCCAGCCGACACGACGCGTGCGTGACGAATGGAAACGTGCTGGCATGGGAGATGCACTTTTGCATCTTGGTCCGCTATTTGTGCTGATTTTTGTGGCTTTGATCGCGTTTGGTCCGGGTCAGGGATTTGTCACGCGCGAGATTCCCGAACTTGTCGCCGAAAAAGGCAGCCAGATCACCAGACAGGTCAAACAACTGATCGGCGAAGACCGCGATCCCTATTACGTTGACCGAGAACTTTTGAACATGCGCGACGGTCCCAGCGTCAATAACAAGATCATTCGCCGTCTGACCCGCTTTGAAACCGTCTATATTTCAGGTGACAGTCAGGGTTTCTGGATCGAGGTCGAAACCACTATCGGCGAAAACGGTTTTGTCAATCTTGACGCACTTGTGCCGGGCAATGGATCGACCGCCCGCGACAAATGGTGCACCACAAACAAATGCGACTGACCGAAGCAATCCGGTCAGTCGCACCAACAGACTTCTAATCTGCGGGTTAAGCCCCTTTTCAGGAAGGCCCTTACCCTTTGGTCGGGATCGCTTTAAGCGCCGCCAGAAGATAATCCCAGAAACGGGCAACACTTGGTACATGGACGCATTCGTCCGGGCTGTGGGCACGCTTGATGGTCGGGCCAAAGGAAACCATATCCCAGTGCGGATATTTCGCTCCCAGAACACCACATTCAAGACCGGCATGAATCACTCGGATTTCCGGGTCCATGCCAAACATGTCGCGGTGAACCGACTTCATCATGTCGACGACTTCACTGTTTGCGTTCGGCTTCCAGCCCGGATAGGCATCTCCCCACACAACAGTCGCACCGATCAGCTCAAAAACGGCGGTTGCCGCTTCGCGAATGGCATCACGCGCCGAATTGATCGAGCTGCGCGCTGACAGGGTCGCTTTGGCCGTACCATCTGCAAGCTTGATGATCGCAAGGTTGATCGAGGTTTCAACAACACCTTCGACCGAGGTGCTCATGGCCTGAACGCCGTTTGGTGCACTTACACATGCGTTATTGAAGTTTTTGGAATCGGTTGCGCTCATTGCTGTTGCCGGAAGTGCGGCTTCTTTGGCTGCAATCGCGAAGTTCGGTTCAAGCGCGCCGATTTCGTCGCGCACCTCAGCCGCAAAGACAGAAAGTGCTGCGTCAAACGCACCAACCTTGCCTTCTGGCAGAACGATGGTCGCAAAGGATTCACGCGGGATGGCATTGCGCGCCGTACCGGCATTGATCGAAACGATCCGGGCGTCGAAATCACGAATGGCGGTGCGCAGGAAACGCGCCATCAGCTTGTTCGCATTACCAAGACCCAGAATGATATCAATCCCCGAATGACCGCCCTTAAGACCGGTCAGGGCAATATCGCGAGCAACATAACCGGCAGCAACTGCTTCGGGCGTGTAATCAAAGGTCGCGACCAGATCGCCACCACCGGCACAGCCGACGCAAAGCTCGTACTCGTCTTCAGTATCAAGGTTCAGAAGGATCTCGCCCTTGAGACGACCGGGCTCAAGATTCATCGCACCGGTCAGCCCGCGCTCTTCGTCAACCGTGAACAGAAGTTCAAGTGCACCATGCTCCAGCCCCTCTTCAGTCATGAAGCCCATCATGGCCGCAGCACCAATACCGTTATCCGCGCCAAGCGTGGTGTTGTCTGCGGTGATCCATTCGCCATCAATCAGCATGCGGATCGGATCGGTATCAAAATTGTGGGTCGAACCGGAATTCGCCTGGGTCACCATATCAACATGGGCCTGAAGGATCGTCATTTTACGATCTTCATATCCCGGTGTTGCCGGTATGGAGATCACAAGATTCTGACCACTGTCACGGAAATGCGTCAGACCTTTGTCATCTGCCATTTTTTCAAGAAGCTGAAGAACGGCTTCTTCCTTGGTCGACGGGCGCGGGGTATCGCAAAGTTTCTGAAAGTTTTCCCAAATTGCGACTGGCGCAATTTTGCTGATCTCGTTCACGGTGGCGCTCTCCTGTGTGGTCTGACCAGCCGTTTTCGGCTGAATATCTGGACTATGCGTTTTCGCGGGTTATCCTTGTTGATTACCCTATCGCAGGCCGAATTTAAAGCGCATCTACGTATTTTTGCGCAACCTGCAAATAAAGCGACAAAAAGCCCGCTACACTCGCAGAAAACAGCCTGAATTTAAGGAAACACGCAAATAAATGTCAGCCTAGTCGACCCCGACGGTTGTACTGCGCCGCTGCAAAAGCATCACATCGCGCCATTGTCCCGCCATTGGACCATAACCCATCCGTCCAAGACCACGTCGAAGACCGATCTCTTCAAAGCCAAGCCGCTTATGAAGGGCGATACTTGCAGTGTTTTCGGGAAAGATCCCGGCCTCCAGAGACCAGATACCCAGTGCCTCGCTTTCTGTGATCAGGCTGGAAAGAAGAGCTTTTCCAATCCCCTGCCCCTGTACATCCGGGTCAACATAAACCGATATCTCGGCAACACCGCGATAGACGCATCGGCTTGAAACACCCGACAGTCCTGCCCAGCCGGTCACACGGCCGGTATCATCGCAGGCAACCAATCGGCATTCCTTGAGATGTCCGTCATCCCAGTTTTCCCAGGTTCCGGCATTTTCCTGAAATGTTGCATTCCCGGTTGTAATACCGCGCGCATAAATATCAACCACAGAAGCCCCGTCCTCAGGACGCATTGCACGAATGATCATGCTTCATACTCCGGCACAAACACGGTTTTGTCACAGGCAAGATTAAATCGGGAAGAGTGGGAAAAACTCAACCATCAAACGCGAGACTGATCAAGAACTAGCTATCCTGATCACGCTCGAACGTCCAGAAGATCAGCTGGTCGCGACCGGCTTCCTTGGCGGCATACATAGCCTCGTCGGCAAGTGCCATTGCTTCGGCCAGCTCAATGAACCTTTGCCGACCTTCACCGCCAACTGTTGCGCCAAAGCTTGCGGTAACTTTGGCAACAGCATCACCATCCTTTTCAACCGGCACTTCGATCGCGCGGATCATATTTGCAAGTCGTTCGCCAATGCGCCTGGTCACGGCTGCGGTTGCAGATGGCAACAGGACTGCGAATTCCTCACCGCCCAGACGCACAACGAGGTCATCATCACGCAATGCCTGACGCAGGGTCTCAGCCACTTTTTCCAGCACCCTGTCGCCAATAGCATGACCATAGGTATCGTTGATATCCTTGAAGTAATCCAGATCAAGGATGATCAGACCAAAGACCCAGCTTTTGTCTTTCAGATGACGGATTTCACGCAATCGACTGACGGCGATTTCAAAACCACGCCGGTTCAAGGCACGGGTCAGCGGATCGGTCGATGCAAGAGTATCAAGCATCTGTTCCTTGCGCTTGTGATCGGTGATGTCGGTGGCAGATACCATCACCCCGCCACCTTCCATCATATTCATGCGAATGTCGGCCAGCCGCCCGGACGGCGTTTGCATTTCATCAAGCGTCGCGTGCCCGTGACCATTTTGCTTCATCTTCGCATAGCATTCACGAAGGGCTGAAATATCAAATGACGGGCTATCATCCTCGGATTTCGGAACGCCAAACAGACGGGAAAATTCGTAATTATGATGAATGACCTTAAGGTCGCTATCAAGCATCGCCACCGCTGATGGCACAAGACGGATGACTTCCGTGACAGCCTCTTCAAGGCTTGCCTTGGCGCGCACCAATTCTTCATTCATTTCAACTTCGTCGCGCACATCATGCGCGGTCGTAAGAATGGCGGGTTTTCCGTCATGCCAAAGAATGCGTTCGTCAGTCAGGTCACGCCAGACCGAACTTCCATCATCAAGGATGTCCCGGACGCGGTGTCGTTCACCGCGCAACGCGCCACTGAGAATACCTGCGACATGCTTCAGCGCGCGTGGACGGTTCTGTTCCGGTATAAAGCGCAGAACATTGGGGTTTTCCATGAATTTGCTGGCATTTTCCGACCCCATAAGATGGGCAAAGGCATCATTGACATACAGCGCGGTCATATTGCGATGGACCATAACCCCGATAAAGGAGCGCCCCAGCATGTGATCGACCTGCATGGCGGTCGTGCCATTGTCAATCATCTGTGCCGTGGTCAGAACAGCATTACCCTGTCCCCATTCAACAGTTTCGTCGCTGATTTCCATCCAGACCGGCGTACCATCCGTACGGATGTTGTAGACTTTCTTCCAGCCGTGAAATCCGTGACCTTCCTGAAAGCCTTCGGACAGTTTGGCAGCCTCGTGGTGGAAACTTGGCGGGATGTATTGCCGCATGTCAGGTTCGCTCATGAAGTCCTTGACATCCCGGCGACCGAGCATCTTCGCATAGGCGTCATTGACATACACGGCTTTCAAATCCTGATGTACGACAACTCCCACGCGTGACCGCCCATACAGACGTGCGATTTCTGTTGGCTCAAACCGCATCAACGTCTTGTTTCCCCCGAAACTCTGAAATGCGAAGCCACATGTTTTCCCGTCACGTGGCTTTAATGATGCCTTAAATAGTACAACAGTTCAGGTATAATTAAAACATAGGGATGCCCTACCTATCCCAACGACGACCTGTTAAACCGGCATGGCCAGCACCACTACAGCCATGCGTTTCATCAAACACATACATAAGAATAAAAGAATATCACTTCCAGTTTAAAATTATTCCATCTTTTCGCGCATTCAAAACATGCCCGTCAACGAACAATCATGGAAAAGAAGCAATGCCTCACAAAACTTTTGACATCATCCAACGCAAACGTGGTTGGGACGGGTATTTCAAACTTGATGTCTATCGTCTGCAACATGACAAGTTTGATGGCGGGAAAAGTGCAATTCTTCAGCGCGAAATCCTGGAACGCGGGCATGCTGTCGCCGTCCTGCCCTATGACCCTGTACGTGATGAAGTCATTCTGATCGAGCAATTCCGCCCGGGCACATTGTCGGTTCAGGAGCGCTATCCTGATATGCCCGTGTGGCTGATCGAGATTGTCGCGGGCATCATCGAGGATGGCGAGACCGCCGAAAACGTCGCACTCCGTGAAACCATCGAAGAAGCCGGTTGCAAGATCATCGCACCGCTTGAAAAGATATCGCAATATTACGTGACACCGGGCTGTTCGAGCGAAACAGTCACCATGTTCTATGGGCGGGTTGATGCATCAAAGGTCGGCGGCATTCACGGTCTTGATGAAGAAGACGAAGACATTCGCGTCTTTACCGTGTCCGCAGAAGAATGCTTTGCCATGTTGCAGAATGGACAACTCTGCAATGCAACGACAACCATTGCCATTCAATGGCTGATGCTGAACCGCGACCGCATCCGCAAGGAAGCTGGCATTTAGCATCTGTTTCGCTGCATTTCGACGACTGTGAAATTCAACACAAACTTTTCGTTGTAATTTCCAAACTATCTTGACTTTTGTGTAATAAAGTCCCAATCAACAACTAATCAAATTTTGAACCCAACCACGTTTGGAGTCTGTCATGGACATACGCAATGGCACCATCGAAGCCATTGGCCGCACCCCGCTTGTGAAGCTGAAAAAGGTTTCTGAGCTGACGGGTTGCACCATTCTTGGCAAGGCCGAATATGCAAATCCGGGCGGATCAGTCAAAGACCGTGCTGCCCTTGCCATCATTCGTGATGCCGAGGCCCGCGGCCTTCTGAAACCCGGCGGCGTGATTGTCGAAGGTACGGCTGGCAATACCGGCATTGGCCTTGCTGTTGTTGGCAACGCGCTTGGCTATCGCACCGTCATTGTCATTCCGGAAACCCAGAGTCAGGAAAAGAAAGATCTTCTGCGTCTGCTTGGTGCTGATCTGCGCGAAGTTCCGGCTGTCCCCTATCGCGATCAGAACAACTATGTGCATGTTTCCCGCCGTCTGGCCGAAGAACTGGCACAAACCGAACCCAATGGCGCCATCTGGGCCAACCAGTTTGACAACGTTGCCAACCGTCAGGGCCATATCGACACCACTGCACCCGAAATCTGGGAACAGACCGACGGGAAGATTGATGGCTTTATCTGTGCAGTCGGCACTGGCGGCACGCTTGCCGGTGTTTCGCTCGCGCTGAAAGAGCGCAACAAAAACATCCAGATCGGCCTTGCCGATCCGATGGGTGCGGCCCTTTACAGCCACTACAAGTTCGGTGAACTGAAATCCGAAGGCAGCTCGATCTCCGAGGGCATTGGTCAAGGCCGTATCACCGCCAACCTTGAAGGCGTTGACATCGATCACCCGTTCCAGATCTCGGATGAAGAAATGCTGCCGATCGTCTTTGACCTGCTTAAGGAAGAAGGTCTGTGCATGGGCGGATCGACCGGCATTAACATTGCCGGTGCAGTGCGCCTTGCCCGCGAACTGGGCCCGGGCAAAACCATTGTCACGATCCTGTGCGACCTTGGCACCCGCTATCAGAGCAAGCTTTGGAATCCCGAATTCCTTAAGGAAAAAGGTCTTCCAAGCCCCGATTGGCTGTAAGTCCCAACGCCTTGTCCAACACAAAACCCCGCCAGTCGAACTGGCGGGGTTTTGTTTTTGTCATCTGCCTTGAACGCAGTTTCAGGTCGCGTCGGCCAGTTCCACTGACAGGGACGAACGCCCTTTCTCCTTGGGAACGGCCTGAGCCGCTTGCGATGCCAACCGCCACAGATAAATGCCGCACAAAAGTGCACCAACCAGCAAGGCACCGGCAAATCCCGCCACCGCATTCCAGCCACCATGTGACCAGAACCAGCCACCGACCGAGCCCATGATGCTTGACCCAAGATAATAGGCCAGCAGATAGAGCGATGATGCATGGCCTTTGGAGGTCTCGGCAAGTCGCCCGACCCAGCCGCTTGCAATCGAATGGGCAACGAAAAAGCCACTGGTCAGAACCACAATGCCACCAATGATCCCGCCAAGGCTTTCAAGCATGGTGAGCGCAACACCAAAACCGGCCAACAAAATCCCGACCACAAGAACCGCCCCCCGGCCCAGCTTGTCTGACAAAGCCCCGGCAAGGGATGACATCACCGATCCACACAGATAGACCACAAAGATCAGACCGATCTGACTTTGACTAAGGCCATAGGGCGCATCAGATAGCCGGAACCCGACATAGTTAAACACCGTGACAAAACAGCCCATGGCAAAGGCACCGACCAAAAACACAAACGGCAATCCGGCATGTTTAAGGTGCTCGCCCCAGGCCCGCATATGGTAGCGCACCTGAAAGCCCGGACGGCGAACAAAGTTGCGCGATGCCGGCAACAAAACGGCAAAGCCAAGGGCTGCAAGCAATCCAAGCGCCCCCATGGCCCCAAGGGCCGCGTGCCAGCCAAACAGGTCAGTCAGAAAACCGATCACGACACGACCACTCAGCCCACCGATTGCCGTGCCACTGATATAGATGCCCATCGCCATGCCCAACCCTTTGGGGTCGATTTCCTCGGCCAGATAGGCCATGGCAACAGCGGGAACACCACCAAGTACAAGTCCCTCAACCGCGCGTAGCGCCAGAAAGGCATGCCAGTCCGACAGAAACGGCGCGATCACATTCAGGATCGATGCCACACACATCGACACCAGCATCAATTGTTTGCGCCCGGTGGCTTCGGACACGGCACCGGCCAACAAAATGGCAAAAGCCAGAAGCCCGGTGGTCAGTGACAGCGCAAGCGAGCTTTCAGCAGGCCCGACGCCAAAATGATCGGCCAGTTCGGGCAACAGTGGCTGCACACAATAGATCAGGGAAAAGGTCGCATATCCGGCAAGGAAAAGCGCAACACTGATCCGGCGAAATGCGGCAGAACCCGGACTGATCCAGACCGGTTCTGCAGGCATATGCGCATTGGTGGACGCGAGTGGGTTATCAGTACGCTGGGGAAGCGCACTTATCGACGATGCCGACATGGCTGTTACTTCTTGCACATGGGACTCAGGTTCCTGTTCCGGAGAAACAGACATTTGCGACCTCGTTTAGAAGGGTTCGTGGGGTATGGTTATGATTGCATTCCTTTCGTCATCCGTCCAATATATGGAACAGTCATTCTTGATATGTTTTGGATATATCGTAAATGGAACTTCGTCATATTCGCTACTTTCTGGCCGTCGCCCGCGAAGGCAATTTCACCCGCGCCGCCGCCCGGATCGGCATCGGTCAACCGCCACTTAGTCAGCAAATCCGCGACCTTGAAACCGAAATTGGTACGGCCCTTTTCCATCGCGCACCCCATGGCGCCGAACTGACAGAAGCCGGATCAGCGTTTTACGATGTGGTTGTCCAATTCCCCGATCTTGCCGAACGTGCCATTCGCGCAGCCCAGCGGGCCGGTCGTGGCGAAGTCGGGTCCATTCGCGTCGGGTTCACCGCCTCTGCCGCATTCAGCCCGTCCGTACCTCGGGTCTTTCGCGACTTTCGCCGTGCCTATCCCGGTGTCGAAATGACGCTTGAAGAAGCCAACTCGGCACAGCTTGTCGCAAGCCTGCGCGAAGAACGCCTTGATGCGGTGTTTCTTCGTCAGGATGCGATTGCAGGAGATGGCATTCGCCTGCATGTGATTTCATCCGAACCGATGGTGGCCGTGCTTCCGGCCGGTCACCCGGCCGCACGGCACGACAAGATATCGCTGGCTGACTTGCGCGATGATGCATTGATCCTGACGCCGCGGGCCGTTGGCCCCACCCATTTCGACAAGGTGGTCACCGCCTGCCGTGACGCCGGGTTTGAACCGCAACTGGGTCAGATCGCCCCGCAGCTGGGATCGGTCATTAACTTTGTTGCTGCCGAACTTGGCTTTTCACTGGTACCCAAACCAATGACACAGCTTCAGGCCAATGGCGTTGCCTATCGCGAGATCGAGGGCAACGTTCCAATTGCCCAGTTGTCACTGGCCTATCGCAGCAACGATATTTCGATCGCGCTTCGAAATTTCGTCAGCCGCACGCTTGCTGCACATCGAAAACCTGACATCGATAAATAGGCAAACAAACATATTCTATTCAGATGGTTGCAATCCGTTCCCGAACAAAACTGACAAGCATATCGGCAGATGCATCAAGGGTCTGCAAAGCCGTATCAATCACAAGATCCGCTTCGGCCCAGGAATGATATTCTCGGTCACAGACCTTTTGCCAGTCGGGCAGTTTCAGGTTGTCGATATCGCTCTTGCGGGTTTCAACCCGATGGCGATGCTGATCACGATCAGAACAAATCAGTTCAATCTGAACAAAGGGTTTATCTGCCATCCTTGCAGCTTCTCGCCATTCAGCACGGGAAACTTCAATCGGATTGACCGCATCCCCGATCACCAAGTGCCCAAGACGCAAATTATCCGTGGCAATCCGGTTTGCCACAACATATCCGACCGGCCCCATTTCATCGGATGGAACAACACCACAATCAATAATCGCCTGCTCTATCGTGTCAATTCGCAGATGGATCGCACCGAGTTCCCGGGCAGCCAATCTGGCAATCGACGTTTTACCCACACCGGGCAATCCACCAAGAATGATCAACATTTTCATTGCTCCAAGATAGGGCATCCATATGACCATTCCGGTTTGGGACTGGCAAGACGATGATTTCGGGCTAGATTAAGCCCAACTGTGAAATCTCGCACCCCGCATTGCGGCCTTGTGCGCCAAACCGAAAGTCTGGCTGATGCTACGATATTCCCTTCTTGATCTTTGCCCGGTAAATGCGGGCGAACATCCTTCAGATGCCCTGCGCAATACCCTTGAACTTGCCCGGCATGCCGAAAAACTCGGTTATCACCGCTATTGGCTGGCCGAACATCACAATATGCCCGGCATTGCCAGTGCGGCGACGTCCGTTGTCATGGCACATGTCGCGGCTGGCACCAAAACCATCCGGGTTGGATCGGGTGGCGTGATGCTGCCAAACCACGCGCCGCTTGTGATTGCTGAACAGTTCGGCACCCTTGATGCACTTCATCCCGGCCGTATTGATCTTGGCATTGGACGCGCGCCGGGCACGGATCAACGCACCGCTGCCGCCCTGCGTCGTGACATGCATGGATCCGAAGAACGCTTTATTCAGGATGTCTTGCAAGTACAGGCCTTCCTTGCCCCCCTTGAAGGCAACCCGCCGATCCGTGCGGTTCCCGGTTACGGATCACAAGTGCCAATGTGGCTTTTGGGAAGCAGCCTGTTTTCTGCCGACCTTGCCGCACGCCTTGGCCTGCCCTTTGCCTTTGCATCGCATTTTGCCCCCGACATGCTGATGGATGCCCTGACCCTTTATCGCCATCGCTTTGAGCCAAGCGAACAGCTTGATAAACCCTATGCGATTGCCGCGATGGGATTCTTTGCCGCCGACACGGACGAGGAAGGCAAATATCTTGCGACATCGATGCAGCAACAATTCCTGAATCTGCGCCGTGGTACGCCAGGCCAGCTGCCCCAACCGGTCAGGGATATGAGCGAAATCTGGAACCGTGTCGAAAAGGCCGGTGTGGATCACGCCATGCGCTATGCCGCGATTGGCGGACGCGACACTGTACGCAAAAAGCTTCGCGAATTTGCCTATATGACCAATGCCGACGAGATCATGGTGACGGCAAATATCTTTGATCAGGCTGCACGTCAGAAATCCTTTGCGATTGCCGCAGAATTGTTTGCCGAAATGAATGCGCAAAGCAGTGACAAGGATTGCGCATAAGCCATCAAAAGCTCCAAGGCAGGAAGTGGCGGCAGATTTCTATTTGCCGCCATTTTTGTATTTGGATGGCTTTACCCCACAAGCGAAGCCACCTATCGTGTTGGCATAAATCACACCACCACTGAATACGGGATTTCAGGTGTTTATCCTTTTGAACGGCACATCGAGTGCAGGCAAAACAAGCATTGCCCATGCGTTGCGCAAACAACTTGCCGACCCGACCCTGATATTCTCGCGCGATCAGTTTCATCAATCCCTGCCCGCGCAGTTTTGGGAAGATGCAGCGCTTCGTCGTGTAATCGGCCCGACTCTCTTTCGCCAGTTCCATCAATCACTGCTGCCGTTTTGTACCGAGGAACAGAATGTGATCATTGATCACGTTCTTAATCAGGCGGAATGGGCGCCTGAAATTGCCGGAATATTTGAAGGTGTCGATCTGTATTTCATCGGCGTGAAATGCCCGATTGAAATCACAGAAGAACGCGAAAGATCACGAGATGATCGCCCGAACGGTTTGGCAAGGTCGCAAATCGATGTCGTGCATGCTCATGGCGCTTATGATTTCACAGTTGATACATCCCGCTTGTCTGCACAGCGGTGTGCCGCAGACATCATCAATCATGTCAGAAACAATCCGCCGACAGCATTTCATCGCCTTCTTGCGTGATAGAACCGACACACCTGATCGCGTTGGAACGCATAACAGTCAAAGAAACCTACGCCATTCGTCATCAGGTTCTGAGGCCCAATGAGCCAGTTGAATATTGCACGCTTGCTGACGACGGTAGGGCCTTTCATTTCGGCAGATATGTGGATCATCAAGTGGTGTGTCTTGTGTCGCTTTCATAAAGGCTGAAGACAAGGTCCCTTAACAATCGTTCAGCGTTAAAATCATAACAAACGTATCGCCATAGCGGGCACCAACCGTCGGATCACACTAGATACAGCACATGATTGTTCATTGACTTGGCTTGATGTGCTCCAGTTCGTATAGGTCGTTTCATCATACGAAATACCAACTTACGCTACTTGCGCTTGCATCACAGCTCGGACAATATGCGCATCCCGTCGCATCGATCGACGACAGCCCCATTGTTTCAAAAGGTTATGGTGCGCCACCCATGAGTGACTTTTTGCTGGCAGCATTGCCAATCGCAACCATCCTGTTTCTGATGATCAAGGCAAACTGGGGGGCCGCACGTGCAGGTGCTGCCGCGTGGTTTGTCACCGCAATCATCGCCGTCTTTTTCTTTGGCGCACCAACCGAAATGCTGATCATCGCCCAGGCCAAGGGCGTGATGCTTGGCCTTTATATTCTCTACATCGTCTGGGCGGCGCTCATCCTGTATTTCGCTGCCGACGAAGCCGGTGCAATCAAAACCATCGGGCGCGCCATCCGGTCGCTGACCGATGATCGCCCCTTGCAACTTCTGATCCTTGGCTATGTGTTTGCAAGCTTCCTTCAGGGTGTTGCCGGCTTTGGTGTGCCGATTGCAGTTGTCGCCCCGCTGCTTCTGGGCATGGGGTTCTCGCCGGTACTGGCCGTTGCAGCCCCGATGATCGGGCACAGCTGGTCGGTGCTGTTTGGCAATATGGCAACCTCGTTTGAAGCATTGATCGGTGTGACCGGCATTCCGGGCACGGAACTGACCCATTATTCCGCCATCCTTCTGGGACTTTCCGGCTTTAGCTGTGGCGCTGCTGTTCTGTGGCTTGATGGTGGTTTCCGCACCATTCGTCGCCGTATTGTGCCACTTGTCCTGATTTCCGGCGTCATGGGTGTGGTGCAATATTGCATGGCCAATTACGGCGTCTGGACGCTGGGCGGCCTGACTGCGGGCATCGCCGGTCTTGTGACGTCAATCATCGTCACCCGTTTCTGGAAACCGCATCCCGATGACGTCGCCGAACAGGTCGCCGATGATCATCATCACATGCCATTGCTTGAAGCGCTGACACCCTATCTGGTCTTTATTGGTCTGGTAACACTGGCAACCTTTGTTCCCGGCATGGAAAGCATTCTGGGCAAAGTGCGCTTCACACTTGATTTCCCGGAAACGGCCACTTCTTTGGGCTGGGTCATCAATGCCGAAAGCGCCAAGTCGATTGCCATTTTCGGCCATCCCGGCGCGCTATTGCTTTATACCGCTGCGATCAGCTTTACCTTCTTCAAGCTGCGCGGCCATTATGATGCAGGGATTGGCAAGCGTATCTGGCAACGCACGCTCAAAAGCGGCCTGCCAACCAGCATCGGAATGGTGCCGGTGATCGGTCTTGCCATCATCATGGATCATGCCGGTATGACCTATGCCCTTGCCGAGGGCGGTGCGGCGATTTTCTCGGGTGCTTTTGCTGTTGCCTATCCGGTGATATCGCCTGCCATCGGAGCGCTTGGGGCCTTCATGACGGGCAGCACAAACAATTCCAACGTCGTATTCGGCATGTTCCAGCGCCATACAGCTGAATTGTCGGGACTTTCAACCTCACTTATTCTTGCCGCACAGGCTACCGGTGCCTCGCTTGGCAGTATGCTGGCACCTTCAAAGATTCTGGTTGGATGTTCGACTGTTGGTCTTTCGGGCAAGGAAGGCCCGGTATTATCCGTGGTTCTGAAAACCGGTGTTATCCTGACGGCCCTTTGCGGCTTCATGGCACTTGGTATCATGTTGATCGCAACGATGAACGGGGGCTCCTGAAATGAAACAGAAACTGTTCAACCCGGTCTTTCTGGTTCTGGCATCAATCATCCTTCCGATTGCCAGTTTTGAGGCCCTTGTGATGGGCAGTATTGCGGCAAGTGACATCCTGCTTGCGCTATTTTGTGCCGTCATGGCGTTGATCATCGTCCGCAAATAAAAACCCGCCGGGGCATGGCCACCGGCGGATTTGCAGATCGGCTGGAATGCAACACCTAGGGGCGGAAGGTTGCAAGCTTCAACCCAAAGGCAATAAAGACCGCACCGGTGGTTGCCTTGAGCGCGCGCTGGAACCGGCCACTCCCGGCAAAGCGCGTCAAACGCGCCAGCAACAGGATGATCGCCCCGAACCAGATGGCGTTGATTGCGGCATGCACGCAGACCAGCATAAAGGCCGATGATACCGCCCCTTCACCCGCCGGAATGAATTGCGGAAACGCTGCCAGGTAAAAGATCGATACCTTCGGGTTCAGAACATTGGTCAGGAACCCTTCGCCATAGGCCATGACAAGCGTCCGCTTGCGCTTGGCCGGGGTAATTTCCCGAACGGTCTGAACACCGCGCCATGCATCGCGCAATGCCTTGAAACCGATCCAGCATAAATAGGCCGCCCCCAACAACTTGACGACCATAAATGCCTGTGCCGATTGCACAAGGATCACCGATATCCCGAGGATCGATAATGTCCCGTGGATGTAAAAGGCTGTGACAAATCCGGCGACATTGGCAAAACCGGCTGCACGACCGGATGTCGGTACCGTTTTGGCCACCAAAACACCATTCGGCCCGGGCGACATCACCAGAAGCGACGTCACGAGCGCAAAGCTCAAAAACTGGGTCCAATCCATGGGGCAGCTCCCTGATACGTGGTTATGCATGTTGACAGCGCATGACGACTATAGCTCCACACGGTATTCCAACAAGAAAATGATTGTGACCATGACATTTGCCCAGAGGTCACGCCCCTCGCGCTCTTCGCGTTCCTCGCGTCCCCGAGGAAAATGATAACTTTTCGAAAAATGATAAAGAATAGAAGTGGTTCCGGCACCCGCATCCCATTAGATTTTTAGTGAAAATACAGATGCGGCGCACAGCCGCACATTTACGGGGCACCAATTTCCCCATGAGCCAACAGAACCCTGCTCCTCGCAAGTGCATCGGCATATCGCTGTTGCGCAATGAACTTTTCTGACCAGATTGATCATGTACATGACCAAAGCCACCCTGCCCGTCTTCCTGTTTGCCATCACTTTTTTTGCAACATCCACGACTCAAGCCGATACCTTGCCAAATACGGATAAATGGGGTGGCCATATTGATCTTGAAGGCAAGGCAGGTACAGATCGCAACCTTGGTGAAACCGATCTGTTCATTCCGCTTTGGCAAGATCAGGACACATTGACCTTCACAAGCCTTCGCGCCCGAATGGATGACAATAACAGCCACGAAGGAAATTTCGGGCTGGGCATTCGTCAAATGCTTGATACGGGATGGAACGTTGGCGGCTACGGGTATTTTGACCGGCGCCACAGCCCATATGGCAACAAATTCAACCAATTGACCTTTGGTGTTGAGGCGCTATCGCTTGATTGGGATTTTCGCGCCAATGCCTATGTCCCGATTGGCACCACACAATACTTCGAGGACAGCCTCAGTACTGTTGATGTGAGCGGCACCTCCCTGATGTATAGTCAAGGCGAAGAACGCGCAATGCGTGGTTTTGACGGGGAAATTGGCTGGCGCGTTCCCCTATTCGAACCAGACTCCGGACAGCAGCTTCGCGCCTATGCTGGTGGTTATCGTTTTACGGAAAATGATGTTGATACTGTGCAGGGTCCGCGTGGACGACTGGACCTGACCTTTGATGAAGTTCCTTTTTTATGGGAAGGATCACGCTTCTCGCTAGGGGCTGAAATCCAGCATGATAGTCCACGTGGCACTCAAGGGTTTGCCAGCTTCCGCCTTCGTATCCCCTTACAAGGTTTTGGCGATGCCCCGAAACCACGCCTGACAGCGATGGAACGACGCATGACCGATCCGATCATCCGCGACATTGATGTGGTCAGTCAGGCCGGACAGTTCTCGAAAGCAAGCGCAATCACCCAAACAGCGGACGGCGAAACGATCACGCTGTTAAACAGCAATTCAACGTCGGCGGGCGATTTTGCCACCGCCATTGCCAATGCAGGTGCCAATTCCACCGTCGTACTGAGCGGGAACTACACAAATGTCAGTTCCTTCACCACTGTTCAGAATGGGCAAACAATTGTCGGCGGCGGTGCACTCGACATCAAAACACCGACAGGACGTTCGGTTACGGTCACCATTCCTGATTCATCAATCTCGGGCCCGGGTGACAGCGGCGGTGGCAGTGGCGCCGGCCGCTTCTTTGACATGGCCGATAACAGCAGCCTGATTGGTGTGACAGCAAACCTTACCCGGTCATCAAGCACAACCATCGTGAGAATCGCCAACAAGAAGAATGTCACAATTCGCGACAACAAACTGACAACGACCGTCAGCGGGTCAACTGCATCCACTTTTGATATCGAAGACGGTCAAAATATTACAATTGAAAATAATGACATATCCATAATTGCCAATGGCAGCACTTCTCATTTCCTGGCGATCCGTGGCACCAACTCAAACATCAGAGTCAACGACAACAAGATTTCCACAACAGGGACGGCCGCCACTAAACGTTACATTTTGCTCGCTGGAAGCGTAAATATATCCAACCTGTCTGGTACAGGTAATACGTCCAACATCACCACGTGTTACATTGGTGGCAGCCTTGGCACCGTTACAGGAACAATCACGACAAGCGGCACCAATTGCCCCTGAGCTGATACTTCGCAAATTTATGCCATCGCCTATGACTTGAATGTTCTTCTTTTGTTCTTTATTGTGTCCGCATGAAGAACAACATCGCACAGACACCCGATCCAACCCCTACCGCCATTTTTGATGATGGATGGTCAAACGCGGGATGTGATCCAAACATCTTGCCCGCCCGCGGACAAAAGGGGCGCGGTGCCGTGTCCAATGTTGATGGTCGGTTTGAAAGGCATATTCATCAAGCCGTTGATGATGGCTGGATATCAAACCTGATGGACGATTTGGATGCACCACGTACCAAAACCACTCTTGGCGTTGATGGTGCGCGTTCTGTCATCACCCGCAATAAAAGCCCCGATGTCCCGTTTGATCGGTCAATCAACCCCTATCGCGGGTGTGAGCATGGCTGTGTCTATTGCTTTGCGCGCCCGACACATGCCTATCTGGGTCTGTCCCCCGGTCTTGATTTCGAAACCAGACTGTTCTGGAAGCCAGAAGCCGCAATGCTTTTGCGCAAACAACTGTCCTCAAAGGCCTATCACCCCGCCCCGATTGTGATTGGCACCAGTACCGATCCCTATCAGCCGGTCGACCGCGACAAGAAACTGACGCGGTCCATCATCGAAGTTCTGTCAGATTGCCAGCATCCCTTTTCGATCATTACCAAAAGCGCGCTGGTGACCCGCGACATTGACCTGATCGCCCCGATGGCCGCCCTTAACCGGGCATCGGTTGCCATATCGGTCACAAGCCTTGATCATCGCCTGTCAAATCTTCTCGAACCGCGTGCCTCTGCCCCGCATCGCAGGCTTGATGCCATCCGCAAGCTTTCAGACGCAGGGATTCCGGTTACCGTACTTGCCGCCCCGATCATCCCGGGCCTGAACGATATGGAAATCGAAAACATCGCGGCGGCCTGTGCCGATGCCGGGGCCAGTTCGATCAGCCACATTGTCTTGCGGCTGCCGCTTGAAATTGCCGATCTGTTCGAAGAATGGCTGGAGACACATTATCGCGAACGCAAGGACAAGGTCATGTCACTCATCCGCCAGATGCGCGGTGGCGAACGCTATCAGTCGGAATTTGGTAACCGTATGCGCGGCACCGGTCCGATTGCCGAACTGATCGCCCATCGTTTCAAACTGGCACACAAGAAATATAACCTGACCGGCCGGTCCATGGATCTTGATTGCAGCGGCTTCAAGCGGCCCAGCGCGGACGGGCAGATGTCGCTGTTCTGACATCTGCCCGTCAGATATCAAGCTGCCATGCCCTTAGCCGACACGCTTGATCGCGGCATGACGCTTTTTGCCAACTGAAAGCTGCAGCAACTCCCAATCATCAAATGCGTAATGCAGTACATGATGTTCCGGGTCGGTGATTTGCTTGTCATCAATGCGCACTGCGCCCGCTTCGACCAGACGGCGGGCTTCGCTATTGGTTTTGGCAAATCCGGCCATGACAATCAGGGCAAGGATCCCGATCCCGTCTTGTAGCGCATGGGCAGTGAATTCGAGTGTCGGCAAACCACTGAGATCACCGTTGGCACCAAAGATGCCATCGGCGGCTGATTTGGCAGCTTCCAGTTCAAACTCGCCATGGGCAAGCCTTGTGGCTTCATCGGCCAGAACAACCTTGGCGTCATTGATGTCGGCACCGGACAATTGTTCAAGCTGTTCGATATCAAGCAACGGAAGATCGGTGAACAGACGCAGGAAACGCCCGACATCACCATCCTCACAATTGCGCCAGAACTGCCAGTAATCAAAGGTACTCAGCCGGTCGGCATTCAGCCACACCGCCCCTGCTGCCGTTTTGCCCATCTTCACACCCGATGACGTTGTCAGAAGCGGTGCTGTCATCCCGAACACTTCATTGCCATCGACCCGGCGCACAAGATCGACACCATTGATGATGTTGGCCCATTGATCGCCCCCGCCCATCTGCGCGCGGCATCCAAAGCGCCGCGACAGCTCCAGAAAATCAAAGGCCTGCAAGATCATGTAGTTGAATTCAAGGAAGCTGAGGCTTTCCTGACGTTCCAGACGTGATTTCACGGAATCAAATGACAGCATCCGGTTGACCGAAAAGTGTCGCCCGATATCACGCAAAAGATCGACATAGCCCAACTGGTCAAGCCAGTCGGCGTTATTGACCAGAACCGCATCGGTTGGGCCATCGCCAAAACGCAGGAAACGACCAAACACCTTGCGAATGCCATTGATATTGGCGGTGATCTGTTCATCAGTCAGGATCGGACGCGCTTCCGAGCGAAAACTGGGATCCCCGATGCGCGTCGTCCCGCCACCGACCAGAACAATCGGCTTGTGCCCGTGGCGCTGCAACCAGCGCAGTGTCATGATCGGCAACAGATGGCCCACATGCAGGCTATCAGCCGTGGCATCAAATCCGATGTAGACCGGCACGGCTTCTTCACTGGCAAGAATACGATCCAGTCCCGCAAAGGAGGTACATTGATGGATAAAACCGCGTGCATGCAGGGCCAGCAACGCATCGGATTCAAATCCGTTTGCCGTCACTTCACTGGCATTTTGCGGCGTCGTCGGGTGATCAACAGGTTGGGATATTGTCATTTCGGTTTTCCTTGATGGTGGGGCCACCTCGGGCAAACCGGTTTATGGAAAAAACAAAGGCCGCCCTGGGGCAGCCGGTCTTGGTTTAATTTACAAACACATCAACAGGCGCCGCACTATGTGTGCAGCGGATAATACGAGTTGAACTGTGCAAATACGTTTTCCATGCCCAAATGCATATGGCGCATTTCATGATCAGTCAAGACTGTTTGCATCACCATCCCTTTACGCGCCCCCTGATCCCAAAAACGAAAACACCCGCCAGACGATGGCAAGTGCTTGTCACAAGACCGGTTTCTAATGATCAGCTGACAACGCGATAACGTGCATGCAGGGCCGGATTATTGATCATGGTTGCACTGATCATGGGCTTGCCCGCCGCCTCATCGGCACTTTCCAGCGCCATGACCGCAGCCTGATCATCCTGACTGATATTCCCCTGCTCGGTCAGGGCAAGATCACGTGCCGTTTCAAAGAAACGCAGGCCTCTCTTTTCCATGACATAAAGGGTTTCGCCGCCCCATTCCCCTGTCCAGACCAGACCGGAAAGCCCGGCCATTTCCTTTTCGATGCGGCTCGGCGAGATCGGCATGCCAAGACAGGTGGTCAGAAGAAATGAAAGTTCGGCTGCTGTAACCCCGTCTTCGCAACATTCTTCGGCCAGAACCGACATAACGGCCATGGTAACCACGCGAAGCGATACCTTGCTGGTTTCCAGACCCGGAAACCGGTTTTGTTGAAGTTCGACAATGTCATTGGCAATGCGATCCACATCCCCACGGATCACATACCGCCCGCGCCATACACGACAGCTTGTTCTGACTTCCCATTCACGCATTGCTGGTCCCACCCGTTTTTTATTTGTCCCAATGTAAAAACGATACATTACGCATACATATAGTCAACATGTTTTTCGACATTATGTATCAATTTCGACATTCGGATTGGAACCACTGATAGCCAAGCTGTGACACGACGTAACCATCTTCATTTTCGACGGCGTCAAGATAGCCGCGTGAGACGGCAACATGAAAATCACGGCTAAAATTGCGCGGCATCCGCAGATGTTCCTGGCGACGCAGAACACGGCGGACGTCATCACGCGTCACGAAGCCCCGTCCATCCCGGTAATGCAGCCAGATCGCCGCAATCAGGATGGTTTCGGCAAAACCGCGCGGCTGTATTCGCGCGACCAGATCACCAAGCGACCCCATGAAACAGGTAATGAAGGCGCCCGGTTCGATGGCAGAAAATGCCGCCTGCGGATAGTCTGTTTGCGGTGAAGTTCCAGCAAGTTCAGCCCCATATACACCCTCGTCTGCATGAACGGGCACGCCCCCCGGTATATCGTCTGTATGTCGATCTATACTCTGTTGTCTGTTCGGGGTGTGAGGCCGCGCTATCGCGCTGTCGCCTGCTTGTGCGGCGTTGAGTATCTCCGACCGTGCGGCATTTCCAGTCAAGCCGGATGGTGTTACTTGCGCAACAGGCGCATGCACTGGCTGTCCGAACAAGGCAGCCATAACCACAGGCAAGCGTGCTGGCGGGATCGCGCATTCGAGATCCACCGGGCCAAAATCCCCCTCACCGGTCAGTTTGACGTGAATTATTGCTGCCAAGGTTGCTGCTTCTCCTGATTTGCACAACCCAATACCATACATATTGTACGATACTCAACATTATTTTCCGATTCACGTACACAAACATACATTCACGATATTGTCGCCCGACAATTTTACCCTCGACAATCAGGACGCGACCACCACACCATGAACAAAACACCCGTGAAGATGACAGATGTTCATTTCCGGTGAAGAACATGCGCAGCCGCCCCGCCTCTCACAGGTCGCGTAAATCTGAAGCCACCATCAGGGAAGGATAAACAATCATGACACGCCTTTTGTTTCGCGAAGACGCCTATGCCCAAAGCTGCGATGCGACCGTGAAAAGCGTTTCAGAACGCGGTATCGAGCTTGATCAGACTGTCTTCTACGCCACCGCTGGCGGTCAGACCGGGGATATTGGCATCCTCAAAACCGCGTCCGGCACTGTTCTTCCTGTTGCCACCACCGTCAAGGATCGCGAAACCGGCCGAATTCTTCATATTATCGCCGATGACCACCCTCTTCCGGCGGTTGGCGATGCAATCACAGCCGAACTTGACTGGGACAACCGGCACAAACTGATGCGCTTTCACACCTGCCTGCATCTTCTTTGCGCGGTCATCGAGGGCGACGTGACCGGCGGCAACATTGCCGCACACAAGGCGCGCCTTGATTTCAACCTGCCTGATATCGCTTTGGACAAGGACGAGATCACCGAAAAACTCAATGAACTGATTGCACGTGACGCCGATGTTTATGATGGTGAAATCAGCATCGCCGAACTTAAAGCCAATCCGGAACTTGTGCGCACCATGTCAGTACAGCCACCCATGGATGGCAATTCGATCCGGACCGTGACGATCGAGGGGATCGATTTCCAACCCTGCGGCGGTACCCATGTACGCAAAACAGGTGAAATCGGCCCGGTGAGCGTTGCCAAGATCGAGAAAAAAGGCCGTCAGAACCGACGAATCAATATCGTATTCGCCCAATAGGATTGGTACACCGGACGGCCAAACCACTGCATTCCGGCAACAGAACACCGGAAATCAGGGCAGCCGACATGACTGCCGGTTGCCAGTTTCCGCAAGTACCATTACAAATTTGAACAACAAGAAGTCATATAAGACCATCAGGACCACACAATATAATGATCCCGGGATCAACCGGGGTCGTGCAATACCCACATTGCTAATCGGAGCTTGTCCATGACTGACCCACTTTCCGATGCCCTGGTCACGACCCAGTGGCTGGCGGATCACCTCGACGCACCGGATGTCCGCGTCGTGGATGCAAGCTGGTACATGCCAGCTGACAATAAAAATGCCCGCGAGATCTACGATGCGCAGCACATTCCCGGCGCGGTGTTTTTTGACATTGATGAAATTGCCGCTGACGACAGCGCCCCGCTGCCGCACATGATGCCCGACGCGATCAAGTTTTCGGCCAAGGTACGCAAACTTGGCCTTGGGGATGGCGTACGCATTGTTATTTATGGTCAGACGGGATCGGCTCTTGCTGCGTGCCGCGCATGGTGGATGCTGCGTCACTTCGGTCATAATGACGTGGTTGTGCTTGATGGCGGCTTGCCCAAATGGCTTGCCGAAAACCGACCGGTTACCGACACACCGACCCCGCCACGCGAACGCCATTTCACTGCGCGCGCCAATAGCTTCCTGCTGCGCGAGATTGATCAGGTGATGTCAAACGTCAAGACCAAGCGCGAACAACTTGTCGATGCCCGTGCTGGCGAACGTTTCCGTGGCGAAGTTGCCGATCCATGGGGTAAATCGGGCCACGTTCCGGGTTCCTACAACCTGCCTTTCAATGTGCTGTTGAATGCCGATGGCACCTTCAAGGGGCCAGAGGAAATCAAGGGCGCGTTTGAACAGGCTGGCGTCAATCTGGACAAGCCGGTTGTTGCAACCTGCGGGTCGGGTGTTACGGCCTGCGTGCTCGCCATGGGCGCCTATATCGCCGGCCACAAACAGGTTGCCGTCTTTGACGGGTCCTGGGCGCAGTGGGCCACAACCGAAGACAGCCCGGTTGATACTGGTCCCGCCTGATCAGGACCACCCGGCATCTCGAAAAGTTCAAGAGTTTCACATGCCTGCACCGTCGCAATCTGGTCTGAATATTCATGAAACAGCCCGCGGCGGGGCAGGCATTATTCTTGAACAGCTTAAATCCCCGACCAGTGACGATATTGCGGCCATCACCACCCTTTGGATTGCAACCGGATTGATCCCGGCAATTCGCGATGCCAGGCAGGATATCGAAAACTGTGTCAATGCCGACCATGGCAGCCTGATTATTGCCCGCCATCCCCAAAACCATCAGATCATCGCCACCATGATGACCGGCCATGACAATTTTCATGGCTGGATTCATTATCTGGCGATTGCCCCGGACATACAGAATTCGGGACTGGGTCGTGAACTGGTCACGCTGGCCGAAGATATCCTGCGCGCCATCGGCCTATCCGAAATCCGGGTCACGATTGAAAATGCCACAGCGGGTGATTTTTACGCCAAACTCGGCTATGACTTGATTGACGGTGCCCCCACACAGCCAACACCTGTCTGCCGTCAAAACACAATCATGCGCAAGAGTTTAGACCAATGAGCCCATCCAATCCGCGCAAGCTGGAAGTTGTTGTCAGCTTTCTGGAAATGCAAAGCCCGCCCGACCGTGCACCGGCAATCATTCCGCCGGGCAAGGTCGCGATCATCCGTGCCGAAGACCCCACCCTGTCTTTTTATCGCTACTTATATAATACCGTCGGCGAACCGTGGCTTTGGTGGCAACGCCGCCTGATGAGTGACGAGGAACTTGCTCCGCTGATTTCCACCCCCGAAACACATGTCTATGTGCTTTATGTCGCGGGTGTTCCTGCGGGCTATTGCGAACTTGATCTGACCGGACTTGAAAAAGACCGTACCATTGACCTGCATTATATGGGGCTGATCCCGGAATTCATTGGCAAGGGATACGGCAAATATCTGCTGAACTGGGCGATTGATACCGCCTGGAGCCTAAAGCCCGCGCGGGTTACGGTAAATACCTGCACTTTGGACCATCCAAGTGCATTGGGGGCTTACCAAAAGGCAGGCTTTGTTGTATACGACCAGCGAACGGACATTATCGACGATCCGCGCGATGTTGGGCTGATCCCGCATATTGATCATCATGTTGATCGTGGTGGACAATCTGGTGGTGACGCGCCTGATGCCGAAAGTAGGCCGGAAAATGCAAATAATGCAGATTCTGGCACTTTGGTCGTTGACTTTCCCGACCGCGCAAGGTAACAAGCGCGCCTGAGTTTACCCAAGCCAGAGGATGATGACCCATGGCAGTGCCAAAGAAAAAAGTGACCAAGTCCCGTCAGGGCATGCGTCGCTCGCATGACAAGCTCGCCAAGGGCTCGTAC
>Ga0207828_100281_pt1 | contig 26125 bp, 24 predicted proteins | sample TtaePargueraPR_11_FD_187276 | JGI IMG/M metagenome (GOLD analysis project Ga0207828, IMG submission 187276) | Aerobic enrichment media microbial communities from Bioluminiscent Bay, La Parguera, Puerto Rico - Tt and P2 (3) (SPAdes) | ecosystem: Environmental > Aquatic > Marine > Unclassified ...
CCCCAGCCAGGCCGCGAGCGCGGTGCCGGCGGCGGCTGCGGCGAGGCCGAGCTTGCCGGCGTTTTCCTGCGCGAATTCACCGATATCCTCGACAAAGCCGCGCCCCCCGTCGATCGCGCGCCGCCTGGCGCGGCCGGCGAGGCTGCCGGCGCTGGCGTCCTCCCGCAAGCGCGCGAGACTGCCACGAAACAGGCTCCGTGCGCGATCGCGCAATTCCGCGTCCTGCCGCAGTTCGTCCTCGCTCATGCCTCGCTATCCGTAAAGGCCTCGCGGATCCGGCGCAGATTGCGCCGGACGATGAGGCCGGAAAGGGCCGCGCCGAGCAGCAGGACCGTCACCACCAGCGCCGTCGCCGCCAGCGGTCCGACCCGTTCGGCCAGGACCAGAACGGCACCGAGTACCAGCGCCATCAGCGCGAAGAAGACCAGCGCCAGCGCCAGCGCGCCATGGAGGGCGACCGCCTTTCCGCGCTCCGCCGTATAGCCGGCGCGCGCCTTCTGAAAGGCCAGTTCGGCCTCGAAATAGGTGCGTCCGTCCTCGCCGAGCCGGCGCAGGTCCTCGACCAGCGAACCGGGGTCGGAATCCGGCAATTCCTCGCCCGCCGCGTCCCGCCCGGGGGGCGCAGCGGACAATTCGGCGTCCTGCGTGTCGTCGATATCCTTCACACGCCCCTTTTGCCGGAGATTCAGCGCCGGCGGAAGAGCGATGCCAGCATGAATCCGGCAACCGCGGCGAGACCGACGGCCAGGCCCGGGCTCTTGCGCACGAATTCGCGGGCATCATCGCCCAGTTCATCGAGATTCTTGGCCTCGATCTTCGCCGCGGTATCGGCCAGGCTCTTCGAGGCCGAGCGCGCGTAATCACCGTATTTTTCGCCGAAACGCTCGTCGATCGTGCCGGCGTTGTCCGACACCAGCTTGCCGAGGCTGGCGATCGTCTCGCTCGTCCGGGCCTTGCCTTCGACCGCCAGTTCGCGCGCCCTTGTCTTTGCCTGTTCGCCATAGACCTTGGCGTCCTCGAGCAGTTCGCCCGACTTGTCCTTCGCCTGCGCGCGATAGGCCTCAGCCTTCTCGACCGCCCCGGCGCGCATTTCGCTGACGCCGGCCTTGGCTTCTTCCAGCGCCTTGCTGAACTTGTCCTTGGCTTCGTTCCTGTGATCCACGGGTGTCTCCTCCTTCGCCTTGCTTCGGGTAGCGCGCGGCTTGCGCGCCGGAGTCTTCTTCGCAGTCGCCGTCTTCCTGGTCGTCTTCCTTACCGGTGTATCGGCCATGATCGTCTCGTGCTTGCGCTCCCCCAAGGGAGCCAGTCCCATTCCATCCGGCAGCGCCGAACGCCGCTTGCCTCCCCCCATTATGGTGATTAGGACGCCGCCATTCCAGTCCCTTCCTCACTTCTGCACCGGAGGCCCGACAGATCATGACCGCCATTATCGATATCCATGGCCGCGAAATCCTCGACAGCCGCGGCAATCCGACCGTCGAAGTCGACGTCCTTCTGGAAGACGGCAGCTTCGGCCGCGCCGCGGTACCCTCGGGCGCCTCCACCGGTGCGCATGAGGCGGTCGAACTGCGCGACGGCGACAAGACGCGCTATCTCGGCAAGGGGGTCCTCAAGGCAGTCGACGCGGTGAACACCGAGATTGCCGACGCCGTGCTCGGCCTCGACGCCGAGGACCAGCGCGACATCGACCTTGCGATGATCGGGCTCGACGGGACCGAGAACAAGGCACGGATCGGCGCCAATGCCATCCTCGGCACCAGCCTCGCCGTCGCCAAGGCCGCCGCCAATGCCCGCGGCCTGCCACTCTACGCCTATGTCGGCGGGGTCGCTGCGCATGTGCTGCCGGTGCCGATGATGAATATCATCAACGGCGGCGAACATGCCGACAACCCGATCGATTTCCAGGAATTCATGATCATGCCGGTCGGCGCCGAAAGCCTTGCCGAAGCGGTCCGCTGGGGCTCGGAAATCTTCCACACGCTCAAGAAGGGCCTCTCCGAAAAGGGCCTTTCGACCGCGGTCGGCGACGAGGGCGGCTTCGCCCCGAACCTCGCCAGCACCCGCGCCGCGCTCGATTTCATCATGGATTCGATCGAGAAGGCCGGCTTCAGGCCCGGCAGCGACGTGGCGCTGGCGCTTGACTGCGCCTCGACCGAATTCTTCGCCGATGGCCGCTACGACATGGCCGGCGAGGGCACCTCGCTTACGCCGGTCGAAATGGCCGACTACCTCGCCGAACTCTGCGCCGCCTATCCGATCCGCTCGATCGAGGACGGCATGGCCGAGGACGATTTCGCCGGCTGGAAGGCGCTGACCGAAAAGCTCGGCGACACGGTCCAGCTGGTCGGCGACGATCTCTTCGTGACCAATCCCAAGCGCCTCGCGATGGGGATCGAGCAGGGCCTTGCCAATTCGCTGCTGGTCAAGGTCAACCAGATCGGCTCGCTAACCGAGACGCTGCAGGCGGTCGAGCTCGCGCACCGAGCGGGCTATACCTCGGTCATGTCGCACCGTTCGGGCGAAACCGAGGATTCGACCATCTCCGATCTCGCGGTCGCGACCAATTGCGGGCAGATCAAGACCGGCTCGCTCGCGCGCTCGGACCGGCTGGCGAAATACAACCAGCTGATCCGGATCGAGGAAGAGCTGGGCGATTCCGCGCTTTTTGCCGGGCTTAACTGCTTCGGCCGACTGAAGGGCTGATCCGAGCTAGTGGCCGGCTGCGCTCAGCCGGTCGAGCTGGTCCTGCGACAAGTGCAGCTCGACCGCCGCGAACTGCGCGGCGAGCTGTTCCGGCCGGCTGGCGCTGGCGATCGGTGCGGTGATGCCGGGCTGGGCCAGCAGCCAGGCGAGGGCGACCGTGGCGTGCTCGGCACCGGTTTCGGCGGCGACCGCGTCGAGCACCGGCAGGACCTGCATTCCGCGATCAAAAAAGCGTTCGATGCTCGAGCCGCGGTTGTGCTTTTCGAGGTCCGCCCGGCTACGATACTTGCCGGTGAGGAAGCCCGCCGCGAGCCCGAACCACGGAAAATGGGCGATCCCTTCGGCCAGGCACAGGTCGCGCAATTCCGGCCCGAATTCCTCGCGGCAGACGAGGTTGTATTCGTTCTGCAGCACGGTGAAGCGCGCATGGCCGCCGGCAAGCGCGGCAGCATTGAGCGCGGCAAGCCGGGCGGCGCTGAAGTTCGACGCCCCCAGTTCGCGGACCTTGCCCGCGCGGAGCAGCGCGTCGAAGCCCGCCGCCACCTCGGCCTGCGGGGTCTGTTCCTCGTCGCGATGCGCGTAATAGAGATCGACGTAATCGGTCCGCAGCCGTTCGAGCGACTTCTCGAGCTCTTCGGCCACCAGCGCCGGCGCGAGATCGCCAGGCTTGCCGAACATACCGGTCTTGGTCGCGATCCGCATCTCGCCGCGCACGCCGCGGCTTTCGAGCCACTGGCCGATCACCGTCTCGCTTTCACCGCCGACATGGCCGGGGACCCACACCGAATAGCCCTGCGCGGTGTCGACCATCCGCCCGCCAGCCTCGTAAAAGGCGTCGAGCACGGCGAAGCTGGCGTCGAGATCGGCGGTGAAGCCGAAGACATTGCCGCCGAGGACCAGCGGGATGCCGGCAAGCGAAGCGTGCGCGGTCATGCGAATTTCTCCCGCAGGGCGAGCAGCGCCATGGCCGCCCTGGCCGCTTCGCCGCCCTTGTCCTTCTGCGCCGGGTCGGCCCGGACCAGCGCCTGAGCCTCGTTCTCGACCGTGAGGATGCCGTTGCCGATCGCCAGCCCGTCCATGGTCAGGGCCATGATCCCGCGCGCGCTTTCACCGGCGACGATCTCGAAATGGTAGGTTTCGCCGCGGATCACCGCGCCGATCCCGACATAGCCGTCGTAAGGGCCGGCTTCGGAGGCGAGGGCGATCGCTCCGGGAATTTCGAGCGCGCCGGGTACGGTCAGCACTTCGGCCTCATGGCCGGCAGCCTCCAGCGCTGCGCGCGCGCCGGCGATCAGCATGTCGTTGAGGTGGTTGTAGAAACGGGCTTCGACAATCAGGAAACGGGCCATCAGGCGGCTCCTCCGGTGTGGATCGGGCGTTCCCCGACAATGGACAGATCATAGCCTTCGAGGCCGACGAGTGAATGGCTGGTATTGGTCAGCAGCACCATGTCGTGCACGCCGAGTTCGGCGAGGATCTGGGCGCCGACGCCGTAATCGCGCTGCTCCTGCGCCATGTCGTCCGGTTCGACGCGCCCCTCGCGCTGTTCGCGCAGGCGGATCGCGCGGGTGGCGTAATCGGCGGCGGGGCGGTTGATCAGCACGACCACGCCGGCCCCTTCCTCGCCGATGACCCGCATCGCGCTCTGCAGCAGGCCGGCGCGGCTGCTGTCCTCGGCGAAGACGTCCTCGAACAGCGAGAGCGCATGCATGCGCACCAGCGTCGGCCGGGCTGGATCGATGTGCCCCTTGACCAGCGCCATGGTCTCGCCCCTGGTTGCCTTGTTGTAGAAGCTGATCGCGCGCCAGTCGCCGCCCCACTGGCTGGTGAAGCGGGATTCGGCGGCCTGCCGCACGAGGTGGTCGTGCTTGCGGCGATAGGCGATCAGATCGCGGATCGTGCCTATCTTCATGTCGTGCAGGCGGGCGAAGGTGACCAGATCCTCGAGCCGGGCCATGGTCCCGTCCTCGCGCATGATCTCGCAGATCACGCCCGAGGGATTGAGCCCGGCAAGGCGCGAGATGTCGACCGATGCCTCGGTATGGCCCGCGCGCACCAGCACGCCGCCGTCCTTGGCCACCAGCGGGAAGACATGGCCGGGAGTGACGATGTCGTCCGGCCCCTTGGAACTGTCGATCGCGACCGAGACGGTGCGCGCGCGGTCGGCCGCGCTGATCCCGGTGGTGACGCCCTCGCGCGCCTCGATCGAGATGGTGAAGGCGGTTTCGTGCCGCGTGCGGTTCTTGCGGCTCATCGGCTCGAGCCCGAGCTGGTCGACGCGGCTCTTGGTCATGGCGAGGCAGATCAGCCCGCGGCCGTGGGTGGCCATGAAATTGATCGCGTCGGGCGTGGCCATCTGGCCGGGAATGATCAGGTCGCCCTCGTTCTCGCGGTCCTCGTCGTCGACCAGGATGTACATCCGGCCGTTGCGCGCCTCGTCGATGATCTCCTCGATCGGGACCAGCACCGGGCGCTCGTCATTGGCGGACAGGAAACGCTCGAGCTTGGCCAGCGTCTCGGCGGTGGGATTCCAGCCGCTGTCGCTGCAATCGCGCAGCGTGTTGGCGTGAAGCCCGGCGGCGCGGGCGAGGCCGGCGCGCGACATCCGGCCCTGGCCGACGATCTCGCGCACCTTTTCGATGATCGATGTGCTCATGCGCCGGGAATAATCACATTGTAATGTGATTTCAAGAAGTGAATATCACACCAAGAGTAAGGTTTCGACTCTTGCCTTGCCAAGCTACTCACCGCAATGCCTTGCTGAATGCCCGGAGTGACCATGCCCCAGACCGACCTGCTGGATACCTACCGCGCCGCCATGCGCCATGTCGCGGCGACCGTCTATGCCGTGACCACGGGGCACGAGGGCGAGCGCTACGGGATCATCGCGACGGCGGTCAATTCGCTGAGCTTCGACCCGCCCTCGCTGCTGGCCTGTGTCAACCGCGCGGCCTCGCTGCACGATCCGCTCGCCTCGGCAGACCGCTTCTGCGTCAACGTCCTCGGGCTCGGCAATCGCGACGTGGCCGACTGCTTCGTGCGCGGCGGGAGCGGGGCGGAGCGCTTCGGCGTCGGCGAATGGGAGGAACTCGAAGGCGTACCGGTGCTCGCCAGCGCGCAATCGAGCCTGGTCTGCCGGGTCGCGCACCGTCAGGCCTATGGCACGCACACGATCTTCATCGGCGAGCTGATCGCCGCCCGCCACCGCCAGAACGCCAAGCCGCTGACCTATTACGACGGGCGCTATATCGATATCAGCGAGGCGCCCGACCATCCGGGCGCGTGAGCAGGCTCAGTCGAGCGTGTAGCGCATGTGCTCCAGCACCGAGGGGTGGAGCGGCTGGTTGAAGCGGATCCCGACCACATCGCCCTCGCGCCAGCGGACCTGGGCGAAGAGCGGGCCGATCGAACCGATCCGGATCGAGATCTGCCGATCCTGGGCGAGATTGGAGAAACGGTTGAAGATCCGGCAGCCGTAATGCGACAGCTCGGTCACCGTCACGTCATAGGCGAGCCCGTTGCCGATCCGGTAGCGACCCTGGATCTCGACCTCGTGGCGATTCTCGGTACGTGCGGCAACAACCATGGTCTGCGTCTCCTGCCCGCGGTCCTAGCGGCAAGAGGTTAAGAAGGACTAACCATGGGGATCGGCAGGAAGGCGGGTCAGGCGGGCGGTACGGCGTGCGGCCCGGCGAAGACCTCCACCCGGTCGCGCCCGGCCTGCTTGGCGGTGTAGAGCGCGAGGTCGGCGCGCTCGAGCAGCGGCGCGATCGCACGTTCGCCGACTGCGGTCGTCGCCAGGCCGATGCTGGCGGTGACGAGAATCTCCTGGCCGGGGCGAACCTCGAAAGGTGCATCGGCCACCGCCCGCCGGCAGCGTTCGGCGGTGGCGAGGCCTTCGGGCGTGTCGCTATGGGCCAGCACCAGCGCGAATTCCTCCCCGCCGAGCCGCCCGAACACGTCCCCCTGGCGCAGGCAGGGCGCGATCCGCCGGGCGATCTCGGCCAGCACCGCATCGCCCGCGGCATGGCCGAAACTGTCGTTGATCCGCTTGAAATGGTCGATATCGAGCATCAGCACCGCGGCCGGCGCGCGGTCGGCGGCGAGCAGCGCCTCGGATCGCTCGAGAAAGGCCCGCCGGTTGGCGATCCGGGTCAGCGAATCCTCATTGGCCGAAAGCGTCAGGCGGTCGATCACCGAGCGCCGGGCCTGGATCACGATCGCCTGGCAGATCGGCACCAACAGCACGAAGGACACCCCGAGACGGTAGGAGGCCATGGCGAAGGAATTGGGCACCTGCAGGTCGACCGGAAGATAGGCCTCGATCAACTCGGCCACCGCCCAGATCCCCGCGCACATGGTCAGCAGCGCGGTAAGGAACACCGAATGGACCGAGCCGCACCACAGCAGGGCGGGGAGGATGAAGGCGATCGCCCCCGGCCCGCCGACCAGCTTGGCGGCGAGGCAGGACATCAGCAGCGCGAGCACCGGCGCCGCTTCGCCCCCTGTCGGGCGGCGCCAGGCGGCCAGCCCGGCGAGCGCGCTCGGCAGCGAGAGGAGCACCGGCAGCACGGCGATGTAATTGGTCAGCTCGGTAGCGAACCAGAAGCCGAAGCCGGTCACCGCGCTGCCCCCGAACAGGAGCGGATTGGCGAGCATCCCGCCGATCCCGCCGGCGACGCTGCCGGCCAGCGCACCGAGCAGGATCAGCGGCAGCGCCGCGGGATCCCGCAGCGCGATCGCCGGCGCGGGCAGGCGCCGCAGCACGGCGAAGGCACCGGCGACGCTGGCGAGATTGGCGCCGTTGAGCAGCAGCGCCCATTGCAGGCTGGCCCCCAGCGCGAGGTCGGTCCCGAGATAGGCCAGCGCGCCGGCGAGCCAGCCCAGCGGACTGCGCGCGGCGGGAATCCGCAGCAGCACGCCGACCATGATCGCATTGGTGGGCCAGAAGGGCGCGAGCAGGCCGATCGGCCGGGTCAGCGCCCCGATCAGGCAGCCGGTCACCACCAGCCCCGCCAGCAGCGCCGCAGCCGCCGGGCCGCCGAGCTTGCGGTCCTCCCGCCTGCGCCGCGCATTCATAATCTGGGCCCCTGGCATCGCGGCCGAGATTAACGGCGCGAGGCCGTGGTCGTCGAGACGGAAAAAAGGGCAGGTGCGGCAGGGCGCCGGACCTAGCGCCCGCCACCCGCCTTGCCGCGCCCGTACTTGTGCCATTTCCAGAGGGAATAGGCCGAAAGCGGGATCCCCAGGGCCAGCATGACCTTCACGCCGAAGAGCAGCCACGCCAGCGCGCAGGTAAACGCGAGAAGCGAGAGTTCCCAGGTCTGCGGCGGACGCTGCTCGAGCCGCCGCAACTCCTCCTTGTCGGCAACGGCATAGGCAATGGCCACGATCGCGGCGAAGACGAGAATGGCGGTCAGCATCGGCGGGGGCTCCCTGCGGGTGCAAGTGCGAGGCTCGCAGCATGACAGAAGACGGGCAGGAATGCCATTGGGATGCTCCCCGGCAAACCTCGTTCCCTTGAACTCGCCCGTCCTCCTGTCAGGGCTGGATTCTGGTCCAGACTGGAGGAAATCGAGGGGGCCATGCCAGATGCCCTCCGGTTATGCCTAGATGCATCACCGGGTTTCATGGCGTAACATCGTTACACTGACGAAGTGGGATTTCGGGCCATTTGTCCCAAGTCTTCAGGGAGTTTCACTTTCCGGGCGAGGCAACGAATCAGTGAAGGCGACTTCTCTCATTGGCCGAAAATCCCGATACTCGACCGTGTAGGTTGCACGGCGGCAAAGGAAGCGGTGCACCTAAGGGGAACCGCAATGCATAAAAACACGGTGTGCGATCAGCCGAGACTTTGGAGACGCTGGCGCTGATCCGAAAATTTGCGTTGATCGGACACTAATCCCAATTACCGGGCACGGGCGTTCGGAAGTGGGCCATTGCAGCGACCAAACCGGGAAATCCTCGGTCAGTCGACAGAAAATCTTGTGGCTGGAACCGCGGCTCATTCAGCCCCATCGTCATCGAAATCTCACCCCGCGCAGGCTCTCCCTGAGGAAGGTAGTGAAATGGAGCATTGGTGAACACAAGAACTGCCGGACCAGCGCCCCGGTCTTGTAGGCTGTCGACTTGCTTTTGGACCACCTTGCCCCATTCAACGCCTGGGCTGACTCCAGTTTCTGGATGATTGATGTCGATGCAAATAATTCGATCGTGTTCGGCTACTTTCTCCAGTGCCTTCTCGATCAAGCGTTCAACGCGTGGCTCCTCTCCCTTCGCGTTGGGAATGCCTCCATGGCCCAGAATGCCGGGCCGATGGCGGCTCTTAGCTTCGACCGAGTAATGCCGTCCGGTTGCCTTGTGGGTGGCAACAAACTCGCACTTTTTCTCGATGCCTTTGCTTTCGTCTTCGAGAACTATCTCGAACCCGGCACGGGCAAATGCGCCTGCCACGGCGGTCTCATATAGTGCGCCCTGGAATTGCTCAGGGTTTGCGAGGCGCTTGACCATGCTGGGAAGCAACAGGCCCATCGAGGTTCAGCCTGCGCGTGTAAACGGTGCGAACCCAATGTGGCTCGTGCCGCTGTCGAACGCACGAGGCGACGGGGAGGCCGACCTTGCGCAGTGCTTCCTCGAAGTCCGGTGCGGGTTCGGTATCGGCCCAGCGTTCAAACGGCATGGCTCAGGTTGCGTTCGGGGATCATCTGCGCGGCGAATTGCCGCTCACAGCATTGAAGAGGCAAAGCGAGAAGACGGAAGGAGCAGAGCGAAAACTGACATTCGACAAACCCGCCATAATTTGGGCGCGTGTCGATCAAGCTTCACAGGAGGAACATTCAGAGGCGGCTCGGCAAGCGACAAGCCGTTACGCAGACCGTAATGTAGAAGCAGTGATCGCTTTTGGGGTCACGCCTGATGGTGCTGACACAGTTGTGGTGGTCAACAAGTCTACCCCGCCGCCTCACAAATGACGCACAAACGAAAAAGCCGCCCTTGCGGACGGCCTTACTAACTCGTTGAAAAGTTTGGTGCGCACTAGCACTCGAATAAGTGCTAGAAAATAGCTAAGTTCAGCTATTTTGTGCGGTTATGTTTTGCGAGATACCCCCAACTATACCCCCATATCGGCTATTTCCCCGTGAATGACCTGTCAGCCCGCTTTAGAAATACTCATCGTTATGGTCGAATGGCCATAGGGGCGCGTGGTGAGCAGTCATGTCGCGCTTGCCCCAATCAGCTTTTCTCCTGGTCACCCTTAGCCTGAAGAGCGTCGACAAAATCCATGAACGTGAACTTGCCCTCCTTGATGCCGTTACGGATTGCGCTCAGATGCGTTCGCTCCCGCTCGGGAAGACTGGCGATCAGGGCTTCGATTTCAGCCTCTTCTCTAATCTTCTCCTCGGCGCGACGTCGGTCACCCTCTTCCCGCTGCTTGAAGAACCGCACTCGCTCCACCGTGTCGGCTTGGTCCTGACGCCTCTGGGCAACATCGAAGCCCGCTTTGAACGTCGTAAAGGCTGGCAACGCCGGGGGCCAAGGGACACGCCCCTTGGAAGGCTGCATACGAGAAACCTCTATGAGCACCTCCTCCTCGATCCGTTGTAGCTCGCGATCCAATTCAGCCAGTTCATTGAGGCGCTTAGGCTTCCGATTCTCGTGATATTCGATCCGCTCTCGCTCACGCGCGATTGTGGTCTGAACAGGATAACTGTCTGGGCCATGCCCCCGATAATAGCGGGCGGAAAATGCTTCCGGGCTCCGCTCGTATTCAGCAACCCGTTCAAGGCTGCGACGGAGGGTATGTTCGGAAGCCGCAACGGCGAGCCGCTTTTGCCGCACCCTCTCCTGAGCAGCGCGGACGCGTGAGGCTAGCCGTTTTGGCACATCGGGGCGATTGCTCAATATCAAGCCACCTCCAGCTTCAGCTCATTCCCACGATAGCATCATTCGTGGAAGGCTGCATTGAGGGACGACGATCAGGTGTTTTGCGCCAACGTCCGCAACGGTGTCGTGGCCGGAAAGACGGTTTGGATAGAGAAAGCGGCTCTTTCGAGCCAGAATCGGCGGGCGAAAGGCGCGAGAGCAGGATCGCTCGGTTTCGTGCCCATGAGGGTGCGGATAGCATGCTCGAAAAATGGCGGAAATACGTGGCTTTGAAGATCAGCACGAACATGCGCTGTCTATTAGCATCTCGAAAAGTGGCGGAAATCCGCCATGCACCCGTGCGTGAGGTGTGTATCCAAATTACTGGCTCGATGCGTAGCATCGCAGCCCTGTTCGCGACCAGTCCTAAGCCCGTCATGGCAGCCCGTCAGCGCAGCAGTTCAGACACGAGGGAAGGGCGCTTGGCGATCATGGCGAGCAGCACTTGCGCGGGGCCGGTAGGGTGCCTGCGGCCATGTTCCCAGTTGAGTAGCGTCCCCTTGGCAACGCCGATGCTCTTGGCAAACGCGCTTTGCGACAGGCCGGTGCGCGCCCTGATGGCCGCGACATCGACAGTTGGCACTTCCACATGGTGGACGCGCGCGCCCGTCTCCCGGTCTTCCGCGAAAGCCAGAGCCTCGTTCAAACCCTGCTTGATACTTTCATAGGCGCTCATCTATCGACTCCATATCGGGCGAGCAGGGCTTTGCTTAACGCGACCAAGTCCGCCTGCTCGGCCTTGCTCAAATTGTCCTTTTCGTTCTTGGCGAACACGGTGACGAGAAAGATCGGAACATGCGAGCCGCCGAACACATAGATGGTCCGGTAGCCGCCACTCTTGCCCCCGCCCTCGCGGGCGATACGGACCTTGTGCAAGCCACCGCCCAGTGAAACACCCGCTTCCGGGTTGGCAGCGATATAGTCCACCAGCGCCGCTCGTTCGTCATCGGACATGATGGCCTTGGCGCGACGCAGATATTCGGGCAATTCGACAACGGTTTGCATCGCGCGCATGGGCATTATCTATACGTCAATGGCTCATATGTCAATGGCGCATAATGGGTGTTGTCTGGACTGGCGGCGTCAACAGCCCATCAGTCACGACATTTTGGAGTGCGCGCTTATACGTCGTAGCCGACGTAGGGATCAGACTGTCCCGGAATAGGGAGGCTGCGACACGCCGCATCAAAAGGGCATGGGTGGCCCAGTTGCTCGACATCGCCGGGGCAGCCAGCTATCCCTCGCCAGTGATCGGGTGACTCAAGCGGGGGGTGAATGGACTGGAACACGGCACAATCCTGCGCGGATGACTTGCTTGCGGAAGGGCTATACGCACTGCTCTCGGCTCCAAAGTTGAGCACCTATCCGCAAGGCGCAGGCAATTACCTCTTCTCGCTTGCAGGTGCGCCAATGTATGTCGGTGAAGCCATGGATTGCCGAAAACGGCTGGCTCAGCAGATGGACGAACGCCGTTCCACATTTTACAAAAATTACCGTGGGGCTGGATCAGACCCTATCTACGACATCAGCTCTTTCACGGTTCAATCCATTTCCGTTGCCTTGGGGCGCAAGGAAATCGAGGACTTCGGAATCGTCAATCTACCAACCCAGTTAAACCGCTTCCAATTGGGCAAACGAACGGTCCGACCGCCAGCCAATGGCGCAGATCAATGGATGCGCTTGCAAGAACAAGCTGCCGATTTACTATCGCAAGGGGCGAGGCTCTGCGAGAGCATAGCGTTCGAATCGTGGGCGGCGGCCACAGCGCCGGATTCCAGCGGTCTCTATTTGATATGCTCTCCGCAAGGTGAAATCATATATGTTGGCGAAAGCAGCGACATAAGGGACCGCTTTCGGACACATGGCACACGGACCTATTTTTCAGCGGTCAGGCGGAACCTGGGCGTCGATCTCTTGGGCTTCCAGCTTCAAACGATAAAGGGAAAGAAGCGCTATTTCTCCGATGATGAAGATGGCCAGGTCACCGATTATCTAAACCAATGTTCGGTCGGCTTTTTCCCCGTTTCAATTGGCCGTTACGAGCTGGAAGAACACCTTATTGCCAAGCACCGGCCAGTTCTGAATCGCAAGGCTAAGCCAGCGTAACTAAAGCGGGGCGTTTGATATCAAAGACGGGACAATCATCCCGAACATTCGCTCAGTCACGGCAGCCTCGCCGGGTATGAGATCGACACTCGTCACACGCAGTCGTTCCGTGCCCGCCAAAATCCCGTAGGCGGCGTTCAGAGTGTGATCGCCCAGTCCTGCATGGTGTGGGTAAAGCAGCATCACGTCAGGACAGTGATAGAGCCGGGCATACGCCATCATCTGATAAACATCAGCCTGTGACACGCCTCGCTTGGCATCTTCGGGGTTGCGCCCAATGCGCTTCCATTTCGTGTCGATGACCATGACGACTTCCTTGCCCTGCTTTATGAGCAGGTCGGGCTTGGTCTGGAATCGTTGCCTGCCGGTTTCGCCTTCCTCGATCAGGCAAAACAAGCCGCCGCCCTGGACGTGGACTGAAAATTCGGTGCTACGTAGCGCCCGTTTGGTCAGCGCAGCGATATACGCCTCGAACAGGTCATTCATGGGAAAGAGCAATGTTATCCCATGCTGTGCGTAGTGGTCGTGATGCGTGGCCTGCCATTCGCGTTTCAGAAATAGCCGAGCCAACCCGAAAAGTGTTTCCCAACGGCGGTTGGTCCGGTCGATCCGAACCTGTGACCAAGGAAGATTGGTTGGAGGCACGTCGCTGACGTCGGTCAACAGGAAGCGCAGTTCATCAAGTCGGCGGACGGTTTCGATTGCACGGGCATGGCGACGTAGCAGGGCTACGCAAGCTTTCATGATACGAAGCAGTGCAGTATCCGCCAGCAGGGAGTCATAACGGCAGGCGAGCCGGTCAGGCCGCACGGCGAGGGCAGTGAATTGTCGCCGGACGTCCAGCCTTCCACGCAGCGAAGGCAAATCGTCCTCCTGCGCCAGATAGGCGCGAGGCAATCCGCGCCGCGCCTCAGCCAACAATCGGTCCGCAAACAGACGTATGAGAATGTCCAGCAGGGTATCGGTTTGCCGCGCCATAGTAGCAGCCTGCCCATTTCCCAGTTCCAGACCCAGAGCGATATCCAGCATCCGCACCAGACGATGCCGCATTGCGGTATCTGGCTCGATAGCGTCGGAGTCGATCTTGGGCAGAATTTCGAGGCTGCATCCCGGCGCAGCGATTACACCGACCATCTGCCCCGCGATGATTTCACTGTGCCGGTCGATCAGAATGTTGGTGCCGTGCTGGTTCGCCAAGGGATGCGCGCGCGCTGCCGCGAGCAGGGCATTGGCTTGGGTCCGCGTGAAGGCATGGGAGCCGTTGCCACTGGCCCCCGTGCAAACGGATGCGCTGCCCCACTCATGGACGGTGTGGTGGGTCATTCCCCGGATTCATTGAACTCGACTGAAGCGGGGGCGGTTTTCCCAATCAGGCGTTCAAAAGCGTCACCCCTGAATGGTGAAAGCATAGACCAGCTTGACAGACTGTCTCCGTCGATGCCGGGTGGGGGATCGAGTTTTTCTTCGCGGATGAACCCATCACCCAGCACCGCCGCTATCCTGCTCCAATCCTCGAAAAAATATTCCTGCAACAGCGGGATAACCTTATCGCGCATCGCGCCTTCGACTTGTTCCTTGGTTTCGCAGTTGATGAAAAAGGCGTGGCCGATGCGGTGTTCACGGTCGATAAGATATTCGATTCTTCGGTTAATGGTGGTCAGGATAGCGTTGAGGTCGATATCGTCCACCATGCTCAACAGGCTTGGGTCGGGAGCCATTTCCCGGAAATTGAACCGTCGCCGCAAAGCGGTGTCGAGCAACGCGATAGACCGGTCAGCCGTATTCATCGTGCCAATGATATGGAGATTGGCGGGAACGCCGAATGGCTTGCGCGAATATGGCAGGCGCAGCCGGATCGCCTCATCCATGCCAATGCGCTTGTCCGGTTCGATCAGGGTGATAAGTTCACCGAAGACCTTGGAGATATTCGCCCGGTTGATCTCATCGATGATGAGAACGTGCTGTTCCGGGCTGCTTTCGGCAGCTTCCGCCATGCGCCGGAATATCCCGGCCTCTGGTTCAAGCGTGAAACCCGCCCCACTATCAAGCGGCTTGGGTCGTAAACCTTCAACGAAATCCTCATAACTGAAATTCTGGTGGAAGGTAACGAAGGCAATCTGCCCCTTGGTGCGCAGGGCGTCGTATTCACACCGCAGGGCGACGCGCTGTTCGGGGTCAGTCAGCAACGCATCGTCTGCATCGAGTTCCAGACAGAGCCGCACCGCTTCGGCCATTGTGCGATAGGTTTTCCCCGTGCCCGGCGGGCCATAGAGAATCAGGTTCTGTGGATCGCTTTGCCGCGCGTCTGCGGCACTTTCTACATCGCCTTCCTCATCTGGATCGGCAGCAAGATCCTTCCAGTTCTTCAGATTGGCCAGAAACCAGTCATAATCTTGCCCCTGTCCTTCGAAAGCAAAGGCGATCAGACGGCGTGCCATCTCCTTGTTGGGGTAAACCTCCCAGACAGTGGGCTGATAGGTGTAGTGATACCATTCGCGTTGCTCGAAAGGCTCGTCCCATTCTACCGCGACCTGCTCACCAGTGCCGGGGTTGGCGGTGATCGTGCCGGTTGCCTTGATCGCCATGACCGAAACCACGCGTCCGAAATTGTCGAACGGCAAACCCTGCTTCTTGGTGTATGTCGATTTGATCGCGATCCGCTGGCCCGGCTGCATCGAGAACACCTGTTCGCGGTGGCGGTCGCTGGGGTTGCTGATCTCCCAGATTCCATCTGTCAGGAAGCGGTCAAGTTGATCGTCCGTGCGGCCATATGCCGCGCCGAGAAACCAGTATGGGCCGGTGTTGGAACTACCTGCCGCTGTTTGATGTGATGGAATGTCAGACTCCGCAGTATCTACTATCTTGTAGCCTAGCTTGATCAAAACCCCATTGGCGGCCTGCTCCCCCTTCCCGCCATAGAATTCCTGCACAGATTTCGGTCTGCCTCCTTCCACATGACCGTAAGCAATGCCAGCGATCGCCTTGGCGGGATAACGCTCTTCATTGGCGGGGCGAAACACCCAATATCGCTGCGGCCTGCCATAGCCGTATTTTTGTTTGAAACCGTCAAAGCCGATCTCGTCAAATTCATCCATTGCGGCTTCAACTGCGGCTTGTGTTAGCGCAATTACCTCCCTTTCCTTTCCTCGCGCTGCATCGCGCGGGGCTTCAGCGAAACGGCGGAAATAAGCGATTGTGCTCTTGTAACTGGCCAAGGTGGTTCTGAGGTTGCCCTCGATGGAAAACGATACAGGATTTGGCCGACCGTCACGCTCGTCCTGCGAGGAATAGTCAAACAGCCGAGAAAGTTCCTCCAGCGAACCATCCCTGATCTTGTCGGACAGGGGACCGTAATGGCTTTCAATCCGTTTTAACCGTGCGATCTGAGTTGAAATCGTGCCCGGATCATAGCCTTCGCCTTCCAGCCATTCTCGAAATTCAGCTTCACGCATTCCCGACGCCCCTTGGCCCAAATTCAAGTAACAGATAGCTGCTTTAAGCCCGGATCGGCACAACGTCTGCTCCCTTGCGTAGTTGGTCCAGATAATCGCTCCACCATTGCGCCATTTCCACGCGCTCTTTCCAGTGCGCACCGCGATGATAGGCGGCGCGCACCTTGTCGCTGTCACCATGCGCCAGAGCTCGTTCGATGGCGTCGGGGTTCCACCTGCCGCTTTCATTCAGCAGAGTGGAGGCCGTTGCCCGGAAACCGTGAGCGGTCATTTCATCGCCGGTGAAGCCCAGCCGCCGCAATCCGGCGTTGACCGTGTTCTCTGACATGGGCCGGGAACGGGTGCGGATCGAAGGAAAGACGTAGCCCACCGGGCCAGTGATAGGCCGCAATTCCCGGAACAGTTCGATGGACTGGCGAGACAGGGGAACGCGGTGTTCTCGCTTCATTTTCATCTTGGCGGCGGGAATGATCCAAATGCCCGCATCAAGGTCAATCTCGGCCCACTCTGCATGGCGCAATTCGCCGGGGCGCACGAAAACATGGGCGGACAGGAGCATTGCGGGCTTGGTAAGTCCGAAACCGTCATAATCGTCAATCGCCCGCAGCAAATCGCCCACGCGCTTGGGATCGGTGATCGCGCCATAGTGTTTGGGCTGGGGCGCAGTGATCGCCCCTTTCAGGTCGCGGCTGGGGTCGGATGTCAACCGTGCGGTGGCGACAGCGTAGCGGAATACTCGGCCAGCCAGTTGCAACACGCGCCTGGCGGTTTCGTAATTGCCGGTCGCCTCGATCCGCCGCAGCACTGCCAGCAATTCGGGAGCAGTAATTTCGGCAATGGGGAGGCGGGCAATCGCCGTTCCCATGCGCGATATGTAATATTCGCTCTTGGCGGCGGTGTTTTCGGCCATGCCTTCCCTGCGGCGTTTGTTGATATACTCTTGCGCAATGTCGCCAAAGCTGTTGGCGGCGCTGGCCCTGTCACGGTGCTTTTTAAGCTGCTTCTCACGGGCGGGGTCGGCTCCGGTCGCAAGTGCCTTGCGGGCGTTGTCTCGCTCTTCTCGCGCTGCCGCAAGCCCCACATGAGGCCAGCCGCCGAGGGACAGCAGCTTTTCCTTCCCGGCGATACGAAACTTGACGCGCCAGAGCTTCCCGCCTGCCGGGGTGACGTAGAGGAACAGCCCGCCCGAATCCGATAGCTTGTATGGCTTGCCGCCGGGCTTGGCGTTTCGGATTTGCAGTTCGGTCAGCGCCATATCGAAATACCCACTCAATCGGATGGGGGTATTTTTCAGAGGGAATTTCAAGATACCCCAAATCATACCCCCATACAGGGTTGGATTTGATGGCACGGGAACAAACGCCAATGCACAATCAAAACGGAAATATGGCGTATTTCCGTGGCTTGTCCAGACGTTAAGGAACGCTGTGAGACAGGAAAATGGTGGACGCACTAGGGCTCGAACCTAGGACCCGCTGATTAAGAGTCAGCTGCTCTACCAACTGAGCTATGCGTCCACACCGGGCCTCGAAGAGCTTCCGGAACCGGCTTCGAATCGCCGGGAGGCATCCCTATAGCGGTGTTTTCGCGCGAGGGAAGGCCTAATTGCGGCGTTTTGCCGGAGGGGAGGGAGAAAGATTCCCCTCCGGCCAGGGCGCTGCCCCTGTCGCATGGTCATGCCGCTAAGTTTGCGCCCGAAGGGCCCGACCATGCTCGGTCACCGCGAAGGGGGAGGAGGGACGCGGCAACCGTTGAAACTGCTGCTATCGCGCCTCGCGGGCGCGGTAGAATTCGATCAGCCGGCGCGCGGTCTCGCCCGCCAGGCTGTAGCGCGCCACCTGCGGCGCCAGCGGATCGTGGAAGCGGTCTACCCGCCGCTCGGCCACCAGCCGTTCGAGCTCGTCGCCCAGCGGGCCGGGCGCACAGCCGAGCCGCTCGGCCAGCTCGGCCTCGCTGCAGCTGGCACTGGCCAGCCGCGCGAGCATGAGCTCGAGCGCGATGGACCAGCCGAGGCCCGAGAATCCGGCTTGGCCGAAATGGCGGGTGCGCTGCTCCTGCAGGTGCTGCATCCGGCGGAAGAAGGCGATCGCCTCCAGCGTCGGCGATGCTTCCGGCGCCTCGCCGCCCTCGGCCGCGCGGCCGAGCCGGCCCAGGCGCAGGGCGAGTTCGCCAAGCGCCTCGGTCACCCCGGCCAGTTCGGCCCGGATCCGTTCGAGCTCGCTCGTGTGCTTTTCCCGTGGCTCCCGCAGGGGGGCCGTCGCAACAGACTGCAAAACGCATTCTCCCTTCGCCCCGCGGCCAGGGCCGCAGGGAAAGTCCAAACCATCGCTCCCCGCTATTCGTCCGACGCATACCCTCGCGCAGCGTGCACAAGGCCGGTCGGCAGGCCGGCAGCACTCGGGCCTGCCGGGACACCACGCCGCACAGTTCCCCCCGGCGCGTGGTGGCCGGCCCGTTAGCCATGCCGGGGATGAACCGCAAGTGACCCGCCGGGCCGCCGCCTCGCCCTGTCCATACTGCTGACATTGCGGTCAGCAAAGCCCGGCGCAGGAAAAGTTTCACAATGCAACGTCTTTCCGGAACGATTGACCGGATTTGCGCCCGGACACGCAACCGCGCTCGCAAGCCGCGCGAATCGGCGGCGCGACGCAGCTGCGCTCACCCGTGTATTTTTAGCGGTGAAACGAGTATCGCGCCGACGTCAGGCGAAGCTGCCGGTCCGATTCGGTCGGCTCCAGCGGTCGACCATCATCAGCGTGCCGATGCAGATCATGTTGGTCATCATCGAGGAACCGCCATGGCTCATGAAGGGCAGGGGGATGCCTACCACCGGCGCCAGCCCCATCACCATCAGCAGATTGACCCCGACGTAGAAGAAGATCGTCGCGGTCATCCCGCCCGCCAGCAGGCGCGAGAAGCGATCGGGCGCGGCGCGGGCGACCTGCCAGCCCCAGCGCAGGATGACCCCGAAGGCGAGCAACACCAGCAGCCCGCCCATCAGCCCCCATTCCTCGGCCATGGTCGCGAAGACGAAATCGGTATGCGGTTCGGGCAGGTAATCGAGATGGCTCTGCGAACCATTGCCGAAGCCCTTGCCCGAGAGCCCGCCCGAGCCGATCGCGATCTTCGACTGGGTGATGTGGTAGCCGGTGCCGAGCGGGTCGCTCTCGGGATCGAGGAAGGTCAGCACGCGCTGGCGCTGGTAGTCCTTGAGCCCGAAGAGGAAGGCCAACGGCACGGCCACCAGCCCGGCCGCGCCGGCGCCGAGGAACCATTTGAGCGGCAGGCCGGCAAGGAACATCACCACAACGCCGCCGAAGGCGATCGCCAGCGCGGTGCCGAGATCGGGCTGGGTCAGCACCAGCCCCATCGGCATCAGCACCAGCAGCCCGGCGGGGATCAGCGCCCGCCAGTTGCCGACCTCGCCCACCGGCAGGCGGCTGTAGAAATGGGCGAGGACGAGCACGATGGTCGGCTTCATCAGTTCGGACGGCTGCAGCGTCAGCGGGCCGAGCTCGAGCCAGCGCTGGCTGCCGCCGCCCATCGCCCCGAGCATTTCGACCAGCACCAGCAGGACCAGCACCGCGCCATAGGCGGGATAGGTCCCGAAGCGCACCAGCGGCTCCGGGGCGTAGGAGATCACCAGCGCCATGACGAGGAAGATGGCGAAGCGCAGCAGGTGCGAGGAGGCGAAGGGGCTGAAGGAGCCGCCGGCGGCCGAATAGAGCACCGCGGCGCCGAACAGCGTCAGCAGCACCAGCGGCAGGATCACCTGCCAGGGCTGGCGGGCGATCGGGGCGGGGACGACCGAGAGGCTCATTCGCCGGCCTCGCGCGCCGGCGTGGCCGGTACGGCGGGGGCCGGCGCAAGCGATCCCTCGGTCGCCACCGGTTCGGGGGCAGGGGTGGCGACCTGGCCGGAAATCTCGGCCGTGTCGGCCGCGGCGGCGGCGGCGGCGTTGACGCGCTCGGTCGCCGCCACGGCATCGGACGGGGGCTTGGGCAGTTCGACGCCGTATTGGACGGCATATTCGCGGTACTTGCGGTCCATCCGCTGCATCGGCGTGCCGCCCCAGCCTTGCTCGAGCGCGCGCAGCGCGTCCATCCCTTTCTGCGGATCGTAGAGATAGGTCGTCACGTCGCGGGCGATCGGATAGGCCGCGCCCGAGCCGCCGCCATGCTCGATCACCACCGCCCCGGCATAGCGGGGATTGTCGAAGGGGGCGAAGAAGATGAACAGCCCGTGGTCGCGGTATTTCCACGGCCCGGTCTTACCGCTCGAGACGCTGAGCGAGACGACCTGCGCGGTGCCGGTCTTGCCCGCCATCAGCACGTTGTCGAGCGGCAGGCGCGCGCGCCCGGCGGTGCCGGGGCCGTTGATCACGTCGCTCATCGCGTTCTGGATCACCTGCACGTGGTCGCCGTGGAAATCCATGCTGCCGAAGGCAGCCGGCTGCCCTTCCAGCGTCAGCCGCGGCATGACCCGCCGCCCGGTGGCGAGGCGCGCCGCCATCACCGCCAGCTGGAGCGGATTGGCAAGCATGTAGCCCTGGCCGATGGTGGCGTTGACCGTGTCGAAGGGCTGCCATTCGCGCCCGAACTTGCGCAGCTTCCAGGCGGGATCGGGAACGGTCCCGTAGAACTGGCTGGCGACGGGGAGGGGGAATTCCTCCTGCATCCCGCAGCGCCGCGCCATCGGCGCGATGACGTCCATACCGAGCCGCTGGGCGATCTGGTAGAAATAGACGTCGCAGCTCTGGTAGATGCCCTTGGCCATGTCGACCTGGCCGTGCCCGCGGCGGTTCCAGCAGTGGAAGACGCGGTTGCCGACCCTCAGCCCGCCGCCGCAGAAGACCGTCTCGTGCGGATCGACCCCGGCTTCGAGGAAGGACATCGAGACCATCGGCTTGACGGTCGAACCGGGCGGGTAGAGCCCCTTGAGCACCTTGTTGCGCAGCGGCACGTGGTCGTCGTCGGAGAGCATGCGCCATTCGACGCGGCCGATCCCGTCGGAAAAGCTGTTGGGATCGAAACTCGGCATGGAGGCCATGCAGAGCAAATCGCCGGTGACGCAGTCGATCACCACCACCGAGCCGGATTCGAGGCCGAGCCGGCGCGCGGCGTAATCCTGCAGCGGCCCGTCGATGGTGAGCTTGACCGGCTGGCCCTGGACGTCCTCGCGCGTCTCGAGGTCGCGCACGATCCGTCCGCCGGCGGTCACCTCGACCCGCCGCGCCCCGGGCTCGCCGCGCAGCACCTGCTCATACTGCTTCTCGAGCCCGTCCTTGCCGATCTTGTAGCCGGGCGTGATCAGCAGCGGGTTGCGTTCCTTCTCGTATTCCTCGGCATTGGCGATGCCGACATAGCCGATCAGGTGCCCGACCGAGGGGCCGGTCGGATAATGCCGGCTGAAGCCGCGCTGGGGCACCACGCCCGGCATGTCGGGCAGGCGCACGCTGATCGCGGCGAAGGTGTCGTAGCTGAGGCCGGTGGCGACTTCGACCGGCTGGAAGCCACGCGAATCCTCGATCTTGTCCCGCAGGTCCTGCCGTTCGACCTCGTCCATGCCGAGCAATTCGCCGAGCGAGGCTATGGTCCGCTCGCGGTTGACCAGCCGTTCGGGGATGATGTCGATCCGGAATTCGGCGCGGTTGGAGGCGAGCGGGGCGCCGTTGCGGTCAAGGATCCAGCCCCGCCGCGGCGGGATCAGGCTGAGATTGACCCGGTTGCTTTCGGCCATCACCCGGTAGCGCTCGTTCTCGGCCACCGCGATATAGCCCATCCGCCCGGCCAGGAGCAGGCCGACTCCGCCCTGGATCCCGCCAAGGACCATGGACCTGCGGTCGAACCTGTGGTGCAGCAAGGCTGCCGAGAGTTTCTGCTTCATGCCTCCAGGCCGGCGATAGGGGGTCAGCCGATCCGGCGAATACGCCGGAGGCGCAGCCGGTCAAGCCGCGCGACGATCCGTGCGACTATGGGAAACAGCATGATCGACAGCAAGAGCTGCGGCAAGAGCCAGGGGATAACCGAGGGATCGGCATGCGCGCCCGAGAACAGGGCAGCGGCAAAGATATAGACGGTCAGCACCGCAATGGCCGCCAGCCAGTCCTGCCAGAAGCCGCGCCAGGGGAACCGCGCCTCGACCGCGTCGAGCGCCAGCATGGCGAGCGACCAGAGCATGATCGCGCTCCCGAACGGCTGGCCGCTGAACAGGTCGTCGAAAGCGCCCAGCGGCAGGCCCGCCCAGGAGGGCATCAGTCCCGGACGCACAAAGCGCCAGCCCAGCAGCATGAGCAGTGCGATCGGCGGCACCAGCGGGAAGCCCGGGAAGAAGGGCAGGAAGGGCGACAGCGAGGCGAGCAGGACGCTGGCCCAGGGAATCGCGATGGCCAGAATCGGCGAATGGGTGCGGTTGATCTTGCTCCCGAAGACGTCGCGCCGTGCCGACGGGTTGAGATCGCCCTCGATCATTCCTCGCCGGCCTCGGCCGACACGCCATCGGCTTCCTCGGCGGCGGCTTCGGGCAGCGCGCCGGCCGTCGCCGCATCGTGCAGCGCGGGATTCCATACCGGCATGATCGCCACGAAATCGGTCGCGGCGGGATTGCTGAGCATGTGTCCGAGCGCCCCGTCGGCGGTGATCTCGTCGGCAACGGCCACCGGGATGCCGGGACGGAACAAGCCGCCGGCGCCAGACGTCACGAAGAGATCGCCTGGCTTGAGCGGGTTGATCCCCAGATTGACCAGGCGAATCCGCAACCCGCCGTCGGCGCGCCCCTCGGCGAAGGCGACCACGTCGTCCTCCAGCCGGCGCACCGGGACCAGGCTCTCCATGTCGTTCAGCAACAACACGCGCGCCGAATGGCGTCCGGTCTCGAGAATCCGCCCGACCAGACCGCTGGCGGAGGCTACCGGCATGCCGGCCGCAATCCCGTCGCTGCTGCCGGCATCGACGAAGGCGAAGCGGCGGATGCTGGAGGCCGTGGCGCCGACCATCCGCGTGGTCGCAACCGGGGCCTGTTCCTCTTCCGCCTCGAAATCGAGCAGCGCCTTGAGCCTGCGGTTCTCGGCCTCGACCGCCTGCATTTCGACCAGCTTGATCCGGGCCGCATCGAGTTCGCGGCGCAACCGGTCATTCTGGCTCCCGGCCTGGAAATAGCCGCCGATCCAGGCGAACAGGTCCTGCCCGCCCGAACGGGCTATCGCGCCAGGCTCTCCGGCCGGCGCCGCCACATCGCGCGCCGCACCGCGAAGGCCGGAAAAGGCCGCGGGCTGGAACAGCGAGACAATCAGCAACGCCGCCCCGAGCAGGGCGGCGAGGCCGGCAATGACATAGCCGGTAAAGGCACTCAGCCGCGCCTTCCTGGAACTGCTGCTTCGCCGGATCGAGGGTGGCGCCATATGCGCTCCCGGCCCTTAGGAGGTCATCAGGACGCCACGATAGACGGGATCTTCCATCGCGCGGCCGGTTCCCAAGGCGACGCAGGAGAGCGGGTCTTCCGCTATGCTCACCGGCAGGCCGGTCTCCTCGCGCAAATGTTCGTCGAGCCGCTTGATCAACGCCCCGCCGCCCGTCAGCACGATACCCTGATCGACAATGTCGGCCGCCAGTTCGGGGGCGGTATTCTCGAGCGCGATCCGCACGCCTTCGACAATCGCACCGATCGGTTCGGACAGTGCTTCGGCGATATGCGCCTGGTTGATGGTGATTTCCTTGGGCACGCCGTTGACGAGGTCGCGGCCCTTGATCGTGATGATGTCGCCGACGCCGTCCTCGGGCACCATGGCGATACCGTAATCCTTCTTGATCCGTTCGGCGGTGGCGTCGCCGATCAGCAAATTGTGGTGGCGGCGGACATAGGAGACGATCGCCTCGTCCATCTTGTCCCCGCCGGTGCGGACCGAGGTGGTATAAGCGAGGCCGCGCAGCGAGAGCACAGCCACTTCGGTGGTGCCGCCGCCAATGTCGACCACCATCGAGCCGACCGGCTCGGTGACCGGCATGTCGGCGCCGATCGCGGCCGCCATCGGCTCGAGGATCAGATGGACTTCCGACGCCCCGGCATTGCTCGCCGCGTCGCGGATCGCACGCTTTTCGACCGAGGTCGCCCCAGAGGGAACGCAGATCACGATCTCGGGATAGCGGAACATGCTCTTCGATCCGTGGACCTTGCGGATGAAGTACTTGATCATTTCCTCAGCGATTTCGATGTCGGCGATGACGCCGTCGCGCAGCGGGCGGATGGCCTCGATATTGTCCGGCGTCTTGCCCATCATCAGCTTGGCCTCGTCGCCCACGGCCTTGACCCGCTTGACGCCGTTGATCGTCTCGATCGCGACGACCGAGGGTTCGTTGAGGACGACCCCGCGATCCTGGACGTAGACCAGCGTATTGGCCGTCCCGAGATCGATCGCCATGTTCTGCGCGCCGAGTTTGAAGAATTTGGAAAAGAAGGAACTCATCGAAGAATCCGTAAGAAAACCGGCCCACAACCGAATCCGCGAGCGACGGTGTTGAGCCGGGGTTACGCCAAGTGCCGGGTCCTTAACCCAAGCCCGCCCCAAAGGCCAAAAAATTGTCGTCAAATCCGGGGAGTTTTACACCACCCGCCTCGAAAACTCCGCCATCCGTCGCTAGGCTTTCATCATGCCCACCATCCGGCGCCTTCCCGAGACTCTGGTCAACCGCATCGCTGCGGGCGAAGTGGTCGAGCGGCCCGCCGCGGCGCTCAAGGAACTGGTCGAGAACGCGATCGATTCCGGCGCCGGACGGATTGCCGTGGCGGTCTCCGAAGGCGGCCTGGCACGGATCGAGGTGACCGACGACGGCTGCGGCATGCGGCCAGATGAGATGGAACTCGCGCTCGAGCGCCACGCCACCTCGAAACTCCCCGAAAGCCTGGTCGGCGAAGACGGGGCGATCGAACAGGTCGCCACGCTCGGCTTCCGCGGCGAGGCGCTGCCCTCGATCGCCAGCGTCGCGCGCCTGACGCTGGAAAGCCGCGTGCGCGGCGAGGAGGCCGGCTGGAAGCGGGTGGTGGACCATGGCGCGCTGGCGGAGGAAGGCCCTGCGGCCCTGCCGCCCGGTACGCGCGTGCGGGTCGAGCAGCTTTTCGCCAGGGTCCCGGCGCGGCGCAAGTTCCTGCGCACGCCGCGCAGCGAATATGCCGCCTGCCTCGACGTCATGCGCCGACTGGCCATGGCCCGACCGGACATCGCCTTCTCTTTCGAGCATGACGGGCGGCGGATCCTCGCCGTGCAGGGCGGGGAAGAGCTCGAAAGCCGGGTCGCCGGGATCGTCGCGCGCGAACTCAAGGACAATGGGGTCACGATCGATTTCGAGCGCGGACCGCTGCGGCTGACCGGGCTCGCCGGCCTGCCGACCTACAACCGCGGCGTGGCCGACCACCAGTATCTCTTCGTCAACGGCCGCCCGGTGAAGGACCGGCTGCTGGTCGGCGCGGTGCGCGGGGCCTATGCCGACATGCTCGCGCGCGACCGCCACGCCGTGCTCGCGCTGTTTCTCGACCTGCCGCCGGAAGAGGTCGACGTGAACGTCCACCCGGCCAAGACCGAGGTCCGCTTCCGCGACGCGGCGGGGGTGCGCGGCTTCATCGTCTCGGGCCTGCGGCAGGCGCTCGCGACCGGCGACCGGCGCAGCGCACAGGCACCCGATGTCGCCACCATGGGCCGCTGGCAGGCCGAACCCGTCGCCGGGGAGGCGCCTGCGCCCTCGCTGCGCTCGCTGTTCCAGGGCCGCGACTGGAGCGCTCCGCAAGCTCGCGTGACCGAGTCGGGCCGCGCCTGGCGCGGCTATGAGGCGGCGGTCATGGCCGCGCCGTCGGGCCGTGCGGAAGAGGCCGCGGCCTTGCCCGAGGACGCGGAAGACTTCCCGCTCGGCGTGGCCCGCGGGCAGGTCGCCAACACCTATATCGTCGCCGAA
>Ga0207828_100282_pt1 | contig 26051 bp, 24 predicted proteins | sample TtaePargueraPR_11_FD_187276 | JGI IMG/M metagenome (GOLD analysis project Ga0207828, IMG submission 187276) | Aerobic enrichment media microbial communities from Bioluminiscent Bay, La Parguera, Puerto Rico - Tt and P2 (3) (SPAdes) | ecosystem: Environmental > Aquatic > Marine > Unclassified ...
GAGCCGCAGGCGCAGCCCGTCCGTGCCGATGTCCTGCGCATATTCGGCGGCGTAATACCGGTCATCGCCGGTAGGCAGAATGGCGGCCGCGGAAAGCTCTTCGGCAAAGGGTGTGAAGCCGCGCATGGCGCCATTGACGAGCATCATGTAGTCGTCCTCATCGCCCCCTTCCAGCGAGCCGCCGGTGCTGAAGCGCTCAATCTCGCGCTCCTCCACCCGGAGCGTCGTCGCCCCGTTTGCGGTTTTGGGCACCGGCGCGCGCATGGCGAATTTAGCGCCGGGAATGCGCTCCATCAGTAGCGTGGCCCGTTCGAAAGAGGCGCGGGTGAGGGGGCGTTCCGCAAAAAGCGGTTCGGCAAGCGCTTTGATGCGCGCGGCAACGGCCTCATTTTCGACTTCGATTTCCGTGCGTGCGATATAGCCCTCCACCACCACAATGACGAGCGTGCCGTCTGCCAGATTGGTGCCGGGCATATAGGCATAGGAAAGCGGATAACCGGCTCCCTGATAGCGCGCGGTAATGCGCTGCACGGCATCGGCAATTTCGCCGAGCGGCACGTTCTGGCCGATCATGGGCTGAAAATCAGCCGACAATTCTTCCAGAGGAAAAACCGTCCCGCCGACAAAGCGCACATGCGTAACGGTGACGGGTGTGTCCCGGTTGAGGCCTTGCTGCGTGTCGGGAAGCGTGACCTCGGCACCCGGCTTGTCCCCGGGCACGTCGATCGCCTCGCGCAGCCCCTCAGCCCGCGTCGGGTCGCGCTCATCGATCAGGGAGGGAAGGTCGTCGCCCAAAGCGAAAGGTGCGGCAGTAAGCAGTGCTGCAAATGGCAGAGCCGCGGCCACGCGCCGCGGAGCACGCGTTCTGAACATGTGATTATCCCCCTCTGCCGGTCCGGGCCTGGACCCGTTTCAAGAACCGCCTCTTCCCGTCATGCCCCGGAAAGCCCCTCCGGCCCCGCCGGGGCCGGAAGGTCTATCGTGACTTAGCTGCCACCGCCGAGCAAGCCGCCCAGCAGCCCGCCGACAAGACCGCCATTGGCCGTGCCGTCTTCCTCCTCGCCGGAGCCGAGGAGACCGCCGCCCAGCAGGCTGCCTTCTTCGCCGCCGCCCGTCAGTGCGCCGGTGACACCGCCGACCAGACCGGCCACGGCGCTGCCAGCGTCTCCGCCTGCGCCGCCCTCGGCGCCGCCGCCCGTCAAGCCGCCGGTGACACCGCCGACGAGGCCGGTGACCGTGCCGCCGAGATCACCGCCTTCAAGGCCGCCTTCGCCGCCGGTCAGCCCGCCAGTGACGCCGCCGACAAGGCCCGTAACGGTGCCGCCGAGATCGCCGCCCTCCAGGCCGCCGTCCCCGCCCGTCAAACCGCCCGCCAATCCGCCGAGCAGCCCGCCCGCGCCGGGGCCGCCGCTTTCAGGACCGGTCAGCAATCCGCCTGCCAACCCGACCGTCATGCCGAGGCTTTCAACCGTGCCGCCAAGGCCGGTAAGCATGGCATGCTGTTCGCCAAGGCCATTGCCAATCTGCGTGACCACGCCGCCCGTCTTGGCAAGCAGCCCGCTTGCAACGGGACCGATGACCAGCGCATCGCCGACGGTGCGTGTGGTGCCTTCGACCTTGATGACCAGCGGTTTGACGACACCGGTCAGATCCGTCGTCAGCCCGGCAAGCTTGCTGTCCGGATGAGTGAAGGCGAGGGCAAGGCCGTTGCCCGTCTGCGTGATCTTGCCGCCAAGTTCGCCCACCGTGCCGCCGAGTTTCGTCAGCGCGCCGGTTGCGTCGTCCACCTGCATGAAGACGGGCAGGGTGTTGAGCGCGATTACGGTGCTGCCGAGCTCGCTGGCCGCCGCGCCCGTATGAGCGACCGTGCCGCCAGCGCCGGCAACAGTGACGCCGAGCGCGTTTTCTTCTTCACTCAGACTGCCGAGACCATCCTGCAAACCATTGCCGAGGCTGTTGACGCCATGCCCGAGCTGCACCAGCACACCGCCGGTTCCATCGGTCACCGCATCGATGACGGGCGCCTCTTGCTGGGTGATGCCCTCGCCAAGCGCGATCACCGTATCGCCAAGGCCGGTGGTGCCGCCGCCGGTGGAGGCGAGTATCTGTTCGGTGGTGGTGGCCGCTGCCGCGCCGCCGCCATCATCACCGCCGCCGCCGCCATTGCCGCCGCCGCCCGACCTGGGGCTGCCGTTGCCGCCGCCGCCAGAGCTGCCGCCAAGAGCCGCACTGGAATCCGTGCTGCCCGAACAGCCTGCAAGGGCGAGGGAAAACGCAACAAGCAAGGACGCGTAGAAAGATCTTCCGGAATTTCCGGTTGTATGAATTCGCATGAACATGGCCGACTCCTCCGTCGTGCGCGGGTTAGAAACACTGGTTGCGCATGTCCTTGTCTGCACAGACGGAGCACCCCGGAACACGCCGGATTACACAGACTTACGCAACCAATCCCCCTAACCGCCTCCGAGCGAAGCAGCCGAACCCAGTGAAATCCTGCGTGTGAGCAGGACGCAGATCAACTGATTCCATAAATCAACCATTTCATTTTTTGCATTTGGCAAAACAGCGCGTTTCATCAGGCAAAAATCCGGAAAAATGTGTAGAGCTCATCCGCATAAAGACAACTTTCTGCAACTCTTGGGGTGGATGAACAGCTTGCCAGCGTGTATGGAATGCGTGGCAAGCTGCTCCCGCTGCCGGCGAAGCGCTACTGAGCCAAACTACCGGTCAATCCATTCAGAAGCCCTGTGACGGGATCGCCGCCGGCCTCATCGCCTGTCAGGCCGCCGAGCAATTGGTCCGTTGGCAGGCCGCCGCCTGCACCGCCCGAGAGGCTGCCCGTCACACCGCCCAGAAGATCATCCGTCGGCAATCCGCCGCCGCCAAGCGAAGCAAGGAGCGCATCCGTTGGCAAACCTGTGCCGCCGCCGCCTTTACCAGTTGTCAGCAAGCCGCCAGCGCCCTGCACCAGGCGCCCGGTGCCTTGCACCGACCGGCTGACACCCAGAAAGGCGATGTTCTGCCGACCCAAATCCTGTCCGGCCAGAATGATGGCGGAGCCTGCTTCATTCAGGAGATCATTGGCTGCAGGACCGATCACGATGGCATCCCCCGCCTGCTGCAGCCCATCTTCCACCTGAAAGAGAACGGGCCGCACGGCCACGGTCAGCTGCGTCGTGGCGCTGCCGATGGGGCTGTTTGGATCTCTCATTTCGACGGCAAAGCCTTCCGCCGTCTCTGAAATCTGTATGCCTGCATCCGCAAGAGAGGTGCCGATCTGTGTCAGGGCACCGCTGCTATCCTCGACCTGCATGAAGACGGGAAGTTCGGCCAGAGCGGGAACCGCATCGCCTCCCGCGGCGACGGCGTTGCCAGTCCCGGCGACGATGACGGGAATACCCGACAAGGTAGTGCCGATCGCGTTGTCGTTTTGCTCAAGCTTTCCCAGCCCGTCGTGCAATTGAAGGGCCGCGTTCGATACGCCAAAGCCGGCTTCGGACATCACGTTCCCTGCGCCATCCGTCACACCCGCAGGAAGCGGTGTATCTTCCTGCCTGATGGCCATGCCCAGAAGGGACAAGGTCTGACCCGCACCAGCAACGACGTCCGATGTATCCGTAGCTATGTTCTCTGATGGCGATGAGCTGCGCTGAATGCCGCTGCTTCCCGTCGGATCGTCCGAGCTGCTGCTGCAGCCGCCAAGAACCAGCGCGAATGCAAGGGCTGAGGGGATGGCAATAGTTGCCTTCAGTGTTTTCTCAGTCATGGTCTCTCCTCCGCTTCGCATGGGCGCGGCTCCTCCGACCGCTGAACGCCCGTGCTTCCGCCCCGCGCGCCTTGGCGCGCAAGACATGACCACCAGGCACAAGCGCCCGGCGGGAAGCCCTGCTGAATTTGAGACAACATCCCCTTGAAGAATCTCTGCACCAGGAAGGTTCTTTGAGTCTACAGCATTGTCAGTGCAGCAATGTTGACGTTCTCCGTGCCAATTCTTTTCAAACCCGCATGAACGTTGGAAAAATCCGGGGGCAGGTCGCAAAATGCGATGGCAGGCAAAGAGGCAGAAACTCGCGAACTGCAAATTTTCGTTTTGGAAGCGATACGGGAAACAAAAACCCCGGCACGAAGGCCGGGGTTTCGAGTCGTCATTCCCTGTATGCGGATTTGACCGGGTTATTTTGCCCCGGCGCGCTGGGCGTAATGCCAGCCGAGTTCCGCAAGCGGGCGCACCTGCGCGGCGTTTTGCGCGGCGTTTTCATTGGCGGCCGTGCCATCGCGCACACGGCCCACAATGCCCTGCAAAATGCCCGCAAGGCGGAAGAAGTTATAGGCAAAGTAATAATCGAGATGCTCGATGCCATCCCGGCCCGTGCGCTCGCAATACATCTTCGTGTATTCCTCAAGCGTCGGAATGCCGAGCGCGGGCAGGTCCGCATTGGAGAGGCTCTGCGTGCCGGGGCTGTTGCCGCCCGCGGGCATTACCCACTGCATCAGGTGATAGGTGAAATCACCCAGCGGATGGCCGAGCGTCGAAAGCTCCCAGTCCAGAACCGCAATCACCTTCGGCTCGGTCGGATGCAGAATCATGTTGTCGAGCCGGTAATCGCCATGAACGATGCTGGTCGCGTCATCCGCCGGGATGTTCTCCGGCAGCCATTCCATCAGCTTGTCCATCTCGGCAACGGTTTCCGTTTCCGAGGCTTTGTACTGCTTCGTCCAGCGCGAAATCTGACGGGTAAAATAATTGCCGGGCTTGCCGTAATCGCCAAGGCCGATCGCCTCATAATCGATCATGTGAAGTTTGGCGAGCGTGTCGACTTTCGCTTCATAGATCTTGCGGCGCTCTTCGGGTTCATAACCCGGCAGCAGCGGTTCCCAGAGAATGCGGCCTTCCACCATGTCCATGATGTAGAACATGGTGCCGAGCACATCTTCATCTTCGCACAGGCAATAGGTGCGCGCGACGGGAAAGCCCGCGCCATAAAGCGCGGTGATGACCTTGTATTCGCGGTCCACCGCATGGGCGGAGGGCAGCAGCTTGCCCGGCGGTTTGCGGCGCATCACATATTTCTTGTTCGGCGTGACAAGCTGGTAGGTCGGGTTCGACTGACCGCCCTTGAACTGGCGCACTTCCAGCGGGCCCTGATAGCCCTCCACATGCTTCTCCATGTAGGCGGCAAGGCGCTTTTCATCGAATTTGTGCTTGTCGTGCACGTCCTTAGTGCCGGAGAACATCTCCTGCCGGCCCGATGCTGCGGGTTCGCTCATTTGTCCCTCCCTGTTTCCTTATCGATTGCGTTCAGTCTCAAGTCTTATGCAGATGCCTTTTCCCGCTCGACGGCGCGCCAGCCAATGTCGCGGCGGCAGAAGCCATTCGGCCAATCAATCTTGTCTGCGGCGGCGTATGCGCGGGCCTGCGCTTGTGAAACGCTTTTGCCGCGTGCGGTCACATTGAGCACGCGCCCGCCAGAAGCGAGAACGGCGTCCTCCGCCTTAAGGGTGCCCGCGTGGAAAATCTCCACCGTCTCATCCGCGCCTGCCGTCTCGAGATTCTTGATCTCGGTGCCTTTTTCATAAGCGCCCGGATAGCCCTTGGCGGCCATGACGACGGTGAGCGCCACATCCTCATGCCAGTCGAGCGACACGCCGCCGAGCGTGCCGTCATGAGAGGCGATAAGGGCGGGCAAAATGTCGGATTTGAGGCGCAGCATCAGCACCTGCGTTTCCGGGTCGCCAAAGCGGGCGTTATATTCAACGAGTTTCGGCCCTTGCTCGGTGAGCATGAGACCGGCAAAAAGAACACCCTTGAAGGGCGTGCCGCGCTTTGCCATGGCATCCAGTGTCGGCTGCACGATCTCGCGCATCACGCGGTCGCAAATTTCCGCCGTCATGATGGGAGCGGGCGAATAAGCGCCCATGCCGCCGGTATTGGGGCCGGTGTCGCCGTCGCCCACGCGCTTGTGATCCTGCGCGGTGGCAAGCGGCAGGGCCACCTTGCCATCGGCCAGCACGAAAAAGCTCGCTTCCTCGCCGGTCATGAATTCCTCGATCACCACCTGCGCGCCGGCCTCACCGAACTTGCCGCCGAAAATCTCTTCCAAAGCCTCTTCCGCTTCGCCCATCGTCTCGGGGATGATGACGCCCTTGCCCGCTGCCAGCCCGTCCGCCTTGATGACGATGGGAAGGCCCTGATCTTTCAAATAGGCGCGCGCCGGTTCCAGCGCCTCGAAGCGCGCATAGGCGGCGGTGGGAATGTTGAATTCCGCGCAAAGATCCTTCGTGTAGCCTTTGGAGGCTTCAAGCTGGGCTGCCGCCTTGCTAGGACCGAAACTTTTGATGTTTTCTTCGTCCAGCCGGTCCACCAGCCCGCCCGCCAGCGGGTCTTCCGGGCCGACGACGACGAACTCGATGTTCTTTTCCTTGCAGAAGGAAACGATCCCATCGAAGTCCATCACCTTCAAAGGCACGCATTCTCCCACCTTTTCCATGCCGCCATTGCCCGGCGCGCAATAGAGCTTGGTGAGGAGGGGGCTCTTCGCGATCGCCCAGGCGAGCGCATGTTCCCGGCCGCCGGAGCCAATAACGAGGACGTTCATGGGGTGCCTTTGCTTTAATAGCGGCGCTGCGGCGCCATTCTTTGGGGTTCAGCGGGCTTCCTTGTAACATGGGGGGCGATTCCGGCAAATAAACCTGCCGGGCGGGTATAAGATTTTGATTTCAAAAGGATTTTTCGTGGCTGACCGCACTGGCCAGGCGCCCCTTGGCAACCTTCTCGAACTTACCGTTACGGAACTTTCCGCCGCCATCAAAAGGACGGTGGAGGACACGTTCGGCCATGTGCGGGTGCGCGGCGAGGTGGGCCGGGTGAGCCGCCCGGCCTCCGGCCATGTCTATCTGGACATGAAGGACGACAAGTCGATCCTGTCCGGGGTGATCTGGAAAGGGGTGGTGCCGGGGCTCAAGATCAAGCCGGAACAGGGGCTTGAGGTGATCGTGACGGGGCGGCTGACGACCTTCCCCGGCCAGTCGCGCTATCAGATCATCATCGAGCAGATGGAACCGGCAGGCGTTGGCGCGCTGATGGCGCTTCTGGAAGAGCGCAAGAAGAAGCTCGCCGCCGAAGGCCTTTTTGCCGCCGAGCGGAAGAAGCCGCTGCCATATCTGCCTGAAGTGATCGGCGTGGTGACGAGCCCGTCCGGCGCGGTCATCCGCGATATTCTGCACCGGCTGAATGACCGCTTTCCCCGCCATGTGCTGATCTGGCCCGTGCGTGTGCAGGGCGAACAGTCTGCGGCGGAAGTGGCCGCCGGGATTGAAGGCTTCAACAAATTGCCGAAGGACGGACCGGTGCCGCGGCCTGATGTCATCATCGTGGCGCGGGGCGGCGGCTCCATCGAGGACCTTTGGTCCTTCAATGAAGAGAATGTGGTGCGCGCCGCAGCCGCCAGCGAAATCCCGCTCATTTCCGCTGTGGGGCATGAAACCGATACGACGCTGATCGACTACGCCGCCGACCGCCGCGCGCCGACGCCGACCGCCGCTGCCGAAATGGCCGTGCCCGTGCGCGCCGAGCTGCAGGCCCAGGTGATGGAGCGGGCGGGGCGGCTCTTCCGCGCTGAAACACGCATATTGGAGCAGGGCCGCACGCAGCTTGAGGGGCTTGCGCGCGGTCTGCCCCGCGCGACGGACCTTTTTGCGCTGCCCGCCCAGCGGCTCGACCATGCAGGCGAGCGGCTGACCCGCAGCCTGATGAGCGCGGCAGCGGCCAAGGAGGCCCAGCTTCACCGCGTGGAAGGCCGCCTCAATGCGCGGCTTCTTTCCATGCGCATCGGCCAGGCGGAAAGCCGCACCGCGGATATGGGTGAGCGGCTGGCGCGTGCCCAGAAGCGCGGTTTGAGCGATCTCGCCGCCCGGCTGCAGCAAAGCGAAAGACTGCTGGAATCCTTCAGCTACAAGAACGTGCTGGGCCGCGGCTTCGCACTGGTGCGGGACGGAGAGGGTAAACCGGTTCACGCTTCTGCCGGTCTTGCCGCCGGAGAGGCGCTTGAAATCGAATTCGCTAAGGAAGACATGCTCGGTGTCACCGTCAGCGGCGGGGCTGTAAAGCCGGGACCGAAGAAAGAAGCCAAGCCTTCAGCAAAGGTTCAGCCTAAGCAGGGCACATTGTTGTGAGGTATATGTACTTAATTCTGTGTCATTGCCGGACTTGTTCCGGCAATCCAGGGGCTGCAGGTTGAGGCCTCAGTTCCCTGCCCTGGACCCCCGGAACAAGTCCGGGGGTGACATGATGATGTTGATTGTAAAGTAAGTAGCCGAAGAAACGGAAAACCTGATGAATATGGAAACCGAAGCGGAACTTGTTTATGGCGACGGCGAATTCCGCATTGTGCGCCGGGGGTCTTTTGTCACCTGCGCGGTGACGGGCCGCAAGATCCTGCTCAACGATTTGAAATACTGGAGCGTGGATTTGCAGGAGGCGTATGCCGATGCCGAAGCCTCGCTGAAGCGGCATCAGGAAACAGCGGGCAAGGCATGATGAACGCCCGCGCCGCCGCAATTTTTCTTGCAGGCCTTTTGGTTGCGGAGCATGCGGGCGCGCAAGGCATCGCGCTTAAGGGTGACAGGGTGCAGGGCGGATTGCTGATTGGCGAGGCGCCGCAAGGGGCCTATGTGACCCTCGACGAAAAGCCGCTTGCCGTGTCGGAGCGCGGCTATTTCGTCTTTGGCTTCGACCGGGATGCCACGGGCACATCCACCCTCAAGATCAATCTGCCGGACGGGGAAACGCTTGCCGAAACCATCGAGATTGGCGAGCGGGAGTATGACATTCAGCGCATTGAAGGTGTGCCGCAGAAATATGTCAGCCCGCCGCCGGAGGTATTCAAGAAAATCCAGGCGGACAGTGCCAAGAAACGCAAGGCCCGCGAAGCGGGGGAAACGCCGCTGGATTATTTTGCCGATGGGTTCATCTGGCCGGTGACGGGCCCCATCAGCGGTGTTTACGGCAGCCAGCGCTTTTATAACGGCGAGCCGCGCCGCCCGCATTACGGCCTCGACATTGCCGCACCCACCGGTACGCCCGTTGTGGCGCCGCAGGCCGGCATCATCCGCCTGGCAGAGCCGGATATGTATTTCGAAGGCGGGCTTATCTTTCTCGATCACGGCCAGGGGCTTGTTTCCATCCTCATGCATCTGAGCAGCGTCGATGTGGAAACGGGACAGCAAGTGAAGCAGGGCGATCTTGTGGGACGTGTCGGGGCGACCGGGCGCGTGACGGGCGCGCATCTTGATTGGCGCATGCAGTGGCGCGGCGCCTATATCGACCCGGCCCTGCTGCTCGGCCCCCAGCCGCAATAGCCCATCAGCGCCGCTTCTTGATCTTCTTCATCGGCCAGCGGTTATGCAGCCAGAACCATTGGCCGGGCCGCGCGCGGATTTCCGCTTCCAGAAAGTCGTTGATTGCTTGCGTCAGGCGCAGCACTTCGGAGACGTCGTCCGCGTCCTCATTGGCATAAAGCGGCGGATGAACGGTCAGCCGGAAGCGCACGCTCTCGCCCAGCCGTTCCAGCGAGACGGGAAAGATCGGCACGCCATAGCGCACGGCAAGGCCGGCTGGGGCGGCGGTGGACTTGACCTTGTGCCCGAAGAACGTGGTTTCGATCCCGTCATTCATCTTCTGGTCGGTGAGCATAAAAACGCTCTTGCCCGCGCGCAAAAGGCGGATGATTTCCCGCATGCCGGGCTGACCCTTGGCGATTTGAACCTGGCCGATGGCCCGCGCGCGCAAGGCCAGCGTCCATTCATTCACCAGCGGATTATTGGCGTGCCGGTAAAGGCCGCCGCCCTCAACCCCGTTTAGCCGTCCGATCAGCGCCGGAATCTCCCAATTGGCAAAATGCCCGGAAACGAAAACGCCGCCTTTCTCCTTCAGCGCGGCGAGGTGCTCCGTGCCCGCAATTTCGAGACCTTCCCGGTAAGGAGGGTATTGAAATTTTTCCAGATGCGCATATTCGGCAATGTTGCGCCCTAGATTGCGCCAGACCGCCTTGATGATGGCATCCTGCTCCGCCTTCTCCATGCCTGGAAAGGCGCGCTCGAGATTCTTCCGGGCGCGGTTTGTCACCCTGAGGCGCGGACCCAAAAAGCCGCAAAAGGCGGCGCCCATTGCTGAGGCGCGCTCAAGGCTTGGCGCACCGAAGAGGGTCAGCGCCAGCTTGAGCGTGGCAAATTCCAGGCGGTGTTTGAAGCGTATTCCGGACGTCACGAAAGGCGGTTCCCGTCTGCTGCATATATCTGGGCGAGCTTATAGCAGCCAGGGCCTTGAATGCGAATGCTGGATGTCAGGCTGAACTATCCGGCGCCTCGAACGGCGTGTAGGCGTCTTGCGTCCGCGCGCGGGTGAGGACATGCGAGAGCAGCGCATCAAGGGGGCCGGTGTCCGCCATGCGGAGCGCGGCGGGCAAGGCGATGATGCCCGTTGCCGAAAGCTCGCGGCACCGCACCAGATCCTTCTCCGTCGTCACCAGTGTAGCGCCCAGCCGCGCTGCCTCCCGCGCAAGCCGGTCGATGTCGCGCTGGCGGTAGGCATAGTGATCGGGAAAACTGTGGCGGGAAACGATATCGGCACCGGTTTCCTCGAGCGTCGAAAAGAATTTTCCAGGACGCCCGATCCCGGCAAAGGCGATGAGCTTCTTTCCCTTGAGTGCGGCGGCAACCTGGCCATCGGCTTCAAGCGCGCCGGTGAAGATGGGAAGGCCTGCCCGCTCCGCCGTTTCAGCGGCTCTGTCTCCCGCCGCGCCATCGCCGATCAGGAAAAGCGCATCGGCGCGGGCAAGCGCCGTCTCATAAGGCTCGCGCAAGGGCCCGGCCGGCATCACACGGCCATTGCCGAGCCCCGTCTTGCCATCCATCACGAGGAAAGAAAGGTCTTTCTGAAGAGAGGGATTTTGAAAGCCGTCATCCATCACAAGAACCGTGGCACCGGCTTCTTCTGCCGCCCGGGCCCCTGCGATACGGTCTTGCGAAACCCAGGCGGGAGCATGCGCGCCGAGCAGAAGCGGTTCGTCACCTACATCCTGCGATCGATGCTGCAGCGGGTCTACGCGCAGCGGGCCTTTGAGCTTGCCGCCATAGCCGCGGCTGAGAAAGTGGGGAGTCTCGCCCATCTCTTTAAGGCGCGCGGCAATGAAAATCGCCGCGGGCGTCTTGCCTGCGCCGCCTGCCGTGACATTACCCATGCAGATGACGGGGACGCCCGCGCATTCGCCTGCGCTGAAACGCTGCCGAGCAGAGGCGCCGAAAGCATAAAGCCCGCCAAGGGGAGAAAGCAGCCGCGCAGCCAGCGGCGTGCGGCCTTCTTCGGGAAACCAGAAGCGCGGGCTACGCATGGGGCCGCTCCCGCGCCTCGCCCTCCGGCATGAGGGCCAGAAGCTGATGTGCCGCGCGCATGCTCGCCCCGCCAAGCGTGGCCGCCACATTGAGCGCTTCTTCCGCGCGGGCCGACATTTCTTGCCGCGCAGAAAGGAGACGCCCTGCTTCAGCGGCAAGGGCCGCGCCGTCTTTCACCTCCAGCGCGCCACCGCCTTGCAGCATGAGATGGGAAAGTTCGCTGAAATTGAACATGTGCGGGCCGAAGAGAAGCGCCGCATCGAGCCGCGCCGCTTCCAGCGGGTTATGTCCGCCATGTTCCACCAGGGAGCCGCCGACGAAAACCAGCGGCACCAGCCGGTAGAAGAGCCCAAGCTCGCCCATCGTGTCGGCGAGATAAATATCCGTGTCCTCTTGCGGCAATCTTTCAAGGCTGCGCTGGGCGACGGAGAGGTTCATCGCTTCCAACTCGCTGCGCACACCATGCGCGCGGGCCGGGTGGCGCGGCGCGATGAGGGTCAGAAGGCCGGGAAACTCTTTGCGCATGGCAAGATGCGCTTCCCCGATCATCTTTTCCTCGCCTTCATGCGTGCTCGCCGCCAGCCAGACAGGGCGGCCTGCGATGGCGCTTTCCAGTTTGCCGAGTGTCGCTTCGTCGCAGGGCAAGGGCGGCGCGTCATATTTCAGATTGCCGGTCATGAGCACCGGGTCTGCGCCAAGCGCAGCATACCGCGTCTCGCTTGCTTCATCCTGCGCCATGACAACGGAAAACGCCCCCAGCAGACGCCGCGCCGTTTCAGGCGCGCGCTGCCAGTTCTGTTGAGAGCGCGCGGAAAGCCGCCCATTGACGAGAGCCAGCGGCACCTCGCGCCTTGCCGCTTCACGAATGAGGTTCGGCCAAAGTTCGGACTCGATGAAAACCCCGAGATCCGGTTTCCAGTGGTCGAAGAAGCGGCGCGCATAAGCGGGCGCATCGAGCGGCACGAATTGGTGCAATGCGCCTTGCGGCAGCCGCTCTTCCATGAGTTCGGCTGAGGTGAGCGTGCCTGTCGTCACCAGCACGGTGAGGCCGGTGCGGCTGGCGAGCAGAATATCGATCAGGGGCAGAATGGAAAGGGATTCACCCACGCTTGCGCCGTGCAGCCAGACAAGCGGTCCCTCGGGTCGTGACTGCGTTGCCTTTCCGCGCCGTTCCTGCAAACGGTCCGTGCGTTCCTTGCCGCGCGCTGCGCGCTGCGCCAGAAGAAACGGCGCGGCAGGGCGCAGCAGCGACGTTGCCGCCGCATAGAGCTGAAGAGGAAAAGAGGCGCGCATCTACGCCTGGCTCCCGCTCGGATGCGGGGCAGGGGCATTACCTGGCCGGCCGACCAGCGCATCGGCCTCCGCCGTTACCGCATTCAGTGCTTCTTCCACCTTGCGCCGTGCCTCTTCCAACGCCGCGCCGCTCGCATCGCCCGGTACATAGATCGGATCGCCCCAAACGAAGGCGCCTTTGGAAAAGGGGAGGTTGATCTGATAGCGGTCCCAATTGTTGAGCACTACCCGCGCCCTGGTGGTGACGGCCACGGGAACGATGGGTTTGCCCGAAAGCCGCGCCAGCGCGACAATGCCTTCACCTGCTTTCCGCGCCGGGCCGGGCGGCAGATCGGCGGTCATGCCGACCGATACCTCGTTTCTCAAGGCGCGCACCATGCCGCGCAGTGCCGAAGCGCCCCCCTTGTCTTTATGTTTGGCTTTCTTTTCCGCGCCCTTCGGCACGCCCGCGCCGCGAATGGTGGAAAGGCCGAAACGGTGCATCACCCGGGCGATGATTTCACCATCGCTGGAGCGGGAGGCGAGAATGGAAAGCTCCCGCCAATTATGCCAGAAGGGCGGCGTCATCATGTTCTGCCCGTGCCAGGTGGCGCAGATGAAACTTTCCCCATCCTGCCAGAAACGCTCCGGCACATGGCGCCCGTAAATGGTGAAGCGGCCCGTCACATGCACCAGCTTGATATAGCTCGCCGCAATGAAGGCGACGGTGCTTTGAAAGCCGCTGCTTTTGCCAAACCGTTTCACAAAGGACATGAAGGCTACTCTCCTGCTGTGGCAGCCTCTGCCGCAGAGCTAGCTTCTTCCGCTTCGGGGGCGCTCTCCTGCGTGAATTGTGTCTGGTAAAGCTCGGCATAAAGCCCGCCCTTTGCCAGCAATTCCTCATGTGTGCCTTTCTCCAGCACACGGCCATCATCGATCACATAGATGCAATCGGCATGCATGATGGTGGAAAGCCGGTGCGCAATGACAAGCGTGGTGCGGCCCTTCATCAAGGTGCGCAGCGCTTCCTGCACCTGCTGTTCCGACGCCGTGTCGAGGGAGGAGGTCGCTTCATCGAGCAGCAGGATCGGCGCATTTTTCAGCATGGCGCGCGCAATGGCGATGCGCTGGCGCTGCCCGCCGGAAAGTTTGAGCCCGCCTTCCCCGGCGATGGAATTGTAGCCGCCGCTAAGCTGCATGATGAAATCATGCGCAGCGGCAGCGCGCGCCGCCTGCTCGATCTCCGCATCGCTTGCCTCGGGCCGCCCATAGGCGATATTGGCGCGGATCGTCTCGTCGAAGAGGAAAGGCTCCTGGGTTACGAGCGCGCTTGCGCCGCGCAGGCTTTCCAGCGTCACATCGCGCACATCCTGCCCGTCAATGAGTACGCGGCCTTCCGAGGCGTCATAAAAGCGCGGCACGAGATTTAGAATTGTGCTCTTGCCCGCGCCGGACGGGCCGACCAGCGCAACGGTCTGGCCGCGCGGTACCTCGATGTCCACATTATGCAGCGCGGGCGTGCCGTCCCGGTAATGGAAGGTCACATTCTCGAGGCGGACTTCGCCCGACACGATATCCAGCGCTTTCGCATCCGGCGCATCGGCGATTTCGGCTTTTTCATCGAGAATGGGGAAGATGCGCGCCGCCGCCGCCGCGCCTTCCTGCAGCACCGTGCCCTGATTGGCGACAGCTTTGAGCGGCTGATAGGCAAGCAGCAACGCTGCGCCGAAGCCCATGAATTCGCCCGAGGTCATGGCGCCGATGCCGCCCTGATAGCCTGCATAATAGATCACCGCGGCAAAGCCGATGCCGGAAAAGGCTTCCGTCAGCGGGCTGGCGGCGGCGCGCGCCCGCACCGCCTTCATGCGGTGATGCAGTACCTGCAGGATGGTCTGCTGCGCGCGTTCGGTTTCATGTGCTTCCCGGCCATAGGCCTTGACTACGCGGATGCCTTTCAGCGCTTCGGAGATGAGCGAGGAAAGCGCCGCCGTCTCATTGAGGTTCTTCGAGGTTGCCTTGCGGGTGCGTTTGCCCAGGCGGCGCAGAAAGACGACGATGAGCGGCCCGACGCAGGTGGCCAATATGGTCAGCAGCCAGTCGAGATAGATCATGTAGGCCAGAAGGCCGATCAGCATGATCAGATGCCGCGTCATGTTGATGATGGTTTGCGACATGGCGGATTCAAGGCGCGTCACATCATTCAGAAAGGTCGAGATGAAACGGCCCGAATGGGTGAGCTGCACCCAGCCGAGGTCCGACCAGATGATTTTCTCGAACAGATTGCGCTGCATTGAGGAAACCAGCCGCTGGCTGATGCCCGCCATGTAGATGTTCGAAATGTAAGTCGCAAAGGCGCGCACGATCATGACGAGCGCCGCCGCCCCTGCAATGAAAGGCAGGATGTCGAGAGAGGTCTGAAACTCGATCCCGCTGAAAAGACCGCTATCGGCAACAGGAAAGTCGATCTGCCCGCCATCTGCCGGCCCCGAAACGAAAAGCAGGTCAATCGTCTGCTGCAGCAGAAAAGGCAAGGCCGGACCCACGGCGCCAACGACAAGGTTGGCGGCAACCGCAATGAGAATATGCCAGCGGTAGGGGTAGAGATACTCGATCGCTACCCGCCGGACGGCCGTTGTGGTTTTCAGTTCTTGAGTTTCAGGCACCATGCTCTTCTCGCATGCCGCGGCGCAGGGCCGGGCGAATTTGGCCGGACCATATCATGGGTGCCAAAGCCCGTCACCCGAAAGGGGGCCTAACTCAAGGGATTCCCTGCACTTTTCCGTCCGCCCTGGTTGCCGGTGAGGGGGCTCAGCCGTCTTGTTCCGGGTCGAGGAACTTGTGCAGGTGGACGATGAAATAGCGCATCCGCGCATTGTCCACATTCTTCTGGGAGACCGCCTTCCAGGCATTATGGGCGGCCGCGTAGTTGGGATAGATGCCCACAATATCGAGTTCATCGACATTCATGAACTCGGTGCTCTGCAGATCAGCCAGTTCGCCGCCAAAGACGAGATGGAGGAGTTGTTTGTCGCTCATAGGCTTTCCCTTAAGGCTAAGGGGCCTGCCACCACAACGGCCCGGGAATGATGCGGGCCGGAGCATAAGCGCCAACCCTTGCATAAATGTATCAATCCTGCGCGGTTTCGTCAGGCGAGTTCGAGGCCGGAAACGCGCTCGAGCAACGCCTTGTGAAGAACGGGACCAGCCGCAACAAGGCTGGGGTGCCGCGCCGCTTCGGTATTGTAGTGCAGCGCCTCACCCTTGTGCCCGGTCAGGCGCCCGCCCGCTTCATGCACCAGAAGATCGGCGGCGGCAATATCCCAGTCGTTTTTGGCATTGAGCGCCATGGCCGCATCCGCCATGCCGCCTGCCACCAGCGCCAGCCGGTAGGCGACGGAGTTCCGGTCGATGATCTCCATCTCCGGCCAGGGTTCGGGCCAGGCCGGGTGTTTGAACATCGGGCCGAAGGCCACCATGCGGCAGCCGGCAATCTCATTGCAGTCGGTCACGGAAATGGGCTTGCCGTTAAGCCTGGCGCCCTGACCCAGTAGGGCCTCGAAAAATTCATCCGTCGCCGGGTTGAACACGGCCGCGGCAACGGGCCGTCCCTCTTCGACAAGCGCGCCGCAGACCGTGAAATGCGGTTTGCCTTTGAGGAAAGCGCGCGTCCCGTCGATCGGGTCCACCACCCAGACACGGGGACGGGAAAGCCGCCGCGCATCATCTTCCGTCTCTTCCGAGAGCCAGCCATAGGAAGGCTGCGCACGGGTGAGTTTTGCGGAGAGGAGATGATTGACGGCGATATCCGCCTCGCTCACCGGGTCGCCCTTTTTCTTTTCCCAATGTTCAGGGTCGGCCTTGAAATAGCTGAGCGCCAGCGCGCCGCCGTCGCGCACGGCATCGCACAGCACGGCGTGATCCGCCGCATAAGGGCTGTTGCCGTTTTCAGTTCCCGGCAACGGTCATCCCCTCGATGCGCAGCGTCGGCGCATTGGTGCCATAGCGGAAGTCGAGATCGCTGGCGGGCGTGAGATGCGCGAACATCTCTTTCAGATTGCCCGCGACCGTGATCTCGCTGACGGGATAGGTGAGCTTGCCTTTCTCGATCCAGAAGCCGGAGGCACCGCGGCTGTAATCGCCCGTCACGCCATTGACGCCCATGCCGATCATCTCCGTCACATAAAGCCCTTCATCGATATCGGCGATAAGCTCTTCTGGCGAAAGCGCGCCGGGTTCCATGTAAAGATTGGTCGGCCCGGGCGCTGGCGGCGCGCCGGTGCCGCGGCTTGCATGACCCGTTGTCTGCAGGCCGAGCTGTTTGGCGGTGGAAATATCAAGCAGCCAGGTCTTGAGCGTGCCGTCTTCCACCAGGGCCTGGCGCGTCGTCGCAACGCCTTCCCCGTCAAAGGGTTTTGAGCGCATGCCGCGCGGACGCAGCGGATCATCGATAATGGAAATGCCTTTGGCGAAGACCTCGGTGCCCAGTTTGTTCTGCAGAAAGCTTGTCCCGCGCGCCACCGCGCTGCCCGAAATCGCCCCGGCAAAATGGCCGAGCAGCGAGTTGCTGACGCGCGGATCATAGATGATGGGCACCGCCTGACTTTTCACCTTGCGCGCGCCGAGCCGCCGCACGGTCTTCTCGCCCGCCCGCTTGCCAATCTCCGCCGCCGCTTCGAGATCGGCAAGATGCCGCGCGGAAGAAAAGTCGTAATCCCTTTCCATGCCCGTGCCTTCACCTGCAAGCACGGAGGCGGAAACGGAATGTGTCGTGCCCTGATAGGAACCGGCAAAGCCCGCGCTGGTGGCAAGATAAACCGAGCCGCGCCCGAAGCTTGCTCCCGCGCCGCTGGAATTCGTGACGCCCTGAATGGCAAGCGCGGCGTCTTCGGCTTCCTTCGCGCGCGTGCTCAGGGCGTCGGCGGAAATGTCGGACCCGTCATCAAGGTCAAGCTCGGGAAAGGTCCGGGCAATCAGCCCGGCTTCCGCCAATCCGCAATAAGGATCGGGCGGCGCGGCGTTCGCCATGGCCACCACGCGCTCGGCCAAGGCCTCCAGCGTCTCGGGCAGAAAATCGGTGGAGGAGACCACCGCCTGCCGCCCGCCCGCAAAGACGCGCAGGCCGAGATCGCGTCCTTCCGAGCGCTCGATATCTTCCACCTTGCCAAGCCGGCAGGAGGCGGAAAGCGAGGTGCTTTCAAAAAGCACGGCTTCTGCGGCATCTGCGCCCTTTTTGCGCGCAAGGTCCACCAGGGCATGAACGGTATCGAGCGGGGAAGACGGCATGAACTCTCCTGAAAATGCGGTCCGGGGCGCCGGGAGGCGGCCAGAAACCGGCCGGAAACCGTCAAGAAAACGGCCCCCGCCCTTATATAGGGTGGAGGCCGCAGATTAAAGCCGCCGGGGCAAGCTCTATGCCGGCGTTCAGATAAACGCGTAATAAAGGCAGGCAAGACCCGCGATCAAAAGCGCCACCCAGGTGAGCAGCGTGCCGAGCAGACGCGGCGGCGAGCTGTCGGAGGTGCGCGAAACGCCGATGGCATGCAGGAGACGGCCAAGCGTCAGCAAGATGCCCACCGCATGCAAGAGCCAGAGCGAACTGGCCAGCATGGTCAGCACCGCAAGGCCGATCAGGCCGATGGGCGCATATTCCACATTGGTGATATGCGCACGGCTTGCATTGTAAAGCTTGGTGTCATCGCCCGTGCCTGTCATCACCTTGGCGCGCACCCGGTTGCCCGAAACGCGGTAGGCGAGAACGAGATTGAGCAGAATGTTGAGCCCCGCATAAAGCGCGAGGATCTGAACGCTTGTCGTAAGCATGAAAGTCCCTCCCGGACGGGTTTTCCGTCCCCCGATTCGTTTTGTGCCAGTTTCATTCTATCATGCAGGATGAGCCTGCATGGAAGAGGAGCAAGCGATGAACATCCGCGAGCGTATCGATGTGCATGTCGGCGACATCACCCAAATGGAGGTGACGGCGATTGCGAACGCCGCCAACACCTCGCTTTTGGGCGGGGGCGGCGTGGACGGCGCCATCCACCGCGCGGCGGGCCCGCAGCTTCTGGAAGAATGCCGCGCGCTGGGCGGCTGCGAGACGGGCGGCTGCAAGCTGACGAACGGCTATAACCTGCCCGCAGCTTACGTGCTCCACTGCGTCGGGCCCATCTGGCGCGGCGGCGGGGAAGGGGAGCATGCCCTGCTTGCCAATTGCTATTATGCGGCGCTGAACATTGCCGCAGCGGAAGGCTTTGAAACGGTCGCCTTTCCGGCCATTTCCACCGGCATTTACGGCTTTCCGCTCGAGGAGGCGGCCCCGGTGGCCGTTTCGGCAGTGCAGGGCGCGCTTGCCCGCCAGGAATTCCCGCGCAAGGTCTGGCTTGTCTGCTTCGAGGAAGGATCGGCGAAGATCTTCCGCCAGGCGCTTCAGGCCCTTTGAAACAGCCGGAAACTTAGATTTCAGCCCAAAACGTTAACGGCCCGGCAACCTCCCGTGTCTAGGCTTGAGGTCATGAACGTGTGGTGGACCAAAAACATGACGAGATCGGGCGCCCGCCGCCGCTGGCGTGACGGCGAGATTGACGCCGATCCTTATCTTTTGCCTGCCTATACCGCCGCCCCTGCACAGGACCTGCCCAGCCGCGCGCTTGGCTTCATCCGCTTTACCGCGATCTACCGCGACATGGTGGTGGTGAATGAGTCGTCCCCTCTTCTGGGCGTATGGAACTGGCGGATGCCGGTTTCCGCCTTCAAGGGCATCGCCATCCGCGTGGCCTACCGCGACGGCGGCACAAAAGAGCCTGTGATCATGGTTGAACTCGTTCACGAAGATGCGGGCAAGAATGTGCTGCTGCATGCCTCTTTCGATGGGGCGGACGCCTCCGCCCGCTGGCGCTCCTGGGGCCACCAGCTCGGCCTGCCCGTGCTTGTCGAAGACCGCCATGGCGACACCCGCGCGGCAGACCCGAAACTGGGCGCCGTCATGCTGGGCGAGCCGCAGCCGCATAAGGGGGCAAGCGCGCTTTCCGCCCGCCGCCCGCTTTCCTTCGGCTTTACCGGACGCGGCCGCTACTGGCCCGGCCGCACCATGACCGGCATGCGCCCCCACGCTTATTGACGTGTCTCGCCGCTTCACGACCTCCCAAACTCAAATCTCCAATCTGCTATTGTGATTTCCGTCGACTCGAGGTGCCAGTTTGATTGCTGGGAAATCATCTCGGCGGTGTTCATTCAAATCAGGGGCGAAAGTGTGGCTGGAAAGCGCATAGGCTGGATGACGCGGAATGCCGAAAACGGGATCGGTCAATATGATATCCGAGTTTTTAACCGTGAGTTGGCGGACGATGAGTGGGAGGAGTATATCGAAATAGTCGGTGTGCTAACGAAATTACGTCCGTATATTACTGATTTTCTTTCTTTGTCTGACGCTCTCGATGGAGTTCATTCTCTTGAGGGTGTTCTCGTTGAAAAGGTGCAAGAATTGCGTGAGCATCCGATTGCTCTATCAGGCGTCGCAACAACAATTAGCCTAGCAATTGCGCAGAAAGAAATTTTCTCTGTCCTATCTTCTGCTCTTGCTTTTCTTGAAAGATCAATGAGGCGTTTGAAAGCTGAATATGGAGAGGGGTCAGAAAATTACGCGCAAATTGATAGAAAGCGCAGAGCTCTGTACGACGAAAGCATCGCCTATCGTCTTTGTTATAACTTGCGCAACTTTTCTCAACATCAAGACAGCCCAATCCGGACAATTCCAGTGAAGGGTTTGCGTGACAACGAAGGAGTTATGGAGTTCGACGTAAAGGTTTATCTCCTGAAGCAACAGCTAACTGAAATGGCCAGGCCTCTTGTTGAGAAGGGGAAGCTACAAAAAAGATTCCTTGTGGATCTAGACGCATTGACGGGCGACGTACTAATCGCAAAGCTGTTAGATAGATACGTCGCAGATTTGGGGACGCTTCTGAATGCAATTATATCTATGAAAAAGGCGAGCATTCGACGTTATCTAGAATATATAAATTACATAAGCAAAGGATGGGATGTGCCGGACGGCGCTATCTTATTTATTGCTGAAGGCGATATCGACCCAGGAAAATTTTCAGCATCGCCTGATGATCTCAATATAAAGTTTTATAGTTTCTCGCTGGATGAATTTAGCTTAGTCAATCATCTGCTCCGCAGTACGGAACTCCACTATAATTCACTGAAGCAAGAAGGGGATATTGCATAGCATTTCTTTTCCTTGTTTGAGCGTTCATAAAAACTGTGTGGCGCAAGTATATGAACTCTCACCGCCACTCCTCCCTCACCGGCTTCCTGCCCACATATAGCGAGGCAGGGCGGATCAGCCGTCCGGTGCGCTGTTGTTCCATCGCATGCGCCGTCCAGCCCGCCACGCGGCCCATGGCAAAGACGGGCGTGAAGCCGGCGCGAGGCAGGGCAAGACCGTCCAGCAGCATGGCGGTATAAAACTCCACATTGGTTTCAAGCGGGCGGTCCGGTTTGTGGCGTTTGAGCGCGGCAAGCGCTGCGTCCTCCACGGCGCGGGCAAGCGCAAGTTTCTCGCCCGAGGGGTTCAGCTTTTCGAGCGCGGCTTTCAGCACATCGGCGCGCGGGTCGCGCACTTTATAAATGCGGTGGCCGAAACCCATCAGCCGTTCGCCTTTCTCAAGCTGTTCCGCAACCCAGCTTTCCGCGCGGGCAGGCGTGCCCACCTCTTCCAGCATGTTGAGTACCGGCTCTGGTGCGCCGCCATGTAAAGGGCCGGTCAGCGCCGCAAACCCGCCAAGCGCGGCCCATGTCAGCCCCGCGCCGGTGGAGGCGATGACGCGCGCGGTAAAGGTCGAGGCATTCATGCCGTGATCCATCACCGTAACGAGATAAGTGGTAAGCGCCGCCACCTCCGCCTCTGAAGTGGGAGCGCCCCGCAACATGCGCAGAAAATCCGCTGCATGAGTAAGAGAGGCATCCGGCGCGACCGGCGCCTTGCCTTCCTTGGCCCGCGCGGCGGCGGCCAGGATGACGGGAATGGCACCCGTCACGGCGATATGCGGGGCCTCATCTTCCGGCACGGCGGCAAGGCCGAGCCGCAATGCTTCTGAAAGGCAGAGACCGCCGAGCGAGGGAAGCAGCGCATCCAGCCGGGCGAACGCCGCAACCCGCGCCGCGCCGAGCCGTGCCCGCACCTCATCCTTCGCCATCGACGCTTCTTCCCGCGCCGTGGCCCAGAAAAGCGCCGCGGCGCTCTCATAACTGTGGGCGGCGGCAAAATCCTTCAGATGCGCACCGCAGAGAATAAGCTCCCCCGCCGCGCCGTCCACATGGCTGAGCGCCGTTTCGGCGGCGGGAATGCCCTCAAGTCCGCTTTTGATGCCGCCCATCTGGCCAAGCGTTTCGACTGTCTTGTTCATGGAACCCTCCATCACTGATTTCTTTGAAAATGAGGGTGCTTTCAAAACCAATCAATCTTGATTAAGCTGATCAATATGAAGAAATCTTCGGACCAGGAGGCAGGGCTTTACCTCTCCGCGCGGGAAGCGGCGGCGGAACTCGGCGTCTCGCCCGCCACGCTCTATGCCTATGTGAGCCGGGGCCTCATCCGCTCCGAGCCGGTGCCGGGCGAACGGGCGAAGCGCTACCGGGCCGAAGATGTGCGGGCCCTGCGCGCCCGCCGCGCCCCGCCGGGGCCAGGCGAGAAACGCTCCGCCCACGCCAACCCGCTTTCCTGGGCGCAGCCGGTGCTCGCCTCCGAAATTTCTCTCATCGCGGAAGGCGAGCTTTATTACCGGGGCGTGCGGGCAGGCGACCTGGCCCGCCACGCCACGCTTGAAACGGCGGCGGGCCTCCTCTGGCAGACGGCGGAGTATGACGCCTTCGCAAAAGACAATCTGCCTGTCTTCTCAAGCGAACTTCAGGTGGTGCGCGAAGCAGCTAAGGAGAGCCACCCCATAGACCGCGCCATGGCGGCGCTCGCGCTGGCAGGCGAGGCCGACCCCGGCGCTTACAACAAGACGGACAAGGGCCTTGCGCTCGCCGCCGCCCGCATCACCCGCGCCATGACCGCGCTCATTGCAGGCGGGGAGGTCTCGGCAATGCCGGTGCATCTTCAGTTCGCGGAGGCGTGGGGCCTCGACGCCAAAGGCGCGGAACTTGTCCGCATGGCGCTGGTGCTGCTTGCAGATCATGAGCTGAATGCCTCCACCTTCACCCTGCGCTGCGCGGTTTCAACCGGCGCGAGCCTTTATGACGGCACGGTGGCCGCGCTCGCCGCGCTCAAGGGCCCGCGTCATGGCGGCGCGTCCTCCCGCGCCGCGCTGCAGCTTGAAAAACTGATGAAGGGCGATGTGCTGGCGGAGGTGCGCGCACAGGCTGAAAGCGGTGAACGCTTCGCGGGCTTCGGCCACACCATCTACAAGGACTGGGACCCGCGCGCCAAAGTGCTCTTGGGCGCGGTGGAAGAAAAGCTCGGCGAAACCTTCTTCACCCGCGAGGTGCCGGACTATGTGCGCACCGCGGTGGGCGTCGCCCCCAATATCGACTACGCTCTCGCTGTTTTGACTCACCTCCTGAAGCTGCCCTCCCTCGCCGGCATCGGCCTCTTCGCGGTGGGCCGCTCCACCGGCTGGGCCGCCCATGCAAGAGAGCAAATGCGCGAGCGCACTTTGATAAGACCAAGGGCGCTCTATACGGGGCCAGCGCCGAAGGGGTGACAATAATGGCGCGCTTCCAGAATATAACGTCATGCCCCGCTTTATGCGGGGCATCCACGGGCGGCATGCGCATGTGCTGCGGCAAGTATCCGTGGATGGCCCGGATAAACCGGGCCATGACGGGATTGGGTGACAACCTGAGTACAAAGCACAGCCTCAACACCCCCTCTCACTGTCATGCCCGGACTTGTTCCGGGCATCCAGGGCAAGGAACTGAAGCCTTTACTTGCAGCCCCTGGATTGCCGGCCACCGGCAGGCAAAAGCCTGCCGGCTCAACCAAAGAATGCGGGTGCGCATGCGCACCCGTGGGCCCGGCAATGCCAGTCATAAGGAGAGGGCATCAAGGCCGCATCAAATCTTCGGCAAGCGCCTCTCTGACAAGGGGCTCCGCCTCGTCGCGTGTCATGCCCGCCTCGATACGGCCGTCATAGAGCAGTTGCAGCGCCCATTTGTCGAAGGGCGTCAATTGCTGCGGCAGGTTCTCCCCATACTCTTCTGTGGAAAGCGATTCCTTCCCTTCCAGAAAAATATCGGGCCGCTCCGGCAGCCGGACGCCAAGAACGGATTCAGGGAATAGAGAGGAACTCCCGACAAAGCCGAAAGACCGGACCAGACATTCCAACAATACGGACCGTGCGATGGAAGCCACTTGAACGGGGCTGAAGCCGCATCGAGTGAACCCCAGAACACGAGAATCATCAGCGAATAGATATGCGTTCACGTGACCGGTTAACGAGTCGTACCGCGATATGCCGTCCCATCTTTGTCCATTTGCAATTTCCATCCATCCGTCATCTGGATGAGAGAAGTTGGGCAGGGGGTGTATCTGAATCTTGTCGGTAGGGTTTCTGCTCCAGATTGGGTCCTCTGCAGTCTCTAGCCACACAATATGATTTGGGGTCAGCCAAGCTGACATGCTCCCGCCGATAGGGAGATGGTGTTCTTTCAGGGTTCAGGGTTAACCTCACGTCACTTAACGTAAGGTTGCCGATATGCCCTTCGGTCACAAACGTACCCCAATGTAATTCTGCGACACTGTTTATCGTTTCAATCGAAACTGCGAAAAGTTGGGAAAGTTTAGCGAGCTCAACGAAGGAGTGTAGCCCGTCTCTTTTTAGCCCGATGCCCGCGTGATAACTCTTTCGCCACTTAAGCAGGCGTCCATCATAGCCAAGCGCGACCTCGAAGAATTCATCGGTGAGAAGATCAATCGCTTCCGGGCTTGTCTGCGCTTGTCCGCGCTCGACCAGGTCTTTTACCAGTGTTCGGGTGAGAGGTTCATTCGCCTGCGCCGCGTTGAGCGAAGACAGCAAGAAAAACAAGGCTGCGCAGACCATGCTGCAATATCCCGCAGAAACGGCCCGCCTTGATTGCCACCTGAAGTTCATGCCCGTTCCCCCAACCGAATGACATCAGATGGAACAACGTTAGTGGGAGAATAGGCGGGAGGAAAGCCTTCCTCGTCACCCTCGGGTCAAGCCCGAGGGTGACGGCATCAGAGTCAATCCACCAGCCGCCACACAGCCGTGTTCTTCACATCGGCATCTTCAAGCCGCCGGTCCGTCTTCACCGAATAGGAAATCAGCTTCTCGATATTCTGTTTCGGCAGGTAGGTCCGGCCCGGATCGCCGATAAGAACGTCGGCGCCTCCGGCGATGAGCGCGCGCAGCCAGGTCTCGATGCGCCCGGCAAGCGGCTGCTCGTAGCACATGTCGCCGACGAGGATGACCTCCCAGCTTTCATCCATGCGGCCCACAAGATCATCCCGCGTGACGGTGAGCGGAACGCCGTTTTCTTTCGCGTTGAACTCGATGGCCTTGACAGAGAAGACGTCGATATCGGCGGCAAGCACCGAGGCCGCGCCCGCCTTCATCGCGGCAATGCCGCACAGGCCGGAGCCCGAGCCGAAATCGAGCACGCGCTTGCCTGCCACGATCTCCGGGTGATCGAGAATGTAGCGCGAGACCGCTTGCCCGCCCGCCCAGGCAAAAGCCCAGAAGGGCGGGGGCAGGCCCCGTTCCATCAGCTCTTCTTCCGTCAGCTCCCAAAGCGGCAGGCAGTCGCTGGCCAGATGCAGCTGCACCTCCGGCACCAGCGGCGGTTCCAGTACTTCCGTTTCGCGCAAAATAAAAGCGGCGGGATCGCTTATCTTTCCCGCCGCCTGTGCCGTCTCTGTCATGCCGTCAGTTGGCATTTGTGAAACCTTCTCCAAAACTGCCCTCGACGCGCCTTGCGCGCGCGTTGTGCACGATCTTGCCCGGCCTGTCCTGATCGTCCGGCTTGGACGTCGCCATGCGCAGAACCTCAAGATAGTTCTTCTTCGTCTCGATCCGCTCGCCATAGCCATTGGCGATGAGATAGGCCCGCGTCTTCGGCAGGTTGTAACAGGGCACCCACATGAGGAGGTGATGCTCCACATGATAATTCACCCAGTAAGGCGCAATGAAAGCGCGCTCGATGGGGCCGGCAAGTGTGGTGCGCGCCTGACGGAAGGGATCATTATTGTCCGGCACCATCGCATGTTCGGCAATGTTGCGGATGCGCGTGATCGCCATGTGCCAGGTCAGAAGCGGCGCCAGCCAGAGCGCGAAATAAAGATACCAGTGCCCGCTCACCGCCAGAATGGAGAACAGGACAAGCTGGGTCACGGTGGCGCGGCCGAGCTTCTCCCAATAATTCGCAAGCCG
>Ga0207828_100283_pt1 | contig 25970 bp, 23 predicted proteins | sample TtaePargueraPR_11_FD_187276 | JGI IMG/M metagenome (GOLD analysis project Ga0207828, IMG submission 187276) | Aerobic enrichment media microbial communities from Bioluminiscent Bay, La Parguera, Puerto Rico - Tt and P2 (3) (SPAdes) | ecosystem: Environmental > Aquatic > Marine > Unclassified ...
CACCTGCCATGTCCTGAAGTTCACAATCACCATTGGCGGCACAGGTCAGGCAATCCAGCGGATGGTCGGAAATGTAAAGTTCCATCACCCCTTTACGGATTTTCTTAAGCCTTTCGGTCTGGGTATGGACCACCATGCCATCAGATGCTGGTGTGGTGCAGGATGCCGGTGTGCCGTTGCGGCCTTCGACCTCAACCAGACACAGACGGCAGGAGCCAAACGCATCAACCATATCGGTCGCGCAAAGCTTGGGCACCTGAATGCCTGCTTCCATCGAGGCCCGCATAACCGATGTGCCTTCGGGCACGGTCACGTCCCTGCCATCAATGGTCAGCGTGACGGTCTTTTCGGATTTGGCGGCGGGGGTTCCGTAGTCGACTTCTTTGATCAAGGACATCGTATTACTCCGCAGCTATATCAAGCGCACGTGGCTTGAAATCATCAGGGAAATGGTTCAGGGCACTCAGCACCGGATAGGGCGTAAAGCCACCCAGTGCACAGAGCGATCCGAACTTCATGGTTTCACAAAGATCGCGCAGAAGTTCGATCTGCAGTTCGGACTCTTCACCACGTTCAAGCTTGTCGACAACTTCGGTGCCACGGATCGAACCGATGCGGCATGGCGTGCATTTGCCACATGACTCAATCGCGCAGAATTCCATGGCAAAGCGGGCCTGCTTCATCATGTCGACCGTATCGTCAAAAACGACCACACCGGCATGACCGATCAGGCCATCGCGCTTGGCGAATTCTTCATAGTCAAAGGGCGTATCAAACAGTTCACGCGGGAAATAGGCGCCCAGCGGCCCCCCAACCTGCACGGCCTTGACCGGGCGACCGGTTGCCGTGCCACCGCCAATCTGTTCGACAATTTCGCCCAGTGTCAGACCAAAGCCGATCTCGTAAAGACCGCCATGTTTGACATTGCCGGCAATCTGGATCGGGATGGTGCCACGTGACCGGCCCATGCCGAAATCGCGATAATATTCCGGACCCTTTTCAAGAATGACCGGAACCGAGCACAGGGAAATCACGTTGTTCACAACCGTCGGACGGCCCATGAAACCCTGAAGTGCTGGAAGTGGCGGCTTGGCACGCACAACACCTCGCTTGCCTTCCATGCTGTTCAGAAGCGAGGTTTCCTCGCCACAGACATAGGCACCTGCCCCCATGCGAACTTCCATATCGAATGCCTTGCCCGAACCAAGAACACTGGCCCCCAGAAGTCCCGCCGAACGGGCAACGTCAATCGCCTCGTTCATGATACGGATCGCGTCGGGATATTCCGAACGGGTATAGACATAGCCCTTGGTCGCCCCGGTCGCGAGACCGGCAATGATCATGCCTTCGATCAGGACGAAGGGTTCACCTTCCATGATCATGCGATCGGCAAAGGTGCCGCTGTCGCCTTCGTCGGCATTACAAACGATATATTTCTGATCGCCCGGCGCTTCGCGTACCGTGTTCCATTTGATGCCGGTCGGGAAACCGGCACCGCCACGTCCGCGCAGACCACTGTCGGTCACCGCCTTGACGATGTCGGCTGCCGACATTTTCAAGGCATTTTCAAGACCCGTGAGGCCATCATGGGCGCGATAATCGTCAAGCGATACCGGGTCAATAATGCCGCAACGCTGGAATGTCAGGCGCGACTGGCTTTTAAGGAACGGGATATCCTGGGTACGGCCAAGATAACGTTTGTGTTCCCCGCCCTTAAGGAAGTCGGCAGCAAACAGGGCATCGATATCATCGGTGCTGACCGGGCCATAGGCGACACGCCCGCGTGGTGTTTCGACCTCGACCATTGGTTCCAGCCAATACATGCCAAACGATCCGTTGCGCACGATTTTGACATCGGCACCGATCTTTTCGGCCTTGCTGGCAATGGCGCTTGCCACTTCATCTGCACCAAGGGCAACAGCACCGGAATCCAGCGGGACATAAACCTTGATACTCATGCCCCCACCTCGTCGAGAATACGGCTCATGCGATCCTTGGTCACACGGCCGACCACCTTGCCATCAACCATCGCAGCCGGGGCGCAGGCACAAAGACCAAGACAGAAGACCGGTTCAAGCGTGATTTTGCGATCAGATGTGGTTTGCGACCAGTCGACTTTAAGGTGGCTGCGAACCTGATCACCAAGCGCATCTGCGCCCATTGCCTGACAGGCTTCGGCACGGCAGATCTTGATGACATGCTTGCCCGCCTTTTCTTCGCGGAAGTCATGATAGAAGCTTGCCACCCCATGGACTTCGGCCCGGCTGAGGTTCAGTTTTCTGGCAATTGTCTGAAGCGCGCCTTCGGGGATGTGACCGAACTCTTCCTGCACTTCGTGCAAAATGGGAAGTAGCGGGCCTTCCATCGTGATCATCTGATCACAAATGGCCTCGACGCGGACATTCTGGTCCTTGGTCGTTTCCGACATGCAAGCCTCTCTCTCAAGCATGTTGCAGATATCTTTGTTATTCTTGCCAGTGTCGGGCATCTGGACCGCCCGTTCAATAAAGCCATCCCGTTACGCGATAGCGAAAACCTATCAAGGAACGATCAGGCCGGTTCGAGTTCCGACAACAGCTTTGCTTCTTTTAACAGTGCCGACACAACTGGCGTTGCCGGTTCACGTTTTGCCGCGATCATTCCAACCAGATGAGCCGCATCGGGCTCTATGATGGGAATAGATTTCACGCGATCATGAAGACTGAACTCGCGGATCATCTTCACCGGCATGATGCTGGCCCAGTTTCCGGTATGAACATGGGTAAACAGGGCAATCATCGAATCACTTTCGAGGGTCGGTGCCACCCGTGCGCCGGCCTCGTTAAGGTGTTGATTGATAATCCGGCGGTTCTGCATATCAGGCGTCAGAAGACAGAGCGGAAATTCCGCTGCTTCGCGCCAGGTGATGCTTTCGCGATCTCCGATATCATCGAAATTCGAGGTCACCAGATGATAGCGTTCATAATAAAGCGGGATTGATGTCACCCGACCAAGCGGTTCATTATCAAGATAGGTAATGCCGACATCAATTTGAAGATCATCAAGCAGAGCCTGAATTTCGGTTGATGTGCGCGACAGGATCGCAAATGTCACATCGGGATGTTTTTCGCGAAACGGCGTGGTCAGTTCCTGCACCATCGAGAGCGCGGTTGGAATAACCGCAATCTGCACCTGCCCGGTCAGACCGAACCGCATGGCGCGCATTTCATCGCGCATCGAACGGGTGCTGCCGACAATATGGCGCGCCCATTCCAGAACACGTTCACCTTCGGGTGTCAGTCCCTGATAGCGCGATCCGCGCTTGACCAAGACGACACCAAGATGGTCCTCAAGCTGGCGGAGCGCACTGGACAAAGTCGGCTGTGTGACGCCGCATTCCTCGGCGGCATGTCCAAAATGCTGCTCACGGGCGAGCACCATAAACATTTCGAGTTTATCGATCATTTTATATCCGGCATCCGGTCAGGCCGGGATGCTGTGTTTTGCTGTTGAAGTCGGCCTTCTGTCCGGCCGTTACAAGAATTGAAAACGCGCGTTCTGACGCTTGCGTGTTCCGGTTGCAGGATAACCGATTATCCCCACGGGAAAAAAGGTTATTCCTGCAACAGAACGCGGGGCCGGGCTGGATGAACAAAATCCCGACCCGGGACATGACGATGCCAATCATGCCCCCAGATGGCCAACAGACAGACATTGCCAGCCAATCGTCGGGCGTCGATCACAGGGAGCGATGATCGACGCCCTGGGTCCTTACGCTTTGGACGTTGCTTCACGTCCGGTGGCGGTTGCACCACCTTCCTGCGTTTCCATGTAGTGCTTGTCATCAATCGGACGGACCATTTTATTCGCGACAAGTGCAATCGCCAGCAGGGCCGCCATGGCATACATGGTGGTGTTATACAGGCTTGAGGTCGGATCAACCGTTCCTGCTGGTGCGATTTCCATCAGACGCCCGATGGTCACGGTTTTGGCAGCAACCAGCTGATCAAGCTGTTCAAGGCCTGCACCGAATTTTGCCTGGAAGGCCGCCGGATCAACCTTGGCAGCCAGATCCTTGATCGAATTGGTGACCGAGGTCTGACGCAGCTGGGTGATGGCAAGCGGACCAAGTACACCCGCCGTACTCCACGCCGTCAGAAGACGACCATGAATACCGCCGACATATTTGGTGCCGAAAATATCCGCCAGATAGGCCGGGATGGTTGCAAAACCGCCGCCATACATCGTGAAGATGATCATGGTTGCGGCATAGAACATCACCAGATAGGTGACAGCCGGATTAATACTTACCTGCTGGGCTGCGAACGGGATCGACAGATACAGAGCAATGCCCAGAATAAAGAAACAGTAATAGGTATTCTTGCGGCCGATATAATCAGACATCGATGCCCAGAAGAACCGGCCACACATGTTAAAGACCGAAATCATGAACACATAGGTCGCGGCAAAGGCCGAGTTGACCACCAGCGGCAAGGTCGTGCCGAAGATTTCCGACATCATGGTTTTGGCAACGCCAATCACACCAATACCCGCCGTAACGTTAAAGCACAGCACGATCCACAACAGGTAGAATTGCGGGGTTTTAAGGGCCTGATCGATATGAACATTCTTATGCGTGATCATGCGTTTGGACGCTGCATCGGCAGTCGGTGGCGTCCACCCTGCCGGAAGCCAGCCCTCACGCGGGACACGATAGGAAAATGCTGCAATCATCATGACGATGAAATAGGCAACACCAAGGGTAAAGAAGGTCGCCGCAGCACCGGTATTGCCTGTGCCCGCAATATAAACGCCTTCCTGGATCGGAACCGGTGCAGAAGCCACTTGTGCGGCACCTGCCACAACAACCTCGACCATCTGGCCACCGACTTCGGCCATACGCTTGCCACCTTCGGTAACAAGGTTAACCGCGCTTTCCGGGCCAAGATATTCCGGCACCTTGTAAAACACCGAAAGCAGGCTTTCCTTGATCGGGGTTGCGATCATCGCACCACCGCCAAAGCCCATGATCGCCATACCGGTCGCCATGCCGCGACGATCCGGGAACCAGCGGATCAGCGTTGAAACAGGCGACACATAGCCAAGACCAAGGCCACAGCCACCAATCACCCCATATCCGAGATAGACCAGCCAGAGCTGATGGGTGGCAATACCAAGTCCACCGACGATGAAACCGCCGCCCCAGCAGAAGGCAGCAACAACGCCCACCATACGCGGGCCGACTTCTTCAAGCCATTTGCCGCCAAAGGCAGCCGCAAGGCCAAGAAACACAATGGCGACAGAGAAAATCCAGACAACGGACTGCAGGCCCCAGTCACCCGAGCTTGCAGCGACCACGCCAAATTCCTTGATCAATGGCGGGTTGAAGATGCTCCAGGCGTAGACAGACCCGATGCAAAGATGAATGGCAATGGATGCTGGCGGCACCTTCCAGCGGTTAAAATCGTCACCCGCGACGATGTGCTCTTTTTTTAGGTTATCAAACATGACGTTGTTTCCTCCCGGCATTATGATTTTTCTTGCCTTGCCCACCCCCGGTTGAAGGAATTGTGCAGGGCAACCACGGTTGAACCCGGAATTCTCAACGTCGCAATCAGCGTGCCATCAGCCAGAAATCTTGATATTCTGCCGATCAAAGGCAGATAAACGTCATATTGCAGCGCACGCGCATGGACAAAATGTCCAACTCACGATACGCGGAAAAGTAGCAATCAGACAAAATGTCCACTCGCAACTGCAGCAATTTCAATGCAAAGACCCGAGGCGCGTGCTGTAAGCGCACGAAGACCTGACGCCGCTTTCAATGCAGGAAAATCGCGCGATACAAATGTCGTTATTCACGGCTGAACAGTCGGGAAATCACGGCCAGGGAAAGAAATGCCATCAACCGGACAAGAATCCTGTGCAATTGAAAAATCGTACTGCGACAACCCTTGTCATTTCGCATTGCGCGTTATTAAGAAAGGGCCATGAGCCTGTTCCCATCCCCTTGCCCGCGAAGGACACAGATGAGCGAAATCATTACCGACAGACTGATCATCAGACGCTTTGCTGAAACCGATGCAGCAGAACTGTTCGACTACATTTCGAACCCACGCGTAAACTGCTTTATGGATGACAAAGTCGCAACGCTGGAAGAGGCAAAGGTCAAGGCCCGGAAACGTGCAGGGGATAAGATGTGTCTTGCTGTATGCCTGAAAGACACAGGAGCCTTAATTGGTGAGCTGTTGCTTCATCAAGATGATCCCGACACCTATTCCGTGGCATGGAACTTTAACGAAAAGGTTGAAGGTAAGGGGTATGCCAGTGAAAGCGCACGCGCCTTGTTTGACCATTTGTTTATCCAACTCGACGCAAGACGGCTCTATGCCTATGTCGAGGACAACAATTTCAAGTCGCAGAAGCTTTGCGAAAAACTTGGTATGCGCAAAGAGGGTTGTTTTGTGGAGTTTATTTCGTTTGTCAACAATCCGGACGGCACGCCCAGATACGAGAATACTTTTCAGTATGCCATCCTGAAGAAGGAATGGCTGCACAAAGACACCTGAAAAAACCAAACAAATTAATGGATCCTGCCGCAAAAGCCTTTTCGGGTTAGGTTGCTGCGACTCTAGTCTGCCTCCGGCAACCAGATGGTAAATATCGTGCCCTTGCCCGGTTCACTTTCGACAGCAAGAGTGCCGCCTTGCCGGTCAATCAGGGTCTTGGTGATCGACAATCCCAGCCCGGTGCCTTCGCGGCGTTTGGTCGTATAGAACGGATCAAAGATGCGATTGAGAATGTCGGGCTCCATGCCGATACCGGTATCGCGCACCGTGATCAGGATGCCGGGCCGACCATTCCGGTCAGCATCCTCGTCAATCAGGGTCAAAGTGCCGCGATCTGGCATCGCATGCAGGGCATTGACCATCAGGTTTACCAGTACCTGTTGCAGTTCCGTGCGGTTCATCAGGACCAGCCGGTTTGATTTATGTTCACGGATGACATCAATCTCGGCCCGGCTCAGCAGATGGGCGACAAGCGGCATGCAATCCTCGATCACCTCGCCGACACTATGGCGTTCGACGTAACCTGCATATTCTTCGGGCTTGGCGAACTGCAAAAGCTTGGTGACAATCAGATTGATGCGATTGACCTGTTCATCAATCAGGCGGAATTCGGTATCGGCCAGACGGGTGTGATCGCCCAAAAGATCGCGCAACACATCAAGATTGCCCTGAAGAACCGCCACCGGATTGTTGATTTCATGCGCGACACCGGCGGTAATTTCGCCAATGGCCGCGAGCTTTTCGGACATGATCAGCTGTTTGGTGGTTTCTTCGAGTGCGCGGTTTGCTTCGCGCAGTTCACTGGTGCGTTCATCAACGCGCGCATTCAGTTCATCATTCCAGGCGCGCAGGCGCTTGTCCCTTTCCTGCACCTGATCAAGCAGATCATCAAGATGATCAGCAACCAGCGAAATTTCATCCTGTATCTGTGTCAGATTGGTACGGGCGGAAAGATCACCGCTTTCGACCTGTCCGATGGTGTTGGCCATGCGTTCAAGCGGTTTGAAAATACCCCGCGCCCAGCGCAGGAAAATTGGAACAGAAAGGGCGGCAACAAACAGAAACGCCCCGATCAGGATCAAAAGGCTTTCATATTTTGTCCGGGCAAAGGGGGTTTCAAGGAAGCCGACATAAAGCATCCCTACCCGTTTGCCATAGCTGTCCTTGATCGGCTCATAAGCCGAAATGTACCAGTCATTGACCACAAAGGCCCGATCCAGCCAGACCTTGCCGTCTTCAAGAACGGTCTTGCGCACGATGCCTGAAACACGCGTCCCCAAAGCGCGACGATCGGCAAACAGACGAACATTGGTACTGACCCGCACATCATCAAGAAACAGGGTTGCCGTGCCCTGACTGCCTTCGGGAAGACTGCTTTGGCGATAGACAAGATCGTTGATCGTATCAATAAAGCCCAAATTCTGGTTGAGCAAAATACCGCCAACAAGGGCGGCCGTTCGTCCCGACGGCAATTCCACCGGACTTGCCGAATGCACGACCATGCCACGCGTTTCCGCATCACGTGCCGTTGGTACCGCATTGGGCGTTTCAATCAGGTCAAGTCGGGCCCGTGCCGCAAGATCGGGCGAGATTGCCGCAAGGTCGGTATTGCTGAAGATATCCACGCTGGTTGAAGAGTTCCCGGCAAACGCACTGGCAATCACCGGCCAGTCACCAGCCTTGTCACGACCTTCGACCAGATACAGAAAATCAAGCCCCATGGCCTGCTGACGCTGGGCGAGCAATGCACCCACAGTACCGGGATCACCGTCATTCAGGACATTACGAAACGCCACCGATTGACCAAGAGCTGCGATCTGTTCGCCGGTATTTTCAAGAATATGGGCAAAATATTGATGGGCAATTGTCAAATCACCACTGACCTTTGACGTCAGCAGCGCATCAAACTTGGAATTCCAGCGCACCATCATTACGCCCAGTAACAGGGGCAGGATCACAAGTGTTGGCAAAAGTGCAATTGCCAACAACTTGAACCGGACAGATCGTGTGCGTTTGGGCCGTTCGGCGCGAATGCGCGAAAACAGCTTCATTCCTGTCCCCAGCTTGCGCATTTGCGATCAATGGTTTTACGCGATACCCCCAGACGACGGGCAGCTTCGTTACGATTGCCACCGGTTTTATGAAGCATCGCCAGAATGTGGCGACGTTCCATTTCATCAAGCGTTTCATCGCCTTCGATCTGTGCGCCGTGATCGGCCTTTTCATCACGGAATTCATCGGGGAAACGTCCAAGGATCAATGTGCGTTCGATCAGGTTGCGCAATTCACGGACATTGCCCGGCCAGTCATACCGCGTCAGTCCGGCGCGCACGGCCCCGTCAATCGGGACCTGACGGACGCCAAGCTGTTTGGACAGCTTGGTCATGAAAAGTTCTGCGAGCTCGAGCACATCATCGCCGCGCGCATGCAAGGGCGGCATTTCAATATGCATGACATTGATGCGGTAAAACAGATCGGCCCGGAACCGTCCGGCTTCGACTTCGGCTTCAAGATCGGCGTTGGTGGCAAAGATAAAGCGCAGATCGACAGGCGCTTCGCGCTCTGATCCAACAGGGCGGATACGGCGGCTTTCGATGGCACGCAGAAGCTTGCTTTGGGTCGCGAGCGACAATTCACCGACTTCATCAAGGAACAATGTTCCGCCCTGTGCATGCATGAAAAGCCCATCACGTGCGGCCTGCGCGCCGGTAAAGGCCCCTTTGACATGCCCAAACAGCTCCGCTTCGATCATCTCGGATGGAATAGCGGCACAATTAATCGGAACGAACGGCTTTTGCGAGCGGTCAGACAGGGAATGCAGCGAACGGGCGGTGACTTCCTTGCCCGTCCCGCTTTGCCCGGAAATCAGGATCGAGGTCGGCAGGGGGGCCACCCGCGCAATGGTTTCACGGATTTCCTGAATTTGCGGGGAATAGCCGATCAGCTTGTCACGCAGCAATACATGGTCGGAGGTCGCGCGCAACTCATGGCGCAAGACATGGTTTTCACGCCGCAAGCGCATCCGGTCCAGACAGCGCGCCACCGCGTTCAAAATCTGGTTTGAGCGGAATGGTTTAAGGACAAAATCCACTGCCCCGGCCCGAAGCGCCTTGATCGCGGTATCAAGATCGGCATAGGCCGTCATCAGGATGGCGTCGGAAAAGAAGCCGATCTCGCGCTGTTCGGTCAGCCATTCGACCCCGCTTTTGCCCGGCATGATGTTATCAAGGATCACCACATCAAAATGGTGTTGATCCAGAAGTGCTGTGGCTTCTTCGCAATCGGCGGCCTCTTCGACCCGCTTGGCGCGCGGACCAAGGGTACGGACCAGAAAGTTGCGCATGCCCGGTTCGTCATCGACGATCAGGATCGATGCCTTTTCAAGCCAGGGACCGAATTCCGGCCCCGGCCCGCTAAATGCCGTGTCATTGCCAACGGTGGGCGCAGCCCCATCGGACGCACCCAAAACGGTCGATCTCATGATGTTCCTCCGGAGAAGCTTATTTATTATTTTTTAAAAGCTTAGATCAGCGGAGGGAGAAAAGCAAAACCGTTGGTCATATAAACGCAGATCATTGCCGATCACTCTATGCAAAGATCGCTGCAAACAGCAAAGGACAGCTTGATGCTGCCCTTTGTGAAAACGATATCCTAAATGACCGGTCAGTTCGGGATAACCGCTGTACCTTCAATCTCAAGCAATGCTTCGTCTTCGACAAGGGCGCTGACAACGACCATGGTCATTGCCGGGAAGTTCTTGCCCAAAACTTCGCGGTAAGCCCGGCCGACTTCGCGCTGTTTGGCAAGATATTCCTGTTTGTCGGTGACATACCAGGTCAGACGCGTCAGATGTTCGGGCTTGCCGCCAGCAGCTTCGAGAACAGCGGCGATGTTCTTAAGCGCCTGTTCCATCTGTCCGACAAAATCCTTGGCAACGAAGACCTGATCTTCGTTCCAGCCAATTTGTCCGCCGATATACAAAGTCGCACCTTGTGCAAGGACGCCGTTTGCATATCCCTTGGGCTCTTTCCATCCGTCTGGCTGAACGATTTTATGCATTGTTTTCTACCACTTGATTGATTTCTTTTTCGATTTTGGCACGCAAATCATCTGGCCATGCCACTGACTTTCCGGCCCCTTTTTTCGTAAAGACCAGTGTTACCGTTGTTTTCAGGCGTTGCTCGTCACCTGCGAAAGCTGCGATTTCCAGCTCAAGGCTTGATCGTCCGATCCGCATCGGTTCCAGACGAAATTCCAGTTGATCACCCAGCATGCTTGGCGCGGTAAAAGCGATGGTAAGCCCCGCTGTCGGAACGGCCGCCTGCATCGGGCCGTGCATGGTTGGAAAGCCGCATCCGATAACGGCGTCAAACCATTCCTCGACCGTCGCATTCACCATCTCGAAATAGCGCGGATAAAAGACAATCCCCGCCGGATCGCAATGTTGAAACAGGACTTTCTGCTGATAGGTGAAAACAGCCATATCAGACCCCCAGATACCGGTCGGCGAGCTCGTCGGTCAGTTCGTTCACTGCACCAGTCCATGCCGTAACGCCCTTTTCCACGACGACATAGCGATCCGCGACACCAGAAAGTTCCTTAAGCGATTTATCAACAACAAGGATGGTGAGACCGGATTGCTTAAGCTGATTGATCGCAGCCCAGATTTCCTGACGCACCACCGGTGCCAATCCTTCGGTTGCTTCATCAAGGATCAGCAAACGCGGATTGGTCATAAGCGCGCGTCCAATGGCAAGCATCTGTTGCTCACCGCCCGAAAGGGTCATGGCCTTTTGATCGCGGCGCTCGGCAAGACGTGGGAAAAGTCCGGCAACCCGGTCAAAATCCCATTCACCCGGACGGGCAGCAGCAATCAGGTTTTCCATAACGCTCAGACGCGCAAAACACCGGCGCCCTTCAGGCACCAGCCCAAGACCAAGACGGGCTGCCTTGTGCGATGGCATCCTTGCCAGATCCTGACCGGCAAAGCGGATCAAACCATCACGATGTTCCATCATGCGACAGATGGTCTTGATCGTGGTGGTTTTTCCCATGCCGTTGCGGCCCATCAGTGCCACGGCCTCGCCCTCATTCAGCGACAGATCGATGCCAAACAAGGCCTGCGATGCGCCGTAAAAAGCAGTCACGCCACTAAGTTCGAGAAGTGCGGTCATATCAGGCTTCCTCCCCGAGATAGGCACGTTTGACGTCTTCGTTGCCCCGGATTTCGTCGACTGTGCCAGTCGCGATGATTCGGCCATAAACCAGAACCGAAATCCGGTCGGCCAGTGCAAAGACCGCATCCATGTCATGTTCGACCAGAAGGATCGGGGCCTGCGTGCGCAGACTGTCAAGGAAACCGGTCAGACGTTTGGAGCCCTCTGGCCCCATGCCTGCCATCGGCTCATCCAGAAGGAACGCCTTGGGTTCAAGGGCAAGGGCAACCGCCATTTCAAGCTGGCGACGTTCGCCATGCGAAATATCAGCCGCACGCATCTGTGCACGGTTGGCAAGACCAACACGTTCAAGCTGTGCCATGGCCGGTTCGACCAGCGACTTGTCACCGAGAACCGGACGGAAAAAACGAAATACCTTTCCACTGACCGACTGGCGCGCCAGCATCACATTTTGCAGCACCGAGAATTCCGGCATCAGTGATGACACCTGAAACGTTCTGGCCAGTCCCATGCGCGACCGCGCAACCGCATCAAGTTCATTGATCTGCTGACCATTGAAATGAATATCGCCACTATCGGATTTGATCTCGCCTGCGATCTGTTTGATCAGGGTCGATTTCCCCGCCCCGTTCGGGCCGATCAGGGCATGGATTTCACCTGGGCGCAGATCAAGGGTCACGTCGTCACTGGCAAGCAGCGATCCGAATTGCTTGGTGATATGTGAAAGCGACAGAATGGCATCAGGCATGTTTACGCTCCCCGGCCAGAACACCGACCAAACCGCCGCGGGCAAACAGCACCACGATCAGCAACAACACACCAAGCGGCAGCTGCCAGAATTCCCAGACACTGCCAAGAAGATGTTCAAGGATGATATAAAGTGCCGCACCGGCCAGCGGACCGAACAACCGTCCGACCCCGCCCAGAATGACAAAGATCATGATCTCGCCAGACATATGCCAGGACAGCATGGTCGGGCTGACAAAGCGGTTGAGATCCGCATAAAGCGCCCCGGCAAGGGCGGTGATCATCGCCGAAATCACAAAGGCAACCAGACGAATGCGGAACGGTGCGATCCCGACGGCAGTCATGCGTTGCGGGTTCTGACGCGCGCCCTGAAGGGCAAGACCAAAGCGTGAGCGGATCAGTATGGCCGAGAACAGCATCACAATGCCAAGCATCACCGCACAAAGCGCAAAGAAACTGATCGGATCAAGGGTATTGAGCCCCGGGAAGCCATTGCGGACATAGATCGACAATCCGTCTTCCCCGCCATAAGCCGGCCAGGAAATGGCGAAGTAATAGATCATCTGTGCAAAGGCCAGCGTGATCATGATGAAATAGACACCACTGGTCCGAAGCGTAATCGCCCCGATGGCCAGCGCGACAAGTGCCGAAACGATCAGTGCCACAATCCAGATGACAATCATCTGGGTGGTGCCTTCGATCAGGAACGGGCTTTCCATGATCGGTTCATAGTTCAGCGCATGGCTGGCAAGAATGCCGGCAGCATAACCACCAATGCCGAAGAATGCGGCATGACCAAAGGACACAAGTCCGCCAAAACCAAGAACAAGGTTAAGGCCGACACCGGCCATTGCGAAAATCGCAACCTTGGTCGCAAGGGTAATAATGAAAGGTTCATTCATCCCCATCGCAATGACCGGCACGGCCACAAAGGCGATGGCAAGAATGGTGTTAATAAGAGTTTCGCGGTTCATGGTCATATCAGGCTTCCGTCCCGAACAAACCGCTTGGACGCAGGAACAGAACCAGCGCCATCACGATATAAATCAACATGGATGCAAGTGCCGACCCGATGGCGGTCGCACTGGACGGATCAAGGAAGGTCGCAAAGGCGTGCGGCAGAAGGAAACGTCCCATCGTGTCGGTAAACCCGACCAGAAGCGATCCGATAAGCGCACCCTTGATCGAGCCGATCCCGCCAATCACGATGACAACGAAGGCCAGAATAAGAACCGGCTCGCCCATGCCAACCTGAACAGACTGGGTGGTGCCGACAAAGGCACCGGCAAGCCCGGCAAGGGCAGCGCCAAGAGCAAACACCACCGTATAAAGCCGGTCGATATTCACACCAAGGGCCGCGATCATGCCACGGTCTGCTTCACCCGCGCGGATGCGCACGCCAAGGCGGGTCTTGCCAATCAAAAGGAACAGACCCACCGCAACCAGAAGCCCGGCAATAATGATCGCCAACCGGAAAATCGGATATTCAAGCGCGCCGGGCAGAATGACCGTTCCCGTCAAAATATCGGGAACGCTCAGGAAAAGCGGGAAGGAACCGAAAATCCAGCGGGTGCCTTCTGAAAAAACCAAAATAAGGGCAAAAGTCGCCAGAACCTGATCAAGGTGATCACGGTTATACAAGCGGCGAATAATAAACATCTCGACCAGCACACCGGCAAGGGCAGCAGCCATCAGGCTGGCAACAAGACCAAGCCAGAATGAACCGGTCCAGGCCGCAACAGCAGCACAGGCAAATGCACCGACCATATAGAGCGAGCCGTGGGCAAGGTTAATAAGACCCATCACACCGAAAACAAGCGTCAGTCCGGATGCCATCAGAAACAACATCAATCCCGACTGAAGGCTGTTTAACAGCTGCTCCAGGAAAAGAGAGAACATTATTGGAAACTCCGTCACAAGGTGGTCGGGGGCCGATCTCATTGACCGGAACCGGCCCCCACCGTCTTGTCAGCGCGTGATTACATCGAGCATTCCGATGCATAGGCATCGGCATGGTCAGAAAGCGCAATACCAACGATCTTGTTGGTCAGAACGTCGCCTTCTTTAACGACTTCACGAACATAGATGTCCTGAATCGGGTGCTGGTTCGGACCAAAGACGAACTTGCCACGAACCGAGTTGAAGTCAGCAGCACGCAGCGCGTCACGGAAAGCTTCCTTGTCGGAAATGCTTGCCTTGCCCATTGCCGACAGCAAAAGGTTGGCAGTGTCAAAGCCATAGGACGCATAAAGCGACGGCAGACGACCATATTCAGCCTGGAAGGTTTCAACGAATGCCTTGTTGGTGGGATTGTCGATGTCTTTCGACCAGTTCGAGGTGTTCTTGAAACCGATTGCTTCGTCGCCAACCGCACCAAGGATGCCCTGATCCATCGAGAATGCCGGGCCGATCAGCGGAATATCAACACCGGACTGTGCATACTGTTTCATGAACGCGATGCCCATGCCGCCCGGCAGGAAGAAGAAGACGCTGTCTGCACCCGATGCGCGGATCTGTGCGATTTCAGCAGCATAGTCGGTCTGGCCAAGCTTGGTATAAACTTCTTCGGCGATGTCACCCATGAAGAAACGTTTGAAACCGGCAAGGGAATCTTTGCCCGCCGGATAGTTCGGCGCAAGAATGAAGGCCTTTTCATAACCGGCACTCGACGCATAACCGCCAGCTGCTTCATGCAGGTTATCGTTCTGATAGGAAACGCTGAAATAGTTTGCGTTGCAGCCCTTGCCCGCCAGCTGCGACGGTGCGGCGTTAACCGACAGATACAGCTTTTCCTGTGCAACAGCGGACGGAACAACCGCCATCGCAAGGTTCGACCAGATAATACCGGTCAGAACATCAACCTTTTCCTGCTGGATCATTTTATCAGCGAGCTGAACAGCAACGTCCGGCTTGCGCTGATCATCTTCGATCACGACCGAGAGTTCCGGATTGTTGGCCTGTTTGACAGCCAGCATGAAGCCGTCACGTGCATCAATACCAAGACCGGCACCACCGCCCGAAAGCGTGGTGATCATACCGACCTTTACCGGATCAGCCTGCGCTGCACCGGCCACAAGCAAAGCAGCAACAGCTGCAATGGTTGTCTTCATACCCTTCATTTAAGCCTCCGTGTTAATACATTCAGTTTTTTAGCAACACGTTGATCCCACGACATTTATGTCTTTTTGCGTCGTGGTTCTTGTGAACCTGATGCCTGCCCCTGATTTTGCAGTATTTGCATCGGGTCCGTCCATCCTCAAAGCGTGGTTCTTACTCGCCAGAGTTCCGGAAACAGTTCTACTTCCAGCATTTTCTTGAGGTAACTAACCCCACCCGTTCCACCGGTCCCGCGTTTAAAGCCAATCACGCGTTCTACCGTGGTCACGTGGTTAAATCGCCACCGCCGGAAGTAATCTTCGAAATCGACCAGCTTTTCAGCCAGCTCATAAAGCGACCAGTGTTTCGCCGGGTCGCTGTAAACCTTGTGCCAGGCAGCAATCACTGCATCGTCCGGGGTATAGGGTGCCGATACATCACGGTTCAGGATGTGATCGGGAAGTTCAATTCCCTCGGCCGCAACAAGGTTGAGGGCCTCGTCATACAGGCTGGGTGTTGCCAGTTCGGTCTTGAGCATTTCCAGAATGTCTTCACGATGCGCATGTGGACGCAACATCGCGTGATTGCGATTGCCCAGCATGAATTCGATCTGGCGATACTGATAGGACTGGAACCCGGATGACGGGCCAAGCGCATCACGAAATGTCGTGTAATCGCTTGGCGTCATCGTGCGCAAAACATCCCATGCATTATTGAGCTGCTCGAAAATACGTGAAACACGCGCAAGCATCTTGAAGGCCGGGCGCAGATCGCCACCCCGGATGGCGTTGCGGGCCGCACCGATTTCGCGGATCGCAAGCTTCATCCACAATTCGGACGTCTGATGCTGAATGATGAACAGCAATTCATCATGGGCATCAGAGTGCGGATGCTGGGCCGTCAGGATCGCATCAAGTGACAGATAATCGCCATAGGACATCTGATCGGAGAAATCCGTCCGGGCACCTTCGGTACTGGGATCATAAGGTTTGGTTGGCTTTGCCATGATCAGGTCACCGCATTGCGTTTATGAAATTCCGGCTTGTCCCAAGCCCGCGTTTCCATGATTTCAGCAAGGATTTTGACCGCACCATCGACATCTGCATTGTCGATATAAAGCGGGGTAAAGCCAAAACGGATGACGTCAGGTGCTCTGAAATCACCAATCACACCGCGCGTAATCAGGGCCTGCATCACCGCATAGCCCTGATCGAACTTGAACGACACCTGTGATCCACGGCGTTCCGCTTCACGCGGGCTTGCCAGTTCAAGCATCGGACAGGATGCCTCGACACCCGCGATGAACTGTTCACAAAGCTCGATGCTGCGCGCGCGGATATCAGACATTTCAATATCGTCCCACGCCTTCATTGCTTCTTCGAGAACGGTCATCTGGATCACGGGCGGCGTGCCAACACGCATGCGCGAGATATCCGGTGCCGGGGTGTAGTCCGGATCAAAGGCAAAAGGTGCGGCATGGCCAAGCCAGCCTGAAAGTGCCGGGCGTGCAACCTTGGCATGGTCCGGGCGGACATAGATAAAGGCCGGTGCGCCGGGGCCACCATTCAGATATTTGTAAGTGCAACCCACCGCGAAATCTGCGTTGCAACCGGCCAGATCAACCGGCACCGCACCCGCCGAATGGGCCAGATCCCAGATCACCAATGCACCAGCCGCATGCGCCAGTTCGGTGATCCGTTTCATGTCATGCATGCGGCCCGTGCGGTAATCCACCTGGGTCAACATCAACACTGCCAGATCTTCATTGATCAGGCTTTCGACATCTTCGGGGTTTGGCGTTTTAAGGACATGGCCCTTATCAAGACTTTTAATCAGGCCATCCGCCATATAAAGATCGGTCGGGAAATTGCCGTTGTCCGAGACAACAACCTTGCGATCCGGGCGCATTTCAAGCGCACTTGCCAGTGCCTGATAAACCTTGATCGACAGGGTGTCGCCCATCACCACCGTACCGGGTGCCGCCCCGATCAAACGGGCGACAAGATTGCCGACACGTTCGGGTTGCTCCATCCATTTGGCTTCGTTCCAGCCCCGGATAAGCATTTCCCCCCATTCCTTTTCAATCATCTCCTTGGCACGGTTAGCCGCCGTTTCCGGCAGCATGCCAAGCGAGTTCCCGTCAAGGTAAATGATACCTTCGGGAATATGGAACAGGGATTTGGTGGCGGCAAAGTCGGTCATGCAGACATTTCCTGTTTAAGTCTGAAGCGCTGGATTTTTCCAGTTGCGGTTTTGGGCAATGTCTCGATAAAGACAACGGAGCGCGGGTATTTGAACGGCGCGATCGTCGCTTTTACATGATCCTGAAGCTGTTTGGCCATCTCGGGTGTCGGGTGGAAACCATCCGCCAGCACGATATGGGCCTGAACGATGGTGCCACGATCTTCGTCAGGGGCACCGATCACCGCGCATTCGGCCACCGCTTCATGGGATAGCAAGGCAGCTTCGACCTCTGGTCCGGCAATGTTATAGCCCGACGAGACGATCATATCGTCATTGCGTGCGGCAAAATGGTAGTAGCCATTTTCATCAACAAAGAATGCATCCCCGGTCAGGTTCCAGCCATCACGCACATAAACCGCCTGACGAACATCATCAAGGTAACGACAGCCCGTCGGGCCCCGCACCGCAAGACGGCCAACCGTGCCTACCGGCACTTCGTTCATGTCATGATCAACGATCTTGGCTTCATATCCACCTACCGGACGTCCGGTACAGGCCGGGTGGCTGTCGCCAAAACGGTTGGAAATAAAGATATGGAGCATCTCGGTCGCGCCAATACCATCAAGCATCGGTTTGCCGGTTTTGGCCATCCATGCCTCATACACCGGGGCTGGAAGGGTTTCACCGGCAGAAACAGCCGCACGCAGCGATGACAGATCAGCACCGTCTTCCATGGCCGAAAGCATCACACGATAAGCCGTCGGCGCAGTAAAACAGACCGTTGCCTTATAGGTTTCAATGATTTCGATCATGTTGGGCGGGGATGCTTTTTCAAGCAGCGTCGCTGTTGCCCCGAAACGCAGCGGGAAGATCGCAAGACCGCCAAGCCCGAAGGTAAAGGCAAGCGGCGGGGAGCCGACAAATACGTCGTCTGGTGTAACGTTCAGGACTTCCTTGGCATAACCATCGGCAATGATCAGAAGATCACGGTGAAAATGCATGGTGGCCTTGGGGCTCCCGGTGGTGCCCGATGTAAAGCCAAGCAGTGCAACATCATCACGCCCGGTTTTGACCGCCTCGAATTTGACCGATTTGGTCAGGGCAATGCGATCAAGTTCGGCATCATGGTTGGCGGTCCCATCAAAGCCGATGACCTTTTTCAAGAACTTGCTGTCCTTCGCACAGGCAACCAGTTCATCCATCAGACGGGTATCGCAAAGGGCAAATTCGATTTCGGCCTTGTCAACGATCTGGCCCAGTTCACCCGCACGCAGCATCGGCATGGTATTGACCACAACCGCACCGGCCTTGGTCGCAGCCAACCAGCAGGCCACCATTGCCGGATTATTGGCCGAACGGATCAGAACGCGATTACCCGGCTTGATGCCATAATCTTCGACCAGCGCATGGGCAATACGGTTGGTCCAGTCAGCCAGTTCCTTGTAGGTTCGCTGGCGACCATTTCCGATCAGGGCGGTATTATCCCCGAAACCCTGTTCGACCATTTTGTCGGTCAGCTCGACACCGGCATTCAGATATTCAGGATAGTCGAACCCATCCAGATTGATTTCCGGCCATTCATTGAGCGGCGGGAGCTTGTCCCGTGTGAAGCTATCGGTATGTGCGGTTGGTCCGAGCATTGTGAAGTCCCTGATACAGCCATTATTGCGCCAGCGTTTGCCGTGCGATGATTATTTTCTGGACGTCGGACGCGCCTTCATAAATGCGAAGGGCGCGAATTTCCCGGTATAGCGATTCAACGATGTGCCCACTGCGCACACCATCGCCGCCATGAATTTGCACCGCCTTATCAATGACGGTTTGTGCATGATCGGTTGAATAAAGTTTTGCCATCGCGGCTTCGCGACTGACGCGCGCAGCCCCGCTGTCTTTGAGCCATGCGGCGCGATAGACCAGAAGTGCGCTGGCATCTATATCAAGTGCCATATCCGCCACATGCCCTTGCACCATCTGAAGATCAAATAACGGTGCACCAAACAGTTCGCGTTCCTGAACACGCTTGATGGTTTCATCAAGGGCACGACGGGCAAAGCCAAGGGCAGCTGCCGCCACGGTCGAACGGAAGACATCAAGAACCGACATGGCAATCTTGAAACCATCCCCACCCTTGCCAATCAGGCTTGAGGCCGGAATACGGCAATCAGTGAATTTCAGGCGCGCAAGCGGATGCGGGGCGATGGTGTGCAGACGTTCGGCAATCTCGAACCCCGGAACATTGGCCGGGATCACAAATGCCGAAAGCCCCTTTGCACCGGGTGCTTCGCCGGTCCGCGCAAACACGCAATAGAAATCGGCTATGCCGCCATTGGAGATCCAGGTTTTCTCACCATTCAGGACAAACGCGTCGCCATCGCGCTTTGCATCAAGCGCGATATTGGCAACATCCGATCCTGATTGCGGTTCGGTCAGGGCGAAGGCAGCGATCCCTTTGCCGGTACGTACTTTTGGAAGCCACTCCCCCCGGGTGGCATCTGAACCGAACAAAGAGATCGCGCCACTCCCCAGCCCCTGCATTGCAAATGCAAAGTCGGCCAGCCCGTCATAGCGCGCAAGTGTCTCGCGGATCAGGCAAAGTGATCTGACATCCAATTTTGAATTCGGATCGGTATGATCAATCGCGGCATGGCGAAGCCACGCACCGTCGGCCAGACGCGCGACGAGATCGCGGCATGCTGCATCGACGTCACTGTGATCAATATTGTTCAGAGTGACGCTTGCCCATGCATCAAGACGGGTCGCCAGTTCACGGTGACGATCTTCGAAAAACGGCCAGTCAAGGTAGGATGTATCCGCCATCAGTTACCCTCAAACACCGGTTTTTCCTTGGCGACAAAGGCCTTGTAGGCACGATTGAAGTCCTCGGTCTGCATGCAGATGGCCTGCGCCTGAGCTTCGGCCTCAATGGCCTGTTCAATCGACATGTTCCATTCCTGGGCCAGCATGGTTTTGGTCATCATGTGACCGAAATTCGGGCCTTGGGAAATGCGGGTTGCAAGCGCAATTGCTTCGGCCTCAAGAACATCGGCCTCGACCAGACGGTTATAGAAGCCCCAGCGTTCACCTTCCTCGGCTGACATCGAACGTCCGGTATAAAGAAGTTCGGCCGCCCGACCCTGACCGATGATACGTGGCAGGATTGCACATGCGCCCATGTCACAACCGGCAAGACCAACACGGGTAAACAGGAACGCGGTTTTGGAAGCAGACGTTGCCAGACGAAGGTCGGATGCCATGGCAATGATTGCCCCCGCACCCACACAAACGCCATCCACCGCCGCAATCACCGGCTTGCCACAGCCAATGATCGCCTTGACCAGATCACCGGTCATGCGCGTGAATTCCAGAAGTCCCTTCATGTCCTTGTTGATCAGCGGACCGATAATGTCATGCACATCCCCGCCAGAACAGAAATTGCCACCGTTCGATCCGAACACCACGGCCTTGATATCATCGGCATAAACCAGATCGCGGAAGGTATCGCGAAGCTCGGCATAGCTTTCAAAGGTCAGCGGATTTTTACGATCCGGGCGATCCAGTGAAATGACCGCGACCCCCCCCTCCATCCGCCAATTGAAATGGGTCGGCTTGATGTTGGCCATCTTAGTCATGGTGGGGCGCCTCGTTATGGTGGGAGATGGTGCGAAGAATTCGAATAAGGGCATCGGCATCCGATGACGAAAGATCGGAAAACAGATCAGATACCCAGCTTTCATGAACCAGTGCGCGCTCGGCGAAATCCTTTTCGCCCGCTTCGGTCAGGCGCACGATGGATGCGCGTCGATCATTTTCAACCGGCAAACGGACAACCAGTCCTTCGGCGACCAGTCGATCAACGATGCCCGTGACATTGCCGTTTGACACCATCAGCGATTTGGAAAGTTCGCTCATGCGCATGCCGTCGCGTTCGCGATAAAGGGCCGCAAGAACGTCGAAACGCGGCAGGGTCGATCCGAACTCGACGCGCATTTTTTCGCGAAGTTCGCCTTCGATCTTGCGCGATACTTTCAGGATCTGAAGCCATGCCCGCAGGCGTGCCTTGGAAAGATCGGACGTTTCATTTCCGCCCTGTCCGGCAAGGCCCTGGGAATTATCCATGTTCATGCTTCTCCTCCCGACACGGAAATTGTCTGGCCGGTGATTGATCGCGCATTGGCACTGCACAGCCACATGACGGTATTTGCGACTTCGTCTGGCTGGATAAAGCGGTTCTGCGGATTGATTTTTGCAAGACTTGCGCGTGCCTGATCATGGCTCATGCCGGTTTTTGCAACGATATTGTCCACCGACTTTTCAAGCATCGGTGTTTCCATAAAGCCTGGGCAAACCGCATTGACTGTGATCGGACTGTTGGCGAGTTCAACCGCCATGCCCTTGATCAGCCCGACAACGCCGTGTTTCGCCGCGCAGTAAGCGGTGACATAGGCATACCCCTTAAGACCGGCTGTGGACGCAATCGAAATCAAGCGGCCCGGCTTGGTCTTGTCCATTACAGCCAGTCCTTCGCGGAAAGTCAGGAAAGTACCGGTCAGATTGACATCAATTGTCCGTCGCCACAGATCGACGGACGTTTTACCAATCGGTGCGCTTTCGGCCATACCGGCATTGGCAATCACCAGATCAGGTACCCCGATGGTATCGACCATGGTGGCAAACATGTTGCGCACCGATGCTTCATCGGTCACATCGGCGGCAATTGCCGTGATGTTTTCATGATGGGCGACCGCGTCAAGTACATCGACCCGACGGCCAGACACAGCAACCTTGACCCCGGCATCGGCCAGCATTCGGGCCATGACAGCCCCGACACCCGACCCGCCGCCGGTAATCAATGCTCGCTGAATGGCAAGATCACCCATCACGACTTACACCTTTCCGGTCATGACATCGGCGCGCTCAGCCAAACGCCACATCTGGTCACGTCCGGCATAATAAGGGGCCGGCCAGTTTTCGGTGCGATTGCCAAGATTGGCCGCCTGATGCAGCGTCCAATATGGATCAGCCAGATGCGGACGGGCCAGACAGACAAGGTCCGCACGTCCTGCCATCAGGATCGAATTGACGTGATCGGGTTCGTAAATATTGCCAACCGCCATGGTCGCCATTTTGGCTTCGTTGCGGATACGGTCCGAGAACGGGGTCTGGAACATGCGGCCATAGACCGGACGGGCATCTTTGGTTGTCTGACCCGCAGAAACATCACAGATATCAACGTCATTGGCCTGAAGGATACGGGCGACTTCAACCGCCTCTTCTGGTGTTACGCCAGCATCACCAACCCAGTCATTGGCCGAAATACGTACCGACATCGGCTTGTTGGCAGGCCATGCCGCACGAACGGCATTAATGACTTCAAGCGGGTAACGCATCCGGTTTTCAAGCGATCCGCCATATTCATCATCGCGGCTATTGCTGACCGGGCTGATGAAGGATGACAGAAGATACCCATGGGCGACATGAACCTCGATCATGTCAAATCCGGCACGATCCGCCATCCTGGTCGATGCGACGAACTGATCACGAACCAAATCCATGTCTGCGCGCGTCATGGCCTTGGGCACCGCATTGCGGTCCGACCAGGCAATGGCAGAAGCCGACAAAAGCGGCCAGTTACCGTCTTTTAGCGGGGCATCCATTTCTTCCCAGCCAAGCTGGGTCGAGCCCTTGCGTCCGGAATGACCAATCTGCATGCAGATTTTGGCATCCGTTTCGGCATGAACGAAATCAGTGATCCGCTTCCATGCCGCTTCATGGGCATCATCATAAACGCCCGGGCAACCCGGCGTAATCCGCCCTTCGGGCGAGACGCAGGTCATTTCGGTGTAAACAAGTCCCGCCCCGCCTTTGGCGCGTTCCGCGTAATGGATCAGGTGCCAGTCGGTCGGACAGCCATCAACCGCCTTGTACTGCGCCATTGGCGAGACAACGATACGGTTTTTAAGTTCCATATCACGCAGCCTGAAGGGCACGAACATCGGATGACGCACCGGTTCGGATGCGGGCAATCCTGCCTTGCACTGGAACCAGCCTTCGGCACTTTCAAGCCACTTGGCATCACGCATACGCAAGTTCTCGTGACTGATGCGCTGTGATCTGGTCAAAAGCGAATAGGTGAACTGGACCGGATCGAAATCGAAGTAGCGTTCGATCTCCTCAAACCATTCCATGGAGTTGCGCGCAGCCGACTGCAAACGCAGAACTTCAAGGCGACGTTCATCCTCATACTTGGCAAAGGCTGATTTCAGGTCCGGCTCGGAATGCAGATAATTTGCCAGCGCAATGGCACTTTCAAGGGCAAGCTTGCTACCTGATCCGATGGAGAAATGCGCAGTTGCCGCAGCATCCCCCATCAAAACGATATTTTCATGTGACCAGCTTTTGCAAAGCACACGCGGGAAGCTTAACCATGCAGATCCACGAATATGGTGGGCGTTGCTCATCAGGGGATGGCCGCCCAGATGATCCTTGAAAATCGCCTCGCAGGTTGAGATCGAGTCTTCCTTGGACATCTCGCCAAAGCCGTATGCATCCCACGTTTCTTGCGAACATTCGACAATGAAGGTCGCGGTTTCATCATCAAACTGATAGGCATGCGCCCAAACCCAGCCCTTGTCGGTCTGCTCGAAGATGAAGGTAAAGGCATCATCAAATTTCTGATGAGTGCCCAGCCAGACAAATTTGCATTTACGCGTATCGATGTCGGGCTGGAACTGATCAGAAAATTCGGTGCGGGTTTTCGAATTCAAACCATCGCAGGCAACGACAAGATCATATTGCTTGGCGTAGGTTGCCGCACTTTCGGCCTCGGTCTCGAAACGCAGGTCGACGCCAAGTTCGCGGGCACGCTGCTGAAGCAGGATCAGAAGCTTTTTACGGCCAATGCCGCAGAAACCGTGACCAGTCGAAAGGGTCTTTTCACCGCGATATTGAACCGCAACATCATCCCAATAGGAAAAGTTGGCGCGAATGGCCTCGGCACTTTTGGCATCATTGGCCGCAAGATTGTCGAGAGTCTCGTCAGACAGCACCACGCCCCAGCCGAACGTGTCGTCGGGCTTGTTGCGCTCGATCACCACGACCTCATTGGCCGGATCGCGCAATTTCATCGAGATTGCAAAATACAGTCCCGCAGGACCACCACCCAGACAAGCTACTCTCACCAGCTTTTCCCTTCCTGATTTGTTTGGTTGTTTCGGGAAACTGATAAAACGGTACGCCTCGTTTTATTTTATTTCAAGCACAAATATTTTAAGTTTGAAACATCTTCGGATTTGCCTAGAATTTGGCCTGTAACCGAATTGTGCGCGCCTGTAGGATCCGGGCGACACGTGCCACTACACCAAACGATCAGGGATGAATTCACATGATTACCGACTGGGATGATGCCTATGCCAATGGTGACCACATTGCCAATGCCGGATCCTTTCCGGGCATGTGGGCAGAACAGTCATCCCGCTTTCGTGATGCCCTGATCGCCGATGGTCGCGCCGAACTTGATATCGCCTACGGCACCGCAGAGCGCGAAAAATATGACCTGTTCCTGCCCCATGGAACGCCCAAGGGCTTGGTCGTTTTTGTCCATGGCGGCTACTGGAAGGCGTTTGACAAATCAAGCTGGTCGCATCTTGCAAATGGTGCGGTTGCCAAAGGCTGGGCTGTTTGCCTGCCAAGTTATACCCTTGCCCCTGATGCCCGTTTGTCGCAGATCACCCGACAGGTTGCATCGGCCATCAATCATGTCGCAGCACGCATTTCCGGTCCCATTCATCTGACCGGCCATTCGGCGGGCGGGCATCTTGTCAGCCGGATGGTATCGAATACCTCACCTTTGGCGCCGTCCGTTCTTGCGCGTGTTGAAAACACAGTATCGATTTCGGGCCTGCATGATTTGCGCCCGCTTTTGAACACGTCGATGAATGATGTTCTGGGCCTGGATGAAGAAGAAGCCACAACCGAAAGTGCCGCTCTTCTCAAACCGGCACTTCCCTGTTCGATCACCTGCTGGGTCGGGGCAAACGAACGTCCGGAATTTTTGCGCCAGAACGATCTTCTTGCCAATATATGGACCGGGCTTGGCGCATCGACACGTTCGGTACATGCGCCGGATAAACATCATTTCGATGTGATCGCCGATCTTGCCGATCCTGAATCTGATCTGACGGCTTGCCTTCTGACGCCGATCTGTGGCGAGGGTAACTGA
>Ga0207828_100284_pt1 | contig 25938 bp, 26 predicted proteins | sample TtaePargueraPR_11_FD_187276 | JGI IMG/M metagenome (GOLD analysis project Ga0207828, IMG submission 187276) | Aerobic enrichment media microbial communities from Bioluminiscent Bay, La Parguera, Puerto Rico - Tt and P2 (3) (SPAdes) | ecosystem: Environmental > Aquatic > Marine > Unclassified ...
GGGTGGTCGCAAGGCGACTTGGCAGCGCGTCTTGGCGTGTCGCGCCAGACGGTGAATGCCATCGAGAAAGAACGCTATGATCCGAGCCTGCCGCTCGCGTTCAAGATCGCGCGGATTTTCTCGCTGCCGATTGAAGATATTTTCCGTGCGTAAGAAAAGGCGTTTAACCGCCCATGGCAGGTTCGGCGCTGCCTGGCTGGGCGGCACCCGGCTTCTGGAAGAGGCCGGCGGCGATCTGGCGGTTGATATTGATCAGTGTGTCGAGCCGCTCGGGTGCAGGCTCGGCTTCCACCTTCGAGGTGTGCTTGAAGATGAAGACCGCCAGGTTGGCAATGTTCTGCTTGATCTCTTTGGGCAGGGGATGGTCGGTTTCCGCCGCAGAAGAGGCGAAGATCGTCCAGAGCTTCCGGTTGTAGATCAGAGCGGGGTGAAGCTCCTTGCGGCTGTCGGGCCAGCCTTCCTTCACGCGCTGAAGCTGCGAGGCGGCCTTGATGAGGAGAGTCCCTTCAAGCTCACGGGGCGCGCCCGTGGCCATTTTAGCCGCCTTACCATAGGCTTCAGCCGGATTTTGCATGTCCGATTAGCTCCTGCTCGTAATCCACCAACTTCCGAGCTTCCTTAAGAGCTTTGTACATTTCCCCGGTTAAAATTCGGTTGTTAACGGCATCAACATAGGGCCGTGTGCTGGGGGCGGCTTCGCAGACATCTTTAACGAGTTCGAAATAGATGTCGTTGTGCTTTGAGGGGTCGGCGGCCAGATACATCATCTGGACCATCAGGTATATTTTCTTGCAGGGGGAGTCGGCCTCATCCACGCGCATGATGTCCTTTTCACGCAGGATGGGGGCGGAGCCCTCGATGAAGAGCCGGGTGCGCTGGGTGTCATTGGTGATGACGCTGTCCCCCAGAATGATCCGTTCGCCCGGTTTGAGCTCGACTTTCAGTGCCATGATCCTGAACCCGTGATTCGCGCTGCGGTACCAGTCCAAGATACTCGGTTTTGCCCTATCGCGGAAATGCGGACATCAAAAGAAAACGGCGGGAACCGGGGTTCCCGCCGTCTTTGATCGGATAACTCGCGTCTATTAGAAGAGACGGAGCACAGCCTGGTCGGCCTGGTTAGCCATCGAGAGGGCGATCGAGCCGAGCTGCTGACGGGTCTGCAGAGCCAGCAGGTTCGCGCCTTCTTCGTTGGTGTCAGCAAGCGTAAGGCCAGCCGCACCGCTTTCCAGCACGTTGATCGTGTTGGTCGTGAAGTCCTGACGGGTCTGCACCACGGCGAGGTTGTTACCGAAGGTGGAGGCCTGCGTGCGGAGCGTGTTGATGGCGCTGTCCACATTCGACAGAACCGCGTTCACGCCTTCATCCGTCGCGAAGTCAGCGTTGTCCAGCTCGGAAACGCCGAGGCCGGCCGAGTCATAGGTCACGCCCGTGATGTTGAGCGAGGACGAACCGTCTTCGTTGAACTTCACTTCCAGGTTGTCGCCGTTCAGCAGGTTAACGCCGTTGAAGCTTGCGTCGGAAGCCAGCTGATCGATCTGCGAGCGCAGGTTGTTGAAGTCCGTGACGAAGCTGTCGCGGTTCGTGCCGTTGGTGTAGGTGCCGGTCAGGCCAGCATCGTCACCGATGTTGCCGGAGATTTCGACGTCATTGCCGTCATCGCCTTCAACCGTGAGCACGCCGTCGGCGAAGCTTGCGGACACACCGCTCGTGCCGTTGATCGCGGAAGCAAGTTCGGACAGCGTCTTGTCGCCAGCCGTGATCGTTGCCGTCTGGCCGTCACCATAGCTGATGGTGATCGTGTCGGTGGACGCACCGCCGAGCGCGGCAAATGCCGTGCTGCCGGCAGAACCGCTGATTGCCGTGCTTTCAGCTTCCGTTGCTTTGATCTTGGTGTTCAGAGCCTGGGTCGCCGTGGACTTGGCCTGCTCGACGAGTTTCGTCAGCGAGGTAAGACCTTCGTCAGCTTCCTTAAGCGTCTGGACGGCCAGACCTGCGTTATCGAGAAGGGTGTTGAGGTCGCCCGCACGTGCGTTCAGGCTCTGAGCCGTGAAGAAGGACGTCGGGTTGTCGACGGCGCTGCGGACTTTAAGACCGGTAGCCAGCTTGTTCTGGGTATCGGACATGCCTTTCGCCGTGCTCTGGAGCGAAAGGAGGTTTTCGCGAACAGCGTTCGAGAGAGTAACACCAGCCATTTGAAGTCATCCCTTTCCTAGGATTTGAATATTGGTTCTTCCTGAACCGGAACTCTTTCTGAGTTCGATGCCAGCATGTCAGGCAGGCTTTAATGGCGCGTAAATCCGGTATTTAAAATTCGAACGATTGCCGCTTTTCCGGAAAAAGCGCGGGAAAACTGCGGAAAATTTTTCGAAAAAAAACGGCGGAGCAGGGCGCTCCGCCGTAAGAAAGAGGTATGGCAACAATCTTGAGGGCGCGTCTTAGAAGAGACGCAGCACGTTCTGTTCAGCCTGACCTGCCAGCGAGAGTGCCACGGAGGCAAGCTGCTGACGGGTCTGGAGGGCCAGAAGATTGGCGCCTTCTTCGTTTGTGTCCGCCAGGGTGAGGTCGGCCGCGCCGCCTTCCAGCGTGTTGACGAGCTTGTCCGTGAAATCCTGCCGGATTTCGACCACGCCCAGATTACTGCCCAGGGTGGAGGCCTGAGAGCGCAGGGTGCGGGTGGCCGCGTCAATTTCGGCAACGGTTGCGCGCAGATTGCCGTCATCCTCGAAATAACGGTCCTGGATCTCGGACATGCCAAGGTCTTCATCCACGGTCATATTGACGCCGCGGATCGTGATCTGGCTCGTCTGGGTTTCGTTGAAGTTAATCACCAGATCATCGCCGCGCAGCAGGTTCACGCCCTGATAGTTGGCATCGCCCGCAAGCTGGTCGATCTGGACGCGTAATTCATTGTAGTCGGCTTCGAACTTGTCACGGTTCGTGCCGTTGGTGAAGGTGCCTGCGACGCCAAGGTCGGTGGCCACATCGCCCACGGAGCTGCCGATGGTGAGCGTGCGCCCATCATCGCCTTCGATCATGATCGAGCGTTCAGTCGTGAGGCGGGCAGAGACGCCGCTCAGGGCGTTCATGGCGCTCACGAACTCTTCGATCGTCTTGTTGCCGACGGTGACGAGCTGCGGGGAGCCGCCTTCGGTCTGGATCGAAATCACGTCCGTGCTTGCGACGCCGGTATTGAATGCCGTCATGGCCTGCGTTTCGTCGGTTATGGCCTGGCGGGGCCCTTCCGACTTGGAGGCGACGATCGGCGTTTCGAGCGCGCGGTTGGCGACAGCCTTCGCGTTCTCGACAAGTTTCTGGATGGCGGTCAGGCCTTCGTCTGCCGCTTTGATCGTGTTGACAGCCTGCTGCATCGAATCGAGCAGGTTGTTCAGGTCGCCGGCCCGTGTGTTGAGCGAGCGTGCCTGGAAGAACGCAGTCGGATCATCGACGGCGCTATTCACCTTGAGCCCTGTAGACATGCGATGCTGGGTTTCATCCAGCAGTTTCGCGGTGTTCTGCATGCTCAAAAGGTTCGAGCGGATTGCACCCGACAGAACCACTTCAGCCATTGTTGCTACCCTCCGGGTTTAAGCCGGCCTGTTTCATTGCGGCACGAGGCATATACTGGGAATTAATGATTAATTCCCGGTAAACGGGGGTTTCCGGTGCCTGGAACTTATTCACAGGCAGGACGGAAAGGGCCCTGAAAGTCGTCCGTTGGCGGATCATTTTCTTTCTCCTCAAGCCGTAAAACCGGCATTGTCGAAAAAGAAGGAGCAAGCCTTGGGCCACTTTTAAAAGTGTATATTTTTCAATGACTTATGGTGTTTCTGGGGTGCTCGGAAGGGGCAAGCTTTGCCGTATACCGGCAGGTTTTGCCGCCCGGCCGGAAAGATCCGGCCGGTCTGGCGCCTAGAGAAGGCCCTTAAGGGCCGCGGTGAGGTTTTCCGTAATTTCACCCATCGGCGTTTGCCATTCGCGGGCGAAAATGCGGGTGGCGGGATACCAAGGCAGGGCATCCGTGCCCAACATCATGGGGTGGTGGGCAGAGGTATAGGTGAATGAGCGGATGCCGAGTGCCCCCGCCATATCTCCAACGGAGGTGGCCGGGGTGATGACAAGATCAAGCGCCGAGGTGAGTGCTGCCGCCCCGTCCAGATCATCTTTCAGGTCTACATCCGCCTTGTGCAGTGTGCGGCCATGCTGCTGCTCTGCGGTTGCCAGTTCTTCTTCCACCTCGCCATATTGCAGATTGACGAGTTCAAGGCCGGGTGTTGCGAAGAGTTCTGCCCAATCCTCAATCGAGGTGTAATGGAGGGAACGGGCGCTCTGCATATTGCCGCTGCGCCAGGCGAAGCCCACTTTGAGACCGGTTCCGAGCGTGGCAAGCCAGTCCTTAAACCCGGCGGCTCTTTCCGCATCCGGCGTCAGATAGCCGGGTTTCGAGGGAAAGGCGCCGGGGCTGGCGCGGAAATGGCGGGGCAGGGAGCCTGCCGGGATCTGATAGTCTATGTCTGTTGCCGCGTCGTTTGCGCCCGTGGCTTCGATGATGGCGCCCGGAAAGCTGCGGCTATAAAGCCGGACGAGGCGGGGGTCCGTTTCAACGCGGCAGGTTGCTCCCTCTCCGGCCTTGGCCAGAAGGTCCGGCAGGCAGGAGATGAAGCGCAGGTCGTCGCCGATCCCCTGTTCTTTCCAGACGAGGACGGTCTTGCCCTCAAGCGGCTCACCCTTCCAGCGGGGAATGTGCGGAAATTCGCGGGTGCCCACATTCATGGAGCCATTGAAACGGCTTTCATAGTTCTTCCAGCCTTCTTCAAGGCGGCCGGCGGCAAGCTGCGCGGTGGAGAGGTCGCCGCGGATCACATCGGAGCGCGGTTCGAGTTTCAGGGCCGTTTCATAACAAGCGAAGGCCTCGTCCAGCCGGCCTTGGGCTTGAAGCGCATTGGCCAGAAGATCATGTGCCTGGGCATCGCGGGGGCCGTGTTCAATGGCGGTGCGGTAACAGGCTTCGGCTTCATCCGGTCTTTGCAGGGCGCGCAAGGCGTTGCCGGCATTGATGTGTCCGGCCGTCATGTGCGGCGCGATGGCAGCGGCTTGTTCGGCGTGGCCGAGCGCCAGCTCCGGATAATCGGCCTGCATGTAAACCCCGGCCAGATTGACATGAGCGGCGGCGAAGTCGGGGGTGAGACGCAGCGCTTCTTTGTAGCTGGCCGCGGCTTCATCAAGCATTTTCTCCTCGCGCAGCGTGTTGGCGAGGTTGTAATGCGCTTCGGCGAAAGTGGGGGCGAGGGCGATCAGCCGCTCGAAAATCTCGATGGCTTTGCCGTTCTTCTGCGCCTCGCGCAGAGCGTTGCCAAGGGAGAGCATGGCATCGGTGTAGTCGGGCTTCAGCTCCAGGGTCTTTTCAAGTTCGGCGATGCCTTCATCGCTCCGTCCAAGCGCCAGATAGGCATTGCCGAGCACGAAATGAGCGCTCGGCATGTCCGGCTTGAGTTGCAGCGCCTTTGCGGCGGCCTGCGCGGCTTTGAGCGGCTTGCCTTCATGCAGACGCGCATCGGCGAGAAAGTTGAGCGCGGCAAGATTGGCCGGGTCTTTCCTGAGTACCTTTTCATAAAGGCGCGCCGCTTTTTCAAAGGCGCCCTGGCGGTGCAGGGCGAGGCCGTCCTGCAGTGTTGCGGCAAGAGTGTTTTGTGCGGGGGCGCCCGGCTGAGCGGAAGAAGCCTTCGGCGTCATCATGCGTCCTTTTCGAGACCGGCGATAAATGCGCGGCAATCCTGCGTAATGGCGGAGACATAGTCTTCGCGGGCCGTGAAGCCCGGATGGAGGCCGTAAACCCGGACGCTGGGCGCCCAGGGGATATTATCCTGGCCAAGCATACATTGGTGACGCTGCATCGTGTACATGAAGGTGGGTGCGCCCACGGCGCCTGCCATATCCGCGACGGAGGTGCCGGCGGAGACCACGGCGTCGAGCACGCTTGTCAACGCGGCGGCGCCGTCGAGATCGTTCATGAGATCTGTATCCGGCGCTTCATGGACGATGAGGCCGTGTTCCTTCTTGAGCGCGGCGATGTCCTCGCTGGCACCGTCATATTGCAGATTGACGAAGTGAACGCCTTCGGTGCGCAAGAGCTCAAGCCAGTCGGTGAGTTCCGTATAATAATAGTTGCGCACGGCGGTTCTCAGGCGCGAGCGCCAGGAGAGGCCGATCTTGGGGCCGGGGCCCAGGGTTTCGAGCCATTTGGCGAAGGCGGCTGCGCGCTCGGGGCAGGGCACGAGATGGCCCGGTTCTGCGGGAAAGTCATCCAATGTCCGGCGCACATAAGAGGCGGCGAGACCGGCGGGCACGGCGAGATCGAAATCGGGATCGCCTTCCATATTTCCAAGGCCGGTGCTTGTGCGGGTTTCCGTGCGGACAAGGGCTTCCGGCCAGGTGCGCTGATAAAGCGGCACAAGGCGCGCATCGGTTTCGATGATGAGTTTGCCCACGCGTTTTTCGATGTCGTGAAAGGCAGAGGAGAAGCGCAGATCGTCGCCGATCCCCTGTTCGCGCCAGACCATTACGGTTTTGTCCGGGGCCGGTGTGCCGTCCCACAGCATGCCGGGGAAGGGGCGGTAAGGCTGGCGCTGGCGGCTGGCAAAGCCATAGCTGTAAAGGTCCCAGCCTTCTTCGATCTGGCCAACGGCGAGCAGGGAGAGAGACAGGTTCCAATAGGCAAGGTCGAGGCCCGGCTCGCGGGAGAGGGCGATCTGATACCAGTCGATTGCCTGGTCGGCGAGGCCGAGGGAGTGCAGGGCCGAGCCCATATTGATGAGGGCGGCGGCTGTGTCCGGGTTGAGTTCCAGCGCCTTGCGGTAGGCGGCGATGGCGTCTTCATACATGCCGGAGGCGGCGAGCGAGCGGCCAATCATGTTATAGGCTTCGCTGTTATCCGGATCGATCTCCAGCACGCGCTCGCATTGGTCGACGGCGCCTTGATAATTATCGGCGGCATATTCGGTGGAGGCAAGGCTGTTATAGAGCACGGGCATGTCGCCGCGGCGGCGGATCGCCCGCTTCAGCACGTCGCGCGATTTGTCGAATTCCTTGAGCGCGGAATAGGTGACGCCGAGATTGCAATAGGGCGCGATGAAAGCCGGGTCGAGTTCGATGGCCTTTTCATAGAGCGGGATAGCGTCGCGGAACTGTTCCATCCGGCGCAGCGCGTCTGCGGAGACGTGGAGCAATCTGGATTCGCGCGGGAAGCGTTTTACGGCTTCTTCCACAATTTGCTTTAGCGGCAGCGCCTGTTCGCGCTTCACCTCGATGTCCATCAGCGCGCCATAGGCGGTGACGGCATTGTGATCCTTCAGACCGTTTGCAAGCGCGGCGCGCAGGTCGCTTTCCGCCTCGTCCAGCATTCCGCGCTGGTTGAGGGCGATGCCGCGCCGGAACCGGGCTTCCATGTGGTCCGGCGCGCGCTCAAGCACGGCGGTGAGCGTGTCGCAGCTTTGTTCCAGAAGGCCCGTGGCAAGCTGGACGATGCCGAGATTTAGAAGATAAAGCGGATTTGTGCCGTCGGTGCGGGCTGCCCGTTCTAGAAGGGCCAGGGCCGCCTCATTGTCGTTTTGCTGGTGTTTGAGGATGCCCAGCATGTGAAGCGTGGGGGCGTGGGACGGATTTTCGGCCAGGATGCCGGCATAGCGCCGGGCTGCCGTGTCGAGATGCCCTTGCTGGTGCAGTTTTGCGGCACGGTTGAACTCGGCGGAGGCGCCGCCGGAACCGGGCGTGTCCGAAAGAGAAGATGCGCCTGTTGCCATTCCCGCTCGCTCCCTGAGACGTGTGCCGCGCCCGCTGCCGGTCAGGAGCGCGCTTGCACGAATCTAGTCATCTCAGATTAAGGTTAGCGAGCCGTTAAGCAAATTCGGCAGGGTGTGCCAATTTCGGGCAGGAATGGGCCGGGCCGGATTAAACGGTGCTGTCCACCAGAACGCCGGTCGGATTGCGCAGCTGGGCGACGAGTTTCACCATTTCCTCGCTTGGAACCTGGCGCTTCACTTCGCCGGTTTCGCGGTCCACAGACTGAAAGATGACGCGGCCGGACGGGTCGTCCAGCTCCACGCGGATGTCGCGGCTTTCGGAAAAGAATTCAGCAATGCTCGCGCGGATGGACTCTTCGGAGTCGTCCTCGGACGCATTTTCGCCCGGCTTCGGGCTTTCAGATTTTTCAACAGGCCGCTTCGTAATGCTTTTGGCATCCACGACGCGGGTCGGCTTTTCCCCAACCGCTAATGCGGCAAGCGATTGCGTTCCTGGCAATGGGGCGATGCTATCCATCTCGGCCACCGGATCATGCTCTCCCCCCTTCTAGGTTGAACATAAACGTCCCCTTGGCAGACAGAATAGTTGACAAGCTTTAACGCCGGGTTAAAGGCGCTTAACCATTTGTGGACAAATTCTCGTTTCTTTTGAACCGCTTTCCGGCAGCGCCTCAGATCTGCTGGTCGAGGGACAGCGCCGAAGAAGAGTTCTTGCCGGCCTTTTCCATTGCGCCGGTCTTGCCGTAATGCGCGGCGGGCTGGCGTTTTTGCGCAGCGATGGTGGCAACCGCTTTCACGAGATCCTCCGAGGCATCTTTCAGCGTGCCGAGCAGGCGTTCATTGTCTTCCAGCCGGTCCTTCAATGTGGACATGTTGGCTTTCAGACGGGACACGGCGTCTGCCGGGGCTTGGTCGAGTACATGAGGCGACTTGTTCAGGAGGCCGATGTCGAGCGCATAGTCGCTCGAGAGGCGCATCTTCTCTTCGATCAGTGTCTGAATGCGCACCGGCTGCCGGTTTTTCAGGTAGCTGCTTTCCTGTTCGATGATCCGGGTGAGATCGCCGGTGACGGAGATCAGGCGCTCGACGCGTTCGAGCGGCGTGGCGGCTTCGAGAGCTGCGACGGTAGAAGAGCGGGCGCCGGTCATTGCTGGACCTCCTGCATTTTGAGCATTTCGCGGGTTACCTGGTCTGCAAGGCCGATACCGCCGGCCTTGCTCATTTCCTTGCCGTATTCCTGAATAAGGAGCGAACGGAAGACTTTCTCGCCGTGGCCGCCGCCGAAGGGGCCGTCCGTTTCGACGCCCGCAAACATGCTTTCGGCGAAAGACGAGATCACAAAGCCTTCGAATTCTTCCGCGACGGCGCGGGCTTCTGCGGCGCTGCGTGTCTGGGGCAGGCTGGGCTTCTGGCCCTGGGCGGCGAGCTGTGCTGAGAAAAGACCGGCGGCGGCGTCCATTTTTTCCTCACATCACTTCGATTTCGGCCTGCAGGGCGCCTGCAGCCTTGATCGACTGAAGAATGGTGATCAGGTCGCGCGGGCCAATGCCGAGGGCGTTGAGGCCGTTGACGAGTTCCTGCAGGGAGACGGAGCCGTCCACGATGCCGAGGCGGCGGTCCTCATCTTCGTCCACTTCGATATCCGTGCGGGGCACGACAACGGTTTCGCCCTGTTCGGCAAAGGGGTTGGGCTGGCTCACCTGCGGCGTTTCGGTGATGCGCACGGTCAAATTGCCTTGCGCGATGGCAACGGTGGAGACGCGCACATCATTGCCCATCACGATCACGCCTGAGGATTCGTCGATCACCACGCGGGCAGGCAGGTCCGGCTGAATGCGCAGTTGTTCGACATCATTCAGAAGGTCCATCACGCCGCCATTATATCCGGCGGGCATGGTGAGTTCGACGGCAGTGGGGTTTTGTGCCGTGGCCGCCGGCCGGCCCAGAAAGCTGTTGATGGCCGTGGCGATGCGGTTTGCGGTGGTGATATCCGGGTTGCGCAGCGAGAGGCGAAGCTTGCCGAGTTCGGCAAGTTCAAAGGCAATTTCACGCTCCACAATGGCCCCGTTCGCAATGCGGCCATTGGTGGGCACGCCGCGGGTGACGGAAGAAGCCTCGCCCTGGGCGGTAAAGCCGCCAACGGCGACGGGGCCTTGTGCGACGGCATACACCTCGCCGTCCGCGCCCATGAGCGGGGTGACGAGCAGGGTGCCGCCCTGCAGGCTTTCCGCATCACCAAGCGCGCTGACGCTGATGTCGATGCGGGTGCCCTGGGTTGCAAAGGGGGGCAGATTGGCTGTCACCATGACGGCGGCGACGTTTTCGGTCTTGAGTTCCGTGCCGCGCGTGTTGACGCCCAGCCGCTCCAGCATGGCGGTCAGGCTCTGCTGGGTGAAGGAGGTGTTGCGCAGCGTGTCGCCTGTGCCCTGAAGGCCGACCACCAGGCCGTAGCCGACGAGCAAGTTGTCGCGCACCCCTTCGACATCCGTAATGTCCTTGATGCGGGAGGTGGCATGGGCCGGAGAAAAGGCGAGTGCTGCCAAAAACAGGCAGCCGAAAACAGCCCCGAAAAGGGCGGTCTGTTTTCTGAAAGCCATGTGCCGTTCCTTGCCTTGCATCTTTTCCTACTCCGCGCGGGCATTTTTCTGGCTTTCCTGAAGCGAGAAGCGTGCCACGGGCGGCGATTACACGAATTCCTCCAAGGCATTGATTTTAAAAGGGTTTATTTGGAGGTGGAGGAGGGGAAGGGCGGGGTTTCCGCTGCCGGGCGGCAGGATTTGGCCGTGCAGGCGGCAAAATTTTCCGCCCAGCATTTAACCTTAACGCCGTGTTAAATGGTCTGGCGCATTCTCTTTCGCAGAACGCCAACCGGCGCGGCCCGGCATTTAATCCCAGTTGGCGGGGCCGGGAATGTTGGGGGCTAGGATGAAAGTAGAGAGCAGAACACGGATCGGGACAGCTTCGGTGCGCCGCCCTTCGCAATCGGGCAGCACCGGCGCGACATTTTCAGCAAGTCCGGCTGCGGACAGCCAACCGGCGCGCGCGGTCAGCGGCTCCGGGCCGCTTGCCGCCGTCGACGCGTTGCTTGCCGTGCAGGAAGCCGATGCCGCGGGTGATTTCCGCGGGTCGAAGCGCCGGGCGATGAACCGGGCTGAGGAAATCCTCGATCTGCTCGATGCCATCAAATTGGGCATTCTTACCGGTGAGGTCCCTGGCCCGAAGCTTTCGGCTTTGCTGCGGGCCGTTGAAAGCCACCGGGATATGGTGGCGGATCCGGAACTTGCAGAAATTTTGGACCATGTGGAGCTGCGCGCCCGCGTGGAACTGGCAAAATTTGGCCGCTAACCTCTAAAAATCCACTCAAGAGATGCCATCTTCATAGCCGTGCCACAGAATCCAGTCATGAGAATGCTGGCTTCTGGCGGCTGGTTGGGTTACGTAGCGTCCGTTATTGAGAATCGAGAAGGCTCTACATATACTCCAGCCGCTTTAACTGGGGGTGTTGCGTTTAGAGGAGAGAACGAGGCTCATGAGCGTTCGGTTGCCAAAGGGGTATGTTCCGTCAGATGACGAACCGTTCATGAACAAGCGCCAGCAGGAGTATTTCCGCCAAAAGCTGCTCGCTTGGAAGGACGATATTCTCCGCGAGAATAAAGAGACCCTGCAGCACTTGCAGGATGACTCAGGTCACCATCCCGATATTGCCGACCGGGCCTCGAGTGAGACCGAGCGCGCGCTTGAACTGCGCACGCGCGACCGGCAGCGCAAACTGATCTCCAAGATCGATTCGGCGCTGCGCCGGATCGAAGAGGGGACATACGGATATTGCGAAGAGACGGGCGAGCCGATCAGCCTGCGCCGTCTCGATGCGCGCCCCATCGCCACACTGTCCATCGAAGCGCAGGAACGGCATGAAAAGCGCGAGAAGGTCTACCGCGACGATTGACCGGCCCTGCGGATGACAAGCGGACATGAAAAAACAAACGCGGCTCCGGGGAGCCGCGTTTTTCTTTTGGGTGTGTTTTGGTTTTGAGGTTTTGCTGTTTCTCTTCGCGCCTCCCGGAGCTTAGAACGGCATGATGATGTCGTAGACCTGCTGACCATAGCGGGGCTGCTGGACATCGGTGATCTGGCCCCGTCCGCCGTAAGAAATCCGTGCCTCTGCGATCTGGGTGTGATTGATCGTGTTGGCGGCGGCAATGTCTTCCGGGCGGACGACGCCGGCAATGAGCAATTCGCGCACTTCAAAATTTACGCGCACTTCCTGGCGGCCTTCGATGACGAGGTTGCCATTGGGCAGCACCTGCGTGACGACGGCAGCCACGGTGAGCTGAACTTCTTCCTCGCGGTTGACTGTGCCATTGCCCTGGCTGGCGCTGGTGGAGCCGAGACTCGTGAGCTGCGCGGGGTCGATGGCTTCGGGAAAGATTTTGCCGAGCGCGCTTTCATAGCCGAAGAAGTTCGGCATTTCCGCTTCTTCCGAGTTGGAGCGCGAGCGGGTGGTGCGGTTTTCCACTTCGGCCTTGTCCGTGATGTTGATGTTCACGGTCAGAATGTCGCCGACACGGGCGGCGCGCTGATCCTTGAAGAAGGCGCGCCCGCCGGAGCGCCAGAGCGAATTTGCCTGATAAACAGCACGGTCGGGTTCCGGCATGGGCATGGTGACGGGCTTGTAGCCGGGCTGCACCGTCGGGTTCTCAATCGGGTTGAGCGGCGGGGCTTTGCCGACATTGGCCAGGCGGTCGGCGGCGCTGCAGCCTGCCAGCGCGGCGCCGAGCAAGGCAATGGCAAGGCTCGCGCGCAGGCGGGGGAAAGAGCGGTGGAATGCGGTTTCGGGTTTCATAGGAAGGGTCTCCCTTTACCTGTCTGCTGCGCTGTTATTGGGCGGAAACGAGTTGCAATGAGGCGGTGTTGTCGACCTGTGCCTCACCCGGACCTGTGACGGTCGCCTGGATGATGCGGCGCGAACGGCTGTTGAGGACGCCAATCACTTCCCCGATGGCACCGCTCTGCATGGCTGTGCCGCGGGTGGTGAGCATCATTGCGCCTGTTTTGAAAGACACGGTGACGAGTGCGTTCTTGGGCACCAGTACGGGTTCTTCGATGTCGGACATGCGTACGGGGCGGCCGGGACGGATGGCATTGCGCGGGGTCGTGCCGACAAGCCGGCCTGCATCGGTGATCATGTTCTGGCCCAGGCGGATGACCGGCATGCGTTTCCAGTCAAGGTCGTTGGCGCGGATTACATCGCCATTCGTTTTCTGGCTGTTGAGTACCGGCACATCGAGCGCGGCATAGGCACGGCCGAAGAGACGGCGGAGCGGGGCAGCCGCGTCATGGGCGGGCGCGCGCACCATGGCGACGAAGCGTCCGCTGGCGGCATCGACGCTGAAGCGTTCGACGGACACGCTCGGCATTTCATCTTCGGCGACGAGCACCTGTGCGCTGCCCGGCGCAAATTCGACTTCCAGCACCGCATTGCCGGTGAGAGAGGAAAAGCGCGGCGCGAGACTTTCGGCGAGCACCGTGCGCAGTTCTTCCGGGTCCACGGGAATGCCCGTGCGCTGAACGCTGACTTTCGTGTCGCCGCTGCGGTTGCGCCAGTCCATGCCATTGCGCCGCGCGATGGAAGAAAGGCGCGAGAGGGAAATGGCCTCGGTGAGGCCGGGGGCAGGGCTGTTCTGCACCACCACGTCTGCGGCTTTGCCTGCGCCGTCGAAAAGATCGCCCAGGGTGACAACGGGGCCGGAGACGGCCACATCGCCTTTCAGGCGGGCGGCGTCTGCATCGCTTGCGCCGGGGCTTGCGAAAAGGGCGAGCGCGAGCGCGGGAACCGTGCCGAGGCGGGCTATGTGAGCGAGGCGGATCATGGGCTTTCTCCAGTGGCCGTTTTACAGGCCCGGGTTAGCGGAGGTTCGAGGTCACCGACATCATTTCGTCGCTGGCGGTGATGACTTTCGCGTTCATTTCGTAAGCGCGCTGCGCGGAGATGAGCGAGCTGATTTCGCTGACCGCATTCACGTTCGAGGTTTCGAGGAAACGCTGCAGCAGCGTGCCGACGCCGGGATCGCCCGGAATGCCCACATTGGGGGCGCCGCTGGCACCGGATTCCAGGAAGTAGTTGTCGCCGATCGGGTCGAGCCCAGCTTCATTGGCGAAGGTGGCAAGGTCGAACTGGCCGACAATGGCCGGCTCGTTCTGGCCTGCCAGCGTCACCTGCACCTGGCCTTGTGTGTTGATGGTCACGTCCTGCGCATCTTCCGGAATGACGATACCGGGCTGCACGACGAAGCCGTCGCTGGTCACGATCTGGCCGTTCGGATCGCGGGAGAAGTTGCCGGCGCGCGTATAAGCGACGTCGCCATTCGGCATTTCAACGCGGAAATAACCCTTGCCCTGGATTGCCATGTCGAGCGGCGCATCCGTGTTGTTGAGGTTACCCTGTGTTGTGATGCGGTAAACCGAGCCGGTTTTCACACCAAGGCCGACCTGCACACCGGCGGGCACCACGGTGCCTGCATCGGAGGAGGCGGAGCCCACGCGCTTCAGGTTCTGGTAAAGCAGATCCTGAAATTCAGCGCGCTGGCGCTTGAAGCCGGAGGTGCTCATATTGGCGATGTTGTTCGAAATCACCTCAACATTGAGCTGCTGTGCCATCATGCCGGTGGATGCGATGCTCAAGGACTGCATGGGATCGGCCTTTCTTTCAAATTCCGTTGCCGCTAGGCGGGATTAAGCGTTACGCCCGCCCAGTTCCTGGACAGCGCGGCGTTTCATTTCGGATGCCGTTTCGACGAGTTTGGCGGCGGAGGTGTAGGAGCGCATGACGTCGATCATGTTGGTCATCTCCTGCACGGCCTTGACGTTCGCGCCTTCCAGCGCGCCCTGCATGAGGTCGGCGTCAGGGGCCTGAATCTCGGCCTGATCCGTCTCGAAGAGGTTGCCGCCGGTCTTGGTCATGGCGCGGGGGTTCTCGAAGGCGACGAGGCCCAGACGGCCGCGTTCGCCAAGCTCGGTCGAGATCGTGCCATCGGCGGCGACTTCGATATTTGTTTCTTCCGCATCGAAGAAAATGGGCGCGCCGCCTTCATCGAGCACAGGATGGCCCTGGTCGTTTACGAGGCGGCCGGTATTATCGAGCTGAAAATGGCCGTTGCGCGTGTAGCACATGCCTTCGGGTGTCTGCACCTTGAAGAAGCCGTCGCCGGAAATGGCAAAATCGAGCTGATTGCCGGTGGTGCGGAATTCACCCTCGGCCATATTGCGGTGAAGTCCCTGGTCGATCACGAAGGAAAGGCGCTTGTCCGGTGCGTTTTCACGCGCGCCGGGCATCAGATATTCCTCGAACAGCGGGCTTTCGGCTTTGAAGCCGACCGTGTTCATATTGGCCAGGTTGTTGGCCGTGATCGCCATGTCCCTTCTCAGGGTGATCTGGCGCGTCAGGCCGATCAGTAGCGTATTTTCCATTTTCACACCCATTGCATGCGGACGGACCCAGCCGTCCTCGATGCCTGCCAAAAAGGATTGCAGGGGGTGTGCCAGATGGAAGTTTGTTTGTTTTCAATGTGTTAGTTGTGATTTGGGGCGGCAAGGGGCATGGCCCCGGCAGGCCTGACCCGGCAAGTCTTGCCCATCAAAAGACTTCATTAACCAAAGACGTTCACTATTTGCCCAGATCGAAGCCCAAGTCAGGGATGCGGGAGCCGCAGTTAATGAGCGACATCGATATGGAAGGGGAAGCTGCCGGTGAAGAACTGGAAGGCGGCAAGAAGAAGCTGAGCGGAAAGTTTCTCGTCCTCTACATTATTTTGCCTGTGCTGGTGCTGGCCGGAATCGGCTACGGCGCCTATTCGTTTGTCTTTCCCAGTTCGGAAAATGCCTCCACGACGGTGGATGGCGTGCCTGCCGCGCAGGTCGAACTGACGGAGACGGGCGATCCGGTATTTTTCGACCTGCCGGAATTTCTCGTCAATCTGACTTCTCCGGATGGCGGGCCGACACGCTATCTCAAGCTGCGGGTTTCGTTGCAATTGCCGGATGAGGATGCGGTTTCCCAGATCGAAGCGGTCATGCCGCGCGTGGTGGACGGATTTCAGGTCTATCTGCGCGAGCTCAGACCCAGCGATTTTCAGGGCTCGTCGAACATGTTTCTTCTGCGCGAAGAACTGCTTCGCCGCGTCAATCTGGCTGCAAGGCCGGTGCGCGTGAACGACGTGCTTTTCCGTGAAGTGATTGTGCAGTGATCTTTTGTGACGGGGCCCTTGTCCAGGGGCCGGAGTTGTCAGCAAGCAAGGTTTAGCGTGAGACATGGCTGAAGACGACATCGATCAAGAAGACCTTGCTTCTGCCTGGGCGGCAGAAGCTGAAGGCGATGAAGACGAAAATGACGCGATGGCCGCGGAATGGGCGGCGATGGCGGATGCCGAGGATGACCCGGGCGACGGTGCCGATGCGGCTGCGGCTTCCGGCGGCGACGCTGTGCCTGCGCCTGCTGAAGCGGCGGCGGAACCGCAAGTGCCGCGGGGCGGGGCTGCCGAGCGCGTTCTGAACCAGGATGAAATCGACAGCCTTCTGGGCTTCGATGTGGACGAAAATGAAGCTGCCGAGCGCAGCGGCATCCGGGCCATCATCAACTCGGCGCTTGTTTCCTATGAACGCCTGCCGATGCTCGAAATCGTTTTCGACCGGCTGGTGCGCCTCATGACGACGAGCCTGCGCAACTTCACCTCCGATAACGTGGAAGTGAGCCTCGACAATATTTCTTCGATCCGCTTCGGTGATTATCTCAATTCCATTCCGCTGCCTGCGATCCTTTCGGTGTTCCGCGCGGAAGAGTGGGACAATTTTGGCCTGTTCACGGTCGACTCGAACCTGATTTATTCCATCGTGGACGTGCTGCTTGGCGGACGGCGCGGCACGGCGGCGATGCGTATTGAAGGCCGGCCTTACACGACCATCGAGCTTTCCCTTGTGGAGCGGATGATCGAGGTGGTGCTGGCGGATGCGAAAACCGCCTTCGAACCCTTGTCGCCGGTCAATTTCACGCTCGACCGGATGGAAACAAACCCGCGCTTTGCGGCCATTGCGCGCCCTGCCAATGCGGCGATCCTGGTCAAGCTGCGGATCGATATGGAAGACCGCGGCGGGCGGCTGGAAATGCTTCTGCCTTATGCGACGCTCGAGCCTATCCGCGAACTTCTGCTGCAGATGTTCATGGGCGAGAAGTTCGGCCGCGACTCCATTTGGGAAGGCCACCTGGCGACCGAACTTTGGTCTACCAAAGTGCAGATCGATGCGGTGCTGGACGAACAGCCGATGACGCTGCGCGACGTGATGAATTTTAAAGTCGGGCAGACGCTGATGTTCAATAACGGGCCGAATGATGAGATCGGCATGCGCTGCGGCGGTATTCCGCTGATGACGGGACGCATCGGGCGCATGGGCAGCCATGTGGCGGTGCGCCTCGACCGGAGCATGCAGCACATTATCAACAAGCAGGCACGCCGCGAAAAAGAGGCAGCGACGCGATGAATATTCCGACGGGGCTCATTCTTGAAGGGCTGGTTGCGCTGCTTCTGGTGACGACCATTGCCTATTGCTGGGTGCTGGACCGCAAGCTGAAAGCGATCCGCGAGGGGCAGGATGGCATGCGCGATCTGGTGAAGGCACTGAACCGGACAAGCGAGCTGGCGCGTCACTATGTGAGTGACATGAACGAAGCCAGCCGCCGCGCGGGGCAGGAACTTGAAGAGCGCATTCAATCTGCCAAGGAGCTGGGCGAGGATCTGCGTCAGTCCATCGAAGGCGGGCAGGCCAATGCGCGCGCGCTTGCCGATGAACTTTCGATCATGGTCGATGCGGGCAACAATCTGGCCGAACGGCTGGAAACGCAGGTGAACAAGCGTGTGGCGGCAAAACCTGCCGCACCCTCGCCGATGCCTGCCCATGCACAGCGCATTGCGCGTGCGCCGGTGCCGCAGACGGCGGCGAAAGCTCCGGCTCCCGCGCCGCAGCAGCGGGCGCAGGCCGGACGGGCGGGCGGTGAGCCTGCCGATGTGCCGGCCTTGCAGCAAAAGCTGATGGATGCGCTGCGGCGCGCGCGCTGATCCGCGGCGTTGCAGAGAGAGAGGAAGGATACTCCGATGAAAGCCCGTTTGCGTCTTCTGCCAACGCTTATGGCCTGTGCAGCCCTTCTGTGCGCGGTCAAGGTGGCCGGACTGAGCGAGCATGCCGAGCGGTTTCTGCCCGGATTTGCGCCTGCGCATGCGGAAGAAGCGGCGGCGCCGGAAGAGGCTGAGGCGGCGGCTTCTGAAAATGCGGAAAGCGAAGCAGGTGAAACGGCGGAGGCCGCGCCTGAGGCGGCGGCGGAGGCTGGCAATGTCGATGTGCAGATGCTGGGCAAGACAGCGCCTTCTGCCAAGGAAGATGTGCTGCAGCGGCTTTCCGAACGCCGCAACGAGATCGAGGCCTTTGCCCGCGAGCTTGAGATGCGTGAGCGTCTTGTTGAAGCGGCGGAACGGCGCGTGAATGAGCGCTTCAAAGAGCTTGAGGAAGTGGAAGAAAAGATCGCGGCTCATTTCGGCAAGCAGGATGAAGAAACCAAGATGCGTGTCGAAGGGCTGGTGAAGATGTATTCGGCGATGAAGCCCAAGGATGCGGCCCGCATTTTCGAGCGGCTCGACATGGATGTGCTGTTGCAGCTGGCCGAGGCCATGAATGAGCGCAAGATGGCGGCCATCATGGCGGAGATGGACCCGGTGACGGCCCAGGAGCTGACCCTGGAAATCGCCTTGCCGCGGCCCCTGCCGGGCGATCTGCAGGACGTCGCGGCCCGCTTCAGCGTAAAGGCTGAAGAGGGTGAAGGCGCGGCGGCGAACTGAGTTGCCTGAGGGCTTGATTCCGCAAAAATGCGCGATTTTTCCGCACCCTGGCGGGCATCCTTAAGGGGGGCTTAACCGGCGCCCTTTATTCTTGCGGGATGTATTGCGGGACCTGCCTTCCATGAGCGGGCGGGAATGCCGGACGCATTTCCAGGTGACCGCTTAGAACCGCCGTGTAACGGGCCAGAATGGCGTATCGGGGGATTGAAGGATGAATGAGCGCGCTGCGCCTTCCCGGGGTGAGCCTTCCCGCATTGGCGAGACGGGCCGTCCTCCTGCAGCATTGCAGGACGTGGCTTCCTCGCAAGGGGGCGCTTCCGGCGCGCTCTGGACGCTGCTTTCCGTTTTTCTCCTTCTGCTTGCCATGTTCGCTTATCTCAATAGTGAATCTTCCAATGATGTCTCCAAAGCAGGGCCGGTAATCGGCTCCGTGCAGAAGACATTTGCCCAGTCCAGCGTTCTGACGGGCGGTGACCCAGTTGCCGGTGATGCCGCTTATGCGGTGCGCGCTGCATTGCCGGGCGAGGCACCACGCCGCGCCACGTCCTCGAGCTTTGCCGATGAACTGCGTCTGCGGCTCGATGCGGCGGGTCTCGGCGCCGGCCTTTCTACGGAAGGCGGCGGCTTGCGGCTGCGCCTGCCTGCGGGCGATTTCTTCTCCACCGGTGTCGGCGCGCTCAGGCCGGAGCAGGACAGGCTTATGGACATGCTGGCCGCTGTTTTGCGCGTGCCGCATGACACACATCTGAACCGGGTGCGGATCACAGTTCCGGCTGCGCCGGAAGAGGGGCTTGACGGGCGCCGGGCGATGGCGTTTGCGCGGGCGCTTGAAATGCGCGGTGTGGCGCGCGGCGTTCTGGCCGTGCGCGTGTCGCCCTTGAGCGGCGGGGATGTGGTGTTCGACTTTTTTGCCGAACGCGTCTCTGCGGGGCAGGGGATGCGATGAGCGGGTTCCTGCAAAATCTTTTCGGCGCGCAAAGCGGCGGGGCAGCGGGCACGCCGCTTTGGCTTGTCACGTTTACCGATCTGATGGGGCTGATGCTTGCCTTCTTCGTGCTGATTTATGCCACCACGAGCCCGAGCGGGCAGGCCTGGTCCGCCTTGAGTGACGCCTTCCGGGGAGAGCCGGTGCAAGGCGCGGCGGTGACGGGCGGTTCGCCTGCGGCTTCAGCGAAAGGGGCGGCGGAGACAGCCGCGCTGAAGGGCCGGCTTGAGCCTGCTTATCTTTCTGCAGTTCTTTCCGAGCACGGGATTGCGACACGGGAAGGCGGGGCAGGCGCGGCACGGCAGGTGCTTGATCTTGAGGCCGGACGGCTGGTGCTGTTCGCCGATCCCCGTCAGCTTTTTTCGGCGGACGGTGACCGTCTTTCGCCGGAAGGCGCACGCTTCATGCGCGGTCTTGCGGCGGTGCTGCATTATGCGTCCAATCCCATCACCATCGACTTGCGCGCGGCGCAGAGGCAGAACGGCGGCACTGCGCGGCTTTGGGAAGAAGCGTTCGCGCAGGCGGGCATTCTGCGGGACGCGCTGCGCATAGACGGGTATAGTGGCGATATCGCGGTTTCGGCGGAAGTGGCGGGCAGCGGCGCCCGGCTTGCGCTGGTGATTGCGGGCAAAGAGGAGGCCCAGAAGTGAGGATGCGGTGTTTCGGCAGCGGGCTGACGGATAAAGCGCGCGCGATCTGCGCGGCGCTGCTCGTTGTGCTGGCCGTGTCCTTTGCGGGCGCGGGCGCTGTTTTTGCGCAAACGCCCGTCACTGTTCTGGGGGATGAAGAGGACGGCTTCGGGCGTCTGGTTTTTGCCTGGCCCCGGCATGATGACCCAATGCGCCTGCAAACGGCGCCGGAGGTCACGACGGTCATGTCCGCCAATGTGCTGGTGCTGCGCTTTGAGGAAGCCTTCAAGGCCGATCTTTCCGAATTGATGTCCTCCATGCCGCGCTATATCGCGCTGGTGCGGGAGGATGCGGATGGCAAGACCCTGCGTCTTGCGATGAAGGCGCAGTTCCGCGTCAATATTCATGAAGCGGGCAATGAGGTTTATGTCGATCTTCTGCCGCCCAATTGGCGTGCCGCCCCGCCGCCTTTGCCGGATGCGGTGATGGCCCGGCTCGAGGCGGAACGCAAGGCCGTGGCCGAGGCTAAAGCCGAGAAGGAAGGTAATGGCCCGCTCGATATTCCCGAGCCGAAACCCGATCTCGCGCTCCGGGTGGGGGAGCATGGCGATTTCACGCGTCTCGTTTTCGACTGGGCGCAGCCGGTTCTCTATAACGTGGCGCAGCGAGAGGGAACGGTAACGCTTACTTTTGACCGGGACGCGGCATTGAAGCTGGCGCGGCTCCGGGTCGATCCGCCGGAATTCATGACCGGCGCGACATCGGTGCGCAAGGATGGGCGCCTGACGGTTTTTGTCGAGACCGAGCCGGGTGTGACGATCCGCGATTTCCGCGAAGATATGAGTGTGGTGCTCGATCTGGTGGGGCCGGGCAAGCAGGACTGGCTGCCCGTTGCTGCTGCGCCCGAACCGCCCGAAAGCATCGAGGCGGAAGAGTCGGCGGAAGCGGAAGAGGAAGAGGTTGCAGAAGCGGCGCCCAGCCCTGCCGGGCAGGCTGAAGAGACAACAGAGATTGCCTCTGCGGAAGATGCGCCTGTGACGGACGAACCTGCCAAGACGCAAGAAGAGCCTGCGGCGGAAGAGAAGGCTGCTGAGGCGGTTCCTGCTTCAACACCGGAAAAAGAGGAAAAGGCGGCTGCGCCCGCTGCCCCCCCTGCACCCGTTGCGGCCAAGGCGGCCAGCGAAACGAAAAGCGATGTCGAGGCGCAAGAGCCTGTCGAAAGCGCTTTCGGTGAAGCCGTCGGGGCAGATGCCGCCAGGAACGAAGATGACGGCGAAACGCTGACGGTTGCCGCCGAGCAGGTGGGCAGCAGTGTGCGGCTTGCTTTTCCCTGGGCGGAGCGGGTTGGCGCTGCGGCGTTTCAGCGGGGTGGGCGCGTCTGGATCGTCTTTGACGATACGCGCCGGATCGAATTTGCCAATCTGACTGATGCCATGCAGCGGCGTACGGGCGAGCCCAGCGTCTTCCACACGGAAGGGGCGACCATCCTGCAGTTCAAGCCACCGCAGCGTTTGCTTGTTTCTGCGAGCGAGCGCGGCAGCAACTGGATTTTCTCTCTGGGCGACACGATCGTCGAGCCGGTGCGGCCGGTCTCCCTGTCGCGCGGCTGGGGACAAAACGGCCAGGCGCGGGTTTCGCTCGATCTCAATGGCGCTGCGAAAGTGCATTGGCTCCGCGATCCGGAAGTGAAAGACGTGGTCGCGGTCGTGACGGCGCCCGGGCCTGCGCAAGGCTTTGTGTCGCCGCGCAACTTTGTGGAGTTTTCGGCGCTGCCCACGGCGCAGGGGCTGGCCTTCCTCTCGCTCTCCGACGATCTTTCCATTCAGACTCTGAAAGACGAAGTGGTCGTGACGCGCGGTTCGGGCCTGACGCTCTCCTCCAACACGGCGGCAGATCTTTCTGCTGCGCCGGAAGAGATGGCGGAGGCGCCTGTTCAGCCCGGCAAGATGGATTTCAAGGCCTGGCGGGAGAGTGCGCCGGGTGCCGACTATACGCAGAAGCGCCAGCATTACCTCAAACGCCTGACCGAAGCGCCGACGGACAATGTGCAGGACCGGCTCGATTATGCGCGCTTCCTGCTTGCTTATGAGCTGGGCGCGGAGGCCGTGGCCATGCTGCGCCTTGCCGAGGAAATGAGCGATGATGTGAAGCTGCAGCCGGCTTTCCATGCGCTGCGCGGTGTCGGGCTTTTCATGATGCACCGCTTTGACGAGGCGCTGAGCGACCTTTCCGCCGATGGGCTGGGGGGCGACCCGCATGCCGCGCTCTGGCGCGGCGCGGCGCAGGCCGAGCTTGGCAATATGCGCGAGGCGCGGGACGAGTTTGGCCGGTCGGGCTCTGCAATTTCCGACTATGAACCGGATTTCCAGGCGATGTTCCGTGTGCATGCCGCGCAGGCCGAGCTTGCGGGCGGCGATCTTGCCGCGGCGCGGTTCAATCTCGATGAAATTCCGGACGCGGCAAAGCACGAGCTTTGGCTGGCGCAGGCGCAATATGTGCAGGCCCTGGTGCTCGATGCGGCGGGCAAGAAAGATGAAGCGCTTGAAATCTTCGAGCGGCTGGAGCGGTATGCGCCGTTGCCGGTTCAGGCGCGGGCGCGGTTTGCCGGGTCGGCGCTCAAGCACCGCATGGGGCTGATGAGCGACGGGCAATATATGAAAGAGCTGGATGCCATGCGCTTCATGTGGCGCGGCGACAAGTTCGAAGTGTCGGTCATGGAGCGGCTGGGTGACATGCTGGTCGGCGCGGGTGATGTGGAGCAGGGCCTCAAGCTCATGCAAAGCGCCGTCACGCATTATCCCGACACGCCCGAGGGACGGCGCATCGCAACCAAGATGACGGATACGTTTGCCGCGCTCTTTCTTGATGGCGAGGCATCTGACCTTGCGCCCATCGAAGCGCTGGCGCTGTTTTACGATTTCCGCGAACTCACGCCTATCGGCAACCGGGGTGACCGGATGATCCGCCAGCTTTCGGACCGGCTTGTAGATGTTGATCTGCTCGACCAGGCCGCCGAGTTGCTGGAGCACCAGGTGGACCACCGGCTGCGCGGTATTGCCCGCTCGCAGGTGGCGACGCGGCTTGCGCTGGTCAATCTGATGGACCGCAAACCGGAAAAGGCGCTGGAGGCGCTGCGTTCTTCCCGTCAGGCCGGGCTGCCGGACAATATTGCGCATAAGCGGCTGCTGCTTGAAGCGCGGGCGCTGAGCGAGCTGGGCCTGCATGACCACGCGCTCGATCTTCTGTCCGAGGCGGAAGGCGAGGATGTGGAGTGGCAAAGAGCCGAGGTCTATTGGGACTCACAGCGCTGGGTGGAAGCGGGTGTCCATATCGAGCGGGCGCTGGCCGAGAAGTGGAAGAATGAAAGCCCGCTTTCCGAACGCACCCGGCTGATGGTGATGCGCGCGGCGATTGCCTATTCCCTTGCCGATGACAAGCAGGCACTGGACCGCATCCGCGCGCAATATGGCGAGGAAATGCGTGACAGCCCCGATGGCGGACGTTTTGCCATCGTGACCGAGCCCATCGAGCAGCAGGGCGAAGAGTTCCGCCGTCTGGCCAAGGAATTCGCCGAAGCGCACACGCTGGACGATTTCGTGACGACCGTCGGCGAAGGGCTCGATGACGGCGGTATTGCCATCAATTGATCAATGAAGATTTGAGGGGCGGGGTTGACGCGGTGGGCGGCGACCCACTCGGCTGTCATCCCGGGACTGTCCCGGGATCCATCACGGCCATGCGGCTTGTGTCCAGGCAGCATGGACCCCGGGACAAGCCCGGGGTGACATGATTTATGTGGTGAAGCTCAGCGCCAGCGCATCGCCCGGATGGTGGCGGAAACGCCCGCTACAATCCGAAGCTGCGGACCAAGCTGCCGGCGATCAGGTTCCAGCCATCCACAAGCACGAAGAAGATCAGCTTGAAGGGCAGGGAGATGATGATAGGCGGGAGCATCATCATGCCCATCGACATGAGGACGGAGGCCACCACCATGTCGATGACGATGAAGGGCACGAAGATGAGGAAGCCGATTTCGAAGGCCCGGCGCAGTTCCGAGATCATGAAGGCAGGCACCAGAACGCGTAGCGGCACGGCTTCGGGGGTTTCGGGCTGTTCGATCTTGGCAAGCCCTACGAAGAGCGCAAGGTCATTGTCCCGCACCTGAGACATCATGAAGGTGTGGAAGGGCTTGGCGGCTTCATCGAAGGCTTCGCCGATTTCCATTTGTTCGTTCATGAGTGGCTGGACGCCGGTTTCATAAGCGCGCTCGAAGACGGGCGCCATGACGAAGGCGGTGAGGAAGAGCGCAAGCGAGATGATGACGGAGTTGGGCGGCGACTGCTGAACGCCCATAGCCGTGCGCAGAAGCGAGAGGACCACGACGATGCGCACAAAGCTCGTGACCATGATGAGAATGGACGGGGCCAGCGACAGCACCGTGACGAGCGCGATGAGCTGCACCACGCGTTCGGTGAGGCCATACCCTTCCGCAAAATCGATGCTGAAGCTTTCCTGCGCGAAAGCCGGTGTTGCGAGCGCAAGGCCGGCCATGAGCGCGGCAAGCGCCAGGACGGGCAGTTTGAGCTTGGCGATGGACATGGAAAGCACTCTCACGAACGGCGCTCCTTGAGATAGGCAAGGCCTTTGAGAAGAAGGTCGGGCGCGCTCATTTGCTGCGCGGGTTTCTGGCCGGGGGCCGCCGCCTCCGCCTTTTCGGCGGGGAAGGGGGTGACCGCGGGTGCGTCGATGCCGGTTTCGATGAGCGTGCTGCTCTCGCCAACCAGAAGGAGGTGTTCCTTGCCGTCGCGGCGCACGAGAATGAGCCGGTGTTTGGGATCGAGGGTCAGGCTTTCGACAATGCCGAGCCGGTTCTGGCCTTTGACGTTGGCGACGTTCTGCATCAGGCCGAAGCGGCGCGCTGCCCAGGCGCAGGCCCCGATGAGGCCCAGCACAAGCACCAGCGCTGCCAGAAAACGGAAATATTCGGCAAATTCCATGTCGCCCTTCGCCCCCGTGGCTTAACTCTTCGGCGGCCCTTCAATGGCCGCTGCTAGGCAGAAATTTCCGCCATTAAGCTTAAGAACGGGTTAAGGGGGTGTGCATTGGCGGGACGCAAGAGGCAGGTGCCGCCGATGTTAAGAGAATTTTAGTCAAGAGGTAGGCAATATTGTCCTGCCGCCCAAGGATTGTGTGGCGTGACGATGTGAAGGATCAGCGCTCCAGGATGGGAGAGCCGGCCCGCCATTGAAACGCGAGACGTCCCATGTCCATTGGCGACATTCCACTTTTCAGCATGATCAAAGAGCGCATGCACTGGCTCTCTGCGCGGCAGGAAGTGTTGTCGCAGAATGTGGCGAATGCGGACACGCCCGGCTATGCGGCGCGCGATCTCAAGGAACAGGATTTCGGCTCCTTCCTGAACCGGGAAGGCGGGCTTGGAATGCTGCAGCCTGTGCGCACCGACCCCAAACATCTGGGCGGCGGCGGTTCGGCGGCCAGCGGCGAGATCAAATCTGAAAAGCGGCCTGATTCCGAAACCTCGCCGACGGGCAATTCCGTCGTGCTCGAGGAACAGATGATCAAGTCTGCCCAGACGCAGATGGATTATGAAATGGCGACGGGGCTTTACTCAAAAAGCCTCGGCC
>Ga0207828_100285_pt1 | contig 25522 bp, 24 predicted proteins | sample TtaePargueraPR_11_FD_187276 | JGI IMG/M metagenome (GOLD analysis project Ga0207828, IMG submission 187276) | Aerobic enrichment media microbial communities from Bioluminiscent Bay, La Parguera, Puerto Rico - Tt and P2 (3) (SPAdes) | ecosystem: Environmental > Aquatic > Marine > Unclassified ...
GGCCGAACTGGGTCTGGCTACCCAGCGCGTTGAGCAGGTTCACGGCGGCCCAATACTCTTCTTCGGTGACATCGAAGTCGTCGATCAGTTTGAACAGGTCGCCCACCAGGCGATGCACGATCTGCTTGGCGCGGTCGTTGCCGCCTGCCTGGTCCAGGCCGGCCACGGCGTTGAGAAAGTCTTGAACCTCGGGCGTGTCGAAGATTTTTACGGTCATGAGATAGCTCGCTACATTATTATAGATGTTATGGCTCAGTACCTTGGCGCGCTCCGCCGAGCATTAGCTGTCGTCGTCACGTACGGACGAGGGGTGGCGGCAAAGCGGCTTGACGCTGATCTCCATGTAGGGGAACAGTGGCAGGTTACTGACCAGCTCTTGAAGCTCGGCATTGTCCTCCACGTCAAAGATACTGACGTTCGAGTAGCTACCGGCCACCCGCCACAGGTGGCGCCATTTGCCTTGGCGCTGCAGGTCCTGGGAGTACGCTTTTTCGGTTGCCTTGATATTCGCGGCCTGCTCGGCGGGCATATCGGTCGGCAATTTGACGGTCATCTCGACTTGAAACAGCATATCGATGGCTCTCCTTTTCGTTTCCGGTCTTTGCGTGTGGCGCGTTGGCTAGCGCGCGTAGTGCGCCAACTTATCTTCATCCAAGGTGATCCCCAGACCTGGCCCAGGCGGTAAGGCCACCCCAAATTCGCTGTAGTCGAGAGGCGACACCACGATATCGTCTTGCAGCAAGAGCGGGCCGAACATTTCCGTTCCCCAGGTCATGGTCGGTAGCGTTGCCCACGTATGCAGCGACGCGGCGGTACCGATCGTGCCTTCCAGCAAGGTGCCGCCATACAGGCCGATGCCGGCCGCCTGGGCGACATGCGCGAGCTCCAGTGCGCCGTAAATCCCGCCCGACTTGGCGAGTTTCAGTGCAAAGGCTCCGCTGAAGCCGCCGCATACCAAATCAAGGCCGTCGCGCGCATCCTGGACGGCCTCATCGGCGAGCATGGGCACATTGAAGCGGTTCGCCAAACGCACCAATCCCGCATGCTCGCGCGCGCCGATGGGCTGCTCGATCAACTCGATGCCCGCCTCTTGTAACGCCTGAATACCGCGAACGGCGGTGGATTCGTCCCACGCTTGATTGACATCGACGCGCACGCTCGCCCGGTCTCCCAAGGCCTCCTTGATGGCCGCTACGTGGCGGACGTCCTGGCCCACGGGATTGGCACCGATTTTCAATTTGAAGTCGCAGTGCCGACGCTGCTCTAAACGCAGCATGGCTTCATCGATATCTTTCGCGGTATCGCCACTCGCGAGCGTCCATAGCACGGGGATATGATCCTGACGCACGCCTCCCAGCAGCTCGGCCACGCTCAGCCCCAGGCGTTTGCCTTGGGCATCGAGCAGCGCCATTTCCAGTGCGGATTTAGCGATCATGTTGCCGCGAGCGTGCCGATTGAGCAGCGCGCGGGCGTGGTGAACGTTATGGGAAGGCTGACCAATCAGTAGAGGTGCCAAGTACGTATCGATGTTGCGCTTGATGCTCTCGGGACTCTCCGGGCCATAGGCTAGACCGCCGATGGTCGTGCCTTCGCCCAGCCCCTCGATACCGTCTGAGTGATGCATGCGAATGATCACCATGGTCTGGCAGGCCATGGTGGTCATCGAGAGTTTGTGAGGACGGATGGTCGGTAAATCGACCAGCAGCGTCTCTATTCGTTGGATAACAGTTGACATGGCAGCTCCGGCATCAGGCAATCGTTTCGCTATCGAGCAGTTTGCGTGCCCGTGCAAGCCGGAACCAATATTGTTTAAGTGCGCGTCCATACCAAGGAGGTATCACAAGCGCATGACGGGCTCGGCTATTCAGCCTCTTTTTTCCCATAACCCCGAGCGCGAGAGCCGCTGCACGAGACATGCCCTCGCCAGGGGCGCTCAGCGCCGAATAAAGCGCGTATCGATACGCAGCCGCGTGTTAAAGAGCCACGCAATCACTTCGCCGTGATAGAGCGCGCCATAAGACAAAAGAATGATCCAAGCGTGTTGCTCGACGCGCACTCGCCTCAAGCGGTATTTCTAGAGACGGTCTCGAGATACGGTTTCGAGATACTTCCGAGCCGCAATGACATCGTCGTGTGGATCGTGATTCCACAGCCAATCGAAGCGGTGTTCCAGGTCGTGGATGAGCTTAGTCTCATCGCCCCCAATGCCTTTTCCCGAATATTCATAGACATCGCCAGCGTCGTGGGAGGTGCGCTGCGCTCGACACGTGCGTGCATGGCGCACGTGCTCGAAAGCGGCCAACACATCGCTCACGGGGCGGTGATCGCAGCGGACGTCTGTCAGTAGCGTCGCCAGCACGTAGGCATCTTCGAGCGCCTGTCCGGCCCCCGCCCCTTGGTGGGGCACGAGCGCATGGGCGGCATCGCCGACCACCATGACCCGCTCGCGCCGATAGAAGGGAAGCTCGGGCAACTCATGCAGCGCCCAGCGCGTTGGTTCGGCGATAGATGCGAGAATGGCCTGGCAAGCCGGGCTCCAGCCGTCGAAGACCTGTAACATTTCCTGCTGGCTGACGGCCTGAACCCACTCCTCCCCGTCGAGTAGTCGCGGGTGAGGAACCGAGCGGTCCGTGATGAAGGCTACGACGTTGACGAGCTGTGACTGTTTGACCGGAAACGTCAAAATATGGCGATCTTTACCGAGATACATTTGCGGCACCCATGCCAAACGTTTCTCGCTGCCGTTAGCCTCGAGCGCTGTCTCTAAGGTGTGGGTGGGGATCATGCCACGATACGCGTAAGTACCGCTCCAGAAGGGCGCAATATCGCCAAACTGGTCGGGCGGTAATACATGGGAGCGAACCGCCGATTTGATGCCGTCAAAGCCGATGATGACATCCCCCGTAAAGTGCGTGCCATCATCGAAGTGGGCAGTGGCGCTAGCGGCGTCTTGCGTCACCGCGACACAGCGTTTGCCGAAATGCGCGATGCCTTTCGGCAGATGGGCCACGATCGCATCCAGGAAGTCGGCACGGTGTACCGAGGATTGTCCAACGCCCGGCGCTAGGCTGGCCGTCAAGTAGGTATCATCACTGCCTCGGCGCCACTCGAACCACACATCTTCGAAGGGGGCTGGTGAGGCGTCGGCAATACGTTGATAGGCCGCTTCCAACCCCAACAGCTGAATGGCTCGTACCGCATTGGGGCCAAAGGAGACCCCAGCGCCGATTTCGGAGAACTGGGGAGCGGCTTCGAATAGCTGGACATCAAGGCCGCTATCTCGCGACAGCGCAACGGCAAAGGCGACGCCACCGATCCCGCCCCCCACAATGCCAATGGAGAGACGTTTTGGCTGGGTATGTTTGACGTGCATGCTTCACTCCCTTTCACAGTGTATCGTTATCATGTCGAGCCTCACGCTCTACTGATAACGCTATTAGGAGGAGGCAACGGTCACCACACAGCCCTCTTCATGTAAACTATAAACGGCGCTAATAACTATATGAAACAAAGAGTTGAGCTAGCACTCCGCGACAGAAGTAGACAATCGTCGCATGCCCGTCAGAGGCCATTGTGATGATCAAGCTTGCCGATATCGATCTCAACTTGCTGGTGGTGTTCGATCTGCTCTACCAAGAGCAAAACACACAGCGTGTCGCGCTACGCCTGGGCATTACCCAGCCTGCGGTCAGCCATGCCTTGAAGCGTTTACGTCTTCTATTGAACGACGAACTCTTCGAACGCACCTCGCAAGGGTTACAGCCCACGCCCCGCGCAAGCCAGCTTTATCCCGGGTTTGCCGACGCGTTAGGGAAAGTGAATGACACGCTGAACCTACACAACGATTTCAACCCAGCCCTTAGTAGCCGTACCTTTCACCTCAACATGACCGACATTGGGGAAATCGTTTTCCTGCCCCGTTTACTGCAGCATTTATCCCAGGTGGCTCCCAGCGTCTCGCTCCACACCGCTCGCAGCAGCCATCACGCGCTGAAGTATGAGATGGAAGAGGGGCAGATCGATCTAGCCGTTGGGCTGATACCGCAGCTGGGCGCTGGCTTTTATCAACAGCGGCTATTCGAGCAGCGCTATGTTTGCCTGATGCGTGACAACCACCCACTCGCCACGGGCGATTTTGGTCTCGAGGAGTTTCGTTCGGCCCATCATGCCGTCATCGTCGCGAGCGGTACCGGTCATGGCGTGGTAGAGGAGCAGCTCGCCAACGCGGGCATTCAGCGCCCGGTGAGATTGACGCTGCCGCATTTCGCTGCCATTCCCTACATCGTGGGCAGCAGCGATCTCGTTGTGACGGTTACGAATAAATTGGCCGAAGCGACTTGCGAACGATTTGGCCTCACCGTTCGCGAGCACCCGCTGGCCTTTCCAGACATTCCCATCAATCTTTTCTGGCATCGCCGTTTCCATCAAGACCCCGGCAACCGCTGGCTAAGGGGGGTTATATTTAGCATGTTTTCCGAGTAAGCCACCTAGAGCGGCATCTGCCTTAAAGAGGACGGTCTTGTTAAAACCCCTCTGTCGCCATTTGGATAAAATTATCGAGCACCGGCAATACATTACCAGCTCGCCACGCTAACCACAGTGGCATATCGCAGGCGGTTAGCTCATCCAGCTCAATAAAATGAATGCCGGGCATGGGGTGACTTCGGCTAGCGGCCGGTACGATTGCCAACCCTAATCCAGCCGCCACCATGCTAAGAATCGTAATATTATCAGCGCCATACTGCACTACACGAGGCTCAAAGTTGAACCGCGAAAAGTGCGCCACCACCCGATCGTAATAGACCGGTGAAATGCTGCGGTACCCCCAGACAAATTCAGCATCGGCAAGCTCTGCTAGTTTTTTAGGTGGCACTTGCACCCATGTCGAGGTAGTGGGGACGGCAAGTATCAGGTGGTCGTGCTGGAGTAAACGTGCTTCGATATCTGACTGTGCATGATCATCAAGATAAAGAATACCGACATCAAGGGTGCCCTGTTGCAGCCTATCCAACTGTGGGCCGGAAAGTAGCGGAAAGACATCCAGCGCCACATGAGGAAAGCGACCACGATAGCCGCCCATGAGCTTAGCTACTCCGGGAACCCATAAGTGCGTGACGGTGACTCCTAGACTGAGCTTGCCCGTTTGACCGCTACCAAGTGCCAGTAGTCGCGCTTTGATATCAGAGCGCTCGTCTAGCATCCGTGTGGCTTCACTATAAAGTGCTTGCCCCGCAACCGTCGGCCGAATCCCCCGAGCATGGCGATATAGAAGCTGGGTACCTACATCCTCTTCCAACAACCTCATCTGGCGAGTCAGCGCTGGCTGCGCAACATACACTTTCCGGCTAGCAGCGGAAATTGAGCCTGTTTCTACCACGGCAATAAAGTACTCCAACTGGCGAAATTCCATTGTTGTTATCTCCCCCCAATCAGTCACTTTTCTTCTTCAACTTACTACTTAACATACCCATATGATATGGCTAGCATCTAAAATCTATATTTTTGGTATCTCTATTCTTGTTTCATAGTGACGCAACAACTCATAACAAGACTCGCCATGGCGAGCAGGACTCTGCTATGAACAACAAGTACCACCTTGTAACGGGGTTGCATTTTGCGGTGTGCACCCTGGCGATGATCTGGCCCGGCGCACTGATCGCCAATCGTATCGAACCCACCGTGCTCGGACTGCCCTTTCTATTTTTCTGGTACATCCTATGGATGCTGATCCTATTTATCGGCATGTGGGTCGCCTTTGCCGTTCGCCACGGAGGTGGACGCCATGAATGATTCGATCATTGTTGTCGGCATCACTTTGACCTATCTCGCCTTGATTCTATGGGTGGGGCTTCGCGCTCGCGGTCAGGAAAACTCCAGCTTGGAAGGTTATGTCGCGGGCGGTCGCCACGTGGGCGTCGTGATCCTGTTCTTCATTCTTGGCGCTGAAATCTTCTCCGCTTTCGCCTTCCTGGGCGCTCCGGGCTGGAGCTATCAGCATGGCGCGCCAGCCTTCTATATTCTCGCCTACCTCTCCCTGGTTCCCATCACCATCTGGGCCATGGGGCCGCGTGTAGCCAAGCTAGGTCGCGAGCGAGGTTACCTCACCCAAGGCGATATGATTGCCGATTACTACCAAAGCAAATCGCTGGGCATGTTGGCGGGCGTGATTGGCGTGTTAGCACTGGTGCCCTACCTCACCATCCAGATTGCCGGTGCAGGCCTGCTGTTTCAGGCAGCAACGGATGGGGTGATCCCCTTCTGGCTGGGTGCGCTGCTGGCTTTCTTAGTGGTTGCTGCTTATGTCTTCTGTAGTGGCCTAAACGGCATCGGTTGGACCAACCTCATTCAGGGCATCATGATGATAGCCATCGCTTGGTTCCTGGGTCTTAGCATCTCCGAACGCCTCTACGGCGGCGTGGGCGACATGTTCAGCCAAATCCAACTGACGATGCCCGAGTACCTCACCATGCCAGGCGCAACGGGCATGAACTGGGGCTACTTCAGCACGGCGGTATTGGTCAGCGCGTTCGGCGGCGCCATGTGGCCGCATCTGTTTATGAAGTTCTACTCGGCTGATAGCGGCAAAACGCTGCGCAAAGTCAGCGTCTTTTACCCCCTCTACGCCTACCTACTGGTACCGCTGCTGTTTATTGGCTTTGCTGGCATCATAGTGTTTGCTGACACACCGTTAGAGCGCTCCGACACAGTGCTACTGCGCATGGTGATGGACGTGGCCAACTTCTCGCCCTGGGTTATCGGCTTAATGCTCTCTGGCGCGCTGGCCGCCGCTATGTCGACCGGCGCCAACTTAGCGCATACCGCGGCGGTGGTATTAGTCCGCGATGTGGTCGGCCCAACCATGATGAAAGACGCCAGCGAGAAGGCGGTCGTCAGCGCAACACGTTTGAGCGTACTCGGCCTGTCGCTGATTGCTTACCTGTTTGCACTGGCTAACCCCTCATCCCTGGTACTGCTGCTACTCGGCGCTTACGGGTTGATTGTCCAGCTATTCCCTATGGTGATCGGCGCGCTGTTCATGCCACAGCTGCGCCGCGCCAGCGTGATGGCGGGTGCTCTTTTCGGCAGCGTGGCCTACCTGTTGATGGAATTCGCCTGGAGCTCACCTTTTGGCTGGCACGCTGGCGTCTGGGCGATGCTGCTCAACGTCGCTGTCGTGGTGGTTTGGCAGTGGCTCACCAAGCCCACTGTTACCAACCCCACCCCTTCCCATACTTAAGAAGTGCCAGGAGAACAGCATGAGTATCCAGACAGATCACTTAGATTTAAAGAGTGCCATCGCCTCTCAACTAGAGGCAGCATTCGACGATATTCAGTCGCTCTACCACCAGTTACATCAAACGCCCGAGCTGCCCTTTCAGGAACATAAGACCAGCGCACGGCTCGCCGACGCTTTGGAAAGTTTTGGCTATGAGGTGAGCCGCAACGTTGGCGGTACGGGTGTCGTGGCATTGCTGCGCAACGGCAAGGGCCCTGCCGTCATGCTCCGCGGCGATATGGATGCCTTACCCATCAAGGAAGAAACGGGGCTAGATTTTGCCAGCTGTGAAATGGCCACCTCAGAAACGGGTAGTGAAGTGCCATTGATGCATGCCTGCGGACATGACCTACACAGCAGCTGCATCGTCGGCACCGCGGCCGTCATGGCAGGACTAAGGGAGCAATGGGTCGGCACCTTGATGCTGATTTGTCAGCCCGCCGAGGAGATATTTGGCGGGGCAAAAGCAATGCTTGATGACGGCCTCTATACGCGCTTCCCTCGCCCAGACATTATTCTTGGCCAGCACAATATGCCCGCTCTTGCAGGCACCGTTGGACACCGTCCGGGTAGCGCTATGGCCGCTTGTACCAATTTGGCCGTTACCATACACGGCAACGGGGGCCACGGCTCCATGCCCGCCCAAACGGTGGATCCCGTGGTCATTGCCGCCCATGTGGTCACCCGCCTGCAGACCGTCGTTGCTCGCGAGGTTCCGCCGGAGGAGACCGTGGTGGTCACGGTTGGCAAGCTTCACGCTGGCACCCAGGCCAACATCATTCCGCACTCGGCAGAGCTTGAGATCAATATCCGCAGCTTTGATGACGCATTACACAGCCAAGTGGTTGAGTCGATCGAGCGTATCGTTCGTGCGGAGTGCGATGCGGGAAGAGCGCCCAAGCCCCCGACCTTAAAGGTGCTCAATGAAACCATCGCCTTGAACAACGACGCGATAGCGGTTGAGCATGTACGTCGCGCCCACGCAGAGCATTTCGGTGACGCCAACCTTTATGACATGCCACGGCTTAACGGCAGCGAGGATTTTCCGTTTTTTGGGAATGCAAAAGCAGCCGGTTTTGGTGGCGAGGATATTCCATACGTGTACTGGTTTATTGGCTCCACCCCCGCAGAACGCTGGGCAAACACCCCAGGAACGAACGTCTCACAGAAAATGCGTCATCTAGAAATGCCTCATTCGCCCTACTACTTCCCAGGCAATGACGTAACACTGCGCACAGGTATCGAAGCCATGGTCGTAGGCGCAATGGCATATCTAACGTAGCAGCGTTAAAAACGAAACGGCAGTGCGAGGCCCTGCCGTTTCATTCCGTCGGTATGCCTTTGCCGCGCGTTTACGGCTGGGCCCAGGATGCGCGGCTGCTGTGCGCAGCCGTCTTATTGGTAATTTTCCATTTACCATCGATTTTGATCAGCGCAATCACATCGACCCAAGAATCTTCAAGGTTGTCGCTATTATCGAAGCCTAATAGCACGCTGGCGACCTCTCCGGCCTGGGTGATGGCAATGAAACGGCTCTTGACCTGCCGCTGGCTATTCGCCCATCGCTCAAAACGGTCGCTAATGAGATCGGTTGCCAAGGCACCCGCCGCGTCCAGCGCAAAAATCCACGCCTCTTGATGAAACGCCTCCTCCAGCTTCTGCCTACTGCCTCGAAAACCATCGACATATAGCTGCACGACTCGTTTAATCTCGTCGATGTCAGGTGCATCACCGACCATCGTGGTATCTACCATCTCGTCACTCCTGCTTATCAAGTGGTTGTTTCTTATCGTTATAACCCAAGCATCTCACGCGCTTGCTGCCAAGTAGCCACCGGGCGCTGATACTTTTCGCAAAGGGCTACGGTGCGCTCGACCAACACCGCGTTGGAGGGCGCCAAGGTGTCACTATCCAAGCGCACATTATCTTCGAGCCCCGTACGGGTATGGCCGCCAGCCGCAATCGACCACTCGTTGAGTAGGTACTGATGGGCACCAATGCCTGCACCGCACCACTGCGCATCCGGCGCCAGCCGCTTGAGCGTCTCGATGTAGAAATCGAAGGTGGGCTTGTCCGCTGGCATCGCATTCTTCACCCCCATGACAAACTGCACATAGAGCGGCGTCTTTAGCTTGCCTTGCTGGGAAAGACTCACGGCTTGATGGATATGCGACAGGTCGAACGCTTCGATTTCAGGCTTGACGCCGTACTTGAGCATCTCATCGGCCAACCACTCCACCAGTTGGGGCGGATTCTCGTAGACACGATTGGGGAAATTATTGGAGCCCACCGAGAGGCTGGCCATATCAGGCTTCAGCGGGAGCATCCCACCCCGGGCTTCTCCTGCCCCGGAACGCCCGCCGGTGGAGAGCTGAATAATCATTCCCGGGCAGTGCTTCTTAAGCCCTTCCATCAGGCGGCCAAACTTTTCTGGGTCAGATGAGGGGGTTTGGTCATCGTTGCGCACATGGCAGTGGGCAATGGTCGCCCCTGCTTCGAACGCTGCCTGGGTGCTCTCAACCTGCTCCTCGACCGTAATCGGTACGGCTGGGTTGTTCTCTTTGCGTGGCAGGCTGCCGGTAATGGCGACACAGATAATGCAGGGCTGGGACATGGGAGCCTCTTTGTTCTTATTGCGAACATTAATTTGTATAACGAACACTTTAGGCTGTCTATCCGGTATCGTCAAATCAACAGGGCGACCAACGACATTGAGCATCACGGTTTAGAAAGAGACATCGAAGACCAGCGGTACGATGGTGTAGAGCGCCACCATGATCACCAGCAGGCCGATGACATTGAGCCAGACACCTGCTCGAATCATGCTTTGGATAGGCAGATCTCCCGTGGCGAACGCCACGGCATTGGAAGGCGTTGCGACCGGCAGCATGAAGGCACAGCTCACAGCAAAGGTGACCACGATGGTCATCAGGAAGGGCTCGATACCCAGCCCCACGGCAATCGATCCCATGATCGGGAAGAAGGCCGCCGCCGTCGCCGTGTTACTGGTGAGTTCGGTCAATAGAATGATGACGAAAGCCGTGATGGCGAGAATCAGGATCGGCGGTAGCCCCGATAATCCCGATACGCTTTCGCCCACCCAGGCACTCAAGCCAGTGGCAGTGAACTGGGCTGAGAGTGTTAGGCCACCGCCAAACAAAATCAGGACTCCCCAGGGCACATCGCGGGTGGCCGACCAATCCAGCAATGCCCCCTTTCCCTTAGAGGCGGGAATCACGAACATCAGAATCGCCGCGAGGATCGCCACACTGGTGTCGTTGATATTGGAGAGCCAGGGTAAGACGTTCTGCACCGACAAGATTCGCGCTATCAAGGGTAAACATACCCAGCAGAACACGGCCCCGCCAAACACCATCAGTACGCGCGCCTCTTCAGGCGATAGGCGGCCCATCCTTTCGAGCTCCGACGCGATCATCGCTCGACCGCCCTGAATGTTTTCGACTTCCGAGCGGAACACCAGCTTGTTCAGAACGAACCAAGCCAACACTAGCATGGTGAATGAGAATGGCACTCCCACCAGCATCCAGTGGCCAAACCCGATACTCAGCCCGTGGGTATCTGCCATGTATGCGCGCATTAGCGCCATCGGCGGCTGACCAATCAGGGTGGCCATGGAGCCGATGGTGATGGCGTAGGCAATACCCAGTAAAACAGCGGCGGAGAACTTGGGCGTGTCATCACCGTTACCCAGTGATGCCACCAGCGCGATGATCGAGCCGCCGATGGGTACCATAATGACGGCGGTGGCGGTATTGCTCACCCACATGGTGATAAACCAGCTAGCGAACATCAAACCGAAAACGATTTGCGCAGGCTTGGTACCCACCGTTAGCACCGTCAGTAGCGCAAAGCGGCGATGTAAATTCCAGCGCTGCGTTGCCAAGCCCAGCAATACGCCACCCAAGACGAGAAAGACGATGCTATGGGCATAGGGCGCAGCGGTCACACCGACCGACGCAATATCGAAAAAGGGGAACAGTACGAGCGGAAGCAGCGATGTCGCCGGAATGGGAATCGCCTCTGTCATCCACCAGGTGGCCATCAGCATTGCAATGCCAGCGACGAGACGCGCATTGAAGGTCAGCGTTTCGGGCAAAAGGAAGAAAACTCCCAAACTTACTAGAACGCCCAGAACAAGAGACATCGGCTTGAAAGCCGAGGCTTCAGTAGAGGGCGCTGGCTCAACGGCCCCAGTGGAGTGCGACATGGCAATGACCTGCATCGGAATAGAAATAACGTGCAAATCAGTGTCACGACGGACGCGCAATGCCGCCAATACCTCTCAGGTTGATGTGCATACCCGGACAAACCGCACCGCCCAAGCACACACCCTCCCTACACAACAGAAACGATGAATCGAGCTTCCAGGGGCTATCCACTTCCCATCTTTTTGGGAGAAGACTGCCAACACATCGTCTCCGTGCTCATCCGTGCGACGTATGGCTTACGACTAATGGATTTTACGATTAGTCCTTATTGCCGAGCGAGGGCCATTGACGTATCAACGCGCTCCCTTTTGGTACAGGTTGAGGCATTAAAGGCCCAACTGAGTGGTAAAAAGTCCTAACGAGGCGCCAGGAATTGAGTACAAAGAGCACACAACGTGCTACGCTCTACCTATGAAAACGATCACATGGAACCCAGAGAAGAACAAACTTCTCCAAGTGGAAAGAGATATCTCGTTTGAGGATGTGGTTTTTCACATCTCGATCGGAGGTATCCTAGATACGTTTGAGCATCCGAATCAGGAGCGGTATCCGGGTCAACAAATCCATGTGATTGAGATAGAGGAGTATGCATACCTCGTACCCTTCGTGGAGTCAGAGGATGAGGTTTTTCTGAAAACGATCATCCCGAGCCGGAAGGCGACCAAAACCTATTTGGGAGGTCCGAAATGAGCAGGTTGGATAAAGAAGAGCTGGAAATCCTGGATGCTTTTGAAGCAGATGAAATGCAGCGCGCACCAGATGTAAAGGATAGGAAAGCGCGGCATCAACAGTACGCCGACGCTATGTTCAAAAAAGATGCCCGTATCAACATCAGGCTTTCTTCCAAGGATCTCAGGGGGCTCCAGAAGAAGGCGCTGGCCGAAGGTATTCCCTATCAAACACTGGTTGCCAGTATCCTTCACAAGTATGTGGAAGGTCGCTTACATGAGGATCGGTAGCTAATACACTGTTGCGGCGCCTATTACGTAGCGCCTTAGGTTTCATTACATGGGGCACATGCTACAAGGGCTGCATGGGATTATCTAAATAATCGCTCATAAGCGAAGCCAGCCAAACAAAAATGGCCTGCGAGAAATCGCAGGCCATTTTTTCAATTTGGCGCGCCCGGCAGGAATTGAACCTGCGACCTTCGGCTTCGGAGGCCGACACTCTATCCAACTGAGCTACGGGCGCTTTGGATGCGTATCGTACCCGTGTGGGCGGGCCGTGTCTAGCGGCGGGGCGGTTTTAGGCCGCCTTGTGATTGACCGTTTTCCCTGCGGTGGTGCATGCTCTGTGGGCACTTTTGCACCTCTTAACCCCCTTGGTCATATTGGGAACATAATAAATGAAAACATTTGCACGTAGTACGCTGGCACTGGGCATCTCACTGGCGCTGGTCAGCGCCGCGAACGCCAACGATTTTGCGGATATGGACCCGGTCACGCTGCGCCTGGCCCACGTGGTCAACGAGCAGGATGGCTTCCATATCGCGGCCACCAAGTTCGAAGAGCTGGTGGAAGAGCGCACCGATGGCAAGGTGAATATCGAGATCTTCCCCAACGCCTCGCTGGGCGATGAGCGCACGCTGCTGGAAGGCATGCAGATCGGCACCGTGGACATGGGCGTGATCACCAACGGCCCGGTGGCCAACTTCGTGGAAGAGATGGCGGTCTTCGAACTGCCCTTCCTGTTCCCCACTCCCGAAGCCGCCTATGGCGTGCTGGATGGCCCCATCGGTCAGGAGCTGCTGGACAAGCTGGCCGACGTGAACCTGAAAGGCCTGGCCTACGCCGAGCGTGGCTTCCGCAACCTGACCAACAGCGAGCGCGCCGTGAATTCGCCGGAAGACCTGGATGGCCTGCGCATTCGCGTGATGGAAAACCCGGTCTACACCGACACCTTCCGCGAGCTGGGGGCCAATGCGATCCCCATGGCCTGGACCGAAGCGCTTACCGCCATGCAGCAGGGCACCATCGACGGCCAGGAGAACCCGGTGAACGTGATCCACTCGTTCAACCTGGATGAAACCCAGAACTACATGACGCTCTCGCGCCACACCTACGCACCGGCGATCTTCGTGATGGGCATGCCCGCCTGGAACCAGCTCCCCGAGGCTGCCCAAGCAGTATTGGAAGAAGCCGCCCAGGAAGCTGCCGAGCACGAGCGCCAGGTGAACGCAGAGATGGAAGCGGAGCAGTTGCAGGCGCTGCGCGACGCGGGCATGGAGATCAACGACACCCCGGACATGGAAGCCTTCCAATCCGCCGTTGCGCCGGTGTACGAGAAGTACGGTGAGCAGTTCGGTGACTACCTGCCGCGTATTCAGGAGGCGCTGCAACAGTGATGTCGTTTGCACAGCCTCTGTTGACGCTGCTGCAACGCATTGAACGCGGGCTGGATGCCATCATCCAGCCCGTGGTGTTTGCGGGCATGGCGGCGTTGATCGGTGTGATCACGCTACAGATCGTTTCGCGGGTGCTGTTCAGCGCCGTGGGTTGGACCGAAGAGGTCGCGCGGTTTCTGCTGGTGTGGATCACCTTTCTCGCGGGCACGCTGGCGTTTCAGCGCGGGCGACATATCGCGGTCAGTTTCGCAGTGGATGCCTTGCCCCTCCCGATGCGCAAGCTGGCCAGGCTGGCGGCGCTGGCGATTGTGGTGGCGTTCATGATCACGCTGATCGTCATCGGCTACCGCTATATGCAGGTGCAGAGCTTCCAGAAATCCGCTTCGCTACGGCTCTCGATGACCTATGTCTACGCCGTGATGCCCGTCTGCGCGGCGATCATGGCGTGGTATGCGCTGGTCGATATGGTCGAGCTACTGGTGAACGGCGAGATGCCCCCGTCCCAGGAGGCGTCGTTATGACCCTGCTGCTGTTCGGGCTGTTCTTTCTGTTCATGCTGCTAGGCGTGCCGATTGCCTTTGCGATTGGGGCCAGTACACTCTACGCGCTGTATCAATCCGGCGTGCCGCTGATGGTGGTCACCCAGCAGATGTTCCAGGGCATCAACTCCTTTGCTCTGGTGGCCATTCCGATGTTCATTCTGGCCGGGGATTTAATGGCCCAGGGCAAGGTTAGCGAGCGCCTGGTGAGCTTTGCCGATTCGCTGGTGGGCTTCATGCGCGGCGGCTTGTCGGTGGTGTCCGTCATGGCGGGCATGTTCTTCGCGGCCATTTCTGGCTCCGGCGCGGCCACCACGGCGGCGGTGGGCTCAAGCCTGGTGCCGGAGCTCAAGCGCAAAGGCTACGACCCCGCCTCGGCGGCCAGCCTGATTGCCGCCAGCGGTACCATTGGTGTGGTGATTCCCCCGTCGGTGCCGATGATCATCTACGCGGTCATCGCCCAGCAGTCGGTTTCCGAACTGTTCTTGAACGGCTTTTTGCCGGGGCTGGCGATGGGCGTGGCCCTCATGGCCATCGCCATTACCCAGGCGTACAAACGCCAGTACCCGAAAGGGACCCCGCTGTCGCTGGCCACCATGTGGCGCACGTTCAAGGCCGCGAGTTGGGGCTTGATGACCCCGGTGATCATTCTAGGGGGCATCTTTTCGGGGATTTTCACGCCGTCGGAAGCGGCCGTGGTGGCGGTGAACTACGCCCTGCTGGTGTCGCTCTTCGTGTATCGCGACTTGACCCTGCCCCAGGTTTACAAGCTGTTGATTCGCTCGGCGATGACCACGGCGGTGATCATGCTGGTGATCGCCATGTCGGCGGTGCTGAGCTGGACGCTCTCTAGCTGGCAGGTGCCCGGCGCGATTGCCCAAGCGGTGCTGTCGCTCTCCACCAACCCTTACGTGATCATGCTACTGATCGTGGGAATCATTCTGCTCACTGGGGTATTCATCGAAACGGCCAGCGCTTTGATCATCCTCACACCGGTACTGCTGCCGCTGGTGCTGCAGCTGGGCATCGACCCGATCCATTTCGGGCTGATCATCGTGGTGGGGCTATCGATTGGCATGATTACCCCGCCCGTGGCGATCAACCTGTACGTGGCGTCGTCCGTGACCCAACTGCCGCTGGAGCGGATCACCCGCGCCATCATCCCCTATCTGCTAGGGCTGATTGGCGTGCTGCTGCTGGTGGTTTACGTGCCTATCCTGCTGGGCTGGTCGGGAAGCTGACGCCAAGCACCGAGCTCACGCGCGGTTTACTGCGCTTGGCCACTGGCTTGGCACGACTTCCGAAACTGGCCGGGCGTGACGTCGAACAGTTGATAAAAACAGCTGCGAAAATGGGAGATACTGACGAAGCCCGTGGCCACCGCCACCTCGGCCACGGGCTTGTTGGTTTGCTGCAGCAGCTGCCGCGCGCGGGTCAAGCGAAGCTCCATGTAGTAGCGCGAGGGGCTGGCATCGACGTACGTGCAAAACATACGCTCTAACTGACGTCGCGAAATGTTGACCCAGTTGGCGATTTCGGCAATCGTCAGCGGCTCTTCGATATTGTTCTTCATGAGCTGCAAAGAGACTTTGAGCTTTTCGGGTAGGGTCGGGTTTTGGTCGACGTTGAGCGTCGAGATATCCGGCGAATCGAGCCCCTTGTCGCAACTCAACATCTCCTCCACCGCCGCGACCACGGCGTTGCCGCAGTCCGCGCGCACCACCTCGAGCATCATGCTCAGCGAACTGCTGGCACCGGCGCAGCTCAGCCGGTTGCGGTCCACGATGAAGCTACGGCTGGTCACGGCGACATCCCAAAACTGCTCGGCCATCATCGCCCGGCCATCCGGATGATAAGCGCACTGATAACCGCTCAGCAGTCCCGCCTCCGCCAGAAAATAGGCACCGTTCCACAGCCCACCCAGCACGATGCCCTGAGCATCAGCACTTCTCAGCCGGTTACGTAGCAGCGGCGTCGACTTGGGCTGCACGCGCAGCCCCCCGCAGACGATCAACACATCGACCGGCGGCGAGGCGCTATCGAACGCGTCGAGCGATAGGTCGGTGGCCACCTCGATGCCCAAGTCGGACATCGTGGCGCCCGACTCGCCGCCCACCACCACCACGTCGTACAGCGTGGCGGCTTTCATCAGGTTGGTGGTCACCAGCGCATCCACCGCACCGGTAAACGCCATCATCGAAAAGTGCTCCAACAGAACGAATGCGACGCGACGCGTGCCGTGGGGCGTATCACGCTCCTCGGAAGGCGTAATGTAGGGCAAATTCTTGCTCTTTAACGTGCTAGAGAACCGGTCTCGCATGTGCCCTCGGTGTTCATTGGCAGCCGTGGTTTTTCTCGAACGTCGTTCACGAAGGAGGGTCGATCGCGTCGAGCACTTCGTCTACCGACATCACCTCACCGCACCGGCTGGGGGCGTACCCCGGTAGTTGGCTAACGGCCTCCTGGAAAGGCGTACCGCGCAGCGTCTTCAAAAAGAGCTGAACGCGGGGCTCTTTCAAGGCGCGGTGGTGGCAGGCCAGCAGGTAATCCTCGGTGGCCAGCGGAAGGAAATCGAGCCCAAATTTTTGGGCGGCTGCCTCCACCCCAAAACCGACGTCGGCCATGCCGGCCGCCACGTAGGCGGCGACGGCGGAGTGGGTGTACTCCTCGATATCAAAGCCGCGAATCTGATGACTAGGCACGTGCGACTCTTCCAATAGGCAGTCTAGCAGCGAGCGTGTACCTGACGAGCGTTGACGATTCACGAAGCGAATGCCGCTCGCGTTCAGCGAGGTGATCGCGTCGATACCCAGCGGGTTTCCTGGGGCCACCATCAGTCCCTGGGTGCGGGCAATGAAGCCGATCACCCGATGCTGCTGAGGCTTGAGTAGACCGTCATACGTGGCCCGCACACGCTCACCGACCGACCCACGCGGCAGATGAAACCCTGCTACGTCGCACGCCCCCCGTTCGAGCGCGGCCAGCGACTCATGGGGGCTGCAGTACTGCAGGTCCAGCGGCAGCGCTTCCAGGTGCTTGGGCAACAGCTCCACCGCAAAGCCGTGGCTGGCGTGCAGCCGCAGCACCGACGAGGCTCCCTGGCAAAGCTGCTGAATGGTGAGGTTGAGCTCCGAGCCGAGACTCTCCAGCTGTGGCCCTAGACGAGCCATCGCGCGCTGTTCGGCCCACAGCAGTTTTTCGCCGAGCAGCGATAGCTTGGCACCGCGTCCCCGTTGGAGTTCCACGAGCGGCACGCCAAAAAAATCGTCGCCCTGACGCAATAAGTTCCAGGCATGCCGGTATGAGACACCCACCTCTGCGGCGGCTTTGGTTAACTTACCCCGTCGATAGACCGCGCCCAGCAGGCGAAGTAACTGTACGTCGAGCTGATGTCCCGCCTCGTCTCGAAAGCACCAGCTAGGAATGACGGAGATTTTTTTCATTGGCACAAACTTTCATATTTTTTAGCTCGTAACTTGATGCTAGCGTGAAATTAACCGTGATGCACGCGAAATGACCATTCAAATATAGGCAAAAACGTGCATATTTATAATCAACAATTTGCACCGGGGAGAGACATGATGAACGGGTCTCCAAAATGGTCGCTGCCGTCGATCCAAGCCGAGATCGATGCGCTCAAACACCTACCAGGCGCGCTGCTACCGATCCTCCACGCCTTGCAGGATCGCTTCGGCTTCGTGCCATCAGACGCCATTCCCCTGATCGCCGAGTCGCTGAAGACGACCCGCGCGGAGGTGCACGGCGTCATTACCTTTTATCACCATTTTCGCACCACGCCGCCAGGCCGCCACGTAGTACAGGTGTGCCGCGCCGAAGCCTGCCAGGCGGTGGGTGGGCGGGCGCTCGAAGTCCACGTTAAATCTCGCCTGGGGATCGATTACCACCAGACTACCCCGGATCGAGAGATCACCCTGGAAGCCGTTTACTGCCTGGGCAACTGCGCCTGCGGCCCGTCGGTCCGCGTGAACGACGAGGTACGCGGCCGCATCACGCCCGAGGCGTTCGATACCCTAATGGACGAGCTACAGACGCAGCCCCTGGAGATGATCTCATGAGCGTGCGCGTCTTCGTTCCCCGGGAAACCACCGCGCTGTCATTAGGTGCCGATACCATCGCGCGACGCCTGGAGCGCGACGCCGCCGCCCGGCACGAAGGCATCACCCTGGTACGCAACGGCTCGCGAGGGCTGTTCTGGCTCGAACCCATGATCGAGGTGGAGACCCCCAAAGGGCGCTTCGCCTACGGGCCGGTCACGCCTAGCGACGTCCCCGAGCTGCTCGATAGCGGCATGCTGGAAGGCTGCATTAGTCACCCGCTAGCGCTGGGGCCGGTCGACGAGATCGAGTACCTCGCCCGTCAGCAGCGCCTGACCTTTGCCCGTATCGGTATCACCGACCCGCTCTCCATCGACGACTATCAAGTCCACCGCGGTTTCGCCGGTTTGGAGGTCGCCTTGGCGCTGACGCCCCAGGCCATCGTCGATGAAGTGAAGGCCTCCGGGCTACGCGGGCGCGGCGGCGCGGCGTTTCCCACCGGCATCAAGTGGCAGACGGTGCTGGATGCCCCCGCCGACCAGAAGTACATCGTCTGCAACGCCGACGAGGGCGACTCCGGCACGTTCGCCGACCGGCTGGCCATGGAGTGCGACCCCTACATGCTCATCGAGGGCATGACCATCGCCGGGCTCGCCGTGGGCGCCACACAGGGCTATATCTACCTGCGCTCCGAGTACCCGCTGGCGAAAAAAGTGCTCGACGAGGCCATCGCCCGCGCCGAACGGGCGGGCTTCCTGGGTGACGACATTCGCCACAGCGGCCACACCTTCCACCTGGAAGTCCGCCTGGGGGCCGGTGCCTATATCTGCGGCGAGGAAACCTCGCTGCTCGAAAGCCTGGAGGGCAAGCGCGGTCTGGTACGCTTCAAGCCACCGCTGCCCGCCATCGAGGGGCTCTTCGGCCGCCCCACCGTAGTCAATAACGTTCTCTCCTTAGCAGCGGTGCCGTTCATTCTGGCCGAAGGGGGCGACGCCTATGCGAACTACGGCATGGGCCGTTCGAAGGGTACGCTGGCGCTTCAGCTAGCGGGTAACGTCAAGCGCGGCGGACTGGTGGAGCTGGCCTTTGGCACCACTTTGCGCACGCTGATGGAGGAGTTTGGTGGCGGCACGCTCACCGGTAAGCCGTTGCGCGCCGTCCAGGTAGGCGGCCCGCTATGCGCCTATCTGCCCGAGAGCCAATGGGACATGCCGCTGGATTATGAAACCTTCGCCGAGGTAGGCGCAGGCATTGGTCATGGCGGCGTGGTGATGTTCGACGACAGCGTCGACATGGCCGAGCAGGCGCGCTTCTCGATGGAGTTCTGCAAGGTGGAGTCCTGCGGCAAGTGCACCCCGTGCCGCATTGGCTCGACCCGTGGCGTGGAGGTGATCGACCGCATTCGCGCGGACGATGATCGTGAGGCCAACCTCGCGCTGCTCAGTGACCTTTGCGACACGATGGTGGATGGCTCGCTCTGCGCCATGGGCGGCATGACCCCCTTCCCGGTACAGAGCGCGTTGAAACACTTCCCCGGCGACTTCCAGCGCCCGGCGAATGGAGAGTACTCATGATCCAACATTTCGATCCCCGCCGTCAGGCCAACAGCGTCGACTTCAGCCGCGACTATTTCGATAAAGACTTCGGCACGCCCGCGCCAGCCCCCGGTGCGGCCAACGTCAACCTCGAGATCGACGGTGTCACGCTCAGCGTGCCGGAAGGCACCTCCGTACTGCGCGCCGCCGCCCTTGCCGATATCAGCATCCCCAAGCTCTGCGCCACCGACAATCTCGAGGCGTTTGGCTCTTGCCGCCTGTGCGCCGTCGAAATCGAAGGGCGTCGCGGCCTGCCCGCCTCCTGCACCACGCCAGTCGCGGAAGGCATGAAGGTAACGACGCAAAACGCGCGGCTCGCCAAGCTGCGCCGTAACGTGATGGAGCTCTACATCTCCGACCACCCGCTGGACTGCTTGACCTGCCCGGCCAATGGCGACTGCGAACTGCAGGACATGGCGGGTAGCGTCGGCCTGCGCGAGGTGCGCTACGGCTTCAGCGGCGAGAACCACCTGGAAGCGGTCAAGGACGAGTCCAACCCCTACTTCACCTTCGACCCGAGCAAGTGCATCGTCTGCTCGCGCTGTGTGCGCGCCTGTGACGAGGTGCAGGGCACCTTCGCGCTGACCATCGACGGCCGGGGCTTCGACTCCAAGGTGTCGGCGGGCCAGAACGACGCCTTCATGGACTCGGACTGCGTCTCCTGCGGCGCCTGCGTGCAGGCCTGTCCCACCGCCACGCTGATGGAGAAGAGCGTAATCGACCAGGGCGTGCCGGACAGAAGCGTGGTGACCACCTGCGCCTACTGCGGCGTGGGCTGCTCCTTCGAAGCGCAGATGAAGGGCGACAAGCTGATCCGCATGGTGCCCTACAAAGGCGGCGACGCCAATCACGGTCACTCCTGCGTCAAAGGGCGCTTCGCCTTCGGCTACGCCACGCACAAGGATCGCATCCGCGAGCCCATGATCCGTGACAGCATCGACCAGCCTTGGCGCAGCGTCTCCTGGGAGGAGGCCATCGGTTTCGCCGCCCGCCGCCTACAGGAGACCCAAGCGCGCTACGGTCGTGAAAGCATCGGGGGTATCACCTCTTCCCGCTGCACCAACGAAGAGACCTATTTGGTTCAGAAGCTGATCCGTGCGGCGTTCGGCAACAACAATACCGATACCTGCGCGCGGGTATGCCACTCGCCCACCGGCTACGGCCTGAAGACCACGCTGGGCGAGTCGGCCGGCACGCAAACCTTCGACTCGGTGATGAAGGCCGACGCGATCATCGTGATCGGCGCCAACCCCACCGACGCCCACCCGGTGTTCGCCTCGCAAATGCGCAAGCGCCTGCGCCAGGGCGCCAAGCTGATCGTCGCTGACCCGCGCCGTATCGATCTCTTGAAAACGCCGCACATGGGCGAGGCCCAGCACCTGCCGCTGCGCCCGGGCACCAACGTAGCGCTGGTCAACGCGCTGGCCCACGTGGTGATCAGCGAAGGCCTCGAAGACACGGCGTTCGTCGCCCGTCGCTGCGATAGCGAGGCGTACCAGAGCTGGCGCGCCTTCATCGAAGACCCGCGCCACTCGCCGGAAGCCAGCGAAAGCATCACCGGCGTGCCCGCCGAGGCCGTGCGCCAAGCGGCACGCACCTACGCCACCGCCGACAACGGCGCGATCTACTACGGCCTGGGCGTCACCGAGCACAGCCAGGGCTCGACCATGGTGATGGGCATCGCCAACCTCGCCATGGCCACCGGCAACATCGGCCGCGAAGGCGTGGGCGTGAATCCGCTGCGCGGCCAGAACAACGTGCAGGGCTCCTGCGACATGGGCTCTTTCCCCCACGAGTTGCCGGGCTACCAGCACGTCGCCGACCCCATCGCCCGTGGCCGCTTCGAGGCCGTGTGGGGCGTGAAGCTCGACGACGAACCGGGCCTGCGCATTCCCAACATGTTCGATGCCGCCATCGAAGGGAGCTTCAAGGCGCTCTACGTACAGGGCGAGGACATTGCCCAGTCCGATCCCAACACCCAGCACGTCGAGGCAGCGCTCTCGTCGCTGGACTGCCTGATCGTGCAGGATATCTTCCTCAACGAGACGGCCAAGTTCGCCCACGTACTGCTGCCGGGATCGAGCTTTTTAGAGAAGAACGGCACCTTCACCAACGCCGAGCGGCGCATCAACCGGGTACGTAAAGTGATGCCCGCCGTAGCCGGTATGGAAGATTGGCAAGTCACCCAGGCGCTGGCCAACGCCCTGGGCGACCCGATGCACTATACCCACCCCTCCGAGATCATGGATGAGATCGCGCAGCTCACCCCGAGTTTCGCGGGCGTTAGCTACGCCAAGCTGGAGGAGCACGGCAGCCTGCAGTGGCCATGTAACGCCGACTACCCGCTGGGCACGCCGACCATGCACGAGCATGAATTCCCCATTGGCCTGGGCCGCTTTGCGATCACCGAGTACGTGGCGACGGAAGAGCGCACCAACCGCCGCTTCCCGCTGCTACTCACCACTGGCCGCATTCTCAGCCAGTACAACGTGGGCGCCCAGACCCGGCGCACCGACAACCAGTACTGGCACGACGAGGATGTGCTGGAGCTACACCCGTCTGACGCCGAGGTACGCGGCGTGCGCGACGGCGACTGGCTGGGTATTACCAGCCGCTCAGGCCAGACGGTACTGCGCGCCCGACTCAGCGAACGTATGCAGCCCGGAGTCGTCTATACGACCTTCCACCATCCAGGTAGCGGGGCGAACGTGATCACCACGGACAACTCGGACTGGGCCACCAACTGCCCCGAATACAAAGTGACCGCCGTGCAGGTAGAAAAAGTCAGCCAGCCATCGGCTTGGCAACAGCGTTTCAACGCCTTCGATCAGGCCCAGCGCGACCATTTGGCCAAGGCGCACCAGGAGGCGCCATGAGCGCAGCGGACACCCGCCATGCCTCGGCTTCGGCCGAGGCCGCGCTCATGCGCCTGCCGGTGGAGGAGCGCCGCGGCAGCAACGGCTGGCATGCCGACACCCACGAGGATGGCCTGGCCCTGGAGCAGCCGGTCGCGCTGGTCTACAACGGAATTTCGCACGCGGTGATGATGGCCAGCCCGACGGATTTGGAGGCGTTCGCGCTGGGGTTCAGCCTGACCGAAGGCATTCTGCACAGCGCCGACGAGTGCTACGACCTAGAGGTTCACGAAGCTCCAGGCGGTTTGGCCATTCACCTCACCATCGCCAGCCAGCGAATGGCCGAGCTCAAGCAGCGACGGCGCAGCCTGACGGGGCGGACCGGCTGCGGGCTGTGCGGCACCGAAGCGCTGGAGCAGGCCATCCGCCCGATCCCAGCAGTCACCGCGCCGTCGCTGAGCGACGCCGCCATCCAGCGCGCGCTTCAGGAGCTGTTCGCCCACCAGCCGCTCCAGGCCGTGACGGGCGCCAGCCACGGCGCGGCCTGGTGCGATCTTCAGGGGCGCGTCCAGTGGCTCTGCGAGGACGTGGGTCGCCATAACGCCCTCGACAAACTGGTTGGCACTTTAGCGCGCGAGAACGCGCCTTTGGCCAGCGGCTTCGTACTGGTCACCAGCCGTGCCAGCTACGAGATGGTCCATAAATGCGCCAGCGTGGGCATCGGTGCCCTGGTGGCCGTCTCGGCGGCGACGTCGCTGGCCGTTGAGCAGGCCCAAACCGCAGGGCTCTTTCTGGCAGGCTTTGCACGGCCCGGCCGCCACCTGATCTACCATCGCCCCGCCACGGCGGCGGTGGCCCACGGCTAAGGAGCCACATCATGTCGTCGAATCACACCACGCAACTAATCAGCATGACCAACCAAATCGCCGCTAACCTAGGCGGCGGTCGCGATGAAGAGGCCGCCGCCGCAGCCACCTGCCGCCACCTGGAAACCTTCTGGGCACGGTCGATGAAGCAGCGCCTGGTCGCCACCCTGGAGCACGACGATACCGAGCTCTCTCCACTAGCGAAACGTGCCGTCGTTCTACTCAGTGAGCGGCTCGCCGAGCGCCAGGCGGGGTAGTAAATCGGGCGCGCAGATACAAACGGGGGTGGCCAGTCGACCACCCCCGTTTGCATCGTCATGATGGGACAGATCAAGCCTCAGCCAAATTATGCCCGGTCTGGCCTGCGTCGAACGCCAGTACGTTATCGAACGCATCGCCAAAATAGAGCTCGTAGCTATCTTTCTCTACATAGCCCAGGTGAGGCGTGGCCAGAAAGTTGGGCAGCGCCAGCAGCGTATGTTCCACCACCGGTTCTTCATCGAACACATCTACGGCGGCCATGCCAGGGCGACCCGCTTTCAGCGCTGCTTCCAACGCGCCCGCCTCCACTAACGGCGCGCGGCTGGTATTCACCAGCACGGCGGTTGGCTTCATGCTGGCCAAATTCGCGGCCGTGACGATGCCGCGGGTTTCCGGGTTCAAGCGCAGGTGCAGGCTGAGCACATCGCTGCGCTGGAAGAAATCCTCTTGCGAGGCCGCGACCTCAAGCCCCGCCGCAGCGGCCCGCTGGCGGGTGCCTTCACGTCCCCATACCAACACGTTCATCTCGAACGCCTGGCCGTAGCGGGCGACCAACTGACCAATTTTGCCGTAGCCAAATACGCCCAGCGTGCGCCCTTTCAAGCCAGTGCCCAGGGTCCGCTGCCAGCGGCCTGCCTTGAGGTTTGCCATCTCTTCGGGAATGCGTCGCATGGCCGAGAGCACCAGCCCCCAGGTCAGCTCGGCCGCCGCAAAGGGCGAGCCGGTACCGGCCAGTACCACCACACCGTGCTCGCGGCAGGCGGCCATGTCCACATGGGCCGCGCCGCCGCCGGTTTGGCTGATCAGCTTGAGCTTGGGTAGCCGCGCCAGCAACGACGCGGTGATCGGCGTGCGCTCGCGAATCAGCACTAGCGCGTCGGCGTCTTGAAAGCGCTCGACCAGCGCGTCTTCCTCGCTGACGGTGTCGTTGTAAATGGTGACCCGGTGCCCCGCCAGCTTGGCGAAGGCATCGAGTTCACGCACGCAATCCTGGTAATCATCGGGAATGACGATGTGCATCAAAGCGGCTCCTTGCTCGGTGAACGCGCTAAAGAGCGATCCCCTTTAGCGGAATGGCTGAAAAACCGCTGCCAGGCGAAGATGCCGACGATGACGGCAATACCTACGACGTCCGTCATGACCTGACCGTTGATCAGCATCAGCGCGGCAAACAGCAGCAAACCGCGCTCTATCCAGGAGCAGGGGCGGGCAAAGTAGCCGATCGTCGAGGCCGCCAAGGCGATGATGCCCAGCACTCCCGAGGCCACCGCCATGGCGATGTCCAGCTTGGAGCCCTGCCCGAGCAGCGGTGGATGGTAGATAAACATAAACGGAATCAGGAAACCGCCCAAGGAAATTTTCGTCGCTGTCAGTGCCGTACGGAACCAGTGGGATCCCGCAATCGCCCCGCCAATGTAGGCCGCCAGCGCCACCGGAGGCGTCACACCCGACAAAATTGCAAAGTAGAGAATGAAGAGGTGAGCAGAGAGGCTCGGCAA
>Ga0207828_100286_pt1 | contig 25475 bp, 20 predicted proteins | sample TtaePargueraPR_11_FD_187276 | JGI IMG/M metagenome (GOLD analysis project Ga0207828, IMG submission 187276) | Aerobic enrichment media microbial communities from Bioluminiscent Bay, La Parguera, Puerto Rico - Tt and P2 (3) (SPAdes) | ecosystem: Environmental > Aquatic > Marine > Unclassified ...
GGCCGTCCCCGCCGGCATCAAATACAAGAACCGCGACGACCTGCTTGTTGCTGTCATGCCGGAAGGCACGAGCGTGGCCGGCGTCTTTACCTCGTCTAAAATGCCTGGCGCGCCGGTCGACTGGTGCCGCGCCATTCTGGAGAATGGAGAGGCGCGCGCGCTTGTCGTCAATGCGGGCAACTCAAACGTCTTCACCGGCAAGGCGGGCAACGCGACGGTGCGGGCAACGGCAGCAAAAATGGCGCAGGAAATCGGCTGCCGCCAGAAGGATGTTTATATCGCCTCCACCGGCGTCATCGGTCAGTTCCTGCCGCCCGAACCCATCGAGGCAGGCATCGGCAAGGCCATGGGCGCGCTGTCTCCGTCAAACTGGGTGAAGGCGGCAAACGCCATCATGACCACGGACACCTATCCGAAATATGCCACCCGCCAGGTCATGATCGGCGGCGTGCCCGTGCGCATCAATGGCATCGCCAAGGGCTCGGGCATGGTGGCGCCGGATCTGGCGACCATGCTTTCCTTCATCTTCACCGATGCTGCCATCCCCGCGCCCATCCTGCAGACGCTGCTGATGCTCGGCACCCGGGACAGCTTCAATTCGATCACCGTGGATAGCGACACCTCCACCTCCGATACCGTGCTCCTCTTCGCCACGGGCGCTGCCATGCGCCAGGCGGAGGAAGAGACCGGCACGGACTGGCCGCCCATCAAACGGGCGGGCGATCCGCGCCTGCGCGAATTCCGCGCCGCGCTGCATGATCTCATGCAGGAGCTTGCCCATCAGGTTGTGAAGGATGGAGAAGGCGCCACGAAATTCATCACCGTCACGGTGAACGGCGCCGCCAGCCACCAGGCTGCCTACCGCATCGCGCTTTCCATCGCCAATTCACCCCTGGTGAAGACGGCGATTGCGGGCGAGGATGCCAACTGGGGCCGTGTTGTCATGGCCGTCGGCAAGGCGGGCGAGGCAGCGGACCGGGACAAGCTGTCCGTGCGCATGGGCGGTATCGACATCGCCAAGAACGGCGTTGCCGTGCCGGACTATGATGAAGCACCCGTTGCCAAACACATGAAGGGCCAGGATATCTCCATCGAAGTGGATGTGGGCGTTGGCTCTGCCTCGGCCACGGTCTGGACCTGCGATCTCACGCACGAGTATATCGCCATCAACACCGACTACAGGAGCTGATGGGCGTGTCTCTCGAGGAAAAGAAAATCGTGCTCGTCGCGGCCTGCGCGCTTGTAGATGCGGATGGGCGCGTGCTTCTGGCCGAGCGGCCGGAAGGCAAAGCCATGGCCGGGCTCTGGGAATTTCCGGGCGGCAAGGTGGAGCCCGGAGAAACACCGGAAACCTCGCTCATCCGCGAGCTGAAGGAAGAGCTGGGCATCGATGTGAGCGCGGCTTGCCTTGCGCCCCTTACCTTCGCAAGTCATACCTACGAGAAATTTCACCTGCTGATGCCGCTCTATATCTGTCGGAAGTGGGACGGCATCGCGCAGCCGCTCGAAGGGCAAAGACTGAAATGGGTCGCGCCCGCGCGTATGGATGATTACCCGATGCCGCCCGCCGATGTGCCGCTGGTCGCCGCCTTGCGGGATTTGCTGTAAGGCGAAAAATGGGACCACGCCTTCTATGAAGAAGCTGCCAGCTGGCGAGAGCGTGTCTATGTCTCTTCTTCCCCGCCCGGTTTCTCTCCGGCTCCCTTCTCCTTCGCGCCCAATGCATCGGCCAGCCGCATCTTCGCGCTGCCGGGCTGGAGCGGCTTTTGCTGGCTTTCATGCGGCGCCCAGCCGGTAAGGTAGTGAATGTCGAAAGTGGCGCGCACCCGCCCATCCGGGTCTGAAAATTTTTCCTGATAGATTTCGCTCATCCGCATCAAGGTGCCGCGCTTCAAGGGCGTCTTGCGCCGTTCAAGCAGCACATTTGTTTCGCCCATGCCCCGCAGCTCGTTGAGCAGATGCAAGGGCGAGCGGTAGCGCACGGTCAGCGTTTGCGTATCGGCAACGGGCAGCGCAAAGCCTGCGCGCTGGAGCAGGCTGCCGAGTTGCCGCACTTCCGCAAAAGGCGCAACGCGCGGCGAAAGCCCGCCATCGCGTTCGATCTCCGCCAGGCTCATCGCCTCACGTAGTTCTTTCAAGGTTTCCCCGCCAAAAAGCGCGGCGATGAGAAGCCCATCCGGTTTGAGCGCGCGGCGGATCTGCACCAGCGTGCCGGGAAGATCATTGACCGCATGAAGCGAAAGAATGGAGGTGACGAGATCGAAGCTTTCTTCCCGGAAGGGCAGCGCCTCTTCATCTGCCGCCAGCCGGAGACCGCCGCTGGAAAGCATGGCAGGCGCCATATCGCTTTCCACGATGGCCGCCACCTTGCCCGGATCGAGCGGGGCGCGGGCAAGCGCGCCCTGCCGAGCGCCCAGATCAAGCGCGAGCGGAAAATCGCGGTTCACCGCGCCAAGCCGCTCCGCCACATCCTGCGCCGCATGCCGCACCAGAAAATCATGATCGGCAAACCGGGCCGCGGCGCGGACCCGGCGCCGGCGCAGCAACTCTCTGTCGAAAATCTCCATAAACCTCTGGCCTTCCGCCACCTTTGAGGCGGACTATGGCACGGAAGAACGATTTGGCAAGGCAGGGGCATGAAAGGGGCGGAACGGGAAATCGGAGCAGGGCCGAGCGATCTCGACATGCTGCGCGGGCTTCTGGCGCGGCTCGGCAATCTTCTGCTTCCGCCCCGATGCCTTTCCTGCTCTGCCGCGCTCGACCGGCATCACGCCTTTTGCGCAGACTGCTGGGCGGCGCTTGATTTTATCGCAGAGCCTTATTGCGCCGTGACGGGCGAGCCTTTCGCCTTCGATCCGGGCAGCGCCGAGACCATTTCAGCCAGCGCGGCGGCGCATCCTCCTGTCTATAAGAGGGCCCGCGCGGCCCTCCTTTATACCGATCTTGCGGCCCGGCTTGTCAGCCGTCTTAAATATGGCGACCGGCTGGAGCTTGTTCCCGCCTTTGCCCGGCTCATGGCGCAGGCGGGCGGCGCTCTCGTAAAAGAGGCGGACCTCATCTGCCCGGTGCCTTTGCATGCGCGGCGTCTTTTCTGGCGGCGCTTCAACCAGTCGGCGGAGCTGGCCCGGGCGCTCTCCAAACTGACGGGTGTGCCTTGCGATCCCGCATGCCTCATTCGCCACCGGGCCACGCGCGCGCAAGTGGGGCTCAGTGCTGCGGCCAGGCGGCGCAATGTGGCGGGCGCTTTTTTGGTGCCGCAGCGGAAAGCAGCATATTTGACAGGCAGGCGCATTCTCTTGATTGACGATGTGATGACCACAGGCGCAACGGTGGAAGCGGCTGCCCGCGCACTTTTGAAGGCGGGCGCTGCGGAGGTGGCTGTCCTCACCCTGGCACGAGTTGCAGCGCGTGAGGCGCCCCCTATATGATTGGGTCAGGAAAGGGCCCGGTTCAGGCCCTCAAATCAACCCGTTTGAGGACTATTTTGGCAAGCGTAACCATCTACACCACCATGATGTGCCCCTTTTGCTACCGCGCCAAAGCGCTCTTGGAGAAAAAGGGCGTCAGCTTTCATGAAATCGATGTCGGCATGGATGCGGATCTGCGCCGCGATATGACCCAGAAGGCGGGCGGTCAGCACACGGTGCCGCAAATCTTCATCGGCGAGACCCATGTGGGCGGCTGCGACGAGCTTTATGCGCTCGACGCCTCAGGCAAACTCGATCCGCTGCTCGCCGCTTGAGACCTCTGTTGGAGAAACGCATGGGCCATGCCTTTCATGCCGCCTGCGTTCAGCTTTGCTCCTCGCGCAGCATTGATGAAAACATCTCCGCCGCAAGCGCGCTCATAAGAGAGGCAGCCAAAGCGGGGGCGGATTTTGTGGCGACGCCGGAAATGACGTCCTTCATGGAGACTAAGACGAAAGGCCTCTTTGCCTCTGCTGCCCCGGAAGAAGACGACAAGGCGCTGGCCGCTTTTCGTGCGCTCGCTGCCGAACTCAAGATCTGGCTTCTCATCGGTTCCCTTGCCATCCGCGTCGCGCCGGATAAGGCGGCGAACCGGTCTTTCCTTCTCTCGCCGGCGGGAGACATCGAGCAGCGCTATGACAAGATCCACATGTTCGATGTGGATCTTGAAGGCGGGGAGAGCTACCGGGAATCGAAGAACTACCGCGCAGGCTCCCAGGCCGCGCTTGCCGGTCTTCCCTGGGGCACGCTTGGCCTCACCATCTGCTATGATCTGCGCTTCCCGCATCTTTACCGCCAGCTTGCCCAGGGCGGCGCGGCTTTTCTCACTGTGCCGTCCGCCTTCACGCAGAAAACCGGCGAGGCGCATTGGCATGCGCTGCTGCGTGCCCGCGCCATAGAGACGGGGTGTTTCGTCTTCGCCCCGGCCCAGGAAGGGGCGCATGAATGCGGTCGCCAGACCTATGGCCACAGCCTCATTATTTCCCCTTGGGGCGAAATTCTGGCAGAAGCCGAAGCGGGGCCTGGGTTTATCCTGGCGGAAATCGATCCGGCCAAGGTGGAAGAAGCGCGGGCCCGCATTCCCGCGCTTGACCATGACAGACAGATTTTGGCACCTTCCACCGCTTTCGACGTCTAGGGAGAAAAAGACGCATGATCCGCTACCGGCTGATCTGCAAGAAGCAACATGAGTTTGACGGCTGGTTCCGTTCCTCGTCCGATTTCGACGAGCAGGCGGAAGCGGGCGGTGTCTCATGCCCGGTCTGCGGCTCGTCCAAAGTGCAAAAGGCACTGATGGCGCCCGCCATTCCGAAGAAGGGCAAAAGCAAGGCGTCCATCCCTGCACCGGATGAAGCCGCCGAGCGCGTGTCCCTGATGGTGGCCAAGCTCCGCACTCATGTGGAAAAGAACTTCGACTATGTGGGTGACCGCTTCGCCGAAGAGGCCCGCCGCATCCATTACGAAGAAACGCCCCGCCGCGATATTTACGGTGAAACGACGCTGGAAGAAGCACGCGATCTGGTAGAAGAAGGTGTCGAGGTCGCGCCCTTGCCCGGTTTGAACCGGCCGAAAGCGAACTAGCCCTAAGCCGCGCCCAAGATATGACGTAAATGGTCGTTGAGGAACACGCCCTCCGGATCGAGCGCCGCCCGCACCGCCTGAAAATCCTCGAAGCGCGGATAGAGCGCCGCAAAATCCGCTGCGCCAAGGGTGTGCAGTTTGCCCCAATGCGGGCGCCCCTCATGCTTTCTGAAGATCGGCTCCATCGCCTTGAAGTAGGGCGTGTGGTCTTCCTCGTAATGCCGGTGCACGGCGATGGAACAGCTATCACGCCCCGTGAAGGGGGAGAGCCAGAGATTGTCGCCTTTCACATAGCGGAACTCGATGGGGAAGAAGACGTCGAGATTATTCGTCTCGATCGTCTCGCGCACTTCTTTCAGGGCCGTGAGGCCCGCCGCGCGCGGCAGGTGGTATTCCATTTCATTGAACCGCACGCCCCGCTCGCTCGGATAAATGCGCCAGGATGTGTCCACATAAACATCATCCGGCAGGTCTTCCATTTCCGAGCGGATAAGATATTCGCGCAAAGAAGGCGCCCAGCCGAGCCATTCCTGCAGCGCCTTCAGCGTCATCACCGCATCATCATCATCCGTGGATGTGCGCGGATTGATCTCCGCCTCCGTTTCATCATGCGTGATGCCGAGGCACATGCCGGAGAAGGGAATGTAGTAAAACTCGAAATTGCGGTGGGCCTCGGCCAGCTCTTCGGCCTGTTCCATCATCTCATCGAAGGGCACGGACCAGACGCGCCGCGTCAGACGGTAAGGCGCGCGGTTCTCCATGGTGATTTTCGTAATGATGCCCAGCGCGCCGAGCGACACCCGCGCCGCCTCGAAAATCTCCGCATTCTCATTGGCTGAGCAGGTCAGCACCTCGCCCTTGGCAGTGACAAGCTCGAGCCCGCGCACATAAGCCGACAGCGCGTTGAAGCCGAGCCCCGTGCCATGCGTTGCGGTGGAAATGGACCCGGCCAGCGTCTGCTTGTTGATGTCGGGCATATTGACGAGTGCCTGACCCTTTTCCTCCAGCGCCCGGCCAATGGCGCCCAGCCGCGTGCCGCCGCCAAACGTCGTCTCCTTGCGTGCGTCATCTACGCTCAGAATGCCCTGCAGCCGGTCGAGCGAGAGAACGGTCCCGTCTGTCGGCACAAGCGGCGTGAAGGAGTGGCCTGCGCCCACGGGACGGATGGGCCGCGGCGCCTCTTTCAGAATGGCGGCCAGTTCTTCTACACCGCCCGGCGCCAGCCGCTCTTCCGGTTCGCAATGCTGAAGCCCCGACCAGTTGCGCCAGGCAAGCGCTTCGGCCTGCGCCAGACCGGCAAAGGGCCGCCCGGCAGCCAGCGCCGCCGCGCTCGCGCCCAGGGTGAGAAGAGTCCGTCGGTTCAGATCCATGTGCGTTCCCTCAATTTTCCGGCTGATCGGCAAGAAACGCGATCAGCGCTTCGAATTCGCCGCGCGTGCAATCCGCGCACAGCCCCATGGGCGGCATCGCGCCATATCCCTCGATGGTGGAGGTCAAAAACCCCTCAGTCCCGCGCAGGTCAAGCCGTCTTGCCCAGGCGCGGATATCGCCGGAAAGCGGCGCGCCGGTAGCTGGGTCTGCGTGGCAGGTCTGGCAGGAGCGGGCGTATTTTTCGGAAAGAACGGGATCAACCGGCAAGCGTTCTGCCGCATCGGTGGCAATCTCAGCTTCGGAGCGGGGATCGGGCGGCAGCGCTTCGCCGCATCCGGCAAGCAGCAGGACCGCGACGCAGAGGCAGAGACCAGCCAAACAGCTATGCACGTGCCTGCCCATGTGAGTCCCAGCCCCTTACATCATTTTGCTTTGGTCTTTTTTCCCAAAGCCGGGGCCGCAGATCAAGAAAAATATAGTGATAGCTAATTTTCTAATAGGTCAGAAAAGAGTGGTGCCCAATAGGCACGCAACTGGCTTGCGGCCTCCCGCACAATGGCTTCGCGTGGCACCCGGTCTTCTTCCATGGCCATTTCGACGGAGGCATAGCCAACCTCGATGGAAAACCGGACTTTGAGCCAGAGTTCCTCGCGCACAAGGTCCGGCTTCAGGGTGAGCAGGTGATCCGTGATGGCGTCCGCCACCAGCCGGTGTGAGGAAAGGCGGACTTCCTGCAGAACGGGCACGGCCCGGAGGCCGCGCATCACGGCCAGCGCGCCGGGCTGTTCGACGGTCACGAGAATGGTCCGGTCGATCACCTCATCCAGCCGCCCGTAAATCACCTTGGGCGAGGCTTCCCGTTCGCGCAGCCAGTCGGCAATGACATCATTCTGCTTTTCCATCAGCCGGTCGCCCAGCGCGCGCAGCACGGCATATTTATTGGGGAAGTAGCGGTAGAGCGCGGGCACGGTCACGCCTGCATGTTCCGCGATCATGTTCGTGGAGATACGTTCCACGCCTTCTTCTTCCAAAAGGCGCGCGGCAACATCGAGCAGCCGCTCATAGGTCGCTTTGGCCCGTTTCTGGCGGGGCTGAATCTTGGGCTCTAGATCGACAGAGTTTTCCATAGGCATACCGTTGGGGCCCGGAACGCGTGCCGCGGCGCCGCGTCTTGCCGTTTATGTCAACTTATGTCAACGCCTATTGGCGCTTCGGGACGGCAACGGCCATATAATTGACGTCCATATCCCCAGACAGCCGCCACGAATCCTTCAATGGATTATACGTCACACCCGAGCTTTGGATCACCCTCATATTTGCGTGATCGAGATGGCGTTCGAGTTCTTGCGGGGTAATGAATTTCGACCAGTTATGCGTGCCGCGTGGCAGCCAGCGCAAGATATATTCCGCGCCAATGATAGCAAGTCCCAAAGCTTTCAATGTGCGGTTGAGTGTCGCGCAGATCATGAGCCCTTCCGGCTTCAGCATGGTGCTGCAGGCGCCGAGGAATGCGGGAATGTCGGCCACATGCTCGATCACTTCCATGTTGAGGATGGCGTCGAATTTTTCGCCGGCCTCCGCAAGCGCTTCGGCTGTCGTTGCGCGGTAGTCGATCGCGATACCCTGCTCCTTTGCATGCACGGCAGCGGTCTTGATGTTGGCTTCGCCCGCATCCGCGCCGACAACCGACGCGCCCAGCCGGGCCAGCGGTTCGGACAAAAGCCCGCCCCCGCAGCCGATATCTAGGAGGCGCAGGCCCTCGAGCGGCTTTTTCTGTTTCGGATCGCGGCTGAAATGGGCGCAAAGAGTGTCCCGCACAAAGCCGAGACGGACCGGGTTGAAGCGGTGCAGCGGGCGGAACGGGCCATGCGGGTCCCACCAGGTCGCCGCCATCGCGCTGAAACGGGCGATTTCTGCGTCATCCACGGTGGTACCCCCCTGCGGGGCGCCGTTTTCTGCCATTTTTGCCGTTCTGTCCTGCATGTCGATCTTCCGGGGTGAGGATAAGGGGCGCGGTTGCCGGACTTTACCCGTTTTAGAGGGGCGGTTGCGAGTTTCCGGCCAAGCCAGTATGTATGAGCCCGGCTCGGCGGGGCCGCAACGCTTCGGATGATCCTGATTTTTCCATTCCGATTCTCTATATGTGCCGGCGGCAGGCGCCGGTCCAGAGAGGACAGGCCGGTCCGGCACCCGCGTTAAAAAGTGAGGGATTATGGCCCGTTTGGTCATGAAATTTGGCGGCACATCGGTGGCCGATGTGGAGCGCATCAAGAATGTCGCAGCTCATGTGAAACGTGAGGTGGACGCAGGTCACGAAGTGGCGGTTGTCGTCTCGGCCATGTCCGGCAAGACGAATGAGCTTGTGGGCTGGGTCAATGAAGCAGCCCGGCTGCATGATGCGCGGGAATACGACACGGTTGTCGCCTCGGGCGAGCAGGTGACGGTGGGGCTGTTGTCCATCGCGCTGCAGGAAATCGGTGTGGCGGCCCGTTCCTGGCTTGGCTGGCAGGTGCCGATTCGCACCAATGGCGCCCATTCGACGGCGCGGATCACCGATATTGACGGCCAGGCGCTGATCGAGCGTCTGGAGCAGGGCCAAGTGGCCGTGGTTGCCGGTTTCCAGGGCATTGGCCCGGACAACCGCATCACGACGCTCGGCCGCGGCGGCTCCGACACGAGCGCGGTGGCGATTGCCGCAGCGGTAAAAGCCGACCGCTGCGACATCTACACGGATGTGGATGGGGTTTACACGACGGATCCGCGGATCGTTGCGAAGGCCCGCCGCCTTGATAAGATTTCCTACGAAGAAATGCTGGAAATGGCGTCGCTTGGCGCCAAGGTTCTTCAAACCCGGTCCGTAGAACTGGCCATGGTGCATGGCGTACGCTTGCAGGTGCGCTCCAGCTTCGATCCCCCTGACGCGCCGCAAGGCACGGGTGAGGGCGCCAATTATGTAGGACCGGGTACCATTGTTTGCGGTGAGGATGAGATCGTGGAACAAGCAGTCGTTAGCGGCATTGCCTATACGAAAGACGAAGCGAAAATCACGGTCCAGAAAGTGGCCGACCAGCCTGGCGTGGCCGCCAAGATTTTCGGCCCCCTCGCGGAGGCTTCGATCAATGTGGACATGATCGTGCAGGACGTCTCCGAAGAAGACAAGCGCACCGACGTGACCTTCTCCGTGCCGGCGTCAGATCTTGCGCGCGCCGAAGATGTGCTGCGCCGCGCGAAAGACGATATCGGCTTCGAGGAACTGAAAAGCGACACGGATGTGGTGAAGGTCTCCATCATCGGTGTCGGCATGCGCTCGCATGTGGGCGTCGCGCAGAAGATGTTCCAGACGCTGGCCGAAAAAGGCATCAACATTCAGGTGATCTCCACCTCCGAAATCAAGGTCTCCGTTCTCATCGGCGCTGAATACACCGAACTCGCCGTGCGGGCTCTGCATTCGGCCTATGGGCTGGACGCTGCGTGAGAAGCGGACACGCGATAATTTTCGTCAGCGGCCGGGATGCCGGCCGCGTCCCGTGGTCCGAAAGGTGCCAGACCAGGTGCCAAAGAAGGTGAGATTCTGATGCGGCGCGATGTCGGCAATCCGCGCGTGCTGTTGCGGCGGCTCCGGGAGGCGATGGCCGAACCGGACCGCCCGCAAAACCGCCTCGACAAGACCGTGGCTCTGATCGCGCAGAACATGGTGACCGAGGTGTGTTCGGTCTATCTCATGCGCGCGGGCAACATGCTGGAGTTGTTCGCCACGCAGGGCCTGAACCCTTCTGCCGTGCACCAGACCAAACTGCGCGTTGGCGAAGGTCTGGTCGGCGACATCGCCCAGCACGCCCGTGCCCTCAATCTCACCGATGCCCAGGCCCATCCCGGCTTCGCCTACCGGCCTGAAACGGGCGAAGAAGTCTATAAATCCTTGATGGGTGTGCCCATCCTGCGGGGCGGGCGCGTCATCGGCGTGCTGGTCGTGCAGAACCGGAACATGCGCCACTATTCCGAAGAGGAAGTGGAAGCGCTCGAAACCGTGGCGATGGTGCTGGCCGAATTGATCGGCGCGGCAGGTTTCCTCGACGGGGAAGATCTGTCACAGGAAGATGAAGGCGAACGCCCCGGCCAGCCGCATTATCTTGCGGGCACGCCGCTTTCCGAAGGCATCGCGCTTGGCCATGCCGTGCTGCATGAGCCACGTGTGCATGTCACGCATCTCATTGCCGAAGACATCGACCAGGAAATCGCGCGGCTTGAAAGCGCGGTCTATGAGTTGCGCGCCTCCATCGACCGCATGCTCTCCACCTCCGATCTCTCGCATGCGGGCGAACACCGCGAAGTGCTGCAGGCCTACCGCATGTTTGCAAATGACCGCGGCTGGCTGAAGCGCATGGTCGATGTGGTGCGCACGGGTCTGACGGCCGAAGCGGCGGTGGAGCGCGTGCAGAACGACACCCGCGCCCGCATGATGCGCCAGACGGACCCTTATCTGCGCGACCGGCTGCATGACCTTGACGATCTGGCAAACCGCTTGCTCCGTCTGCTGACGGGTGTGGGGCTTTCTTCGGCGGGGGCGGAGCTGCCGGCCGATGCCATCGTCATTGCGCGCAATATGGGGCCGGCAGAGCTGCTCGATTATGACAAGACGCGTTTGCGCGGTCTCGTGCTCGAAGAAGGCGCGGCCAATGCGCATGTTGCCATCGTGGCGCGCGCGCTCGGTCTTTCCTCCGTCGGCCGCGCGGCAGGGGTGCTCGATCATATTGAAGACGGTGATGCGATCATCGTCGATGGTGACACGGGCGAGCTTTATATCCGTCCCTCGCAGGATGTGATCGACGCGTACTCGGAAAAAGCCCGCTTCCGTGCCCGCAAGCAGGAACAATATAAAGCGATCCGAGATCTGCCCTCCGTGTCGAAAGACGGCGTGCAGGTCGATCTCAATGTGAATGCAGGCCTGCTTGTCGATCTGCCGCACATGGAGGAGTCGGGGGCCGATGGCATCGGCCTTTTCCGCACCGAGCTGCAATTCATGATCGCCTCGACCCTGCCGAGTCAGAAAGATCAGCAGGAGCTTTACCAGGCGGTGCTCGATGCGGCAGGCGGCAAGCCCGTGGTCTTCCGCACGCTCGATATCGGCGGCGACAAGGTGCTGCCTTACATGAAGGTGGCAAACGAGGAAAATCCCGCGCTGGGCTGGCGCGCAATCCGCATCGCGCTCGACCGCCCCGCCTTGCTGCGCCATCAGCTGCGCGCGCTGCTGGCCGCCGCGGCGGGCCGCGAGCTGCGGCTCATGTTCCCTATGGTCACGGAAGTTTCTGAATTCGTCCGTGCACGTTCTTTGGTCGATAGGGAAGTGCAGCGGCTTGAGAAATTCGACAAGCCCCGCCCGTCGAAACTGATGGTCGGCACTATGCTTGAAGTGCCCGCGCTTGCCTGGCAGTTCGACACGCTCTTGCCGCTTGTCGATTTCGTGTCCGTCGGTTCCAACGATCTTCTGCAGTTCTTCTTTGCAAGCGACCGCGGCAATCCGCGTGTGGCGGGACGCTATGATTTGCTCTCGCCTGCCGCGCTCAACTTCCTGCGCCATGTTGTGCTGGCCTGCGAAAAGCACAATGTGCCGCTCACCCTTTGCGGCGAGATGGCGGGCAAACCGCTTGAGGCGATGGCGCTGGTCGGTGTCGGTTTCCGACGCATCTCCATGTCGCCTGCCGCGGTGGGGCCGGTCAAGATGATGCTGCGTTCGCTGGATACAGGAAAACTTTCCTCATTCATGGAAGGGCTGTATGACCGGCCTGAGGCCTCGGTTCGCACGGAGCTTCAGGCCTTCGCCGAGGCGCATGAGATTCAGATCTGAAACCGTCCTGTCATAAGACGGTCCCGATTTTTGCCTTTGAATACAGATACATCCCTCGTTGCATCCTGTGCGGTCTTTTGATTTAGTTAACCTGCGAGCGTTAATATCCGCAAATGAGTGGGAGCGGGCGATCCGCGTTGGGCTATGCGGGGGAAAGCTCGTTGAGGCCAGGCCTGTCCGGGTTTGGCGGGGTTCCAGGGACAGGCAGGTTTAAGGGCCGGAGAACTGGGATCTCAGGGGTTCTATTGTTGCTGCATGCGACAGGCGGGATGATGGTGGATCAAGACGAGTCTGAAACTGCACGTGAGACGGGCCATCGGCGGCTCAATCTTCGGGATATCCGTGATAGCGAGCCCGGGGTGGAGGAGACGCCGCGGGAAGACCGTGTGGGCGACAAGCTGCGCGCTGCCCGGCTGAAGCGCGGTGAAGATCTCGCTAAGGTCGCTGAAAGTCTGAGAATTCGCCGGGCTTATCTGGAAGCCCTGGAAGACGGTCGCTACGCTGCGCTGCCGGGCCGGACCTATGCGCTGGGTTTCGTGCGCTCCTATGGCGCCTATCTGGGTTTCGACGGCGCTTCCATGGCCGATGCCTATAAACAGGAATTCATGCCCGCAGAGGCGCTGCGCGAAGCGGCAGCCGAAGCCGGGCACGCCGGGCACGGCGCTGCAAGCAGCGGCGACAACTTCACCTTTCCGGAAGTGGTGGAAGAGGCGCGGCTGCCCCGCGGCTCGCTTATCATTCTCTTCTTCCTTCTTGCCGGTGCCATTTATGGCGGCTGGTATCTGTCGATTTCCGCTGACCGCATGGTGAGCGAGCGCGTTCCCGCCGCGCAGACCCGCACGGCAGAAGAGGCGGCAACGCCCGAAACGCCGATCCTGCCCGAACGCGAGCAGTCTTTTGCGGGCGACCGGGCAACCGCCTCGCCGCTGCGCAATCGGCCTTCTGCGCGTGAGGAGGAGAGCCTCGATACGCCGCTGGCAACAGCCCCCGCGCTTTCGGGAAACAGCGTCGATACGGCGGCGGAGACGGCAAACGAGCCGGCACCGGCGCCCGGCGATGCTGAAGACACCCAGCAGCTCGCTGCGCTTGCGCCGGAAGCGGAAACCGCCGAAAGCCAGCCCGTTGTGACCGATCCGCGCGCCGGACGTCCCGATGAGACCGCATCGACCGAGGAAGGTCCAGAAAGCGCGGCAGAGCTTGGCCAGGGCCGGGTTCTGGGCGGCGGCGATGCAAGTGGCCGTGTCATCGTCCGCGCCCTTAAAGATGCCTGGATGCGCATCGAGGATGGCAACGGCACAGTGCTGATCAACGAAACGCTGAAGGCGGGCGATGTTTACCGCACGCCTGATCTGCAGGGCCTCGTGCTGGTGGCCCGGGATGCGGGCGCCTTTGAGATTCTCGTCGACGAGCAGTCTGTCGGCTATGCAGGCCCCTCCGGCCTGGTTCTGACGGGCAAATCGCTCAATCCGGCGGATTTGCGCTGAAAAGACGCAGCATAAGCGGGTTTAAAACGGGGGCGCGGCCTTGATGGATGCAAGGGCGCGCCCATTTTGCTATAGAGCCCAGATGAAGGAGAGGCGCGGGCAGGCGCCCCCTCTCCAAAAGATGGCTGGAAAGCTGAAGTGATGAGCATTCGTCCCTGGCGTGACATTGAACGGCGCAAAAGCCGCCAGATCTATGTGGGCAAAGTCCCCGTAGGCGGCGACGCGCCGATTTCCGTTCAGTCCATGACCAACACGCTCACCTCCGATGTGGCCGCGACCGTCGGACAGATCCATGCGCTTGAAGAGGCGGGCGCCGACATTGTGCGCGTCTCCTGCCCGGACGAGGCCTCTTCCCGCGCGCTCAAAGAGATCGTGTCCGAAGTGACGGTGCCGCTCGTCGCCGACATTCATTTTCATTACAAGCGCGCCATCGAAGCGGCAGAGGCGGGCGCTGCCTGCTTGCGTATCAATCCCGGCAATATCGGCTCGCCCGAGCGCGTGCGCGATGTGGTGCAGGCGGCCAAGGATCATGGCTGTTCCATCCGCATCGGCGTCAATGCCGGTTCGCTCGAACGACACCTGCTTGAAAAATATGGTGAGCCCTGCCCCGAGGCGATGGTGGAAAGCGCGCTCGACCATGTGCGCCTGCTCGAAGACAACGACTTCCGCGACTACAAGATTTCCGTCAAGGCCTCCGACGTCTTTCTGACCATCGCGGCCTATCAGGCGCTGGCGGACGCGGTGGACTGCCCGCTCCATCTCGGCATCACCGAGGCGGGCGGGCTGATGAGCGGGACGGTGAAGTCCTCCATCGGTCTTGGCTCGCTGCTCTGGGCAGGCATTGGCGACACGATCCGCGTCTCCCTCTCTGCCGATCCGGTAGAAGAGATTCGCGTCGGTTTCGACATCCTGAAATCGCTGGGCTTGCGCCACCGGGGCGTCAACATCATCTCCTGCCCCTCCTGCGCGCGGCAGGGCTTCAACGTCATCGAAACGGTGAAGGTGCTCGAAGACCGGCTTGCCCATATTTCCCCCCCCATGACGCTCTCCGTCATCGGCTGTGTGGTGAACGGGCCGGGCGAGGCGACCCATACAGATATCGGCTTTACCGGCGGCGGCGCGGGCAAGGGCATGGTCTATCTCAGCGGCGTGCCGGACCACAAAATGGCGAATGACAAGATGATCGATCACCTTGTCTCGCTGGTCGAAGAAAAGGCGGTGGAAATCGAAGCCGCGCGCGCTGAAGAGGAAGCCGCGAAAGAGACAGGGCCGGCAGTTCATGCGGCAGCGGGTGATTAGCGGCGCTTCTTTCTTCTGTTCCGCTACGCCTTTCCATTGCCCGAGACCCCGACATGATTCCTGAAGAAAAACTCCGGCGCGTGCTGGACCGCTTCGATGCCATTCAGGCGGAAATGAACGCGAATGTGGCGCCCGACCGTTTCATCAAACTCTCGAAAGAATTTTCCGAGCTTCAGCCCGTCGCCGAAGCGGTGAAGAGCTACAAGGACGCGGAAGCGGCCCTTGCCGAAGCGCGCGCGCTTCTCTCCGACCCCGAAATGGCCGAAATGGCGCGCGAAGAGGCAGAAGAAATCGAAGAGCGTCTGCCCGGACTCGAACAGGAGCTGCAGCTTCTGCTTCTACCGAAAGATGCCGCCGATAATTGCAACGCGATGCTCGAAGTGCGCGCGGGCACGGGCGGCGACGAGGCGGCGCTTTTCGCGGGCGATCTTTTCCGCATGTATGAACGCTATGCCGCGCTGCAAGGCTGGAAGGTGGAACTCATCTCCGCCTCGGACGGTGAAATGGGCGGCTACAAGGAAATCATTGCCTCGATTGCAGGCGAGGGCGTTTTCGCGCGCATGAAGTTCGAAAGCGGCGTGCACCGCGTCCAGCGTATTCCGGCAACGGAGTCGGGCGGGCGCATCCACACCTCCGCCGCAACCGTGGCCGTGCTGCCGCAGCCCGAAGAAGTGGATGTGCATATCGAGGAAAAGGATCTGCGCATCGATGTTTACCGTTCGAGCGGCGCGGGCGGTCAGCATGTGAACACGACCGACAGTGCCGTGCGCATTACCCATGTGCCGACCGGTATCGTGGTGACGCAGCAAACCGAAAAATCCCAGCACAAGAACCGCGCCAAGGCGATGCAGATCCTGCGCGCGCGTCTTTTCGAGGCCGAACGCGAGCGCCAGGCCGAAGAACGCGCCGCCGCGCGCAAGGGCCAGGTCGGTTCCGGCGACAGGTCCGAACGCATCCGCACCTATAATTTCCCGCAAGGCCGCGTCACCGATCACCGCATCAACCTCACCCTGCATAAACTCGACAAGGTGCTGGAGGGCGAGGCGCTGGACGAGCTGGTTTCCGCGCTTATTTCTGAAGATCAGGCGGCAAGGCTGGCTGAACTGGGCGAGGCTGTGTGAGTGCGGCCCGGCCTTCGCGTGAGGCGCTGCGCCGGGAGATCGCCGCTCTCTTGAAGGACGCAGGCGTGGAAGCCGCGGCGCTTGATGCCCGGCTGCTGCTTTGCGCGGCGCTCGGCATAAGCGATCTCGACCTCATGCGCGAACCGGAAGCGGCAGTGCAGCCCGACGCGGCAGAAAAGGCCCAAGCCTTTGCCGCGCGGCGCGCGGGCGGCGAGCCCGTCTCCCGCATCACCGGTATGCGCGAGTTCTGGGGGCTTTCCTTCGAGCTCGGGGAAGAAACACTCGATCCCAGGCCGGACAGCGAAACGCTGGTGGATGCCGCGCTCCGCCACATCGCCCCGCGCAAGGCAGAACGCCTCCGCCTTCTTGATCTAGGTACCGGCACCGGCTGCCTTTTGCTGGCACTGCTGCATGAGCTGCAGAATGCGGAAGGGGCAGGCGTAGATGTGTCGCCGGGCGCGGCCGCCATTGCCGCGCGCAACGCCGCCCGGCTCGGCCTGTCGGCGCGGGCATTTTTCTGCTGCGGCTCCTGGGATGACGCCTTTTCTGGCCGCTTTGATCTTTTGGTAAGCAATCCGCCCTACATTCCGTACAAGGATATTGAAGGGCTCGCGCGCGAAGTAAGCCGGTATGACCCGCACCGCGCGCTTGATGGAGGCCAAGACGGTCTCGACCCTTACCGCCGCCTCTTTCCACAGCTGCCCCATCGCCTGGCGCATGGTGGCATTGCCGTTTTCGAGTTTGGCAAAGGCCAGGAAGAGGCGCTTGCCGCGCTGGCGGAAACATGCGGATTGAAGGTGCTCGAAATTGCGGCAGATCTGGCGGGAACGCCGCGTGTGATTGTTGTGCAACCCCGGTAAACCAGGCTTTCACGGCGCTCTGAAGGAGCAGAAAAAAGACTTGGAAAGCCCCCCTCTAGGGGCTAGTTTGCGAGTGAGGGTTGGCGCTTTGAAGAGCCACCCCGCCCGCAGCCCGCTCCCAAATCGGCGATATTTCTCGGAGGGGCTGAGATCACCAGGGCGGGCAACGGGAACCAGAGGCATTCAAAGCACGGAGACGGCGGCGCAGCATGAGCGCGCCATGTCTCAAACTTCCACGCATCATTGCCTGAGCGGTTCGAGCCTGCAAAACCATCGATCTTGGCCGAATCGTGTGATGACGGTGTGGGTTCTGTTTCACGGCAGAAGGCAGGTGTGACCCGCTTTCCGCCGCTCCGGCAGGTTGTGCCGGAAAACCGCGCCGGCTTATGCCGGCAGCAACCTAAAGCACACCATTGAAAGGTGCAGTGCTTGTTGAATATTCCATTTGTTCTGACCGTTACGAGAGTCGAAAAACAATGAGGCAGGGTCAAAACCCCAAAAGAGCCCGCGGCCGCGGCGGGCGCCGTCCCCAGAATCAGATCAACAGGACCATGGACAGCAATGGTCCCGACGTGAAGATCCGGGGCACGGCACAGCATATCTTCGAAAAATATCAGGCGCTCGCCCGCGACGCCCAGTCATCCGGTGACCGTATCGGCTCGGAGAATTATCTTCAGCATGCGGAGCACTATTTCCGCCTGATTCTCCAGTTTCAGGCCCAGAACGGGGATGATGCGCGCCAGCAGGGTGACAACCGCCGCTCGCAAGATGCGGAGAATGGCGGCGATGAGGACGGTGCGGAGGGCGAACAGCCCCGCGCGGCCCGCCAGGACAGGCCCCAGCAGGACCGTCAAGAGAAGGCCGCAAAAAACCAGCAGGCGCCTGCGGAGACGGATGGCAGCCAGAGCGGTGACAGGGGCGGCGAGACGTCGGAGGAAGCAGCTGCTTCCGGCGGCAGCGACCAGCCCAAACGCCGCGCACCGCGCCGGCGCCGGGCGCCCCGCCAGACGCCCGAGGATGGCGGCAGCGCTGCGTCCGGCGAGGGCGACGATAAAACCCCGGCGGAAGCCGCCCAGTAAGCCAGATTTCCCACCACCTCTTCTTGTGTGGCAGATGGGGCACACCCATATAAGTCGCGCGGCGCCTTTAAGGGCCGCGTGACAAATCGGCTGTAAAGTCGGGGAACCGGTTTTGCAGCAGATCAATGCCAAACAAGGCATCGGGGTTTACGCTGCCCATGGCGGGTAACCTGGATGTGCTGAGAAGAGGACAGACATGGATCTGGAAAAATACACGGACCGCGCCCGCGGTTTCGTTCAGGCCGCGCAGTCGCTCGCGCTGCGTGAGGGGCATCAGCGTCTAACGCCCGAACATCTCTTGAAGGTCATCCTGGATGATGAAGAAGGCTTGCCTGCCGGGCTCATCCGTAAGGCCGGAGGCGATCCCGCTGCCGCGCTGACCGCGATCGAGGTAAAACTCGGCGCGTTGCCCAAAGTGCAGGGCGGCGAAGGCCAGCTTTTCCTGGCGCCGGAAACCGCCAAGGTTTTCGATCAGGCTGAAAAACTTTCAAAAAAGGCGGGCGACAGCTTCGTCACCGTGGAGCGCCTCTTGCTCGCCCTGGCCGTCGAACCGGACACCGGTGCTTACCTCGCATTGGCCGCGGCCAAGGTGAACGCGCAATCCCTCAACGCCGCCATCAACGACGTGCGCAAGGGCCGCACGGCTGATTCCGCCTCCGCTGAACAAGCCTATGACGCGCTCAAGAAATACGCGCGGGACCTCACGGAAGATGCGCGAAACGGCAAGCTCGACCCCGTCATCGGGCGCGATGAGGAAATCCGCCGCTCCATTCAGGTGCTTTCCCGCCGCACGAAGAACAATCCCGTGCTGATCGGCGAGCCCGGTGTGGGCAAGACGGCGATTGCCGAAGGCCTTGCGCTGCGCATCGTGAACGGCGATGTGCCTGAAAGCCTGCGCAACAAGTCTCTTCTCGCGCTCGACATGGGCGCGCTCATCGCCGGGGCGAAATACCGCGGTGAGTTCGAGGAACGCCTGAAAGCCGTGCTTTCCGAAGTCGGCGCGGCGGAAGGGGAGATCATTCTCTTCATCGACGAAATGCACACGCTGGTTGGCGCGGGCAAGTCGGACGGGGCAATGGACGCCTCGAACCTGCTCAAGCCCGCGCTTGCGCGCGGCGAGTTGCACTGCATCGGCGCGACTACGCTCGATGAATACCGCAAATATGTGGAGAAGGACGCCGCCCTTGCCCGGCGCTTCCAGCCCGTCTTCGTTTCCGAACCAACGGTGGAAGACACCATTTCCATCCTGCGCGGCCTGAAGGAGAAATATGAGCTCCATCACGGCGTGCGCATCACCGACAATGCGCTGGTCTCCGCGGCAACGCTGTCTGACCGTTACATTACGGACCGGTTCCTGCCAGACAAGGCGATCGACCTGATGGACGAGGCGGCAAGCCGTCTGCGCATGCAGGTCGATTCGAAACCTGAAGAGCTCGACGAGCTCGACCGGCGCATCATCCAGCTCAAGATCGAACGCGAGGCGCTGAAAAAGGAAACCGACAGCGCGTCCAGAGAGCGGCTCGAAAAGCTCGAGCAGGAGCTTGCCGATCTGGAAGAGAAGGCGGGCACCATGACGGCGGCCTGGCAGGCGGAGAAAGACCGGCTGGGCCAGGCGCAGAAGCTCAAGGAAGAGCTCGACGCGGCGCGCAACGAACTTGTGCAGGCCCAGCGGGGCGGCAAGCTCGAACGCGCGAGCGAGCTTTCCTACGGCATCATTCCGTCCATCGAAAAACGCCTGAAGGAAATGGAAGAGGCCGAAGAGCTCAGCGAGACCATGGTGGACGAAGCCGTGACGGAAGAAGACGTCGCGCAGGTCGTCTCCCGCTGGACGGGCGTTCCCGTGGACAAGATGCTCGAAGGTGAACGCGAGAAGCTCTTGCAGATGGAGCAGGCGCTGGGCGGACGCGTCATCGGCCAGGCCGAGGCCGTGGCCGCTGTCTCACGCGCCGTGCGCCGTGCCCGTGCCGGCCTGCAGGACCCGAACCGGCCCATCGGCTCGTTCCTGTTCCTCGGCCCCACCGGCGTCGGCAAGACGGAGCTGACGAAAGCACTGGCCGGATTCCTCTTCGACGACGATCAGGCGATCTGCCGCCTCGACATGTCCGAATATATGGAAAAGCACTCGGTCGCCCGGCTTATAGGCGCGCCGCCCGGCTATGTTGGCTATGAAGAAGGCGGAGCGCTCACCGAAGCGGTGCGCCGCCGTCCCTATCAGGTCGTGCTCTTCGACGAGATCGAAAAGGCCCATCCGGATGTCTTCAACGTCCTCCTCCAGGTGCTGGATGACGGACGCCTGACGGACGGGCAGGGCCGCACGGTCGATTTCAAGAACACGATCATCATCATGACCTCGAATCTCGGGGCCGAATATCTTGCCGGACAGAAAGAGGGTGAAGACTCGGACGCCGTGCGCGAACAAGTGATGGATGTGGTTCGCTCCCGCTTCCGGCCGGAGTTCCTCAACCGTCTGGATGAGATCCTGCTCTTCCACCGGCTGAACCGCAGCCAGATGGACGGCATTGTCGATATCCAGCTCGAACGCCTGCTCAAGCTGCTGGCCTCCCGCCATGTCACGCTCGAGATGACGCCGGACGCCAGGCACTGGCTGGCCGAGAGGGGCTATGACCCCGTCTATGGCGCGCGTCCCTTGAAGCGCGTCATTCAGCGCGAGGTGCAGGACCCGCTGGCCGAACTGCTGCTGCAGGGCGCGATCAAGGACGGTGAAACGGTCAAGGTTACGCTCGGCGAGGACGCCCTGCTCTTCAACGAAAAGGCCGCGGCTCAGGCGGCGGAGTAGGGGCGGCGGATAGTTATGGAAAGGCCGGGCAAAGCGCGCCCGGCCTTTTTCGTTTGCGCCTGTTATTGGTTCTGTTCTTCCTCGTTATCTTGCTTCTAAAGTGAGACGCCAAAGGTGGGGGAAGCAGTATGAGAAAACTTTGGATCGGGCTTGGTGTTGCCGTTCTGGTGGTTGCGGCCGGCGCCTATTGGTTCAACAAATCGGCAAGCGGCATTCCGGGTTTTTATGTCTGGAAGGTGGTGGCGGGCGAGCCGCTCGTGGCGGAGAAAGTGCCGCTGAACGGCATCGATCTCCATTACGAAATCTACGGCGAAGGCCCGCCGGTGATCGTGCTGCATGGCGGCACGGCCTTCATTGAAAGCATGCATTACCAGATCCGCGCCTTGAGCACGGCGCATCAGGTCATTGCGGTGGACAGCCGTGGCCATGGCCGCTCCAGCGAACCGGAAGGCCCGCTGCATTATACCGACATGGCAGAAGACGTGACGGCCCTGATGGACCATCTCGGCATTGAGAAGGCGCATATTGTCGGCTGGAGCGATGGTGGCATCATCGGCCTTTTGATGGCCGTTCATGAGCCTGCCCGTGTCGGGAAGCTTGTGGCCATCGGCTCGAATTATGATCCGGGCGGCACTGAGGGCGATCTCTCCGGCCTTTCCGCAGACAGCGAAGCCTTTGCTGCCGTGCGCGGGTTTTATGAGCAGCTTGCCGAAGATCCGGACCATTGGCCGGTCTTTTTCAAGAAAGTCATCACCATGTGGCAGACCGAGCCGTCCATCACCGAGGCCGAGCTGAAGGCAACCGAAACGCCCGTGCTCGTCATGGCCGGGGAGTTTGATTCGATCAAACCGGCTCATACGGAAAAGATGGCCGCGCTTCTACCGAACGGAAAGCTGCATATCGTGCCGGGAGGCACCCATTACATTCCGCTGCAGGATCCAGAAGCAGTGAACACGGCCATGCTGGCGTTCCTGTCCGAATAAGCCTGGTGGGCGCGCAAACAAAAAGGCCGGGCAGTGCCCGGCCTTTTTAGTGTCTTTTGTTTGGCTTCAGTCTTCCGTGCCGATCTCGGCCTTGGCGACCTTGGTCAGATCCGGGGCGGCGGCCATTTGGCGGTTGATGTCCGCCTGCGCCAGCTTGAATTGCGAAAGCTCGTTCTTGGCAAGCTTGCGGCCCGTCGGCACACGGATGGTGCGCGGGTTCACCTTGTTGCCATTGACGATCACCTCATAGTGGAGATGCGGCCCCGTAGAGCGGCCGGTCGTGCCCACATAGCCAATCACCTGGCCCTGTTTCACGCGGCGGCCTTCGCGGATGCCGCGGGCAAAGCCGTTCATGTGCGCATAAGCCGTCTGATAACCATTGGCATGGCGCAGACGCACATAATTGCCGTAGCCGCCATAGCGGCGCGACATTTCAACCGTGCCGTCGCCCGCCGCATAGATGGGTGTGCCGGTCGGGGCGGCAAAGTCCGTGCCCGAATGAAGTTTCGTGTAGCCCAGAATCGGATGGCGGCGCTTGCCGAAGTTCGAAGAGATGCGGGCACCGTCGATCGGCGTCTTCATCAGGAACTTCTTCATGCTCTGGCCGTTCTCGTCGAAATAATCCCAGTTGCCGTCACCGGGGTCATAGCGCCAGAGCTTATGCGTCTTGCCGCCCACAGTCATGGAAGCGTAAAGCACATCGCCTTCGCGCACGGGCGCGCCGTTTTCATCGTAATCGCGTTCGAAGAACACTTCGAAGGAATCGCCGACGCGGATTTCCCGCTGGAAGTCGACGGAGTAGGAATACATCCGGATGAGTTCGACGGTAATGGCGGGCGGAATGCCGGCTTCCGCTGCAGCCAGGAACAGGCTTGAATCGATCATCGCCCGGGCCTGAACGCGGCCTTTGGTCAGTTCCGCCAGAACTTCTTCACCCTTATAGGTGCCATCAGCGGCCCGCACGACTTCCACATGCCGGTCTACATCCGTCTTGATGGCAACGGAGAGGAGCGTGTTCTGCGGCGCTTCTTCGTCTTCATGCGCCGTCAGGTCTGTTTCCCGCGGCCATTCCTCGAAAGTGAGCGCAAGCTCCTGGCCCGCCCGCAGCTTGCGCGGGTCGTAATGGGAGCGCAGCGCAGCAATTGCCATGTGCGCATCATCCCGGCTCGCGCCTTCCTCCGTCAGAATGCCCATCAGCGTGTCGCCTGAGCCGAGCTTGACGGTGTGCGTCACCTCTTCAGGGGAAACCGGCGCGGCTGCTTCCGCTTGCACAGGCGCGGCCTCTTCGCCAGTAAGCTGATCGTCTGCAGGCGGAAGGCTTGCGACGGTCATTTCGTCCGCGGGCGTTTCATCCTTTTCCGCCTTTGCAGGCTTGGCCGCCGCGGTCTGTTGCGGCGCGGCAGAGGCCGGCGGGCTGAGTGTTTCAACCAGAAGACGCGGCGTTGCATCCGCTGCCAGCACCACAGGTTCCGTCTTTGTGTGAGGAGCGATGAGCGCGCCAAGCCCGAGGCCGAGAAGGCCAAGCGACAGGACGGCCATGCCGCCGGCCGCACGTAGATAATTGGCCCGTTCGCCATGGATAAGGGCGCCGACAAGCGTCCCGGACAACGGCAGCGTTCCCGCCGATGTCATCAATCGTGTCTTGAAGAGGGTGAGTTTCTCGCGGAGCGTGTGCTCCCGGGCGATATGCCCGTAGGCGTTCCCCTCAGCGTCCCGCTCATGGGCGGTGCTGTGATCTATTTGTGAACTGTCCACTTGGGTCCCTGAATCGAACACTGACTTGCCCCCAAAACCCCTGGTCCCAAACCCCGTGGCCGCACCGGATAGAAGAAGGGGCGGTGCGGTTGCGGCTGTTGTCCCCACAAAGCCACCGGAACGATGGCCCGCAATGAGACACCTGTCAATGCGGGACGCAGGTTTTGAGCCAATTTGCCGCTCTATACCCTGTCTCCGTCCCGGGCACCTGTCTGGCGCCGATTCCGGCCTTCATGCCGCGCGTAGCGCGCAGGCCCCTGAAGGCTCGAAAGAGAGTCTCCGGTAAAAGGCCGAAGAAACCGTGAATCGGAGTTCCCGGAGCAGGCCGGATGACGGCCCGCAAACGCGAAAAGCAGGGAAAATTGCCCCGTGTGGTGACTTATTTTTCTTTAATTTCAATGGGTTATGAGGAAAGGCTCAAAAATTTCAGGAATCTTTCAAAAAGAGGTTTGACACCTCCGGTGAGTCCCCATATAAACCGCGCTCACCGGGCCACGGCGCACCGCGCTCTACCAACCCGGTGGGAAAATCGTCTCTAAGTAACGTGTTGCTTTCTGGCGGTTTTTGTGGCTAAATCGAAGATCCAATGCTTCGTAAATGGGCTGAGCGCCTCGTTCGTAAGATGAGGTGGGTCAGCTTCTTCGGCCCGAAAGGGTCCGTGTTTTGAGACGTTTTGCGCCTTAAAGCACATCCGCTCTTTGACATTGTGGTTTTGAGAAAGAGAAACGTGGACGGCGGAGTCCTGGCGAGTTCAGGAAGTCCCCTCGGGGATACCCCTGAACGCACAAGACACTGACTGTCTGACGTTTCTAACACACCCTGTCATCCGGTCTTTGACTGGATAGACATTTGAGTGTTTTTGCGTCGGTCTCGCGTTTTCCCGTGAGACAACAGTCGGATCAGCTCAATTTGAGAGTTTGATCCTGGCTCAGAACGAACGCTGGCGGCAGGCTTAACACATGCAAGTCGAACGCGAACGTGCCTTCGGGCATTAGTAGAGTGGCAGACGGGTGAGTAACGCGTGGGAACCTACCTAGGGGTACGGAATAACGCAGGGAAACTTGTGCTAATACCGTATACGTCCTTCGGGAGAAAGATTTATCGCCCCTAGATGGGCCCGCGTTGGATTAGTTTGTTGGTGAGGTAATGGCTCACCAAGGCTACGATCCATAGCTGGTCTGAGAGGATGATCAGCCACACTGGGACTGAGACACGGCCCAGACTCCTACGGGAGGCAGCAGTGGGGAATCTTGCACAATGGGCGAAAGCCTGATGCAGCCATGCCGCGTGAGTGATGAAGGCCCTAGGGTTGTAAAACTCTTTCAGTGGTGAAGATAATGACGGTAACCACAGAAGAAGCCCCGGCTAACTCCGTGCCAGCAGCCGCGGTAATACGGAGGGGGCTAGCGTTGTTCGGAATTACTGGGCGTAAAGCGCACGTAGGCGGACTGATCAGTTGGGGGTGAAAGCCCGGAGCTCAACTCCGGAACTGCCTCCAATACTGTCAGTCTCGAGTCCGAGAGAGGTGAGTGGAATTTCCAGTGTAGAGGTGAAATTCGTAGATATTGGAAAGAACACCAGTGGCGAAGGCGGCTCACTGGCTCGGTACTGACGCTGAGGTGCGAAAGTGTGGGGAGCAAACAGGATTAGATACCCTGGTAGTCCACACCGTAAACGATGGATGCTAGTTGTCGGGCAGCATGCTGTTCGGTGACGCAGCTAACGCATTAAGCATCCCGCCTGGGGAGTACGGTCGCAAGATTAAAACTCAAAGGAATTGACGGGGGCCCGCACAAGCGGTGGAGCATGTGGTTTAATTCGAAGCAACGCGCA
>Ga0207828_100287_pt1 | contig 25315 bp, 19 predicted proteins | sample TtaePargueraPR_11_FD_187276 | JGI IMG/M metagenome (GOLD analysis project Ga0207828, IMG submission 187276) | Aerobic enrichment media microbial communities from Bioluminiscent Bay, La Parguera, Puerto Rico - Tt and P2 (3) (SPAdes) | ecosystem: Environmental > Aquatic > Marine > Unclassified ...
CACATCCTGGGGCTGGAGCAGGTCCCAAGGGTTTGGCTGTTCGCCAATTAAAGTGGTACGTGAGCTGGGTTCAGAACGTCGCGAGACAGTTTGGTCCCTATCTGCCGTGGGCGTCGATTGTTGAGAGGAGTTGCCCCTAGTACGAGAGGACCGGGGTGAACGTACCTCTGGTGTACCTGTCATCGTGCCAACGGTGCAGCAGGGTAGCTATGTACGGACGGGATAACCGCTGAAAGCATCTAAGCGGGAAGCCTCCCTCAAGATTAGCAATCATCGAGTCGTGATAGACCATCACGTTGATAGGCCGGGTGTGGAAGCGCAGTAATGCGTGGAGCTAACCGGTCCTAATAACTCTGTTCGCGCTTGTAGAGTCCCACCATCAACGTCAGTCCTGCCTTGCAGGCTGCCAGTTGACCGGAGGATGTCTTCAGTCGGATGACGCTCTGGATAATTGCATCGATTTAACCCGCACACGCCGGCTTCATTGCTTGGTGGTCATAGCGCCTGTGACCCACCCGATCCCATCTCGAACTCGGCCGTGAAACCAGGCAGCGCCGATGGTACTAGTGCTCAAGCACTGGAAGAGTAGGACGCCGCCAGGCATTGTAGCTGGCGTGTTGCGCGGAAAAACCCATTCACAAGTCAAGGGCTGTCCTCCCGGGCGGCCCTTTTCGTGTCTCTGCCGATCACCATATCCGCAGCGGCGCGAGCGCCGTAAAGGCGTCACACGGTGCCGCGGGGTGGAGCAGTCCGGTAGCTCGTCAGGCTCATAACCTGAAGGTCGTTGGTTCAAATCCAACCCCCGCAACCACCGAGCCCATTCATATCACGAGATAAAATAGCCTCGCTGCATTCAGCGGGGCTTTTGTCGTGTCCGGAATCCGGAAGCGGCTATTGCCCTTTGTCCGGCGTTCCGCGCTCGATGATCTGCAGCAATGCGTCGGCGGCCTTGCCGCGGAAGCGTTCCTTGTGGCGCAGGCCGTAGAGGCTGCGCGGCTCGAAATGCAGCGGCAGGCGGTTGAGCGTTCCGGCGCGAAGCGACGATTCCACGACCAGCGCCGACAGCGCGCTATAGCCGAGCCCTGCCTCCACCGCGCTCCTCACCGCCTCGTTCGAGGGCAGGACCATCGCGATGTCGAGCTCGTCCGGTGCGATGCCCATTGCGGCAAGCGCCGCTTCGAAGGTCGAGCGGGTGCCCGAGCCGGGCTCGCGCAGTACCCAGGGAACCGAGCGGATCCACTCGGCTCCGATCGAGGCCGGTCCTTCGTCGCGCCCGACCAGGACCAGCTCATCCGCGCCGACCTGCCAGCGGGCCACGGCCGGATCGTCGGTCGCGCCTTCCACGAAGCCGAGCGCTGCCGTGCCATCCAGCACATGGGTTGCGGCCTGTTCGGTGTTGGCGATGATCAGGTTGATCGCGACCAGCGGATAATCCGCGCGAAAACGCGCGAGGAAAGGCGGCAGCCAGTAGCTGGCGATGGTCTGACTGGCGACGAGATCGAGCGTCCCGCGTTCGAGCGAGCCGAATTCCTCCAGCGCCTGCTGCGCCGTACGGGCGCGGCCGAGCACCGCACGCGCTTCGGGCAGGAAGGCCCGGCCGATCTCGGTCAGCTCGATATGCCGGCCGACGCGGTGGAACAGGCGCACATCGTGCCGTGTCTCCAGCGCGGCGATGGCCGAACTGACTGCGGATTGCGTGAGATTGAGCGCTTCGGCTGCGCGGGTCATGTGCTCGCGTTCGGCCACGCACACGAAGATCCGCAGCTGCTCCAGCGTCATTCGGCTGCTTTCGCCGCGTCGGGGAGCTTGTCGCTCATCGCCGTCAGATATGCGACGATCGCCGGCACGTCATCCTCCGATGCCGGGGCACCGAATGTGTTGCGCATCTTTTCGACCTCCTTGCGCCATTGATCGGCCGAAAGCTTCGGTTGGTAAAGCGCCATGCTGGCCGAATGGCAGGCCCGGCAATTGCTATTGATCACATCGGCATTGGGCCCGTCGGGAAACAGGCCGGTGTCGTCGGGCAAGACCATATCGACCGAGGTCAGGGTGAAATTGCCGCCGCTGACGCTGCTCGGGCGCGGCGTGGCGGAGCCGGCCTTGGGCGGAGGCGGCGGGCTGTGATTGCTGACCGGCGACCCGATGAACAGCAGGCCGCCCGCCGCAATGACGAATAGCGAGCCGAGCAGGATGGCGGGGCGGGGAAGATTCATCGTTTCGCCTCCTTCAGCTTGCGGTGACGTGGATGGTTTCGGCGCCGATGCGGCGGTAGCCGCCGGGATTCCAGTTCTGCTCCATCGGCTGCGTCTCGCCCTGCATATTGGTGCAGCGCACGGTCAGCGGCACGGGCGCGCCGGGCGGAATGGCAGCGCGGGCTTCGAACCGGCGGAAGCTGTAGCGGCCCTCGTCCGGGCCGAGTTTCGCCGGAAGCCAGTTGCGGCCGAGATCGAGCGACAGGTCGACGCGGGCGACGCCGGCAGTGCCGCCCATCGCAATGCCGCGAATGGTGGTGGGGCCCGAGGGGACAGCCGATCCCTCCCCAAGATTGGTGATCCATGCACGCGGCACCATCGTGCTGATGGGGACGGTTTTGACGCCGGTCGCGCCGGGCGTCACATTGGCGGTGGGATTGTCCGGCAGCTTGTAGGCCTTGGCCATCCAGAAATTGTCGTCCGCATGGTCGAGCACTTCAATGTCGCTCAACATCTTGACCCAATAGGTGGAGAACCAGCCGGGCACGATCAGGCGCAGCGGGAAGCCATTGAGCAGCGGTAGCGCTTCCCCATTCATCGCGAAGGCGATCATCACCTCGCCATCGAGCGCGTGATCCATGGCAAGCGACTTGCGGAAATCGTCCGGGCCGGAGACCAACGGTTCGTCGAGGCCGGCAAAGCGCACCACCTTGCCGCTGGATTTTACACCAGCTTTTTCAAGGATATCCCGCACCCTAACGCCCAGCCATTTGGCGTTGCCCATCGCGCCGTGGCCCCATTGTCCGCCGGGCACGCGCGGCACGAACAGGCCGCGCGAATTGCCCGAACACTGGTTGACCGCGGCGATCTCCGTGCGCGGATAATCGCGCAGCAATTGGGCAAGCGAGATCGACAGTTCCTGCGTCACTGCGCCGCGCACGGTCAGGCGGAATTTGTCGACGTCTATCGTGGTCGGGAAATCGGCCCAGTGCCAGCGGACGAAGAAGCGGTCATTGGGGGTGAACACGCCCGGTCCGTCAAAGACCTCGAACGGCGTTTCCAGCAGTGGCGGGCGCGTGCGCTGCAGGATCATCGGCCCCTTCTGCGGGAAGTCGGTGGTGATCGCGCGGTCGTTCGGGCCGCCGGGCAGGCCGAGATCGTAGAGCTTCTGCGCAAGGGCCGGGGAGGCGATGGCGCCGAGCCCGATGGCACTGCCGAGGCCCGCTCGCTTGATGAAGCGGCGGCGGTCGGTCGTGAAAGGGCGGGACTGTTCGGCCATCGGGATTCTCCTGCGGATGGAGGCAATGTCGTGCCGGCGCGCGCAAAGGTCCAACCGATTGAAACGGTTGTTTCGATCACCGGAGCCGATTGATCGGCGATCCATCATTTTCGCTGATCTAAATCACCGGAATTCCGCGTTGGAAGTGAGCGGGCGTGAGGTCGATTTCCAGACGCGTGGAAGCGATCCCAACCCCCGCTTCCCGCGATTGGAAGGAGGCCCGTCATGGCCACAGTTCTTGAAAAACCGGCCCGCCGGGCCCCGCAACCCGCCATCCGCCCGCCGGAGCCCGCCGCTGCCAGCCGCTCGCCCTGGCCGGTCAACGACAATGCGGCGGACCCCGAAGACCCCTATGCCCATCTGCGCCGGGAGGCGCCTTCCGTCGGTCGCAGCGGCGTCCATCCCGGCGCGATCGCGCTATGCGGCGGCGCCTATGCCGCGATGCTGCTGGCCTTCTGGGCCGGCTTCGCGGGGCCCGGCTATGTCGGTGTCGTGCTCGCCGTGGTGACCGGCTTCATGATCGTCTATTTCAGCCTGATCCTGGGCGGCATCGCCGTGGCGGACAGCGCAAGGCCCGGCACGCTGCGCAGCTTCCATGCTTTTCTCAACGGCAGGGTCGATACGGCGACCGGGCCGCTGACGGGGCGTGAGGCGCTGGTGATGATCGCCGGCCTGCCGGCCGCGCTGGCAGTGCTCGCGGCGGCGATCGGCGTGATCGCGCATATCGTGCAGTTCGGCTGAGGGAGCGGGTCATGGAAACGCTCGTCGAACGGGTCCCGCTCGCGGATCCGCCCGCCCTCCAGCCGGCGCTGGCTCGTATTCTCGCATTGTTGCCCGGCATTGTGCTGTGCCTGCTGGTTGCGCTGGCGGCGCTCGGCGCGGGGCGGGTGGAGGCGTTGCTCACCGGCAGCGAATGGCTCGAGCCGCTGGTGCTGGCGATCCTGATCGGCACAGCCGTGCGAACCGCCTGGCATCCCTCGGACAGATGGCAGCCGGGCATCCATTTCGGCGCCAAGCCGCTGCTCGAGGTCGCCATCGTGTTGCTCGGGGCGACCGTGAGCGGGGCGGCGATCCTGGCGATCGGGCCGATGCTGATCGGTTCCATCGCGCTCGTGGTGGTCGCCGCGATCGGCATCAGCCTCGCGATCGGCCACCTGCTGGGCCTGCCGAGGCGCATGGCGATCCTGATCGCTTGCGGCAATTCGATCTGCGGTAATTCGGCAATCGCTGCCGTCGCGCCGGTCATTGATGCCGATAGCGACGATGTCGCTTCCTCGATCGCTTTCACCGCCGTGCTGGGCGTGGCGGTGGTGGTTGGCCTGCCGTTCCTCGGTCATGCGCTGGGCATGGACGCCCTGCGCTACGGCGCGCTGGCGGGGCTCACCGTCTATGCCGTGCCGCAGGTGCTGGCCGCCTCCGCGTCCTTCGGGCAGGCCGCGATCCAGACCGGTACGCTGGTAAAGCTGGTTCGCGTGCTGATGCTCGGTCCTGTCTGCTTCGTGCTGGGCTTGCTCGCCCCGCGACTGCGGGAAGAGGGCGAGGATTGGGAAGATCGGGCGCCGATGCGCATTTCGCTGGCCCATCTCGTGCCCTGGTTCATCGTCGGCTTCCTCGCGCTGGTCGGCCTGCGCTCCCTCGATCTCGTGCCGCATGTTCTGGTGGAACCCGCGAAACAAGGCGCGTCGCTGCTGACCATCGTCGCCATGGCGGCACTGGGGCTGGGCGTGGATGTGCGCAGCGTGGCGAAATCCGGCGCCAGGGTGACGATCACCGTGGTCCTGTCGCTGCTCGCGCTCACGGGCCTCGCCATCGGTATGCTGGCATTGCTGCATGTTGCTTGAGCGCCGTCTGGGCGATGAATTTTGTAGGGCCGGGGCCGGATTTCTTGGTACTTCGCATTGCGCATGGAAAGGAACAGCCGATGGCCGTGATACTCGCATTCCTGATAGGGATCGTCGCAGGCGCGAGGGCGATGACCGCGCCGGCCATTATCAGTTGGGCCGCCTGGCTCGGCCTCCTGCCGCTGCAGGGGACGCTGGTGGCCTTCCTCGGCTATCAATACACGCCCTTCATCCTGACGCTGCTCGCGCTGTTCGAACTGGTCAGCGACCAATTGCCCGCCACCCCCAGCCGCAAGGTGCCGATCCAGTTCGGCACGCGGCTGCTGATGGGTGCGCTCACCGGCTTTGCCGTGGCCGCCCCAGCGGGAAGCGTGGTGCTGGGCCTCGTCGCAGGCATCGTTGGCGCCGTGATCGGCACGCTGGGCGGCGCGGCCCTTCGCGCCGCCCTGGCCGAGCGGGTCGGCAACCATCCGGCGGCTTTCATCGAGGATGCGCTGGCCATCGGCCTCGCCGTGATCGTGGTGCTGCTGCTGTGAGCGATGCTTTCGATGCGATCGTCGTCGGCGCCGGCCAGGCCGGCCCGGCCCTTGCCGGCCGCCTGACCGATGCAGGGCAGCGCGTCGCGCTGATCGAGCGTGACAAGGTCGGCGGCACCTGCGTCAACACCGGCTGCACGCCGACCAAGGCGATGGTGGCGAGCGCCTATGCCGCCCATATGGCCCGCCGCGCCGGCGATTATGGCATCGCCGCAGGGCCGGTTTCGGTCGATTTCCCGGCCGTGGTCCGACGCGCGCAGTCGATCGCCGGCCAGGCGCGCGAGAATAACGAGAAATGGCTCGGTTCCATGGAAGGCCTCAGCCTGATCCGCGGCCATGCGCGCTTCCTCGAGAGCCATGCGATCGCAGTGGGGGACCGGGCGCTGACGGCGCCCTGGATATTCCTCAATGTCGGTGGCCGGCCGGTGCGTCCGCCAATGCCGGGCATGGATGCGGTGCGCACGCTCGACAATTCGGAGCTGCTCACCCTGCCGGTGCTGCCCGAGCATCTGGTGGTGATCGGCGGCAGCTATATCGGCCTCGAATTCGCGCAGATGTTCCGCCGTTTCGGCTCGCAGGTGACGGTGGTTGAAATGGCGCCGCGGCTGATCGCGCGGGAAGATCCCGAGATCAGCGATGCCGTGCGCGACGTGCTGGAGGGCGAGGGGATCGAAATCCACACCGGCGCCTGCTGCATCGGTTTCACCCCGGCCGGCGAGAGGATCGCGGTGCAGGTGGACTGCGCGGAGGACGAACCGAAAGTGGAGGGCAGCCACGTGTTGCTGGCGGTCGGTCGGCGGCCCAATACCGACGATCTCGGCCTCGAACGGGCCGGCGTCGAGACCGATGAGCGCGGCTATATCAAGGTGGACGAAAAGCTTGCCACCAATGTCGAGGGCATCTGGGCAATGGGCGACTGCAACGGACGCGGCGCCTTCACCCATACGGCGTGGAACGATTTCGAGATCGTCGCCGCCAATCTGCTCGATGGCGAGGACCGCTCGCTGGCCCAGCGTGTGCCGGGCTATGCGCTCTATGTCGATCCGCCGCTGGGCCGGGTGGGCATGAGCGAGCAACAGGCGCGCGATGCCGGGCACGACCTGTTGGTTGCCACCCGCCCGATGGCCCGCGTAGCCCGCGCGAAGGAGAAGGGTGAGACCAACGGCCTGATGAAGATCATAGCCGATGCCAAAACGCGGGCCATCCTCGGCGCCGCGATTTTCGGAACCGGCGGCGATGAGGCGGTCCATGGCATTATCGACATGATGAGCAGCGGCCGGACTGTGGAAGACCTGCGCTGGGCGGTGCCGATCCATCCGACCGTGTCCGAACTGATCCCGACCGTGTTGCTGGACCTGAAACCGGCCTGATCGGCACAGGGCAGCCCGGTCCGCTTTTCCGCCGGATTTCAGATGTGGGCGCATCTCATCTGGAACGGCGCGCGATCGCCACCATCTCAGGCAGCGTGTTACATCGCAGCAGGAGGTGAGGATGAGCGGAACCCGGATCGAGAGCGACACGATGGGGGAAATCGCCGTCCCGGCCGACCGGCTGTGGGGCGCGCAGTCGCAGCGGTCGCTGGAGAATTTCCGCATCGGCGAGGAACGGATGCCGCGCCCGGTGATCCGCGCGCTGGGCATGATCAAGCGCTCCGCGGCACTGGCGAACAATTATCTCGGTCTGCTCGACCAGGAACGGACCGATGCGATCGTGGAGGCGGCGGGGCAGGTAATCGCCGGCGAACTCGACGATCACTTTCCACTGGTCGTGTGGCAGACCGGGTCGGGCACGCAGAGCAACATGAACGCCAATGAGGTGATCGCCAATCGGGCGAATCTGATCCTCGGGGGCGAGCTCGGTGCCAAGTCGCCCGTCCATCCCAACGACCATGTGAACAAGAGCCAGTCGTCCAACGACACCTTCCCGACCGCGATCCACATCGCGGCCGCCACGCAGATCGCGTGGGAGCTGCTGCCCGGCCTGGGCGCGATGCGCGACGAGCTGGAAGCCAAGGCGGAGAAGTGGTCCGGCATCGTCAAGATCGGCCGCACGCATACGCAGGATGCGACGCCGCTGACGCTGGGGCAGGAATTTTCCGGCTATGCGCGGCAGGTCGCAGCGGGGATCGAGCGGATCGAGCTGGCACTGCCCGGCCTCTATGAGCTCGCGCAGGGCGGCACCGCGGTCGGCACCGGGCTCAACGCGCCCGAGGGCTTCGCCGGCGAGTTCGCCGCGCGCATTGCCGAGGCGACCGACTTGCCCTTCGTCACCGCGCCCAACAAGTTCGAGGCGCTGGCCGGGCAGGATGCGCTGCTGTTCTGCCACGGGGCGATCAATTCGCTGGCCGCCGGGCTCTACAAGATCGCCAACGATATCCGCCTGCTCGGCTCCGGCCCGCGTTCGGGCCTCGGCGAGCTGGCCCTGCCGGAGAACGAACCGGGCTCCTCGATCATGCCGGGCAAGGTGAACCCCACGCAATGCGAGGCGATGACGCAGGTCTGCGCGCAGATTTTCGGCAACCATACGACGCTGAGCTTCGCCGACAGCCAGGGCCAGTTCGAGCTCAATGTCTATCGCCCGGTGATGGCCTACAACTTCCTGCAATCGGTGCGGCTGATGGGCGATGCCGCGCGCAGCTTCACCGCGAACCTGCTCGAAGGGCTCGAGCCCCGGGCAGAGAATATCGCCCGCGGGGTGGAGAATTCGCTGATGCTCGTCACCGCGCTGGCGCCGGTAATCGGCTATGACAAGGCCGCCGCGATTGCCAAGACGGCGCACAAGAAGGGCCTCACATTGCGTGAGGCGGCGGTCGCGAGCGGCGATGTTTCGGCCGAGGATTACGACCGGATCGTGCGCCCGGAAGACATGATCGGTCTCGGCTAGGCAAGGATCGCCCTGCGCTTCGCTGCGGTGCAGCGATGCAAAGCGGCCACAGTGACCCCATGTCATAGGATTGCAGCAAATCTGTCGCGTGAACTTCATGTGGCGACCCTAGGGGCCCCCCAACTTGATGGAGGGCACCCTAGCAATGAAACTGAACCGCTTGCTTCTTTCGACCAGCGCCGCCGCTTGCGCGCTGGTGGCAACGCCGGCCTTGGCCGGCGAGATCGTCGGCGTCGTCGTGGACAATTCCGACACGATCGCGCTGCAGTCCGCCAATGTCCAGCTGCTCGAGCTGGGCCGCGAGGCGACCACCGAACGTGACGGCAGTTTCCGCTTCCCCGACGTGCCGGCCGGCACTTACACGCTGGTCGCCACCTATGTCGGCGCGCAGACCGAAACGCTGACCATCGACGTGCCTGAAACCGGCACGATACGCGCCGATTTCGCCCTTGGCGGCGTGGGCGATGCCCCGGCGATCCTGGTTATCGGCCAGACCGCCAGCCAGGCCAGCGCGCTCAACCGCAAGCGTTCCGCCGACGGCGTCAGCGACGTGCTGACCCGCGACGCCGTGGGCCAGTTCCCCGACCAGAACGTGGCTGAATCGCTGCGCCGCCTGCCGGGCGTCAACGTGCTCAACGACCAGGGCGAAGGCCGCTTCGTCTCGGTTCGCGGCCTCGATCCCGAACTCAACGCCACTTCGGTCAACGGCGTGCGCCTGCCGGCGCCGGAATCGGATGTCCGCTCCGTCGCGCTCGACGTGATCTCTTCGGAACTGATCGAATCGATCGAAGTGAAGAAGTCGCTGACGCCGGACATGGATGCCGACACGATCGGCGCTTCGGTGGAGATCAAGACCACCAGCGCCTTCGACCGCACCAAACCGCTTTACCGGGTGAAGCTGGAAGGCAGCTATAACGACTATTCCGGCGAAGTGACGCCGAAGGGCAGCATCGATCTCTCGACCCGTCTCGGCGACAATGTCGGCGTCTCGCTCGGCGCGTCCTACTATCAGCGCAAGTTCGAGACCGACAACAGCGAGTCCGAGGATTGGGGCCTGACCGATGACGGCACGCTCTATGCCGAATCCCTCGAATATCGCGACTATGACGTGGAGCGGAAGCGCTTCAACACGCAGCTCGGCTTCGACTTCCGCGTCGGAGACAGCACCACGCTCTATGCGCGCGGCATCTACAGCCAGTTCGACGACCATGAATATCGCCGCCGCCTGACCTTCGACATGAGCGACGCCCATGACCCGACCGGCAACATGACCTCGGCCACCTATACCGCGGCCGATCTCGATCCCGATGAGGACGAAGAGATCGTCATCGAACGCGACCTGAAGGATCGCTTCGAAAGCCAGAAGATCCGCTCGGTCGTTCTCGGCGGCGAGACCGATGCCGATCTGTGGAAGGCGGAATATTCGGCCAGCTGGTCGAAATCGAGCGAAGAGGAACATGGCTCGCTCGATCCCGCGCGTTACGCTCGTTCCTACGAGAATGGCGACGATTTCGGCGTCACCTTCGATTACAGCGATCCGCGCTTCACCCGCTTCGAGATCATCTCGGGCGCGGCCGGCTTCAACGATCCTTCCCAGTATGAGTTCGACAAGCTGGAGCGCACCACGCTGAGCGACTCGACCGACGAGGAATATGCGGTCAAGGCCGACATCTCGCGCCTCTTCCCGATGGATAATGGCGACTTCACGATCCAGGCGGGCGGCAAGGCCCGTTGGCGCACCAAGCAGTACAACGCCAATATCGACGTGTTCGAGGCGGCCGACGACTTCACCATGGCCGATGGCGACATCCTGGGCGAACAGACCTATCGCAAGGCCGATCTCGGCCCGGTGATCGCCAAGAACCATGTCTGGCGCGACTTCTTCTACGCCAACCAGGACATGTTCGAGCTCGACGATGGCGACACGTTCGAAAGCTCCAATGAAGACGATTATCGCGCTGATGAGGACGTGACGGCCGCCTACCTGCTCGGCCGTTGGGACTCCGATACGCTGCGCGTCATCGGCGGTGTGCGCATGGAGCACACCAAGAACGATCTGCTCGGGCACCTGCTCGATCCCGATGAGGGAACGGTCACCCCGCTCGAATATCACCGCAGCTACACCGACTGGCTGCCCAGCCTGACCTTCCGCTACTCGCCGAACGGGGACCTCGTCCTGCGCGCCGCGGGATCGAAGAGCCTGGTGCGGCCGAAACTGTCGCAGCTCGCTCCGCGTGCCGCGATCGAGGACGAGGAACTGGAATTCGGCAATCCGGACCTGAAGCCCTATGAGGCATGGAACCTGGATCTCGCCGCCGAATATTACTTCTCCAGCACTGGCGGTCTCTCGGCCGGCTTCTTCTACAAGGATGTGAAGAACTACGTCGCCGAATATACCGACGAGGACGTGGAGGGCATGATCGGTGGCCGCGAATACCACGAGATCACCAGCTACGTGAACGGCGAGAGCGCGGAGATCTACGGTTTCGAAGCCAGCTACAGCCAATCCTACACCTTCCTGCCGGCGCCGTTCGACGGGCTGATGACCCAGCTCAACTACACCTATACCGATGCCACCGGTTCGGTGTTCGCGGATGGCGACCTGTCCGATCCGCGCGACATCCCGCTGCCTTCCTCTTCCAAGCACACGTTCAACGCGGTGCTCGGTTACGAGAAGGGGCCGTTCAGCTTCCGCGCGGCAGGCACCTATCGCTCGAAATATCTGGACGAACTGGGCGGTGACCCGGAAGAGGATCGCTATGTCGACGATCACTTCCAGCTCGACCTCTCGGCCAAGTATCAGCTGTTCGAGCAGGTGCGGCTGTTCGCCGAGTGGATCAATGTGAACAACGCCAAATACTACGCCTATCAGAACTACGAAGGCGGTACGCGCCTGATGCAGTATGAAGAATACGGCCCGACCGTGAAGTTCGGCGCCACGGTATCCTTCTGATGCGCAAGGCAATCGCAACGCTGGCGCTGGCGCTGGCAACGGCGCTGGCGGGCTGCGCCGCCACGCCGCCGATCACCGGCCTACCGTCCGTGCCCGTCACCGCAGTCGCGGAGACGGAGCCGGTCGGCACGGCCAATGCGGATGCGGCGGACGATCCGGCGGTGTGGCACAACGCCGCCGATCCCTCGGCAAGCCTCGTTGTCGGTACCGACAAGAAGGCCGGGCTCTATGTCTATGGGCTCGACGGGGCGAGAAAGAGCTTCGCCGAGGCCGGGCTGGTCAACAATGTCGCGCTGGTGGAAACGCCGGACAATGGCGTGATCGTCGCCGCGAGCAATCGCGACGATCCGTTGCACGCCGCGATCAGCGTCTACCGGCTCGATACCGCTTCGGCGCAGCTGACATTCCTCGGCAAGGCCGATGGCGGCCCGGGTGAGGGCTATGGCTTCTGCATGTGGCAGAAGGGCGCGGAAACGCATGCCTATTCCGCGCTGAAGGACGGCACGGTCATCGAATACCGGCTCGATTTCCCGCAAGGCGCGCCCGTCACCACCAAGTTGCGGGAAATGAAGATTCCGACCCAGATCGAAGGCTGCGTGGTCGATCCGCGCGACGGCACGCTCTATGTCGGCGAGGAGAATGTGGGCATCTGGCGCTTCGCGCCGGGGGCGACCGGCGGCGAAATCGTCGCTCCGGTCGATAACAAATATCTCGTCGCCGATATCGAGGGGCTGGCGCTCGTCACCGATGGCGCCAATGGCGGCTATCTCGTTGCCTCGAGCCAGGGCGACAACGCCTATGCCGTGTTCTCGCTGCGCGATGTGGCGCCGGTCGGCCGCTTCCGCGTGGCTGCCGGGGCGCTCGGCTCGACCGAGGAAACCGACGGCATCGAACTGGCGGCCGGCGATTACGGGCCGAACTTCCCCGAAGGGCTGTTCGTCGCGCAGGATGGGCACAACGCCCCGAATGCGCAGAATTTCAAGCTCGTTTCCTGGCAGGCGATCAAGGAATCGATGGGGCTTTAGAGCTCGTCTTCCTCGGGGCCATAGCCCCCGCCGCCCGGCGTTTCGATCACCAGCCTGTCGCCGGGCGCAAGGCTGACAGTCGCGGTGGGGCCGAGTATCTCTTCGGTCCCATCCGCGCGCTGCACAAGATTGCTTCCCGGCAGCGCATCGCCGCCCCCGGCAAGGCCAAAGGGCGCGGTCAGCCGGCGGCCGGAGAGAATGCTGGCTTCCATGTTTTCGAGGAAGCGGATCCTACGCCGCACGCCGTCGCCGCCGGACCATCGGCCGTCGCCGCCCGAACCGCGGCGGATGGCGAATTGCTCGAGCCGCACGGGGAAATTGGCTTCCAGCACTTCGGGATCGGTCAGCCGGCTATTGGTCATATGCGTTTGTACGGCGCTGGCCCCGGCGAAGCCCGACCCGTCGCGATCGCGCCCGGCGCCCGCGCCGCCGGCGATCGTCTCGTAATATTGGTGGCGGGCATTGCCGAAGCTGAGATTGTTCATCGTCCCCTGGCTGGCCGCCATCGCGCCGAAGGCGGCGAACAGCGCATCGGTGATGATCTGGCTGGTTTCGACATTGCCCGCGACCACGGCGGCCGGATAGGCAGGGCTCAGCATCGAGCCTTCGGGCACCGCGATCCGCACAGGCCGCAGGCAGCCTTCGTTCATCGGCACCGCGGCGTCGATCATGGTGCGCAGGGCATAGAGAACGGCGGCGCGGACCACCGGCAGCGGGGCGTTGAAATTGTCGGGCAATTGCGCGCTGGTGCCGGCGAAGTGGATCACGGCCTCGCCGCTCTCGCGCTCGATCGTCACGGAGACATGGACCTCCGCGCCATTGTCCATCGGGCAGACGGCCTGGCCGTCGGTAAGGCCCTTCAACAATTCGCGCACCGCCTCCTCGGCCGCGTCCTGCACATGGCCCATATAGGCGTCGAGCGTTTCGCGGGTCTGCTCGTCGGCGATGCGGCGAAGCTCCCGCGCGCCCCGCGCGCAGGAGGCGATTTGGGCCTGCAGATCGGCGATGTTCTGCTCGATATTGCGCGCGGGATGGGGGCCTGCGGACAGCAGCTCGCGCATCGCATCTTCGCGGAAATCCCCGCCATCGACCAGCAGCACATCGTCGAGCAGAATGCCTTCTTCCTCGACCGAGCGGCTTTGCGAGGGCATCGATCCCGGCGCAATCCCGCCAATATCGGCATGGTGCCCGCGCGCGGCGACGAACCATGCGGGTGCCTGATCCGTGTCATCGGCGAAGACCGGCATGATCACGGTAATGTCGGGCAGATGGGTGCCGCCGGCATAGGGCGCATTGAGCGCATAGGCGTCGCCCGGCTTCATTCCGCGGCCATCCGCCACGTCGCCGCGATTAGCCATTATGGTTCTAACACTCTCACACATAGAACCCAAATGGACGGGCATATGCGGTGCATTGGCAATCAGCGCGCCTTGCCGGTCGAACAGGGCGCAGGAAAAGTCGAGCCGTTCGCGGATATTCACCGAGCGGGCCGAGTGCTGGAGGGCGGCGCCCATTTCCTCGGCCACGGCCATGAACAGCGAGGCCATGATCTCCAGCTTCACCGGATCGCGTGCGGTTTGTGCTTCGATCGCTTCCTGGCGTGCCGCGATGCGGGTGAGCAGCAGATTGCCGAGCGGATCGACCGTGAAGCTCCAGCCCGGTTCGATGACGTAGGTCGAGGTGTCGTCGATCACCAGCGCGGGGCCGGTCGCGGTGAAAGCGACGGGTAACTCATCGCGGGCGAAGAGCGGCACGGACTGCGTCTTGCCGCCGATAAAGGCTTGAATATGCTTGGTTCTTGGCGGTTCCGTCACGTTCGGTGCAGGCAGGGCGCTGTCCTGCCCGCTGGCGGCGATGGCTTCGACGCGCAGCATGTCGACGATCGGATGGCCGCTCGCGGCGAAGCCGAACTGCGCGCGCCATTTCGCGGCGAATTCGCGCTGCAACTCGCCCAGCGGCGCGGCGGGCAATTCGATGGTGCTTTGCGCGCCGGGCGGGCGGAGGAACAGCGATAGTTCGCGGCGGATCGTTTCGTCCGAACCGGCTGCCAGTTCCGCTTCCGCCTCGTCGCCCAATTGCCCGGCGAGCCGTTCGATATCCTGCAAGGCATTGGAATCGAGCGCTTTATCGACGGTCGCTTCGCGCAGGGCGCGGCGGTCGGCGAGGCCCATGCCATAGGCGGAGAGCACGCTGGCGAGCGGGTGGCAGAGCATCCTTGTGATGCCCAGCGCATCGGCCACGCGGCAGGCATGCTGCCCGCCCGCGCCGCCGAATGGCAGCAGCGCGGCGCGGGTCACGTCATGCCCGCGGCGCAGCGATATCGCCTTGATCGCATTGGCCATATTGGCGACTGCGATGGCGAGGAAGCCCTCCGCCGCTTCCTCCCGGCTGAAGCGTTTGCCGGTCGCCGCTTCGGCCTCGGCGATCACCTCGTCCATCCGTGCCTGCGCGTCTGCCAGGCTTGGCGGCTGGTCGGCATCGGGGCCGAATACGGGCGGGAAGCAAGCGGCCTGCAACCGGCCCAGAACGAGATTGCAATCGGTTACCGTCAGCGGCCCGCCCCGGCGATAGCAGGCCGGCCCCGGAACCGCCCCGGCGCTTTCCGGCCCGACCTGGAAACGGCCCCCGGCAAAGCGGCAGATCGATCCGCCGCCGGCCGCGACGGTGTGGATGCGCATCATCGGCGCGCGGATGCGCTGGCCTTCGATCCTGGTCTCGCTTTCGCGCTCGAACGCGCCCGCCCAATGCGAGACGTCGGTGCTGGTGCCGCCCATGTCGAAGCCGACGACCTGCTCCAGCCCCGCCGCGCGGGCCACCGCCGACATGCCGACGATGCCGCCGGCCGGGCCGGAGAGGATCGCATCCTTGCCGTGGAAGGCCTCGCCCTCGGCCAGTCCGCCGCTCGATTGCATGTAGAGCGCGCGGGCTTGCGGCCCGATCCCGGCTTCGAGCCCGGCGATATAGCGGTGCAGCACGGGCGAGAGATAGGCATCGGTCACCGAGGTATCGCCGCGCGCGATCAGCTTGATCAGCGGGGCGACGCGGTGACTGGCGGAAATCTGGGTGAAGCCGATCTCCGCCGCGATCTCCGCCAGCCGCGCCTCATGCGCCGGGTAGCGATAGGAATGCATCAGCACGATGGCCACGGCGCGCAGGCCCTTGTCGTAAGCGGCCTGCAACGCCGCCCGTGCCGCCTGCTCGTCCAGCGGACGGACCACTTCGCCATCGGCGCCGATCCTTTCGGGCATTTCCGCGACGTCGGCATAGAGCGGATCGGGCAGCAGGATCTCCCGCGCGAAGATGTCGGGTCGCTCCTGTGTGCCGATCCGCAGCGCGTCGCCGAGCCCTTCGGTGATCGCCAGCAGCACCGGCTCGCCCTTGCGCTCCAGCAGGGCATTGGTGGCGACCGTGGTCCCCAGCCGCAATTCGCATGGCGGCAGCGGGCCGGAGGGCGTGCCGGTCAGCCGCCGCATCGCCTCGCTCGCGGCGTCGTCATAATGCTCGGGATTGTCCGAGGGCAGCTTCAGCCGGTGCAGCGCGCCCGCTTCGTCGCGCGCGACCACATCGGTGAAGGTGCCGCCGCGATCGATCCAGAATTGCCAGGCCATGCCTGCTGCTAACGGCCGGGCCGCCCGCTCGGCAACCGCCGATGGGGCTGGGGGAACCAAATTCTGGCCCGAAACGCTGATTTCCGGCATGGAGAGAGAGACGATGGCAGACGGGGCCGCGTGCTGGACCGATGACACTTAACGAACCCATCCTGACCCACTGGTTCGATATCGACCTGCTGACCCGCCTCGGCGTGGCGGCGCTGCTCGGCCTGATGCTGGGCTTCGACCGCCAGTGGCATGGCCATGCGGCCGGGCTGCGCACGCATGGCATCGTCTGCTTCGCCAGCGCGGTGATGACCGTTTCCGCGATTGCGCTCTATTCCCAGCTCGACGGGCCGCGGATGGATCCGCTGCGCATGTTCGAAGCGAGCGGCGCTTTCCTCGGCATTGTCGGCGCGGGGCTGGTGATCTTCGCCAAGGGCGAGATCAAGAACGTCACCACGGCCGTGCATCTGTGGCTGACGGCGATGATCGGCATCGCCTGCGGGGCCGGGCAATGGCCGCTGGTGGCCGTCGCGGCGGTGATCGGCGTGATCCTGCTTACTGTGCTCGGCCTGGCCGAAGGCAAGCTGTTCCCGCCGAACTGATCCCGCCTGCGGTTAGGGCTTCCATTCCGGCGGCAGGTGCAGCGCGGGCAATTCGATCGCCTGCGATATGCCCGGATCGGCCGCATCCCGGGCAATCGTCACCGTGTAACGCCCGGCCTTGCGCGACCAGCCGGGATTGCCTTCATCCCATACCGCCAGCAGGCGCGGATCGATGGCGATGCCGACCAGCTTGTCCTCGCCCGCTTCCAGGCTGACCTTGGTGAAGCCGCCGAGCCTGCGCGGCGCTTCCCAGCCGGCTTCCGGCGGCCCGGAGACATAGATTTGCACGACATCGCTGCCCGCGCGCTCACCAATATTGGTGACGTTGACCAGCGCCGTAAGTGCCCCCTGCGTGCCTGCCAGCAGGAAGCCGGGCAGTTCGGGCTGCGCCCCGCCGGGGGCCTTGGGCGGCTCCACGCGGAAGCTGGTATAGGAAAGCCCGTGGCCGAAGGGAAATAGCGGCTCCAGCCCCTTGGACGCGAACCACTTGTAGCCGACCGTGGCCCCCTCGCTATAGGTCACCGTCCCCTTGCGCGGCTCGCCCGGATAGGGAAGCTGGTCGAGGCTCTTTGGGAAGGTCGCCGGTAGGCGGCCCGAGGGATTCACCTTGCCGGCCAGCACATTGGCGATCGCTTCGCCACCCGCGCGGCCGGGATACCAGGCTTCCAGGATCGCTGGCACCTTGTCGGCCCAGGGCATCATCACCGGCCCGCCCGTTTCCAGCACCACCACCGTGTTGGGATTGGCATCGGCGACCGCGCCGATCAGCGCATCCTGATCGCCGTCCAGCGCCATGGCGACGTCGATGCTTTCGCTGGCCCATTGCGTGCCGAACACCACGACGAGATCCGCGTCTTTCGCCAGCCGCGCGGCGGCTGCGGGATCGCTGCCATCGGCGAATCCGAATCTTGCGCCGGGCAGCAATTTGCCAAGTTCCTCAAGCGGGCTTGAAGGATAGTAAACGACCGGGCCGGGCCAGCTCGTCGGCGCGATTCCGGGCACGGCATTGGTGCCGTCGGGATAGACCTGGCTCGATCCGCCGCCGGACAGCACGCCCTTGTCGGCATGGCCGCCGATCACCGCGATCACCTTCGCATCCTGCGCCAGCGGCAATATGCCGCCCTCATTCTTCAGCAGCACGATGCCGCCTTCGGCATCGGCGCGGCTGACCGCCTGGTGCGCGGCGAAATCAATCGCATGGCCCTCGCTGGCTGGATCGTCGATCAGCCCATGCGCGAACATGGAGCGCAGGATGCTTTCCGCCATCAGGTCGATCCGCGCCTCGTCGATCTCGCCCGCCGCCAGCGCCGTTTCCAGCTTCTCGCGCCCGAACCAGTCGTCCATCTGCAGGCCGTATCCCGATTCCTGGTCGAGCCCGGCATTCGCCGCCGGGGCGGTGGAATGCACCGCGCCCCAGTCCGACATGACATAGCCGGGCCAGCCCCATTCATTGCGCAGCACCTGCGTCAGCAGGAAAGGCTGCTCGCAGGCATGCAGCCCATCGAACAGGTTGTAAGCGCACATGGCCGCACCCGGATCGCCCTTCTCGAAAGCGAACTGGAAAGCCAGCAGGTCGGACATGCGCAACGCGGCTTCGTCGAGCAGGAAATTGCCCGAATTGCGATCCGTCTCCTGGTCGTTCACCGCGAAATGCTTGGCGGTGGAGATCACATGGTTCGATTGCACCCCGGCGATCTGCGCGCCGACCATCGTGCCGGCGAGCAGCGGGTCCTCCCCGGCATATTCGAAATTGCGGCCATTGCGCGGCTCGCGCATCAGGTTGACGCTGCCGCCCAGCAGCACATTGAAGCCGTCGGCGCGCGCCTCCGCGCCGATCATCGCCCCGCCGGCATAGGCGAGAGCAGGGTCCCATGTCGCGGCCGTGGCGAGGCCGGAGGGCAGGGCGGTGCGCGCCCGCTTCTCCGCCGCGCCACCCTGCGTGGCGACGCCGAGCCCGGCATCGGCCTGCCATTGCGGCGGGATGCCGAGCCGCGCAATGCCCGGCACATAGCCGGCCGAGCCATAGCGCGCCTGTTCCGGCGCCTTGAATTTCACGGGCGGGAAATCGGTGGCGAAATAGCCCTTCAGCAAGGTCAGCTTTTCCGCCAGCCTCATCTGCGCCAGCGTGGCGGCGGCGCGTTCGCCGGGCGTGCCCTGCGTATCGGGGGCCAGGATCACGGGCTGGGCGGCACCCTCCTGCGCCACGGCGGGCGCCGGCATGGCAAGGCTGGCCATCGCCAGAGTGAGCGCCACCAGTGGCAGGCCTTTGCGCGGCATATCCATTTCCCTCCTGCTTCCGGCCCTGTGCGGTGGTTTGGCCGTTTGGCTGTTTCCTAACCCGGTATTGCGCCGTAACGCCACCGTCCATTGGCTTTGTTATTGACCCATGCCGATGATTGCGGCCACGGATCGGCCCAGGAGGATTCCCGATGATTGCAGATCGCCGCCAGTTCCTTCGCGCCACGGGCAGTGCCTTTGCCGCGCTGGCCGCCAGCGGCTGTGCCCGCACCGATATTGCCAGCAGCGCCGCGGCGACGCCGGGCGGTTGGAGCTATGGCCCCTTGCAGCCCGATCCGGCCGGCCTGATCGATCTCCCGCAGGGTTTCTCCTATCGCGTGATCTCGAAGCTCGGCGATGCGATGAGCGACGGCGCCACCGTGCCGGACCGGGCGGACGGCATGGGCTGCTTCGACCTTGGCGGCGGAAAGATCGCGCTGGTGCGCAATCACGAATTGCAGGCCCATCATGACAATGGCGGCGCGCATGGCCCGGCTTACGACACGGTCGCGCGCAGCCTCGTGCCGCTGCCCGGCGGGACGACGACGATCGTGATGGATGCGCGCACGCTGGCGGTGGAAAAGCAGTTTCGCTCGCTCAACGGCACGATCCGCAATTGCGCCGGCGGCATCACGCCCTGGGGCAGCTGGCTGAGCTGCGAGGAGGATCTTTCCACGCCCGACGGCCGGATCAACAAGAGCCATGGCTGGGTGTTCGAAGTGCCGGCCACGGCCACCGGGCCGGTCGATCCGGTGCCGCTGAAGGCGATGGGCCGCTTCAACCACGAAGCCGCCTGCGTCGATCCGGCGACCGGCATCGTCTATATGACCGAGGATCGCGGCGACGGGCTGCTCTATCGCTACGTGCCGACCCATCCGGGCGATCTGGCCAAAGGCGGCACACTGCAGGCGCTGTCTATCCCCGGCATCGCCGATGCGCGAAACTGGGATTCCGTCTCGATCAATCCGGGCGACTGGCATGGCGGGCGCTGGATCACGCTCGATGATGTGGAAGCGCCGGAGGACGATCTGCGGCTGCGCGGGGCCAAGGCCGGGGCGACGCTGTTCGCGCGCGGCGAGGGCCTGCATATGGGCGAGGGCGAGCTCTATTTCTGCTGCACCAGCGGCGGCAAGGCCGGGCTCGGCCAGATCTTCCGCCTCGTGCCGCGCAATCACGGCGCGGACGGGCTGCAACTGTTCTTCGAAAGCACGAGCAAGGAGCAGTTCAATTACGGCGACAATCTCACCGTCGCCCCGAACGGCCACCTGATCGTTTGCGAGGACCAGTATACCGACGTGGTGGAGAACCATTTGCGCGGCATCACGACGGACGGCACGGCCTATCCGCTGGCCTTCCTGCACGAGCAGACCGAATGGGCCGGCGCCTGCTTCTCGCCCGACGGGAAGACGCTGTTCGTCAATCTCTACAGCCCGGCGCGCACCGTGGCGATCACCGGGCCCTGGGCGGCCTAGGCAGCGCCATGGCGGCGGCTTGACCGTGCCGCTCGTCATTGCGAGGAGCGGAGCGACGAAGCAATCCAGCGCGGCTTCGTGCTATTCTGGATTGCCGCGCCCGCCTGGCGGGCTCGCCATGACGAAGCAGTAGCGAGGTCCGATTTTGCCCTTTTCCGATCCCAACGTCCTCGCCGTCTTTGCCGAATACGACCAGCGCCACCGGGCGGAGCGGGAGCGGATGGCCGCGCTGCCGCCGGGCACGATGGGCGCGATCCGCGACGAGTTCCTGCTGCCGGTCGGCGCCAAGGTCGGCGATTTCCTGCGCTCGCTCGCCATTGCCCGCGAGCCCGAGCGGATTCTCGAGCTCGGCACCAGCTATGGCTATTCGACGCTGTTCCTGGCCGATGCCGCGCGCGAATGCGGGGCGAAGCTCGTCACGGTGGATGTCGATCCGGCCAAGCAGGATTATGCCCGCGCGATGCTCGAAAGGGCTGGTCTGGCGAAGCATGTCGAATTCCGCTGCGGCGAAGCGCTGGAGATCGTGGCTGCCGACGAGGGCGAATGGGGCCTCGTCCTGCTCGATATCTGGAAGAACCTCTATCTGCCCTGCTTCGAGGCCGTTTATCCGAAGCTGGCCGAGGAAGGGATCATCGTGTCCGACAACATGATCTATCCGGAAAGCGCGCGCGATGCGGTGCGCGCCTATCGCCATGCGGTGGAGGCCAGGCCGGACCTGCAGACCATGCTGCTGCCGCTGGGCAGCGGGATCGAGATGTCGATCAAATGGAGCGCGGGGAACGCCAAGCTGTGAGCGCCGCCGTGCTGTTCGTCTGCCTCGGCAATATCTGCCGGTCGCCGCTGGCCGAGGCGGCGTTCCGGGCCGAGGCGGAGCGGCTGGGGCTCGATGTGGAGGTGGATTCCGCCGGCACGGGCAGCTGGCATATCGGCGATCCGCCCGATCATCGCGCCCGCGCGCTGGCGCTGGCCAAGGGCGCGCCGATCGATCACCTGCGCGGACGGCAGCTGGCCGAAGAGGATTATTACCGCTTCACCCATATCTTCGCGCTGGATGCGGAAAACCTCGCCAATATCCGCGCCCGGGCGCCCGCCGGTGCCACGGCCGAAATCGGCCTGCTGCTCGATTGCGTGCCGGGCCGCGAGGGGGAGGCGGTGGCCGATCCCTATTATGGCGATGCCGCCGGCTTCGAGATCACCTGGCGCGATGTGAGCGCGGCGGCCGAGGCGCTGGCCGCGAAGCTTGCCGGGCGATGAGCTGGACCGAGGAAGTCGGTCGCATCGCCGGCAGCCCGGTCACTGGCGGGCGCAAGCTGGCGGGCGGCGATCTCGGCGGCGCTTCGCTGATCGAGCTGGCGGATGGCCGGAAGCTGGTCGCCAAGCAGGGCCCCTATGCGCAGACCGAAGGGGCGATGCTCCGCGCCATCGCCACGACCGGCGCGCCCGCGCCGCGCGTGCAGCATGCCGAGGGCGAATTGCTGCTGATGGATTTCGTCGAGGCGGATGGCCGGCCGGGGGAAGCGGGCTGGCGGCATCTCGCCGAGATTCTCGAAACGCTGCATCGCCCGGCCGAGCGCGCTTTTGGCTGGAGCGAGGATTACCGCTTCGGCCCGGTGGCGATCCCCAATGGCGAGACGGAAAGCTGGGTTGCCTTCTGGCGCGACAATCGCCTGCTGTGCCATCTGGAAGTGTTTGGCCCGCGGCTGGGCGGGCGGCTGGAAAAGCTCGGCGCGAAGCTGGGCGAACTGATCCCGGACAAGCCGCCGGTTGCGCTGCTGCATGGCGATCTGTGGGGCGGCAATATCCTCTGGCGCGGCGGACAGGTCGCGGCGCTGATCGATCCGGCCTGCTATCATGGCCATCGCGAGGTGGACCTCGCCATGCTGACCCTGTTCGACCATCCGCCGGACGAATTCTTCGCCGCGCTGACGCTGGAACCCGGCTGGCGCGAGCGGCTGCCGGTCTATCGCCTGTGGCCGCTGCTCGTGCATTTGCGGCTGTTCGGCAATTCCTATCGCGGCGCGGTCGATCGCGCGCTCGACACTTGCGGCGTGTGAACGCGCCTTAGCTGAGGATCAGCTTGATCGCGGAGACCACCAGCATCACCGCCAACGCATAGCGCACCAGATTCTCGTTGATCCTGTCGGTGACGAGCGAGCCCACGACGATACCCGGTATCGAGCCGAGCAGCAGGCTGGCCAGCAGCCAGCCATCGACATTTCCGAGCCAGCTATGGCCGAGCGCGGCGACGAGTGTGAGCGGCACGGCATGAACGATATCGGTGCCGACGATCGTCTTGGCGCCCAGCCGCAGCGGGTAAAGCACGGTCAACATTACTGCCACCAGCGCCCCGGCGCCCACAGAGGTGAGCGTCACCAGGCTGCCGACCACCGCCCCGCCGATGATCGTGGCGGCGATCTGTCGCGAGCGCATCTTCGCGCCGAGCTGCTTGCGCAGATGCAGCAGCGGCGCCTGGATGCGCGTCTTGGCCACCATCATGCCCGATGTCACCAGCAGCGCCACGCCCAGCAGGTTCATCAGGAAGCCGGATTCGAGCTTTCCGCCATGATAGAGGCCGAGCCATGCCAGCGTGATCACGGCGGCCGGCAGGCTGCCCATGGCCAGCCGCAGCACGATCTTCCAGTCGGGCGAGCCGAGCCGGTGATGGATGCCGCCGCCAACCGACTTGGTGATCGCGGCGAACCACAGATCCGTGCCGACGGCCACGGCCGGGCTGAAGCCGAACAGCAGGATCAGGATCGGCGCCATCAACGAGCCGCCGCCAACGCCTGTCAGTCCGACGAGAAAGCCGACAAAGGCCCCCGCCAGCGAATAGGCAAAATCCATATCAGCCGGCGGCTGCCATCGTCCGCAGCTCCGAGAGTACCGGCTCGGCCCATTCGGGGCGGCAGATCAGCAGGTCGGGCATATAGGTATCCGGCTGGTTGTAGACCAAGGGGCTGCCATCGATCCGGCTGGCATGCAAGCCATGCGCCAGCGCCACTGCGGCAGGGGCGCAGCTATCCCATTCAAATTGCCCGCCGGAATGCAGGTAGATATCTGCTTCGCCGCGGATCACGGCCATCGCCTTGGCACCGGCCGAGCCCATCGGCACCAGTTCGCCGCCGAGCTTTTGGGCCACGGCGACGGCTTCCGCCGCCGGACGCGTGCGGCTCACCACCAGCCGCGGCTTGCCCTCATGCGCGGGGAGCGCGGCGGGCCGGTCGGTGCGGAACACGGTGCCGGCATCGAGGCCGGGCAGGGCGACCGCGCCGATCACCGGCGCGCCGTCCACCGCCAGGCCGACATGCACCGCCCAGTCCGAGCGCGCTTCGCCATATTCGCGCGTGCCGTCCACCGGATCGACGATCCACACGCGCGACTTGCCCAACCGCTCCTCGGTATCCTTGCTCTCTTCGGACAGCAGCCCGTCATCGGGCCGCTGTTCGCGCAGGGCGTGGACCAGGAACTGGTTGGCCGTCTGGTCGCCGGCCTTGCCCAGCGCCTTGCCCGCGAACATGCCGCTTTCGCGCACTTCCAGCAGGATCCGCCCGGCGCATGCGGCGAGATGGGCGGCGAGTTCCGCGTCGGTCATTCCAATGTGCCCCCTATGGTCCCGATCAGCCGATCAGCTTGTCGACAATGATATCGGCGGCTTCATCGGGTGTCATCGCCGTCGTATCGATGTGCAGCTCGGGCTGTTCCGGCGGCTCATAGGGGCTGTCGATCCCGGTGAAGTTCTTGAGCTTGCCCGCGCGGGCCTTGGCATAAAGGCCCTTCACGTCGCGCTGCTCGGCCACTTCCAGCGGCGTGTCGATATGGATCTCCACGAACTCGCCCTCGGGCAGCATCGCACGCACCATTTCGCGCTCGGCGCGGAATGGGCTGATGAAGGCGGTGATCACGATCAGCCCGGCATCGGCCATCAGCTTGGCGACTTCGCCCACGCGGCGGATATTCTCGATGCGGTCGGCCTCGGTGAAGCCCAGATCCTTGTTCAGCCCGTGGCGGACATTGTCGCCATCGAGCAGGAAGGTGTGCCGGTTCATCCGGGCGAGCTTCTTCTCGACAAGGTTGGCGATGGTCGACTTGCCCGAGCCGGAGAGGCCGGTGAACCACAGCACGGCGGGCTTCTGGTTCTTGAGGTCCGCATGCTGTTCGCGGGTGATCTCGGTCGCCTGCCAATGCACGTTCTGCGCGCGGCGCAGGCTGAAATGGATCATGCCGGCGGCAACGGTGGCGTTGGTGATCTTGTCGATCAGGATGAAGCCGCCAAGCGCGCGATTGTCGGCATAGGGTTCGAAGGTGATCGGCCGGTCGGTGGTCACTTCGGCCACGCCGATGCCGTTGAGCCCCAGCGTCTTGGCCGCGAGATGTTCGAGGCTGTTGACGTCGATCTCGTATTTCGGCTCGGCAATGGTCGCGGTGACGGTCTGCGTCGCCAGCTTGAGCAGGTAGCCGCGCCCCGGGATCAGCTTGTCGTCGCTCATCCACACGATGGTGGCTTCGAACTGGTCGGCGCTTTCGGGCGGATCACCGGCCGTGGCGATCACGTCGCCGCGGCTGCAATCGACTTCGTCTTCCAGCGTGATGGTCACGGACTGGCCGGCCACCGCCTCGTCCAGATCGCCATCCATGGTGACGATGGACTTGATGGTCGAG
>Ga0207828_100288_pt1 | contig 25248 bp, 19 predicted proteins | sample TtaePargueraPR_11_FD_187276 | JGI IMG/M metagenome (GOLD analysis project Ga0207828, IMG submission 187276) | Aerobic enrichment media microbial communities from Bioluminiscent Bay, La Parguera, Puerto Rico - Tt and P2 (3) (SPAdes) | ecosystem: Environmental > Aquatic > Marine > Unclassified ...
GAAGCCTGCCGGCGCTCCGCTCGTCAGGAACGCCACGCTGCCCGCGCCATCCGCGCCGAAGCTGTGGCCCAGCGTCCCGCTCGTGTTCGCCGTGTCCGAGTTCACGTCGCCCGTGCCACCCGGATTGCCGCCCGTCAAAGCGTCGTCGTCCAGCTGAACCGCCGCATTCGCCGCAACCGTCGGGACGTCATCATCGAAGGTGATCGTCAGCGTGCTGTCGACAGCGTCGTTGTCGTCGCTGTCGATGGCCGTGAAGTTCAGAACCGCCGAAGCATCGTTCTCGTCGTTCGCGCCGTCATCGGCATGCAGCACGTTCTCCAGCAGGGTCACCGTGTACTGGCCCGTCGCCGCATTCACCTGAACCGTGAACAGGTCCGTGCCCGTGCGCGCCCCGGTGGTGATCGTCGCGGTCAGCGTGCTCGAGGGACCATCCCAGCTGTAGACCACGTCTTCCTGCCCGATCGTCTCGGTCAGCGTGTCCATCCCCGCCAGCGTGAAGGTCCCCGGGCCGTCCGCCCCGAAGTCCGCCGTGAACGTGCCCACGAACACGCTCTCGTCGACAAGACCCGCGCCGCTGTCGCCCGCATCCGCATCCAGATCCGTCGCCGCATCCGCGCCGAGGTTCGCTCCGCCCAGGCCGTCATCGTCCACCGCCGCCACCGCAGCATCCGGTACCGGTACCGAGTCCTCGGCAACATTGACGTAAACCGTCGCGGTCGAAACGTCGCCGTCCGCATCGGTGATCGTGTAGGTGAAGCTGTCGGGGCCGGCATAGCCCGAGTTCGGCGTATAGGTGAACACGCCGTTGCCGCTGTAGACCGCCGTCCCGTTGCTTGCCTGCGTGCCCAGCACGATATCGCCGAAGGAAACGCCGTCGGCGCCTTCGACATCGTTGGCGAAGACGTCGATCGCGGTTGCCGTGTCTTCCGGGATCGCGATCGGCGCGAGCAGCGAGCCGTCGTCATTGGCAGTCGGCACATCGTCGATCGTGTCGATGTCGACATAGTCGGTCGCGCTGCTGCCGTCGACATCGGTCACCACCACTTCGACGCTGTTGGACACGTCGTCCTGGCCGGCCTCGTCATGGTCGAGACGGTTGTCCTTGAGTTCGAAGCTGTAGCTGAAAGTGCCGCCGATGATCGAGCCGTCGGCGCCGATCACGGGAGTGAAGCCGGTGATCGAAAGCGTGCCGGTACCGATGTCCATCGACTGGGCGGTGAACACGCCATCGGTGATCACGGCCACGCCGCCCACGGTCACGTCGTCGAGCCCATCGGGGGTCGAGATATCGAAGGTGCCGCCCTGGGTCAGTTCGGGCGCATCGGGCGAGGAGCCGTCGGACAGGTCGTCCTCGTCGACCACCACTTCGGCACCCTCGCCGTCGAGGCCATTGATGACCACGCCGTCGTCGGTGCCGTTGATGGTGATGACCAGCTGGGTGCTCGCGGTGTCGCCGTCGCCATCGGTAATGGTGTAGTTGAAGGTCTCGGTCAGGCTTTCGCCTTCCGAGAGCCCCTGAACGGGTTGCAGCGCATTGTTGAGCAAATAGCTGTAGCTGCCGTCGGCATTGAGCGTCAGCGTGCCGTAAAGGCCCGCCGTCTGGCCGTCGACCGTACCCGCGGTCCCGCCGAAGGACACGGCGGTCACCGTGGCGCCGTCGGCGCCCTGGATATCGGCCACGCCATCGGTGCCGTTGGCGTCGCTGCCGCCGGTCCCGGTCAGGACGTTGCCGTCGCCGACCAGCGGGCCGTCTTCCTTGACGCTGTCGGCATCGGCATTGGCCGTGGCGAAATCGTCGAAGACGTTAATGACGAAGGTCTCGGTTCGGGTATCGCCGTCGAGATCGGTCAGCGAGCCTTCGATGAGGATCGGCGTGCCGTCGGTGTCGAGCGTGTTGTCGTTGAGCGTATAGGTATAGGCAATCGCGCCTTCACCGGTCGCCGGATCGTAGGAATAGGAGGTGAAGACCAGCGTGCCGGTCTGGTCCGACAGAACAGTCTGCGGGACGGTGGCCGAGGTGATCGCCGCGCCGTTGATCGAAATGCTGGCGACGCCGTCGACCGAGGTGAAGGTCACCACGCCCGAAATGCTAGCGGAATCGCCGTCGAAGGCCCGGCCCGGGCTCTCGTTGGTGCGAGTGTCGGTGGTGCCCGGCAGGTCCTGTTCGTAGATCTGGGTCGATTCGCCGACGACCGGGGTGCGCAGTACGTTGATCGAATTGGCGATGTTGATCGTCAGCGTGGCGGTATCGGTGCTGCCGTCGCCATCGGTGAGCTGGTAGGTGAAGACGTCCTGCACGCCGCCCGGCGTGTTGAAATCGCGGACATAGCTGTAGCTGCCGTCACCATTGAGCGTCAGCGTGCCGTACTGGCCCTGGATCGTCGTGCCCGCGTCGCTGAAGGTACCGCTGGTCCCGGCGAGGAAGCCGGACACGAGCGCACCGTCGGCGCCTTCGATATCCGCCCCGGCCGCACCGCTGACGGTGCCTTCGCCGGTCAGGACATTGCCGGTTTCGGCAGTGAAATCGCCGGGAGCGACCGTATCGATATCGTCATTGGCGATCGGCTCGTCGTCGATGATGTCGATCACGAGATCGTCGCTGGCGACGTCCCCGTCGAGATCGGTGACCACCACGTCGAAGGAAACCGAGGTGTCCTGGCCGGTGGTGTTGTCGGCCAGCGTGTATTCGTAGGTGAAGGAACCGTCGCCGGTGACCGGGTCATAGCTGTAGTCGGTGATGACCAGCGTGCCGGTGCCGTTGGTGACGATGGTCTGCGGCAGATTGTCGGGATCGATCGCCGTGCCGTCGATGGTGACGCTCTGGACCCCGTCGGGCGAGTGGAAGGTCACCGTGGTGCCGGTGGTCTCGCTCATGTCCGAATTGTTGTCGGGATCCTGGTCCTCGATCTCGCCGGTGCCGACGTCTTCGCCGCCGCGCGGCGGGAGGCCGCCTTCGTCGACCTGCTTGCCTTCGCCGATATCGGGAATCTCGATCTGGTCGGGACTGTCGGAAATCGTGATGGTCAGCGTGGTCGTGTCGGTGCTGCCGTCGCCATCGGTGAGCTGGTAGGTGAAGACGTCCTGCACGCCGCCCGGCGTGTTGTAGTCGCGGGTATATTCATAGCTGCCGTCGGGATTGAGCGTCAGCTTGCCGTAAAGGCCCTGGATCACCGTGCCGGGTTCGACAAAGCTGCCGCTCGCCCCGGCGTAGACGCCGGTGACGCTGGCGCCGTCGGCACCTTCCTCATCCGCGCCGGCCGCACCGCTGGTGGTGCCCTCGCCGGTCAGGACATTGCCGGTTTCGGCGGTGAAATCGGCCGGGCCAACCAGGTCGGTATCGGCGGCGGCGATCGGGGCATCGTCGATGATGCCGATCCGCAGCGTGGCCGAAGCCGTGTCGCCGTCGGTATCGGTGATCGCGACCGCGAAGAAATCGGCCGATGCCGCGGTGGTGTTGTCGGTCAGGAGGTAATCGTAGCCGATCCGGCCGGGCGCGATGCTGGTGATCGTGAGCACGCCGAGGTCAGTGGTGAAGGTCTGGCCCACCACGGTGATCGCAACGCCATTGATGGTGACGCTACCCACCCCGTCGGGCGAGGCGAAATTGATGAAGCCGTAAGTCGCTTCGGAGTTGGAGGCGGCATCGGTGCCCTGCGGCTCGAGCCCGCGTGCAGGCAGGCCAGCTTCGTTGACCACATCCTCGGCATTGATCACCGAGACGCCGGAATCGTCGACCTCAATCGCAATGTCCGGCTCCTCGTTGACGAGGTCGGGAATGATTTCGCGCTCTTCGGGTTCGGGGAAGCTCAGCTCGGTATAGGGCAGCAGGTCGCCCAGCCCGAAGGCATCCTGGATCGGGCCGACCGGGTCGGCGAAATTACCGCCAGAGCTCTGCACGCCGCCGGCGGCCGGCTGCGGCTCGCTGCCGATCAGGAGCGCGGCAAGGTTGAGCGGCGGGACCGCGACGCCCTCGACGACCAGCTGCGGAACGACGATCGCCCCCTCGGGGACGATATAGACGACGCCGTCGGCGGTTTCGATGACCAGGTCGCGTCCCTGGACGCGCACGTCGTCGAGCGTCGCGCCGTCGGGCAGCACGACCACATTCTCCGCATTGGGCTGGAGCACGAAAGCGTTTGCACGCCCGGCACCTTCAGCCTGGGAAGCGTTGTCGAGACCCGCGCTTTCAGCCCGGTCATTTCGCGAATTATCGAAATCCATGCCTGCAATCCTTCAAATCGTCTCTCCCGCTCCGGGAGAGATCGGCGATTGCGCGCTGGACCATGGACAAGCTGGAATCAGGCTCGCCGATCTTGGACTTGTCACAAAGTCTAACGCGCAACCCGCCAGAAGGTGCGTTCGCCGACTTCTTTCCGAATCGGTCACCCCGCACTCCAGTGGTCCTAGAAAAACAGGGAAGCACGATAGTTACAAGGAGATTCACCACTTCGGCCGGAGGTTTCCCGGACCTGTGCCAGAATTGATCACAAGTGACAGAAATGGTTTTTTCCCTGCTCTCAGCCCCTATTCCAGCCACGGGTTTGCCCGGAAAAACGCAAGGAGTGGTTAATCGTCCCGGTCGATCGCGATAGCGCAAGGTTCCGGAAAGCAAGGATGTCCGCGGGCTGAATCGGTTGCCAGGACCGCTTCCTGCGCAAGAGAGTGCAACGGATTACTTTCTTAAGGTATATTTAATTCGCAGAATCAAAGGGGACGATTCGTGTCGGGTTCGACGCATGAGGCCAATCCCGGAGGCAGGATAAGGCGCTTCGTGGCGATCGCCGCGCTGGCCGGTGCGGGCGGCGTGATGCTGTTCGCCGCGTTCGGCGGGCCCGCCGCGGGCGCGCTTCCGCGCAGTTTGCCCGCTGTCTCGGCCGTGTCCGCCTATTTCCGTGCGCTGCCGACCATGCTGCTCGGCCGGAACGAGGCCGCCCGGCCGGCGCAAGCGCTGGCGCTGTTCCCGGTTGGCGAGGGGCCGGTCCAGCGCATGGCGCTCCCCGCGCCGGACGGCATCGCACCGCCGAGCGGGGCGGTGCTACGGATCGCCCTGCCCGAACCCGCAGCCGCCGATCCGGCCCTCGAGACGGCCTTGCGCGAACGCGCACGGATGACGGTCGCCAACGGTCCGCGCACCGGAACGCCGGCCCAAGCGGAACAGCCCACCAAGAATTTCGCGCTCGAGATGCAGGATCTCGCGCGGGCCGGGATGGATTTCGCGCTCGGCGGGATCGCCGGCCCGCCGCCCGTAATCGAGACTGCAAGCGCCGCCCCGGCGGCGCCTCCCGCCCGCGCCAATCTGGCCGCACAGGCGGAGGACAGCGATTTCGAGCGCGCCTTCGGCATCGCACCGCCGGCGAAACCCGGGAAGCTGCTGCCCGAGACCTCCTATTCGGAATTCCGTCTGTCGGACAACGGCGTCTCGGTGCCCGATGCATCTGGTTCCAGCCTTGCACGGACGATCGAATTCCAGAAGCCGGTATCCGCCGACGGCGTTCGGCTCGGCCAGGTCCGGGTCAGGATCGCCGGGGACAGCAGCCTCTCGGCGCATCTCGGCGACCTTCTGTCGCTGTTCGAAGGCAAGATCGACAGCCGCGAGCTGGCCGATCTCAGATCCGCCGGCAGCAGTTCCGAATTCGTCGGCTTCACCAGCCTGAGAAAGGCCGGGCTGTCGATCAATTTCGACCCGGTGCAAGACCAGTTGGTGATGAAGACGGTCGAGAAGCTCTGACCCCCGGCGGGCATGCCGGGCCGGTTCCGGCAGGGGGATCGGGAAGGATGGAGGCCCGAGCCGGAATCGAACCGGCGTATACGGATTTGCAGTCCGCTGCGTCACCACTCCGCCATCGGGCCTCACCGATGCGTGACCGCAAGAGCGAGCGCCCTAGCCAAAGCATGAGGCGAAGGCAATCCGATTCCGCGCGCGCTTGCGCCCGTCCGCGCAAAAGGTTAGCTCACTATCGATAGGGAGCATGACCATGTCCGAAGACAAGCCGAGACTTCAGCGTGTGGAGGGCCATAGCGAGGAGCGTTTTCTGGGCTCGGACGTGTTCGAGAGCAGCGGGCGCAATCTGCCGCCGTCGCGGCGCGGGGGGACGGTTCGCGAGCCGGCGCAGGACATCGACATCTACCACAAGGCCGACGTGGTGGTGGTCGGCGGCGGTCCGGCGGGTTGCGCGGCGGCCTGGGCGGCGGCCAAGGCCGGGGCCGACGTGACGCTGGTCGAGCGCTACAACTGCCTCGGCGGGCTCTCGACCGGCGGGCTGGTGATGTGGATCGACCGGATGACCGACTGGAGCGGCAAGCATGTCATCCAGGGCTTCGCGCGCGAGTTCATCGAGCGCATGCCCAAGGATGCGGTGGCCGGCCCGCCGATCGAGGACTGGGGCAGCCGCGATCCGCTCAAGGCCGCCTATTGGGGGCAGCGCACCACCGCCTTCCACGGCATCGTGCAATGGGCGCCCACGCTCGACCCCGAGCGGATGAAGCTCAACGCGCAGGAGATGCTGCTCGAGGCCGGGGTGCGGATCGTGTTCCACGCCTGGGCGGCGAGGCCGATCGTCGAGGACGGCGCGGCCCGCGGGGTGATCTTCGAGAGCAAGGCCGGGCGCCAGGCGATCATGGCCAGGGTGGTGGTCGACACCACCGGCGACGGCGACATGTTCGCGCGGGCCGGGGCCGCCTTCGACACCGACATCGAGGAGGGCGACGTCCACCATTCGATGAACACCGGCTGGGTTCTGGGCGGGGTCAACATGGACCGCTGGATCAACTGGAAGGTGCTCTATCCCGAGCAGCTGCGCGACTTCATGGCGCGCGGGCGCGAGGAGCTGGGCTATTTCCAGACCCCCTATGTCAGCTGGCGGCCCGACATCGCGCTGTTCCTCGGCCCGCGCCAGTCGGGCCTGTCGGCGCTCGACGTCGACGACATGACCGAGGTCGAGATCCGCAGCCACCGGCTGATGGAAGGGCACTGCCAGTTCTTCCGCCGCCACGCGCCGGGCTTCGAGCAGGTCTATTCGCTGCAGAGCGCGAGCCAGCTGGGGGTGCGCCACACGCGCCGCCTCGCCGGGCTCGGGCGGATCGAGCGCAAGGACTGGAGCAACGGCACGCCGGTCGGCGACGAGGTCGGGGTCTCGCCCTCGATCAGCCCCAAGTTCCCGGTGATCTCGGTGCCTTACGGCAGCCTGGTGCCGCGCGCGCTCGACGGGCTGCTGGTCGGCGGGCGGCACATCAGCTGCGACGCCAACAGCCACGGCTTCATGCGCGAGATCCCGCAGTGCTGGCTGACCGGCCACGCCGCCGGCGCCGCCGCGGCGCTCGCCGCCGACCGGGGCGTCGAACCGCGCGACGTGCCGGTCGACGCGATCCGCCAGCTCCTGCGCCAACAGGGCGGGCATCTGCATGACGACGCCGCGGTCGAGGCAGCGCACGGACAAGCGGTGGCGGCAGGATAGCCGGCCTGCTCCCACCATGGAGAAGGCGAGCAATGATTAGCGAGATCGAGGATTATTTCGCGATGGGCTGCGGCCGTTGCGAACGCTTTGCAACCGCGGACTGCGCCGCCCGGAAATGGGCCGAAGGCCTCGCACTGCTACGCGGAATCTGTGAAGCGGCAGGACTGGAAGGCACCGCCAAATGGGGCCATCCATGTTACATGCACGCAGGCCGCAACATTGCCTTGCTCAACGCGTTCCGGGACGATTTCCGGATCAGTTTCATGAATCCGTCACTGCTGCGGGACCCTGAAGGGGTGCTGGAACCGACCGGACCGAATGCGCGCCACCCGAGCCTGATCCGCTTCACCTCGGTGGATGCGGTAGAGGCCCTGCGCGCGGTGATCGCCTCCTATCTGGAGGAAGCCAAAGCCTATGCCGAGGAAGGGCGGACGCCGCCGAGGGTCGCGGCCGCGCCGGAGCTGCCGGAGGAGCTGGCCGAAGCTCTGGATGCCGATCCCGAACTGGCCGAGGCCTTCCGCGGTCTCACGCCGGGCCGGCAACGCAGCTACGTCATCAATCTCACGGGCGCGAAAAAGCCGGCAACCCGCATCGCGCGCATCGCCCGTTTTCGCGCCCGCATCCTTGCGGGAAAGGGCGCGACCGAACGCTAGAGAGGCGGCGCACCGCTCCCGACCCAGACGGCGACAAGGATGCCGGCCAGGACAGCCACCGCCAGGCGCCAGGCGGGCGCGCCTTCCATCTCCTCGGCACCAGGCGGCGCAGGGCGGCTGCCGGTCACCATCGGGCGCAGGAGGTTGTCGCGCTTGACGAAGAGATAGAAGGCCACTGCCGCCAGATGCAGCGCCACCAGCGCCAGGAGCACGTAGAAGAAAGCTTCGTGCCAGTCGGTCAGCAGGTCGGCGGTCATGGTGCGGACCAGGCCGTTGAGCGGGCCGGTGGCGCCGTCGTAGGGGTCGCCCGCGAACAGGCCCATCCCCACCTGCAGCAGCATGGCCGCGAGCAGCGCCGCCACGCTCCACCCGCCGGCCGGGTTATGGCCGATGACCGGCGATCGGGCGCTGCCCAAGCCCCGCAGATAGGCCAGGACCGTGCCCGGACCGCGCAGGAAGGACGCGAAGCGGGCGGTCGAACTGCCGATGAAGCCCCAGAGGATCCGGAACACCAGCAAGGCCAGCAGGACCAGGCCGAGCCGCATGTGCCAGCCCATTTCGCCATTCTCCGCGGTCCACCACATGGCCGGGATCAGCAGGGCGAAACTCCAGTGGCACAGCCGGACCGGCAGGTCCCACAGCTTCACCCCCTCCTGCGCCGAACTCGCCAAGAGCGGCCTCAGTCCTTGTCGAGGCGGAAGGTATCGTGGCAGTTCTTGCAGGCCCCGCCGAGTTCCATGACCTGCGCGCCTACCGCAGCGGGATCACCGCTGCTGGCGGCCGCCAGCATGGCCTCGCTCGCGCCGGCCAGCCGGGTAGCGGCCGCTTCGAATTCGGCCGGCTGCTCCCAGATCGTCGCCAGCGCCTCGGTATCGGCGCCCGAATCCACCCCGCTTCCCTCCGGGAACCAGTCGCTGGTGGTGATCTTGCCGGCATTGGCCACGATGGTTTCCGCGCTGGCCGTGATCAGCGCCATGTCGGGGGCATCCGCCTCGAGCTGGTCGCGGATCACCTTGAAGGCGTCGCCCAGCCCTTCGAAATTGTCCTGCCGCTGCTCGATCGCCCCGGTCAGGGCGGGAGCAAGCCCGGCGGCAACCTCGGCCTCTCCGCTGTCACCGCCGCAGCCGGACAGGACCAGGGCCAGAGCGGTTGCGGCGAGAATCGGGGCGGGCTGTCTGATCGGCATGGAACGGCTTCCTCTGCTGTTGAAACACAGCCGCCAGCTTAACGCCGCCTGCCTCACTGTAAACGGCGAAACGTCCCCGCACGCCCACCAGCCCCGGTTTCGGCAGGCGGCATTCCGGCATCACTTCGCCGAAATGTCATCGTCCTGTCATATCTCCGCGCTTGGCCGGAGGGGACGTTTGCCACTAAGGGGCAGGCGGTTTCGAACAGGGGTACGTGATCTTGGCCTACCGGTTCAGGCGCAAGGACAAGTCCGTGGAGGCGGCACTTCGCCGCATCGCCCGCGAGCAACTGGTCAAGACGCTCGGCCTGCTGGACGAAGGCGAACTCGGCCCCGAGGCAGTGCACGAGGTGCGCGCGCGCTGCAAGAAACTGCGCGCGCTGCTAAGGCTGGTGCGCCCCTCGCTGCGGCATTTCGGGCGCGAGGACGAAGCCTTTCGCGATGCGGCGCGGCTGCTCGCTCCGGCGCGCGACTACGAGGTGCTGCAGGCGACGCTCGCCCGCCTGCTCGCTTCGGCGGGCAACCGCCTGGGCGAACGCCTTGGCCCGGCGCTGACCGGTCCGGAACTGGCCCCGCCCGCCGCGCCGCCCGACCGGACGGCAATCGACGGCTGCCGCGAACTGCTGAACGACGCGCTGCGGCGGAGCCGGGCATGGGAACTGACCGATGAAGGCTGGCCGGCGCTCGGCCCCGGCCTGGCGAGAACCCTCGGGCAGGCGCAGGCCGAGCTCGACGCGGCACAGAGGGAGCCCGGCGGCGAGGCGTTCCACGCCCTGCGCAAGCAGGCCAAATACCATTTCCATCACGTGAGCCTGCTGGCACGGCTCGATCCGGCCGCCTTTCGCAAGCGCGGAAAGCACGCCAGGCTCCTGTGCGAACTGCTCGGCGAGGAACATGATCTGGCGGTGCTGTCCGCGCATCTCGCCGGGTCTGACCCGGACAGGCCGTGGACCGACCCCACCGAAGCGGTGCAGGTCCTGATCCGCCGCAAGAGGACCTATCTCGCGCATGATGCGCTTGCCGCCGCGCAGAGGCTGTTTGCCGGTAAACCCGAGGAATTGAGAGAAGAATGGGGCAAATTGTGGACGAAGTGGCACTGACGGAAGCACGGAACCGAAGCGGAGGGGAAGACTCCGAACTTCCAAGTGGCCGTGAAATGGCGCATGATCCGTCCGTGGACAGGGCAGAATCGATTCTCTTCGATGCATGCTCCCGCGCGCTCGCGGGCGAGGATTTCAGCAGCCTGGAAATCGTCGAAGCGCTCCCCGATCCCCGCATGCTGACAGCCAGGCAGAAGGCCCTGTGGGTCGGCCTCCATTGCTGGAACGACGAAGCGCCTGCCCGCGGCAGCCACCCCGCCATTGCCGCCTTCAGCCAGACCCGCCTGCGCGATCTCTCCGAGCGGCTCGGCCGCTCCTGACCCCTGCCCCCGCTCGCGCGGGGACGCCCGGCCCGCCCTATTCGGCTTCGGGCAGCAAGACCCCGCCCGTGCTCATGTCGCGCACGTCCTGACGGAAGTTGCCGAGATAGCCGCTCGCCGCATTGCGATAGCCAAGCCCTTCGCGGGCCCGGATTTCGCCCGCGGGAACATCGATATCGATGCTCCGGTTGGCGACCGAGATGCGAATCACATCGCCGTCGCGCACCTTGCCGATCGGCCCGCCGGTCGCCGCCTCGGGTGAGACTTCGGCTACGGTGAGTCCCTTGAGGCAGAGGCCCGAAAGCTGGCCGTCGGTGACGAAGGCCGTGGTCTTGGCGAGACCGGCGGCGTCGAGCGCGAAGAGGACCAGGCTCGCCCCGCCCCCCATCGCCGGACCGCCCTTCAGCCCCTGGTTGCGGGCGATCACCACGTCGCCAGGCTGGACCTTGCCGTCCTCGATCGCCTGCAGGCATTCCATCGAATCCTCGAACACGCGGGCCGGCCCGACGAATTCCTCGGGCCGCGAGCCGTCGCGAATGCCGAGGCGGACCACCGCCGTCTCGGCGAAGCTGCCGCGCAGGATGGCGATCGCCGGGCCCTCGCCGACCGGGTCGTCCACCGCATGGATCACTTCGGGACCGGGGATGACATAGCCGCGGAGATTCTCGCCCAGCGTCTTGCCGGTGCAGGTCAGCGCGCCCGTATCGATCCGGTCCTCGAGCCGCTTGAGCACCGCCATGGCGCCGCCGGCATCCTCGAACTGCTCGATCCGCACATGGCCGGTCGGGCGCACGGCGGAGAGCACGGGCACGTCGCTCATCTCCTCCCACAGGGTGAAGATGTCGATATCGCTCTCCGCTTCGATGGCGGTCGCCTGGAGGTGCTTGATCGCGTTGATCGAGCCCGAGACCGCGAGCACGGTGGCAATCGCGTTGCGGAAGGCGCCTTCGGTGAGGATCTGGCGCGGCAGCAGCTGCTCCCCGACCATGTCCACGATCCGCCGCGCGGCCGCGCGGGCATTGTCCTGCATCTTGGGCGAATTGCCGCGCACCGGGGCATGCCCGGGCAGCGCCATGCCGAGCGCCTCGACCACGCAATGCATAGTGTTGGCGGTGGCCATGCCGGCGCACACGCCGGGGCCGCGAATGGCGTTCTCGGCCATATCCGCCACCGGGAATTTCGGCTTCGCCCCGAAGCGTTCGCCGACCGAGCCGGACCAGACGTCCTCGACATCGACCGGGTCCCCGTCGATCTCGCCCGCCTGCTGGTAACCGCCGATGACGAGGATGGTCGGAATGTTCAGCCGCGCCGCCGCCATGAGGTGCCCCGGCGGGGTCTTGTCGCAGCTGGTCAGGCAGATCATCCCGTCGAGCATGGCGGCCTCGACCTGGACCTCGATGTCGTTGGCGATGATGTCGCGCCCGGCAAGGATGTAGGAGCCCGACTTGCCCGCGCCGGTGATGAAGTCGGACGGCGCCGCGGTGCGGACCTCGAACGGCACACCGCCGGCCTTGCGGATTTCCTCCTTCACGATCTTCGCGATCCCGTCGAGATGGGCATAGCAGATCGCCAGTTCGCTGGAGGAATTGACCACCGCGATCTTGGGCTTCTCCATGTCCTCCTGGCTGAGGCCGAGCGCCTTCCAATTGGCGCGGCGGCCCGGCGAATTGGCCGAGAGGCTGCGAAGTCTGGTCATGGGAACGTCCTTATTCTGCGGGGGCCGGCTCGCCGGCGGCGAGGGCGTCTTGGTCCTCGCCGGTCTTCAGGCGCTTGGCGAAATGGGACAGCGCCAGCACGCAGACCACGATCCCGGCGAGGCAGGCCCCGGTGAAGATGTAGCTGTCGAGCACGGCGGGCACGCTGCCGAGGAAATAGGCGGCCCCTACCAGCGGCGCCGAGACCGAGGCGAACTTGGCCATGAAGCTGGCCCAGCCGCCGCCGGTCGAGCGCACCGCGCTGGGGTAGTAGATGCTGGTGATCGAGATCACCCCGGCATGGCCGGCGCCGACCACGATCGCGGCCATGATCACGACCGGGACGAACATCGAGGTCCCGACGACGGTCCCGAAGCCGATCAGCAGCACGAAGGGAATGCCAAGCAGCGGCGCAAGCGTGATCCAGCCCGGCCCGCGCTTTTCGGTGAAGGCAAGCAGGAAGACCCCAGCCACCGCGCCGGCGAGGCCGCCGATCGAACTGATCCAGGTCGCGTTGGCGACGGTCAGGCCCAGTTCCTCGAGGAACAGCACGCCGAAACTGGCCTTGAGGTAGATCGCGAAGCTCGAGCAGAAATAGGCCGCCCAGATCAGCGGGGTGATCAGCGCGAGCGGGCCGCGGAAAAGCTCCATGAACTTGGTCCAGGGGTCCTCGCGCTGGCTCGTCTTGCGCTCGTCCGACAGCGTGAAGTGCTCGATCGCGCCGGTTTTGAAAGCGGGATCGAAGCGATTGACCATCGGGCGGATCTTGGCCGCCGGCTTGCCCTTGGCGACCATCCAGCGCATCGATTCGGGCAGGACGAACAGCAGCACCGCGGCCAGCACCAGCGTCAGCGCGCCGCAGGTGAAGAAGACGTAGTGCCAGCCGTAGGCGGGCGCGATGAAATTGGTGATCGGGCCGGCCGCCGCGCCGCCGGCGCTGAAGCCGAGCATGATGATCGTGACCGAGGTCGCCCGCATGCTCGCCGGCATGGCCTCGATATTGATCGACCAGGCCGGAGCCAGCAGACCGCCGATCGCCAGCCCGCCGATGAAGCGCAGCGCGATCAGCATTTCGGGCGTGTCGGCAAAGCCGGTGACGAAGGTCAGCACGGCGCTGAGCAGGGTGCAGATCAGGATCACCGGGCGCCGGCCGAAGATGTCGGCGAAATAGGACCCGACCAGCGAACCGATCATCTGGCCGAGAAAGGCCGCCGAGCTGACCGTCCCCATCATCTCGTTGGTCAGCCCCATCTCGTCACGGATATAGGGCAGCGTATAGGCGATCAGAAGGAAATCGAGCCCGTCGAAGAAGGTCACCAGGCTCGACAGCACGAGCAGGGTCAGGTGGAACTTCGTGAATTTCAGACCGCTGAGGAATTTCGCGATATCGAGCGTGCTGGCGCCCGCCATGTGAACCTGACTGGCCATAATCTTGCCGGTGCTCCCAGAACTCTCCCAAGCCGCCAGCCTAACGGCAAACTGGCTAGCATGCTATTCTTTTTGCCGCTTCGCGGTCCGCTTCGCAAGCTCGAACATTCTCGCATGGCTGTCCAGCGCCCGCGTGCCGCCCGTGGCGGGCTGGCCGGGCGCTTCGCCCCGGGCCAGACGGTATCCGCCTGCCGGGTCTGTCACCACCAGCCCTTCGAGCCCGGCCAGGGCCAGTTTCGCGCGCAGGCGCGAGACGTGAACCTCGAGCGAATTGGTCTCCGGCACATGACTCAGCCGCCAGACGTCGCGGAACAATTGCTCGCGCGTGACCCGCTCTCCCGGCGCATCGGCCAGCCGCCAGAGCAGTTCGAATTCGCGCGGGTGGAGATGCAGCCAGCGTGCCCCCCTGCGCGCATCGCGGTGGAACAGGTCGAGCACGACCGGTCCGAGGTCGCGCGAGCGGACGAGCCGGTCGCGGTCCTGTGCCAGCCGGCGCGCGCGCAAATCGAGTTCGCCGAGATCCGCCCCGTGGCCGAGCACTTCGCCAAAGCCCTGCGCGAGCAGTTCGCGGCGGCGCTCCCCGCGCTCGATCGCCAGCAGCATCAGTCCCGCGCGCGGCCAGATTTCCGCCGGATCGAACTGGCGCCACAGGCGCAGGCCTTCCTCCCCGTCAACGAGGCAGGCGGCGGGGGCGGGATCGCGCCCGATCCGGCTGCTCGCGGCAAGCAGCCAGCCCGCATCCCGCAGGTCCCATTCGGGCGGGACCGGCCGCCGGAAGGAAATCCAGCCGAATTCGTGCACCTGTTCTCCATGCGGTCTTGCGCGGCGAGTCTTGCGACAGCCGCACTAGACCATGCAATGCCGAACAGGTTCAGAATGGAGGTGCTTAAATTCGTCTAAGCGGCCGAAGTATTGACGCCCATCGACTGCAGGTAGCGCTTCACATTGCGCGCGGCCTGGCGCAGGCGCTGCTCGTTCTCGACCATGGCGATGCGGACATAGCCTTCGCCGTCCTCGCCATAGCCCACCCCCGGCGCCACGGCGACTTCGGCATGGGTGAGCAATTGCTTGGAGAATTCGAGGCTGCCCATTTCCTTCAGCGCGGGCGGCAGCGGGGCCCAGGCGAACATCGAGGCGGGCGGCGGGGGAATGTCCCAGCCGGCGCGGCCGAAGGCCTCGACCAGCACGTCGCGGCGCTTCTGGTAGAGCTGCCGGTTCTTCTCGACGATGTCCTGCGGCCCGTTGAGCGCGGCGACGGCCGCGGCCTGGATCGGGGTGAAGGCCCCGTAGTCGAGATAGGACTTCACCCGCGTCAGCGCGGCGATCAGCCGGGGATTGCCGACCGCGAAGCCCATCCGCCAGCCGGCCATGGAGAAGGTCTTGGACATGGAGGTGAATTCCACCGCCACATCCTTGGCGCCCTTGGCCTGGAGGATCGAGGGGGTGGGATTGCCGTCGAAATAGAGTTCCGAATAGGCAAGGTCGGAAAGGATCCAGACCTTGTTCTCCTTCGCCCAGTCGACCAGCTTCTGGTAGAAGGCGAGATCGACCACTTCGGCCGTCGGATTGGACGGGAAGTTGACGATCAGCACGCTCGGCCGGGGCACGGTGAAGCTCATCGCGCGTTCGAGCGATTCCCAATACCGTTCGTCGGGCGTGGTCGGGACCGAACGAATGGCCGCCCCGGCAATGATGAAACCGAAGGTGTGGATCGGATAGCTGGGATTCGGCGCCAGCACGACGTCGCCCGGCGCGGTCATCGCCGTCGCCATGCTGGCGAGGCCTTCCTTCGAGCCCATGGTGACCACCACTTCGCTTTCGGGGTCGAGCTCGACCCCGAAGCGGCGGGCGTAGTAATTGGCCTGGGCCTTGCGCAGGCCGGGGATGCCCTTGGACTGCGAATAGCCGTGCGCGCCGGGATTCTGCGCCACTTCGCACAGCTTGTCGATCACGTGCTGCGGCGGCGGGAGGTCGGGATTGCCCATGCCCAGGTCGATGATGTCCCGCCCGGCCTGGCGCGCCGCATGCCGCATCGCATTGACTTCGGCGATGACATAGGGCGGCAGGCGCTTGATGCGGTAGAACTCTTCTTCCATGACCTCTTCGATTCCGTAACGGGGCGGCAGATTTCGCGCCCATGCACAATTGTGACCCAATGCGCCAGTAGGCGCAACGAAGTGTTGCGTTTTTCCTTTGGACTCAAAAATTTCACAAAAGCGGGTAAGGAAGGCGCATGGCTGACGAACCGAGCGCGCACGAGAATCTGGGGACCCTGTTCGCCAATATGGTCAGATGGCAGGGCGAGGCGGCGAAGCGGATGTTCGAGGCCTTCCTCCCCCCGCCCGACCTCGAACTGCCCGACCGCAAGGATTTCACCGCCTTCGCCGAGGCCGCGGCAAAATTGCAGGAGCAATGGCTCTCCTTTCACAGCCAGCAGCCGGGGCTCAAGCAGGAACCCCCGCCGCTGATGGCCGATCCGGAGCAGTGGCTCGAATATCTCCAGGCCTGGTACCGCCAGATGCCCGGCGCCAATCCCGAGAGGCAGGCGGCGATCTGGGAGGAGACGCTCGCGCTGTGGGAAAGGATCCTCGCCGAATACGAGGCACATGAGGGCGCGACGGACCACGAGCTGCCGCTCAAGGACAAGCGTTTCCGCGATCCGCGCTGGCGCAGCCAGCCGGCCTTTGCGCTGATCCACCAGACCTATCTGATGATGTGTGCGCGGCTGACCGAACTGGTCGACGAGGCCGAGGGGCTCGACCAGGCGCAGCGCGAGCAGCTGCGCTTCGCCACCAGGGCCTCGCTCGACGCACTCTCGCCGGCCAATTTCCCGCTCCTCAACCCGCTGGTGATCGACCGCACGATCGAGGAGCACGGGCAGAACCTGGTCAAGGGGATGGAACGCTTCGCACGCGACCTAGAGAGCGGGCAGCTGACCCATACCGACAAGAGCGCCTTCCGCCTGGGCGAGAATATCGCGGCAACCCCGGGCAAGGTGATCCACGAGACCCGGCTGTACCAGCTGATCCAGTACAGCCCGGCCACTGCGGAGGTGATCGAGACCCCGCTGGTAATCTTCCCGCCGTGGATCAACCGCTTCTACATCCTCGACCTCAATCCCGCCAAGAGCTTCGTCAAATGGGCGGTCGACCAGGGGCTGAGCGTGTTCATGGTCAGCTGGAAATCGGCCGACGAAAGCCTCGCCGACGTCACCTGGGACCACTATATCCGTGCGCAGATCGAGGTGATCGACCACGTTCGCGCACGGCTCGCCGTGCCCGCGGTGCACACGATCGGCTATTGCGTGGCCGGTACCACGCTGGCGGCGACGCTCGCCATCCTCGCCCGCCGGGGCGAGGCGGAGAAGGTCGCCAGCGCGACCTTCTTCACCGCCCAGGTCGATTTCGAGAAGGCCGGCGAACTCAAGGTCTTCATCGACGACAACCAGCTCGAACTGGTCCGCCGCGCGAGCGAGAAGGGCTATCTCGACGGCCGCTACATGGCCGCGACCTTCAACCTGCTGCGCGGGACCGACCTGATCTGGAACTATGTCGTCAACAATTACCTGATGGGCGAGGACTATCCGGCCTTCGACCTGCTCTACTGGAACGGCGACGTCACCAACCTGCCGGCCCGGTGGCATTCCTCCTACCTGCAGGACCTCTACCGCGACAACCTGCTGGTGGTGCCCGATGCGCTGAGCGGCGACGGGACCCCGATCGACCTCCGCCGGATCGCGACGCCGACCTACGTCCAAGCCGGGCGCGAGGACCATATCGCCCCGGCCGAGAGCGTCTTCCGCCTGACCGACTATCTCGCCGGCCCGGTCCGCTTCGTGCTCGCCGGCAGCGGCCATATCGCCGGGGTGGTCAACCCTCCGGCCGCGGGGAAATACCAGTACTGGACCAATGACGGCCCATTTGCCGACCTGGCCTCCTTCCTCGCCGGAGCGAAGGAACATCCCGGCAGTTGGTGGGGCGACTGGATCGGCTGGATCGAAAGCCTTTCCGGCAAGCGGGTTCCCGCGCGCGGCAAGCGCAGGCCCGGCGGGCGCGGCGACAAGGCGATCGAGGACGCGCCGGGCCGCTATGTGACCATGCGGTAACAGCCCAGGCCGGCCGGCATGGCTTTTGTGCACTGCACAAAAATGCTTGACTTTGCGACTCCCGATTCATATTGTGCACTGCAACACAAATGGTCTTTCGAGACCGAGTGGAAGCAGGAACGAATCGCATGGCCGATACTGACGACAAAGCCGCCGAAAGCGCCGAAAAGGCTTATGCCGCCGCCGCTGCCGAGAGCAAACCCGCGGTAGTCGCTCCCGCCGAGGACGCGAAGGCGCCCCCGGCCAAGGCGGAACCCGCGCCGGTCGCCAGCAAGGCATCGCCGCCCAAGGCCGCCCCGAAGCCGGTTGCCGCCAAGGCGGCGGCGCCCAAGCCGGTCGCCAAGAAGGCTGCCCCGGCGAAGAAGCCGGCCAAGGCGAAAAGCGTCAAGAAAACAGCTCCCAAGCCTGCGGCCGTCAAGAAACCGGCGCCGGCGAAGGCCCCTGTAGCGGTCAAGGCCCCGGCCAAGCCCGCCAAGAAAAAAAGCACCGCAGGAAAAACGACAACGCAGTCGAAGGAACCATTCACGATGACCGATGCAACCGATTTCACCGTCCCGATGACCGAAGCCATGGCCGAAATGCAGGACAAGGCGAAGGCCGCCTATGAAAAGTCGACCGAAATGGCGACCGAAATGGGCGAATTCGCCAAGGGCAATGTCGAAGCCGTGGTAGAAGCCGGCAAGATCCTGTCGGGCGCCATGCAGGACATGGGCAAGAGCGCCGTCGAGGACGCCAAGGGCGCCTTCGAAACGCTCACCGCCGACATGAAGGAAATGGCCGCGGTCAAGTCGCCGACCGAACTGTTCCAGCTGCAGAGCAAGCTGATGCGCCGCAATTTCGATGCGCTGGTCGCTTACGGCAGCAAGACCAGCGAAAGCATGGTCAAGCTGAGCGGCGAAGCCATGGCTCCGATCTCGGGCCGCATGAGCGTGGCCGCCGACATGGTCGCGAAGGCCGCCTGAGGCCGCCGCGCACACATTGATTGACCTTCTTCGCCGGGTGCACCTCTCCCCCCGGCAAGACACTGGCGGGCCGGATGACAGCGTTCACCCGGCCCGCTTTTTGGCGGTGCATTAACCGGCTCGACACGCTTGTACTTGAAGCAGACGCAAGCGATGCGATATTCAGTCCCCATGCGTTTCGACAGCACCCTGATCGCCGACCAGGCCCAATGCGCCCGCGCCGCGGATGACGGCGAGGATTCCAGCTCGGGCGGGAACGGCACCGAAGGCGAGGTCGGGATCGCGACCAAGACCCGCGCCAAGCCCAAGAAGCCCAGCCAGTACAAGGTGCTGATGCTCAACGACGACTACACTCCGATGGAATTCGTGGTCATGGTGCTCAAGCGCTTCTTCAAGATGGACCTCGAACAGGCGACGCGAGTCATGCTCCACGTTCACCAGAGGGGCGTCGGGGTCTGCGGGATCTTTCCCTATGAGATCGCCGAAACCAAGGTGAACCAGGTGATGGACTTCGCCAAGCAGAACCAGCATCCGCTGCAATGCACGCTGGAAAAGGCCTGAACCCGGCCGATCCCACAAGAGGGCATGACCCGGCCCCCTTGCCGCGCTATAGGGCCGCGATCCGCATCACAGAACGCGTCTGCGCCCGACCTTGAGATTCATCACCGCCCTCGACCGCTATATCCTCCGGCTGGTGCTGGTACCGATGTTCTCGGTCTTCGTGATCGCGGCATCGCTGCTCGTGCTCGACAAGATGCTGCGGCTGTTCGATTTCGTCGCGACCGAGGGCGGGCCGGTCAATGTCGTGTTCGAGATGCTCGCACATCTGATTCCCGAATACGCCAGCCTGGCGATCCCGCTCGGGCTGATGCTCGGGATCCTGCTCGCCTTCCGCAAGCTCGCCACCTCGAGCGAACTCGACGTGATGCGCGCGGTCGGGCTCAGCTACACGCGGCTGCTGCGCATGCCCTACCTGATCACGCTGGTGCTGACCGTGCTCAACTTCCTGATCGTCGGCTATCTCCAGCCCTTCTCGCGCTACGCCTATAACGAGCTGCAATACGAGCTGCGCTCGGGCGCGCTCGGCGCCTCGATCAAGGTCGGCGAATTCACCAGCCTCGAGGACCGGCTCGCGCTGCGGATCGAGGAGAGCCGCCAGGACGGGGTGCAGCTGGTCGGGATCTTCGCCCGCGTCGCCGACGACAAGGGGCAGGTGCTGTCGATCTCGGCCCGCGAGGGGCAGTTCCTCGCCAATCGCGAGAATCGCGACACGATCATCCTGCGCCTGATCGACGGGACGATCGTCCAGGACGCGCCCGAGACCACCTCGCGCGTGCTCAGCTTCTCGCAGCACGACCTGCCGATCGAGCTGCCCGAGATCGAGAAGTTCCGCGACCGCGGGATCGACGAGGCCGAATATATCCTGCCCGAACTGCTGCGGATCGGCTGGAACGACGAGGTCGACGAGATCGAACGCAACCCGAGCCAGGCGACCTTCAACTACCGCATGGTCGAAGTGGTGATGATGATGCTGCTGCCGCTGCTGGCGGTGGCGCTGGCGATACCGCCCAAGCGCTCGAGCTCGGCGCTCGGCGTATTCATCTCGATCGTGATGGTGGTCGCCTATCACAAGGTCAACGAATACGGCCAGTCGGTCGCCGCGCTCGGGCGGGTCGAACCATGGATGGCGCTGTGGGTCCCCTTCGGCGCCTTCGCGCTGCTGATCCTGTGGATGTATTACCGGGTCGCCTATGTCCCCGGCGGGCAGGCGATCGGCTTCCTCGAAACCGCCTTCGCCAAGCTGGCCAAGCGGGTCAGGAAGCTGTTCGCGCGCAGGCAGCGGGCCCACCAGTTGCAGGTCACTTCCGATGCGGTTTGAATTCTTCCCCTCGCGCACGCTGACCTGGTATCTCGCGCGGACCTTCATCATCCGCATCCTTGCCGTGCTGGTGATGCTGGTGCTGGTGCTGCAGATGCTCGACCTGCTTTCCGAAAGCGGCGACATCCTCGCCTATGAGGGCAATGGCGAAGCCGAGCTGTGGCATTACGTCTCGCTCCGCGTGCCGCAGCTGATCGCGCGCTTTCTGCCCTATTCGGTGCTGCTGGCGACGCTGATCACGCTGGCGACGCTCAACCAGAACAGCGAGGTGATCGCGATGAAGTCCGCCGGTCTCAGCGCGCACCAGATCCTCGCCCCGCTGCTGCTGACCGCGGCCGGGGTGGCCATGGTCAGCTTCGCCTTCAACGAGCGGATCGTGACCACGGCGACCGCGACGCTCAAGGCCTGGAGCGCGGCGGATTACGGCCCGATCCCCGCGGAGTCCGGCGCGCGCAGCAATGTCTATCTCGCCGACGGGACCAATGTGATCCTGGCCGCCGCGATCTCGGGCACGGGCGAGGCCATGCGGATGCAGGGCGTCACCTTCTACCGCCGCGACGAGGCCGGAATGATCCGCGAGGAATGGCGCGCCGCCAGCGCCAGCTTCGCCGATCCCGGCTGGCGGCTGGAGGAGCCGGTTCGCTTCACGGTCGAGACCGCCGGGACCGAAACGCTGCCGAGCCAGGTGGTGGCCGAGGGGCTGACCCCGGCGCAGGTCACCATCAGCGGGGTCGATTCCGATGCCGAGAACGCGCTCGAGCTGCGCAAATCGATCCAGTCGCTCAAGGCGGCCGGGCGGCGCACCTCGGAGCTCGAGGGGGCCTGGTGGCACAAGTTCTCCGGCCCTCTCTCGGCGCTGCTGATGCCGCTGCTCGGCGCGGTGGCCGGCTTCGGCCTTGCCCGCTCGGGCCAGCTCTTCGTCCGCGCGGTGACCGGGATGTTCCTCGGCTTCGCCTATTTCGTGATCGACAACGCCGCGCTGGCGATGGGCAATTTCGGGGCCTACCCGCCCTTCATCGCGGCCTGGGCGCCGTTCTTCCTCTTCCTCGTGGTCGGCGAGACGGTCCTGATACGGACCGAGGAATAGCGCTCAGCGCCTTCCCATGGTGGAGCGGGCGATCTTGCCCAGCAGCATCGCCATGCCGGGATAATTCGCCCCCTCATAGGTCGAGCCTTCGCCCAGCTTCGCGCGGATCCTGCGGTGCGCCTCGCCCAGCGAATGATAGGGCAGGCTCGGCAGCAGATGGTGCAGCGCGTGGTAGCGCAGGCCGACCGGGGCCCAGAGATAGGGCAGCGCGCCGGGCGGCGGAACATTGACGCTGTCGAGATATTGCGCGGTCACCGTCAGCTGCTCGCCGTCGTTCTCCCACAGATGGGCGACCAGCGTGCGCAGCTGGTTGAGCAGGGCGGTGAAGGAGAACACCGCCAGCGCGACCAGCAGCGGCTTCCAGCCGAGCCAGAAGATGCTCGACACCAGCAGCAGCGCCCACAGCGAGGCGCCGAACTCGAGCCAGAAGACCAGCCGCGCATCCTTGCCTTCCGGCGGGCGGCGGCGGAAATCGGGATTGATCGAGAGCGAGGAGGTGCGTTCCCACACCAGCTTGCGGACCGGGGGGAAGATGGCGCCAAGCGGCACCAGCACCGCCGAGCGGATCAGCAGGCCGATCGGCGCGAGCAGCGCGACCAGCACGAAGACCGGCAGCGACCACGGCTTCATCAGCGCGAGCGGGAGATATTCGGGATCGTCCCTGGTCCCGTAGCGCTGGCGCGCATGGTGGAGCTGGTGGACCCCGTAATACATGAAGGAGGGCGTCAGCAGCGGGATCCCGACCAGCAGGTTCCAGCTGGTGCGGAAGCCCGGCAGGGCGTTCTTGTGGAGATGGGTCAGCTCGTGGATGAACAGCAGCGCGCGGTAGAGCGCGAGCGCGGCGAACAGGCCCAGCGCGACCGCCAGCCAGGTGTTGTCCACGAGGATCGCCCCGGCCAGCGCGGCGTAACCGGCCAGCGTCGAGAGCAGCATGTCGGGCCAGTAGATTTCCGGACGCGCGGTCGAAATATCGCGGGTCAGCTCGGCCGCGGCGCGCATCATCTCCTTGTCGTCGGGCACCGCCTTGAGCGCGCGGCGCAGTTCGGGCGCGGCGCCCTTGTCGAGGGCGATCGGAGCAGTCATTTCGTTCATCGCGTGCAAACCTGGATAGCCTGTCGAGGGGGCCGATAGCACAAAAGGGCCCGTCCTGCATTGACCGAAGTCACAAGCGCAGGGCGCCTTGCCCGGCGCTGAACGGCCCGCGGGCCGTCTCTCGTCGCGGCCAGATAGGGATCGCTGGGGCGCGCCGCAAGTAGCGCTTCCCACGCCGCGCGCGCTTCGGCTATGCCGCGCCTGCGCCCGAGCGACGGCGCGGATTTGGGAACGAGACATGACCATCACCGTCAGCCCGGTTGCGGGCAAGGCCGATTTCGACGCCTTCGTGGACCTCGCCTGGACGCTCAACCAGGGCGATCCCAACTGGGTCCCGCCGATACGGCAGGAAGTGGTCGAACTGCTGACCCCGGGCAAGAACCCGTTCCACGACCATGCCACGATGCAGCTCTTCCTCGCCCGCCGCGGGGTGGAGGTGGTCGGGCGCATTTCCGCCCATATCGACCGGCTCGCGCTCGAGCAGCCGGCAGAACAGGGCATGGGCCCGGGGACCGGCAACTGGGGCCTGTTCGAGGCCACCGACGCCGAGGTCGCCCATGCGCTGATCGCGGTGGCCGAGGACTGGCTGCGCCAGCAGGGCATGCACCGCGTGCTCGCCCCGGTCAGCCTGTCGATCTGGGAGGAGCCGGGCCTGCTGGTCAAGGGCCACGACCACCCGCCGAGCGTGATGATGGGGCACGACAACCCCGCCTACCAGGGCTGGATCGAGAGCGCCGGCTATGCCTTCGCCAAGAGCCTGATGACCTATGAGCTCGACATCACCAGGGGCTTCCCGCCGCTGATCCAGAAGATCGTCGCCTCGGGCGAGCGCAACGCCAAGATCCGCATCCGCCAGGTCGAGAAGCGCCATTTCGAGCGCGATGCGAAGATCATCCTCGATATCCTCAACGATGCCTGGTCGGACAATTGGGGCTTCGTCCCCTTCACCGACCGCGAGATCGCCTATGCCTCGAAGAAGATGAAGCCGCTGGTGCATGAGGACCTGATCATGGTGGCCGAGCTCGAGGGCCGGCCGATTGCCTTCATGATGACCCTGCCCGACGCGAACGAGAAGATCGCCGAGATCAAGGGCCGGCTGTTCCCCTTCGGCTTCCTCAAGCTGCTGTGGTGGCTGCGCCATCCCCAGGTGCGGACCATGCGCGTGCCGCTGATGGGCGTGCTCCGGGAATACCAGGCCAGCCGGCTGGCGAGCCAGGTCGCCTTCATGATGATCGAATATATCCGCCGCAACGCGATTTCCCGCTACGGCGCGACCCGCGGCGAGATCGGCTGGATCCTCGACGACAACCAGGGGATGAACGCCATCGCCGAGGCGCTCCATAGCACGGTCAACAAGGAATACCGGCTCTACGACAAGGCCCTCTAGGCCGCGTGGACAAATTCCCACTTTGCCGGAACGGTCGCCAACCGCCATTCCGTCCCGAAAGCTGCCATTCCGGATACGACCTGGTTGCGGACACCCAGTTCCGTCATCCCGGACATGATCCGGGATCCCGCTTTTCTGCCGGGTTCCGGACTTCCCCAAGCTGGACCCCGGATCACGTCCGGGGTGACGATTGCTTAGGGGCCGCCCGATAACCACCCGTACTCGACATTGCCAAACTCAATCACGCTGGCTGAAACCGGACATGATCCGGGCCGGAATTTGTCGACACCGCCTAGGGGCGATGACGTAGCGGCGGGCTGCAGGCGTGCGGGATTGCCCGCTGGCCGGTGCGGGCGGCAAGGCCGGGAGGCAGGCGGCGGACGGAACGGCCGGCGCTTGGGTGCCCGAACCATACGGGCGTGGCTGCGGCTCGGATGTATTGCGAATGGCCGGGGGCGAACGCGCGGTCCCGCCGGCTCGGCCCTGAGGTGCGGGGCGGCGGCGGGCCCGGGCTCGCGAGAGGGCCGCCATGCCTGCGGGGCCAGCCCCGCGTCTGGCGGGATCATCGCGGCGTTGAGGCCCGCCGCGCGCCCGCGTCCCCGCATCCGGCGGAAGGAGCCAGGCGGGACGCAAGGCCTCCCTCCGGCGCCGGCCGTGATGGCACGGGGGTCAGGAGCGCAGCGCTGACTGCCCCCGCACCCGTCGCCTGCACCGGCGGGGTGCCGGTGAGGCGGCTCATATAACCTATTCGGTTCATGATGTCAAGTTTGATTCGCCGGATCGGAGGGTTCCGGAGGTGGCCTTCCCACACCCGCGCCCGCTTTCCCTTCCCTCGCCCACCCCGCTGCGACCAGCGCCGGCCTTGCCGCCGCAAATCTCGCTGCCCCTCCCGCAGGCGGGA
>Ga0207828_100289_pt1 | contig 25101 bp, 27 predicted proteins | sample TtaePargueraPR_11_FD_187276 | JGI IMG/M metagenome (GOLD analysis project Ga0207828, IMG submission 187276) | Aerobic enrichment media microbial communities from Bioluminiscent Bay, La Parguera, Puerto Rico - Tt and P2 (3) (SPAdes) | ecosystem: Environmental > Aquatic > Marine > Unclassified ...
AGCGTCGAGCCGCCATTGAAGCCGAACCAGCCGATCCAGATAAGAAACATGCCAAGCGCGGCAATAGGAAGATTATGCGGCTCAATCGCCCGCCCGCCTTCGCCGAACCGGCCAAGCCGCGGCCCGAGCACCAGCACCGCGGCAAGCGCCACCCAGCCGCCAACACTGTGCACCACGGTGGAGCCTGCAAAATCGATGAAGCCCAGCTTTTCCAGCCAGCCGCTCGAGGCCTCGCCCGCAAGCCCGCCCCAAGCCCAATGCCCGATCACGGGATAGATGAGCAGACTGAGCACCAGCGTCGCCGCAATATAGCCCTTGAAGCTCATCCGTTCGGCAACAGCGCCGGAAACAATGGTGATGGAGGTGCCGCAAAAGGCAAGCTGGAAGAAGAAGAACACCATCTCGCTGGAGCGTTCAGGCGTGATATTGGCCTCACCCGCCAGCAAGAAGCCCTCAAAGCCGAAGAGACCGCCAACAGAAGGGCCAAACATGATGGCATAGCCCGCAATCCAGAAAACGAGGCTCGCCAGCGAGAAATCCGCGACGTTCTTGACCGCAACATTGATGGAATTCTTGGCGCGCACGAGCCCGGTTTCCAGACAGGTAAACCCGGCCTGCATCAACAGCACCAAAACGGTGCACATCAGAACCCACGCTGCGTCGAGCCCGCTCATCGGCATCATGGCCGCCCCATACTCAAACGCCGGAACGACATTGTTCCGGACGCCACAAACCTGATGCCACCACGCAGGAAAGGAGTATGACCCGCAGGCTGTTAACAAGAGGGAAACGGACAGATTGCCCTATGAAAAACGCCCTCCCGGCAAAGCCGGAAGGGCGTCGATCTCTATCGTTCCGACGGAACTTGTGTTCCGCGCTTACTTCTTGAGATGGTTCTCGCAGAGGATCTCGGCAATCTGGATGGCGTTCAGTGCCGCGCCCTTGCGCAGATTGTCCGACACGCACCAGATGTTGAGGCCATTATCGAGCGTCGCATCGGCGCGGATACGGCTGATGAAGGTCGCATAATCGCCCACGCATTCCACCGGGGTGACATAGCCTTCATCCTCACGCTTATCGACCACCAGAATCCCCGGCGCCTCGCGCAGGATTTCCCGCGCCTCATCATCCGAAATCGGCTCTTCGAACTCGATATTGATCGATTCCGCATGGCCGACGAAAACCGGCACACGCACACAAGTGGCCGTGAGCTTGATCTTCGGGTCGAGAATCTTCTTCGTCTCGACCATCATCTTCCACTCTTCCTTCGTATCGCCATCATCCATGAAGACGTCGATATGCGGAATGACGTTGAAGGCAATCTGCTTGGTCAATTGTTCCTTTTCGATGGGATCATTCACGAAAATCGCGCGCGTCTGCGTGAAAAGTTCGTCCATCGCCGCCTTGCCGGCGCCGGAAACCGACTGATAGGTGGACACCACCACGCGCTTGATCTTCGCCTTGGCGTGAAGCGGCGCCAGCGCCACCACCATCTGCGCCGTGGAGCAGTTGGGATTGGCGATGATGTTCTTCTTCGTATAGCCGGCAATCGCGTCGGCATTCACTTCCGGCACGATGAGCGGCACATCCGGATCCATCCGGTATTTTGACGAGTTGTCGATAACGACACAGTCCTGAGCGGCAATCTTCGGCGCCCATTCCTCCGCCACGGAACCGCCGGCCGACATCAGCGCGATATCCGTGTCCGAGAAATCGTAAGTCTCGAGCGCTTTCACTTTCAGGGTCTTGTCGCCGAACGAAACTTCTTTGCCCTGCGAGCGGCGCGAAGCAAGCGCAACCACTTCATCGGCGGGGAACGCGCGTTCCGCCAGAATGTTCAGCATCTCGTGGCCCACATTTCCCGTGGCGCCAACGACAGCGACCTTGTAACCCATAATTCTCTCCTGGAGCCTCAGGCTCCGGTTGCGGATCGCATTTTTCGGGACCGTCTGACTTGCGATCCCGTGAAAGTCAGACGGCCAGATTTTACCCGTTCAGTTTGGTGAGCGCTGCGATGACCGCGTCGCCCATTTCCCTGGTGCCCGCTTTTTTCATGCCGGGCTGCATGATATCGGCCGTGCGGTAGCCTTCTGCAAGCACCTGCTCGGCGGCTTTTTCCAGAAGGTCCGCATCAGCGCCAAGATCGAACGTATAACGCAGCGCCATGGCGAAAGAGAGGATCGTCGCGAGCGGGTTGGCAAGCCCCTGGCCTGCAATGTCCGGCGCCGAGCCATGCACGGGCTCGTAAAGCGCTTTCGCCTTGCCGCTCTCATCCTTTGCGCCGAGCGAAGCGGAGGGAAGCATGCCGAGCGACCCCGTCAGCATCGCCGCTACATCCGACAGCATGTCGCCAAACAGATTATCCGTGACAATAACGTCGAACTGCTTGGGCTGTTTCACAAGCTGCATGCCGCAATTGTCGGCCAGCATGTGCTCCAGCGTCACATCGGAGAATTCCGCCTTGTGCAGCTTGACGATTTCCTCGTGCCAGAAGACACCGGAATGCATCACGTTCCGTTTTTCAACGGACGTCACCCGATTGCCGCGCTTGCGCGCCAGATCGAACGCCACGCGGCCAATGCGCTGCACTTCATGCGTGGCGTAAACCTGCGTATCAAAACCGCGGCGCTCGCCATTCGGCAGATCTTCAATGCCGCGCGGCTCACCGAAATAGACGCCGCCCGTCAGCTCGCGCACGATCATGATGTCGAGCCCTTCCACAAGCTCGCGCTTGAGGGAGGAGGCATCGGCAAGCGCCGGGAAGCAGAGAGCGGGACGCAGATTGGCGAAAAGCTCGAGATCCTTGCGAAGACGCAGAAGCCCGGCTTCCGGGCGCACGTCGAACGGCACATCATCCCATTTCGGACCGCCCACCGCGCCAAGCAGCACGGCATCGGCCGCATGGGCCTTTTCCATCGCCTCTTCCGAAATCGCCTGCCCATGCGCGTCATAGGCGCAGCCGCCCACAAGGTCGCGCTCCGTTTCGGCGTTGAAACCGCGCTCGGTGTTGAACCATTCGATGATGCGCTCAACCTCGCCCATCACCTCAGGGCCAATGCCGTCGCCGGGCAGGATCAGAATTTTCTTCGTCATGCGTCTCTCGTTCTTCTTTTTGTCGTCTGGGTCCGGCTTAGAGCCAGGGCTGTTCTTCGGCACGCTTGCCCTCGAAGCTCGAAATCGAGGCTTCCTTCTGCAGCGTCAGCCCCACATCGTCGAGGCCTTCCATCAGGCAGTGCTTGCGGAAGGGGTCGATGTCGAACTTGATGACGCCGCCATCCGGCCCGCGGATTTCCTGCGCTTCTAGGTCGACGGTCAGCCGCGCATTCGCGCCGCGCTCCGCATCGTCCATCAGCTTGTCCACGTCTTCCTGCGGCAGCTTGATCGGCAGAATGCCGTTCTTGAAGCAGTTGTTGTAGAAGATGTCGGCAAAGCTCGTGGAAATCACGCAGCGGATGCCGAAATCGAGCAGCGCCCAGGGCGCGTGCTCGCGGCTCGACCCGCAGCCGAAATTGTCACCCGCAACAATGATCTCCGCATTCCGGTATTGCGGCTTGTTCAGCACGAAATCCGGGATCTCGTTGCCGTTGTCATCATAGCGCATTTCATCGAACAGGTTCTTGCCGAGACCCGTGCGCTGAATCGTCTTCAGGAACTGCTTCGGGATAATCATATCGGTATCGATATTGATCAGCGGCATGGGAGCGGCAATGCCCTCGAGTTTCTTGAACTTGTCCATCATCGCTCTCCCTTAGCTGATTTTGGGGCTAAACTTGCGCACATCGACGAAGTGACCGGCAATCGCTGCTGCCGCCGCCATTTCCGGCGAAACGAGATGCGTGCGCCCGCCGCGGCCCTGACGGCCTTCGAAGTTGCGGTTCGAAGTCGAGGCACAGCGCTCGCCCGGCGCCAGCTTGTCGGCGTTCATGGCAAGGCACATGGAACAACCCGGCTCACGCCAGTCGAAACCGGCTTCGATCAGAATCTTGTCGAGCCCTTCCTGTTCCGCCTGTTCTTTCACAAGGCCGGACCCCGGCACCACCATGGCGCTCACCGTCGGCGCCACCTTGCGGCCCTTGGCGAGCTTCGCCACTTCCCGGAGATCCTCGATGCGGCCATTGGTGCACGAGCCGATGAAGACACGGTCGAGCTTGATGTCCGTCATCTTGGTGTTGGGCTCGAGCCCCATATACTTCAGCGCGCGCTCGATAGCGGTGCGCTTGGCTTCATCCGTGATCGTCGCCGGATCGGGCACCGCGCCTTCAATCGAGACCACATTTTCAGGGCTGGTGCCCCAGGTCACGATGGGCGGCAGGCTCGCCGCATCCAGCGTCACTTCCTTGTCGAACACCGCATCGGCGTCGGAGGGCAGCGTCTTCCACCAGGCAACGGCCTTGTCCCACATCTCGCCCTGCGGCGCGCGGGGGCGGCCCTTGAGATACTCGAACGTCTTTTCATCCGGCGCGATAAGGCCGGCGCGCGCGCCGGCTTCGATCGTCATGTTGCAGACGGTCATGCGCCCTTCCATGGAAAGAGACCGGATCGCCTCGCCCGCGAACTCGATCACATAGCCCGTGCCGCCGGCGGTGCCGATCTCGCCAATGATGGCAAGGATGATGTCTTTCGCCGTGACGTGAGGCGGAAGCTGCCCGTTCACCGTCACGCGCATGTTCTTCGCCTTGGACTGGATCAGCGTCTGCGTGGCAAGCACATGCTCCACTTCCGACGTGCCGATGCCATGCGCCAGCGCGCCGAAGGCGCCATGCGTCGAGGTGTGGCTGTCGCCACACACAATCGTCGTGCCCGGCAGCGTAAAGCCCTGTTCCGGCCCCACGATATGCACAATGCCCTGACGGATATCGAGCATGGGCAGATATTCGACGCCGAACTCTTCGGCATTCTTCGCGAGCGTTTCCACCTGGAGCTTGGATTCAGGATCGTCGATGCCCCGCGCGCGGCCTTCCGTCGGCACATTGTGGTCGGCGACGGCCAGCGTGTTCTTCGGCGCGCGCACCGTGCGCCCCGCCATGCGCAACCCTTCAAAGGCCTGCGGGCTCGTCACTTCATGCACGAGATGCCGGTCGATATAGAGCAGGCACGTACCATCTTCCTGTTTATCGACCAGATGCGCGTCCCAGATTTTGTCATACATGGTTCTGGGTGTGGTGCGGGCAGACATCTCTCAAGTCTCCTGTTTCAGGCGCGGGGCGGGCGGCTTACCTTCCCCATACTTCCGTAAAATCTTGGCGGCCTGACATGCCAATTGGCGGCATGCCAAGCTGAAAACAAAAAAGCGGGCTACGGCCTTGAAGCCCTGCCCGCTTTTCGGATGCTCGGATAAAGGTCGAGCAGGGATTACTCCGCAGCGCGCTCCTGCGTGCGGGTCTTATCCTGGCGCTCGGCAATTCGGGCGGACTTGCCGCGGCGGCCGCGAAGATAATATAGCTTCGCGCGGCGCACTTTACCGCGGCGCACCACATCGATGGAGTCCACGAGCGGCGAGAAGATCGGGAACACGCGTTCCACGCCTTCACCGTAGGAAATCTTGCGCACCGTGAAGCTTTCCTGCAGGCCCGAGCCGGAGCGGCCAATGCACACGCCTTCATAGGCCTGGATGCGCTCACGGGAGCCTTCGGTCACTTTCACGTTGACCCGAACCGTATCGCCAGGGCCGAAATCCGGCACGGTTTTCTTCTCGGAAAGAGCGGCAACCTGCTCTTTTTCGAGTTCCTGAATGATGTTCATCGGCCTGTCCTCATTTCTATATAGGCGCCGCTCCGATTTCTTCATCGCTGCGGGCGCGCTTCCCTAACACACTTCAATCGCGATGGCGAGAGGCTTTGAGATATTTCTCCCAAAGATCCGGGCGCCTTTCGCGCGTTAACTTTTCCGCCTCTTCCCGCCGCCACGCCTTGACCCGGCCATGATGGCCCGAGGTCAGAACTTCGGGGATTTCCTGCCCCTCAAAAACCTGCGGCCGCGTGTAATGCGGATATTCCAGCAGCCCGGACTCGAAGCTTTCTTCCTCGCCCGAGGCTTCTTTTCCCATGACCCCCGGCAAGAGCCGGATCACGGCATCGAGAAGAACCAACGCCGCCGGCTCTCCTCCAGATAGGATAAAATCTCCTATGCTCACCTCTTCAAGGCCGCGGCCATCGATCACCCGTTGATCGACGCCTTCGAACCGGCCGCAAAGAAGCAGCACACCCGGCCCCGCTGCCAGTTCGCGCAACCTTTCCTGGGTGAGCGGACGCCCGCGCGGGCTCAAATAGATCGCGGGACGCGCATCGCCCGTCCCGTGATGAGCATCGATGGCGTTTGCGAGCACATCCGCCCGCATCACCATGCCTGCCCCGCCGCCAGCGGGCGTGTCGTCCACCGAGCGGTGCTTGTCTTCCGCATAATCGCGGATATTCACCGTCTCGAGCGCCCAGCGCCCGTCTTCCAGCGCGCGGCCTGCAAGCGAGACCCCGAGCGGCCCCGGAAACATCTCCGGGAAGAGCGTGAGCACCGTCGCCCTGAAGCCAGAAGCAGCAGAAGAGGAAGCGGCCTCAGCCATCATCCTTCCCCGTTTCAGCCCCTTGCGCAGCTTGCGCCTTTGCCTTGGCGCGCGGCGAGCGGAAGCGCTTCTTGCGGGGCTTGTCCGGCTCGAAAAGCCCGAGCGGCGGATCGGCGACCAGCCTGCCCTCGGAAAGCTGCACCTCCGGCACATTTTCCTTCGTGAAGGGCAAGAGTTCCGGCTTGCCGTTCGGCTGCTCGATTTCGAGAAGGTCGCCCGCCCCGAAATCATGCACCGCAATCACCCGGCCCAGCAGCGTGCCTTCCCCCGTCACGGCCTCAAGCCCGACAAGATCGGTGTGGAAGAAGGCTTCTTCTTCCTCTTCCGGCTCGCCCAGCTTGCCGCGCGCGACCTTGAGTTCAAGACCGCGCAGCGCTTCGGCCTGCTCCCGCCGCTTGATGCCCTCAAGCTCGGCGATCACGACACCCGCGCCCGTTCCTGTGCCCGTCACGTGGATGCCGAAAATGCCCTTGGACGTTTCGACCGGCCCGTAAGCGCCCACCGCCTCCGGATCGCTGGTAAAGGTCTTGATGCGGACACGGCCACTCACCCCGTGCGGCCCGATCACCACACCGAGAACGACTTGGCCGCTCCGGTCCTCCGCATCCATGGGCAAGAACCTTACGCTTCGGCGGATTCGTCAGCCGCAGCTTCTTCGGCGGGCGCTTCTTCAGCCGGGGCCTCTTCGGCAGGCGCTTCGGCAGCAGCCTTGGCTTCCTCTTCCTTCTGGCGCTTCTCTTCGATGCGCTCCAGCGCCTTCTGACCCGGCTTGCCCTTGTTCGGGTTGTTGCGAGCTTCACGCTTCAGAAGACCGGCAGCATCCAGGAAACGGGAAACACGGTCCGTCGGCAGCGCGCCCTGGCCCAGCCAATGCTTCGCACGCTCCGTGTCGAGCGTCACGCGCTCGGCATGGTCCTTCGGCAGCAGCGGGTTGAAGGTGCCGATCTTCTCGATGAAGCGGCCATCGCGCGGGCTGCGCACATCTGCAATCACGATCCGGTAGAACGGACGCTTCTTGGAGCCGCCCCGGGCCAGACGAATTTTCGTTGCCATGACTTTCGTTCCTTTTCTTCGCTCGACTTGATGGCGCGCTTGCGCCGAATTTCAAAATAACGGGTCTTACTTTTTCTTCTTGCCGGAGGGGAGGCCGGGAAGGCCGCCAGGCGGACCGCCGAGACCCGGCAATCCTCCCCCAGCAATGGAATTCGATGCGCCGAAACCGGGCGGCAAACCGCCTCCGCCACCCATATTCTGCAGCAGCTTTTCAGCTTCCTTCGGATCGGAGGGCATCTCCGGCATGCCGCCGCCCATCATGCCTTTCATGCCGCCCATACCGCCGAAGAGGCCTTTCATGCCCTTCTTGCCCATCTGCTTCATCATGTCCGCCATCTGGCGGTGCATCTTGAGCAGGCGGTTGATGTCCTGAACGGACGTGCCAGAACCGGCCGCCACGCGCTTCTTGCGGCTCGCATTCAAAAGCTTCGGGTTGCGGCGCTCCACTTTCGTCATGGACGAAATGATCGCCCCCTGGCGCTTGAAGATACTGTCATCGAGCTGGGCGCCGTCGAGCTGCTTCTTCATCTTGCCCATGCCGGGAAGCATGCCGAGGACGCCGGCCATGCCGCCCATCTTGCTCATCTGCTGAAGCTGCTCTGCAAGATCATCGAGGTCGAACTGCCCCTTCTTCATCTTGCGCGCCATACGCTCGGCTTTTTCCTGGTCGATGGTCTCGGCGGCCTTTTCGACAAGGCTCACCACATCGCCCTGACCCAGGATGCGGCCTGCAATGCGGCGCGGATCGAAGCTCTCAAGCTCGGAAATCTTTTCGCCCGTGCCCAGCAGCTTGATCGGCACGCCCGTCACATGGCGCATCGAAAGCGCAGCGCCGCCGCGCCCGTCGCCGTCCATACGGGTGAGCACAATGCCCGAAAGGCCGATGCGCTTGTGGAACTGGTCGGCCACATTCACCGCGTCCTGACCGGTCAGGCTGTCCGCAACGAGCAGCGTTTCATGCGGGTCGGCAAGATCGCGCACCTGCGCGATTTCCGCCATCAGCGCTTCATCCGCATGCATGCGGCCCGCGCTGTCGAGCATCACCACGTCATAGCCGCCGAAGCGTGCCGCTTCCATGGCGCGCCGGGCAATTTCAACAGGCTGCTGGCCGGGCACAATGGCAAGCGTGGGAATATCGTTCTGCTCGCCCAGAATTTTAAGCTGTTCCTGCGCGGCCGGACGGCGCGTATCGAGCGAGGCCATCAGCACCTTGCGCTTCTCGCGCGTGATGAGGCGCTTGGCGATCTTCGCCGTCGAGGTCGTCTTACCAGAGCCCTGCAGACCCACCATCAGAAACGGTACCGGCGCCGCCGCCTGGAGCGAGACATCCGCCGCTTCCGAGCCCAGCGTTTCCACCAGCGCGTCATGCACGATCTTGATGACCTGCTGGCCCGGCGAAACGGACTTCAGAACCTCATGCCCGACGGCCCGCTCCCGGACCTTGTCGACAAAGCTCTTGGCAACCGGCAGCGCGACATCGGCTTCAAGCAGAGCCCGGCGCACTTCGCGCAGCGCTTCATCGACGTCCTTTTCCGACAGCGCACCGCGGCCGGTGAGCTTGTCGAAGACGCCGGAAAGCCGGTCCTGAAGCGTATCGAACATGCGCGCGCTAAACCCTTATAAACAAAGCAAAAACGCACCTGTGAGCGAACCCTCGCCGACAGGTGGTGATCCTGGCCATCTGGCCTCATCCGGACCATTCGGGACAGATTGTTCCGAAAGGTGGCTGGAAATTAGGCCGAAGGCGGGAAAGAGTCAAGAAAGGGCCGTTTCCCGCCGCTCGTTAAAATGCCGCCGGTTCTTTTCATATAAGCGCAAGGGGGCGGATTTTAACGTCACCCCATGATTGCCGCGCTCTCCCATGCCCTGACGGGCCTGAAATCCGCTGCCGCGCTTGGACTGAAAGCGGCGGAAACGATCACGCGCGCAGGCACATCACATGGCGCCCAGGAGCAGGAGAAAGCGGCTGCCCCGCCGCTCACCGGCCTCAAGCCCCTCTCCGCCCCGCCTGAAGACAGCCTCCTGACCGGCGCCGTCGACCTTCTTCAGGCCGAACATGCCTATAAGGCAAATGCCAAGGTGGTTTCCGCGGCTGCGGAGATGGAACGCGAAGTGATCGACATCCTCTCCTGACTCGTCACCCTCGCGCTCGACGCGAGGGTCCATGCTGAAGCTGCGGCCAGTGGTGAGGCCGTGTGGACCCCGGCACGGAGGCCGGGGTGACAGCAAGAGCAAGGTGCGACGCTCTGCTTTTCCTCTAATTCAGTGTGTCACCCCGGGTTTATCCCGGGGTCCATAGGGCGGTTGCGGCAAACGGCGACGCTTAATGAACCCTCGCGTCGAGCGCGGGGATGACGAAACAGGGGACTATGTCCCCTCAAGCCCCTCCACCAGTATCTCGAGCGCCGCTTTCGCAAAGAGCTGCATGTTCTCCGCCCGCACCGAAAGCCCCGTCGAGACGATCTGCGAAAGCGGCCTTGGCCCGGCAAGCCCGATGGAAGCTGTGCCTGCAGGCGCGCCGTAAGGAGAGCCTTCCGGCCCGCTGGCACCCATTTCACCTAAAGCCCAGTCAGCCCCCATCTGCCCCCGGAAGGCTTCGGCAAGCGCGGCAATGAACTCTTCCGTCAGCGGCTTCTTGCCTTCCAGCAGCGAGGCGCGCTCGAAGCGGTAAAGCGCCGCCCCGCCCTCGCGGGTGTAAACCACCGTGCCCGACACATAAAAGGCGGAGGCCCCGGGCTGCGCGACGAGCGCGGCCGAAATCAGCCCGCCGCAGGAGGATTCGCTCACCGCAACGCGCTCCCCGCGCGCTTTCAGCAAGGCAGCCGCCTTTGCGGCGATGGGCAACAAGTCTTCCATAAACACCTCCACCAACATGTCCGCTTGAAAACGGCTCTTTTCTGCGTCCTTTTGCCCGCAATTCACGCATTATTGGCAATTGACCCCTCTTTCGCCATATAACGCCTGAAACACCGAGACTGCAGTGACATGACCACAGAGACCGCGCAGATGCCATCGCGGATTGGCTTCCGCAAGATGAACGGATTGGGCAACGACTTCGTCGTGCTCGATGCCCGCGCGCGCGCGCTCGACCTGACGCCCGAAACCGTGGCCGCGATCTCGAACCGGGAAACCGGCATCGGCTGCGATCAGTTCATCGTGCTGGAGCGCCCGCACGGGGACGGCGATGTCTTCATGGACATCTGGAACAATACGGGCGAGCGGGTGGAAGCCTGCGGCAATGCCACGCGCTGCATCGGCGCGCTTTTGATGCAGGAAACCGGCAAGGACGACATCGCCATTGAAACCGTGGCGGGCACTTTGCGCGCCATGCCGGGGCAGGACGGGCTCATCACCGTCGATATGGGCGAGCCGCGCCTCGAATGGCACCAGATTCCGCTCTCCGAGGAAATCCGCGACACGCGCGGCATCGAACTGCAGATCGGCCCCATCGACGCGCCGATCCTGCACACACCCGCCGCCGTGAACATGGGCAACCCCCACGCCATCTTCTTCGTGAAGGATGCAGGTGCCTACAACCTGGCCCAGATCGGCCCACTGCTCGAAAACCATCCCATGTTTCCCGAGCGCGCCAATATCTCGCTGGCTCAGGTTGAAGACCGCGGCCACATCATCCTGCGCGTCTGGGAACGGGGCGCGGGCCTCACCCGCGCCTGCGGCACCGCCGCCTGCGCCGCCGGTGTCGCCGCCATCCGCAAGAAGCTGACGGACCGCACCGTGCGCGTGACGCTGCCGGGCGGCGATCTCCTCATCGAGTGGCGCGAGGCGGACAACCACGTCTATATGACCGGCGCCGCCGAGCTTGATTATGAAGGCGAGCTAGACCTTGCCGACTATGCGGGAGGGGCTTCATGAGCGCTGACCTCCTCAAGAACACGAAGCCTGCCGATATCCTGACCTTTGGTTGCCGTCTCAACACCTATGAGTCGGAAGTCATGCGCGGCCACGCGGAAAAAGCGGGCCTTGAGAACGCCATCATCGTCAACACCTGCGCCGTCACCAACGAAGCCGTGCGCCAGGCAAGGCAGGCGATCCGCAAGGCCCGGCGCGCGCACCCGGAAGCCCGCATCGTCGTGACGGGCTGCGCCGCCCAGATCGACCCGGCGCAATTTGCGGAAATGGCCGAAGTCGATGCCGTGATCGGCAATGAGGAAAAGCTGAAGCCCGAAAGCTTCCTCCGCCTCTCCCTCGGCGCGGGCGAAACCGAGAAAGTCCGCGTCAACGACATCATGTCGGTCACGGAAACCGCCTCTCATTTCGTGGAAGGGATCGAGGGCCGCGCCCGCGCCTTCGTCCAGGTGCAGAACGGCTGCGACCACCGCTGCACCTTCTGCATCATCCCCTATGGCCGCGGCAATTCCCGCTCCGTCCCGGCAGGCGAAGTCGTCTCGCAGATCCGCAAGCTTGCCGAAAACGGCTACCGCGAAGCCGTCATCACCGGGGTGGACATCACCTCTTACGGGTCCGACCTGCCGGGCAAACCCAGCCTCGGCAATCTCTGCGCCCGCATCCTCAAGCTCGTGCCGGAGATCGAGCGCCTGCGCCTCTCCTCCATCGATTCCATCGAGGTTGACGAACCGCTCATGCGCCTTATCGCGGAAGAAGAGCGTTTCATGCCGCATCTTCACCTCTCGCTCCAGGCAGGCGACAACCTGACCCTGAAGCGCATGAAGCGCCGCCACTCCCGCGAGGACGCCATCCGCTTCTGCGAGGAGGCAAAGCGCCTGCGCCCGGACATGACCTTCGGCGCGGACATCATCGCAGGCTTCCCGACCGAGACGGAGGAGATGTTCGAGAACTCGCTCCGCCTCGTCGATGAATGCGGCCTGACCTTTCTCCATGTCTTTCCTTACTCTGCGCGGCCCGGCACCCCCGCCGCGCGCATGCCGCAAATGGATGGCAAGATCATCAAGGACCGCGCGCGCCGCCTGCGCGAAAAGGGCGATCAGCGCCTTGAAGCCGCGCTCTCTTCCCTCGTCGGCACCACCCAGCGTGTGCTCATGGAAAAGCCACAGCTCGGCCGCACGCCGCATTTCTTCCAGGTGGTGACGGATCAGCCGCTGCCCGAAGGCACCGTGGCGGATATGCGCGTGACGGGTCTTGCAGAGGGCAAGCTCACCTGTATGTTGCCCGCATGAGCGAGCAAGAAACGGCCAGCGGCGAAGAACCCCAAAAGAAAAAATCCCTCTTCCAGCGCATGCGGGAGGGGCTGAGGCGCTCGACCGAAACGCTCTCCCAGGGCGTCACCGGCATCTTCACCAAGCGCAAGCTCGACGGCGAAACGCTGCAGGAACTCGAAGACCTGCTCATCATGGCCGATATGGGGCCCGAGCAAGCCATCGCCATCACCGAGGCCGTCGCCAAGGGCCGCTATGACAAGGAAGTCACGCCGGAGGAAATCCGCGACATCCTGGCCGAAGAAATCGCCAAGGTCCTCAAGCCCGTCGAAGCCCCCTTCGAAATCGACACCTCCAAAAAGCCCTTCATCGTCCTCATGGCGGGTGTGAACGGCTCCGGCAAGACGACGACGATCGGCAAGATCGGCGCAAAGCTGAAGGCCGAGGGCAAATCCGTCATGGTCGCGGCGGGCGACACGTTCCGCGCCGCCGCCATCGACCAGTTGAAAGTCTGGGGGGAGCGCATCGGCGCGCCTGTCATTGAGACTAAGGTGGGCGGCGATGCGGCGGGCCTTGCCTATGAAGCGGTAATGCGCGCCCGCGAGGAAGGCACCGACGTCCTTCTCATCGACACCGCAGGCCGCCTCCAGAATAAAGCCGGTCTCATGGCCGAGCTTGAGAAGATCGTCCGCGTCATCAGGAAGCTGGATGACACCGCGCCCCATTCAGCGCTCTTGGTGCTCGATGCGACGACCGGTCAGAACGCCGTCTCGCAGGTGGAGGTCTTTCAAAAGGCCGCGGGCATCACCGGCCTCATCATGACCAAGCTCGACGGCACCGCGCGCGGCGGCATCCTTGTCGCGCTGGCAGGGCGCTTCGGCCTGCCCGTTCATCTCATCGGTGTGGGCGAAGGTATTGACGACTTGCAGCCCTTCAATGCCGAAAACTTTGCTCGCGCGATCACAGGTGCGGAAAAATAACCACGCACATGCCCGTGCGCATGCAATTCCCGATTGACACGACTCCCAAAGTAGCGGCGAATTTCTTTACTGCGACTCCCGAATCTAATTTGGGGGCGGAGTCACTGTGACTTGAGGGGGACGAACGGCCGTCAAAGAGACTCGGTCAACAATCTCTCCCCCCGCTAATGGAGGCCATGACGATGGCGACGAAACCTGTAAAGAAAGCGGCAAAGAAGAAGGCCGCCGTCAAAAAGACGGCGAAGAAAGCAGTGAAGAAGGTAGCCAAGAAGGCGGCTGCCAAGAAGAAGACGGCCAAGAAAGTTGCGAAAAAGGCCGTGAAGAAAGTGGCGAAAAAGAAAGTAGCCAAGAAGACGGCGAAGAAGAAAGTGGCCAAAAAGGTTGCCAAGAAGAAGGTAACCAAGAAGGCCGCGAAGAAGAAGACCGCGGCCAAAAAGAAGGCGGCCCCGAAGAAAAAGGCCGTTGCCAAAAAGAAGGCTGCAGCCAAAAAGAAAGCGCCGGCCCGCAAGAAGCGCGCGCCGAAAAAGGCTCCGGCAGCGCCCGTAGCGGCGACGCCTGCCCCCTCCATCTAACCTGTTTCCTCTGGGGGAAAGATGGGGCCCGCTTTGCCGGGCCCTTTTCTTTTGCCTCCCCTTTGCGGCCAGACTTTCACCGTCTGGAAACCGGGACGCAAAAACTTCCTCCGCTTACGCCCTTTCCATGCATTTTCCGATTGACGGATGAGCGCGCATGCTGGCGAAATTACGTCGCCGGTTTTCATCGCCCCCGCGCCAACAGATACCTGAACGGTATCAAGGCAGACCGGGCGAAGATGCGGAACACGGCAGTCGATCGAACGGGACTCCCCGCCTGCATGGTGCAGACCTGAAGAGCCGTTCAACTGGAGAGCCAGACATGGCCAAGACGCAGAAAGCCGGTGGCAAAGCCCCGGCCGCCAAAACGGCGAAAGCCCCCGCCAAGGAAGCCGCAACCGCTTCCAAAGCGAAAAAAGGCAAGAAGTAACACGTAAGCCGTCTAAGACCCTGCGCCGCCGAAGAGGTCTCCGCCCGCGCTCCTCGATGCCCAAAGCGCGATGCTGCCGGGACCAGAGCGCCAAATTGGCGGCGCAGTCCCATTAAACCTGCAAACCTGCCCCTCCTCTCTTTCCGGAAAATCAGAGCACGCAGCCAGGGCTGGCCCCCGGCCCCGCCCCGCCCTATATTGCCGCCCATGAGCACAGAAACGAGCACCGAAGACCGCACCCGCGCGCAAAGCGCCTCCACCGAAGCTGAGTCCGGCATACCTGCGGAAGCTGCCCTCGCCCAGAAATCGGGAATGACCGGCAGTCAATGGCTGCGCATGGGCCTTGAAGTCGGCCCGCTGGTCGTCTTCTTTCTGATCAATGCGCAAGCGGCAAACTGGTTCGGTGTGCCGGACAAACAGAGCATCTTCTATGCGACCGGCGCCTTCATGGCCGCGACGGCCATCTCACTCAGCCTCTCTTATGCGCTCTACCGGAAAGTGCCGATGATGCCGCTCATCACCGGCGCCTTCGTGCTGGTTTTCGGCGGGCTCACGCTCTGGCTGCAGGACGAGCAATTCATCAAGCTCAAACCGACCCTGACGAACCTGCTTTTCGCCGCAGGACTTCTGGGCGGCCTCGCCTTCGGCAAGGCCTCGATGAAGTACCTGTTCGACGGCGCCTTCCGTCTGACGGAAACCGGCTGGCGCATCCTCACCTTGCGCTGGGGGCTGTTCTTCGTTTTCCTTGCGATTCTCAACGAGATAATCTGGCGGAACTTCACCACCGACTTCTGGGTGAGCTTCAAGGTTTTCGGCATCATGCCGATCACCATGGTCTTTGCCCTCGCGCAGCTTTCCGTCGTCAGCAAACACCAGCTCGGCGAAGAGCGCAAAGAAAGCTGACTCTCCAAGTCACTTGATAAGCTCACTTGTTATTGAGCGGCGGCATCCGGTTGCCAAGCTCGCCCGGCGGATTGCCGAAAGGCACGAAGCTTTCCGCATCCCAGACCGACCGGTAATGGTGCAGCGCCCAGTGAACGGAGGGGAAGGCAAGGTCCTCCCATGGGATTTCGTCCCAGGCGAAAAATGCAACCTCCAGACTTTCGGGCCCGGCTGACACGCCCGGCACACTCAGGCTTGCCCGGTACATGAGCTGCACCTGCGAGATGCGCGGAATGTTGTAAACCGCAAGCAGATCATGAATGCGGATATGGGCGAGCGCTTCTTCATGCGCCTCGCGCTTGGCACCCTCTTCCGTCGTCTCCCCCTTTTCCATGTATCCGGCTGGCAGTGTCCAATATCCCTTGCGCGGTTCGATGGCACGGCGGCAGAGCAGTATCTTGTCATCCTGACGCACGATGGACCCCACCACGATCTTCGGATTGACGTAATGCACAAAGCCGCATGTGTCGCACACATCACGCGCCACATTGTCACCTTCAGGAACACGTTCCGAAAAGGAGATTTCGCGTCCGGCTTCCGTCTTCTTCATGTCACCTTTCATGCCCATGTCACTGTTCATGCACTCTCCCTCCTCAACGTCACGGCACTTACTGAACTACAACTCACGAATGCACAACTTGAAGGCAATTTGAGCACAAGAAGTTCGCATTGTGAAAATCACCAATCTGCGCTCCCACGCGTCTTCTCAGGATACGGACGTTACGGGTTTGCGCGCATTTGCGCCGTATATGGAAAATAATATCATGAAACTTGTATCTATCTTCCCCGCAGTTTCGCGAAATACTTGGCGAAACCCTCATAATTGTGCATATCTTTCCACATCACATCTTCCAGCGCCGTCTCCCGGCCACTCAAAAAGAATATGTTGGAGGTCTTCACCGCAATGGCACCGCGTAAATCTAACAGCTACGAGCTAGACAGCTCGCTGAGCCATCTCCTAAGGCGGGCACAGCAATTCGCCTACGACCAATACACAAAAGCTCTCACCGATACCGGCCTGACCTCGCGGCAGTTCATCGTGCTGCTTGCTGTCAGTGAAGAAGAAGGTCTGAGCCAGACCGATCTCGTGAACCGCACCGGCATCGACCGCTCGACGCTTGCCGACATGATCAGCCGCATGATCAAGCGCGGCCACCTGGCCCGCAAGCGCACCGATGAAGACGCGCGCGCAAACTCCGTGCGCCTCACCGCGGCCGGCCGCAAGGCGCTGCAAAGCGCCATGCCCCGCGCCAAGAAGGCCGAGGATGCGCTGAACGGTCTTATCTCGAAAACAGTGCAGCGCGATCTCGTCAAAGCGCTGGGCCAGCTCGTGACGTCTGCCGAGGCCGCCACGGAAGAACCCGCCGCCGCGCCGAAAAAGCCCGCGCGCAAACCGGCAGCGAAAAAGAAGAAAACCGCTGCCAAGAAAAAGACGGCGGCGAAGAAGCGCTAAAGCCCGCGCTCAGCCAGTGAAAAAGCCGGTCCCCAAAGTTGAATGGCGGGGCCGGCTTTTTTCATGTCCATTAAACGGTGATGTCGATCAGACGTCCAAGCCTTGGCCGCGCGGCAGGCTCCGCCGCGCTGGAGGACACGGCAGGGCGTGATACCTCTTTGGCCGGCGCTGCCGGTTCAAAACGCGCCTCTTGCGCTTTCTGAGCCTTCTGCGCCGCTTCAAGCGCCGCCAGCTCCTTGAAGGAGCGCGGGCCTGCAGAACGGTTCGTCTCAACCGCCTGGCGCGCCTCGCGGCTGATATCAAGACGCACGGCGCTTTCCTGCGCCCGCATCGCCTGCGCACCCTCGGCGGCAGCCGCACGCGGCTGCGCTTTCTCCGCAGGTCCCTTATAGGCCTGCGCGGCGATATGCACATTGTTGACGATGGGTTTCATGGGCTTCGGCCTTGAGCGCTCCCGTCTCTCCTTCCCAATTCGTAAAGAGACAGCCCTAATGAAAGCTTAACGCGAAGCCTTCTGCGCCCGTTCGATCAGCGGGCCGATATCATCGGGTGCAAGAGGCCCCACATGCTTGTGGATGATCGTGCCTTCGCCATCCACCAGAAAAGTCTCCGGTACACCGTAAACGCCCCAATCGATCGCCGCGCGCCCGCGCCGGTCCGCCCCAATCAGATCAAAGGGATTGCCGAGCTGGCCGAGAAAGCGCCGCGCCGCTTCCGGCGGATCCTTGTAATTGATACCGGCAAGGCGCACGCCCGCATCCGAAATCTGTTCCAGCAGCGGATGTTCGGCCCGGCAGGGCACGCACCAGGACGCCCAGACATTCACGACCGTCACTTCGCCATTCTTGAGCATCTTGTCGCTGAACCCGCCAGCATGCCCTTCTGTCTCCATGCCCTCGATGGGAGGCAGATCGAAGTCTGGCACCGGCTTGCCGATCAGCGCGGAGGGCACCTCGGAGGGATCGCCAGCAAAAATCGCCACATAGAAGACCACGGCAAGCGCCGCAAAAAAGCCGAGCGGAAGAAGGGCCGTCCAGCGCATCAGCTCTCACCGCCCGCACGTGAGGCGCGTTTGCGCCCGCCCAGCGCCGCCTCCAGCGCCTCAGCCTTGGCGATCTGGCGTCTGCGGTCCGCAAGGCACCAGATGGTCAGCCCGGCCATCACAAGCGCCCAGACGGCGAAACTAGGCCATACGAACGCGGCATAGCCGCCCATATCGAGAAACGCGCTCATGGCTCAGACCCCGCCCGCGCGCGCTAGCTGCAACTGCCGCACACGCCGCCTGTAAATCTCCGCCTGCATGCGCGTCAGCCAGACGGCAGTGAAAAAAACCATTGAGCCCACTGCCATCAGCAAAAGCGGCCAGAGCATGGAAGGATGAATGCTCGGCCCGTCGAGCCGCAAAACGCTCGCGCCCTGATGCAGCGTGTTCCACCATTCCACCGAGAAATGAATGATCGGCACATTGACGAAGCCGACCAGCGCAAGCACCGCCGCCGCGCGCCCGGCGCGCTGAGGCTCCTCGATCGTCGCCCAAAGCGCCATATAGCCGAGATAGAGGAAGAACAGGATCAGCACCGAAGTCAGCCGCGCATCCCAGACCCACCAGGTGCCCCACATCGGCTTGCCCCAGAGCGCGCCCGTGACAAGCGCCAGAAAGGTGAAGGCCGCCCCGATGGGCGCGGCGGATTTCGCCGCCACATCGGCGAGGGGATGCCGGAAAATCAGCGCTATGGCACTTGCCCCTGCCATGCAGGTATATCCGAAGAGCGCCAGCCAGGCCGCAGGCACATGGATATACATGATCCGCACCGTTTCACCCTGCTGATAGTCGGCAGGCGAGGCGAACAGACTCATATAGAGCCCGGTGCCGATAAGACCGGCAGCCAGCACCCAGAGATAGGGCAGCACGAGCCCCGAAAGCCGCATGAAGCGGGCGGGGTTTGCCAAGGCATGAAGGGATCTTGCCATGGCTCTGGTTTAGCGCTGCCCGGACCGGGCGGCAAGGAAAGGCGGAAAGGGCAGGCATTTTGCCGCAATCATGGAAGGTCCTCTATTTAAGATTAGCTCTAAGCGCCGCCGCCCCGCCAATCGGTCCGATGACAAGGCTCACAAGGCTCACCGCGCCCAAAAGCATCAGGCTCGTGCCCCCTTCCGAGCCCGGCGAGAGCACCAATGTCGTTGAAACCGCGCTCACCCCGAATATCAGCGTGGGCACATAAAGCGGCAGCACCAGAAGCGAGAGCAAAAGCCCGCCCCGGCGCACCGACACGGTGAGCGCCGCCCCCACCGCGCCAAAAAGGCTCAAAGCGGGCGAGCCGATCAGCATGGAAAGCAGAAGCGGCGGCATCGCCCCTTCCGGCAGGTTGAGCAAAAGCCCGAGAAAGGGCGCCGCGATGATGAGCGGCAGGCCCGTGGTCAGCCAATGGGCAAGCGCCTTCAAAAACACGGTCACTTCCAGCGGCAGCGGCGCCAGCAGCAGGAGATCGAGCGAACCATCCTCCTGATCCGCCTGAAAAAGCCGGTCGAGGGTCAGCAATGCCGAAAGAAGCAGCGCCACCCACAAAAAGCCCGGCGCGACCCGGCCCAGAAGATTGAGATCGGGCCCGAGCCCGAGCGGCACAATGGAGACCGCAATCAGAAAGAAAACCACCGCAAGCCCGCCCCCGCCGCCAGCGCGCATGGCGAGCTTCAGTTCTCGGCCAAGAAGCGAAAGCGCCGCGCTCATGAGACCGCCCTTTCCCGCATATCGAGGCGCACAGCCTGGCGCAGCCCCAGCTCCGTATGCGTCGCCGCGACGATCATGCCGCCCATATCCAGATGGGCATCCATCAGCGCGGCCAGGCGGCCCATATTTTCCGCATCGAGAGAAACCGTAGGCTCATCGAGCAGCCAGATGGGGCGGCGGATCAGGCAAAGCCGCGCCAGGCCGAGCCGCCGCTTCTGACCGGCGGACAGCACATCGGCGGGCAGATCGGCCAGATGTCCGAGCCCCAGCGCCTCCAGCGCCCGGGGAGCATCCTCTGCCCGCGCGCCATAAAGCCCCGCCCAGAAGCGCAAATTCTCTTCCGCACTGAGCGGACCCTTCACCGCATCGAGATGGCCCGCATAGAGAAGATAATCGGCAAGCGCGCGCTCTTCATCCGCACCCTCAAGCATGATATCGCCCGCCGCCTTCTCCAGAAGCCCCGCAAGGAGCCGCAGCAGCGTGCTCTTGCCGCTGCCATTTGGCCCGGTCAGCAAGAGCGCTGTGCCAGAAGACACCTTGAAAGAGAGATCGCGGAACACCTCGCGCCCGCCGCGCACACAGGCAAGGTCCTGGCCGCTCAGAACGAGCTTCGGATAGGTCTCAAATGTCGTCAAAACGCCCGCCCCGTCCTTTGCCGCCTGCAAAGCGTTTGGCCCCTTCCACCGTCTCGCCGGACCGCAGCACCTCAAGGCCGTGGCGCATTTCATTCGTCATAGCGGCCGGATAATCCAGATCCCACTGTTCATAGGCCGAAAGCCGGTCATGGCGTAGGCAGTTTTGCGGGAAACGGGCAATCTCTGCAGCGAGTTTTTCCGCCTCTTCCCGCGCCTTGCCGGGCGGCACGACACGGTTGGCAAGCCCCATGGAAAGCGCCTCACCCGCCTCCACGGGCCGGCCTGTCAGAATGAGATCCATAGCCCGCGCATGGCCGATAAGCCGCGGCAAGCGCACCGTACCGCCATCGATCAGCGGCACACCCCAGCGGCGGCAGAAAATGCCGAAAACCGCATCCTCTTCCATCACGCGCATGTCGCACCAGAGCGCGAGTTCCATGCCGCCCGCCACCGCATGGCCCGACACCGCGCCGATCACGGGTTTGGACAGCACCATACGTGAGGGGCCCATCGGCCCATCCTGGGACAGCCGGTCAAATTCATAGCCCATGGGCACCGGAACGGTCCTGTTCGCGCCCTCGGCAGGCCCTTTGGAGACGGCCTTGAGGTCCGCGCCCGCGCAAAATGTCCCATGCGCGCCCCAGAAAACCGCCGCATGTGCCTCGTCGTCCACTTCAAAGGCGGCAAAGGCCTCGGCAAGCGCTTTTGCAGTTCTGCCATCCACCGCATTCTTCACATCCGGACGGCTCAAAATGACGGTGGTGACGGGGCCGTTCTTCTCCACCCGGACCGCTGCTTCCTCGCTCATACTGCGCTTCCTGTGATACGTTCTTTTTCTGAAACAGTGATGCGTAATTTCACGTCTCGGACGTAGCATCGACGCACGAAACTTATTATAGTCCGCCCCGCGCGAAGACCTTTATCTGTATCAGTCTTATCACGAGTTTCGTGTCTTTTCGCGCCACGCACTCGACAAGGGCGTGAGCTTGGGCTTTATAGCGCTCACAAACTCCGCCCTGGATTTTTTTCGCCGACATGGCCGGCTGAACCCGAGGCCGGTTCCGGCCATCGGCGGCGGCAATCGCGAAAAGTCTGCACGGGCTCCCCGCAGACGACGTCAAGCATGAGGATGAGGACCATGGCCAAAGCACCGGCGAAAAAGAAAACCGCCAAAAAGGTGACGAAGAAGGTTGCGAAGAAGAAGGTCGCAAAGAAAGCCGCCCCGAAAACGGCAAAGAAGAAAGTAGCGAAGAAGGCGGCAACCAAGTCTGCAGCCAAAAAGAAAACCGCTAAGAAAGCGGCCGTGAAAAAGACGGCCAAGAAAGCGGCCACCAAGAAGAAAACCGCAGCCAAGAAAAAAGCCGCATCCCGCAAGGCAGCGCCCAAGAAAAAAACCGTTGCCAAGAAAAAGGCGTCCGCAAAGAAAAAGGCGGTGAAGAAATCCGCACCGAAGAAGAAGGCCGTTGCCAAGAAAAAAACGGCAAAGAAGGTCGCAAAGAAAGCCGTGAAGAAAACCCCGGCGAAGAAGGCGGCCACCAAAAAGACGGCAGCCAAGAAAAAGGCCGCCGCGAAAAAGAAAGCAGCGCCTAAAAAGAAGGCAGCCCCCAAGACCGCGGCAAAGAAAACGGCCGGCAAGAAAGCAGCCGTGAAGAAAACCGCAGCCAAGAAGGCGCCCGCCCGTAAAGCCGCTGCGAAAAAGGCCCCCGCGGCGCTCACCCCGCGCGGCCCGAACTCCTTCGGCGCGTACAAATCCATCAAAGCGGGCTCGAAGTCCTACGCCTTCTACAGCCTCAAGGAAGCGGAAAAGAACGGCCTTGAAGGCATCTCCCGCCTGCCCTTCTCGCTGAAAGTGCTGCTGGAAAACCTGCTGCGCTTCGAAGACAGCCGCACCGTAACGGCGGACGACATCAAGGCGGTGAAGGAATGGCTGGAAACGCGCAAGAGCACGCGCGAAATCGCCTACCGTCCGGCCCGCGTGCTGATGCAGGACTTCACCGGCGTGCCTGCCGTTGTCGACCTTGCAGCCATGCGCGATGCCGTAGCCAATCTCGGCGGCAAGGCGGACACCATCAACCCGCAAGTGCCCGTGCACCTCGTCATCGACCACTCGGTGATGGTGGACAGCTTCGGCACGCCGACCGCCTTCAAGGAGAACGTGGACCTCGAATATCAGCGCAACAAGGAACGCTATGAATTCCTGCGCTGGGGCTCGCGCGCCTTCGAAAACTTCAACGTCGTGCCCCCCGGCACGGGCATCTGCCACCAGGTGAACCTGGAGCATGTGGCCCAGACCGTCTGGACCCGCACGGAAAAAGACGGCGCCGGCAAGACTGTCGAAGTGGCCTATCCCGACACCTGCGTCGGCACGGACAGCCACACCACCATGGTGAACGGCCTGGCCGTTCTCGGCTGGGGCGTGGGCGGCATCGAAGCGGAAGCGGCCATGCTCGGCCAGCCGGTTTCGATGCTCATCCCCGAAGTCATCGGCTTCAAGCTGAGGGGCAAGCTGAAAGAGGGCGTCACCGCGACGGACCTCGTGCTCACTGTCACGGAAATGCTGCGCAAGAAGGGCGTGGTCGGCAAGTTCGTCGAATATTTCGGCGCGGGCCTCGACCACATGAGCCTCGAAGACAAGGCGACCATCGCCAACATGGCGCCCGAATATGGCGCCACCTGCGGCTTCTTCCCGGTGGATGAGCAGACGCTTGCCTATCTGCGCTCGACGGGCCGCGACGAAGACCGCGTCAAGCTCGTGGAAGCCTATGCCAAGGAACAGGGCATGTTCCGCACCTCGGACACGCCCGATCCGGTCTTCACCGACACGCTGGAGCTTGACCTTGCAGACGTCGAACCGAGCCTGGCCGGACCGAAGCGTCCGCAGGACCGCGTGTCGCTCTCCAATGTGGCCGAAAGCTTCTCGGGCACGCTTGCCAAGGAATTCGGCAAGGGTGAGGAAGCGCACCGCCGCGTGGATGTGGAAGACGAAAACTTCACCATCGGCCATGGCGACGTGGTGATCGCCGCTATCACCTCCTGCACCAACACCTCGAACCCGAGCGTGCTGGTGGCGGCCGGCCTCGTTGCCCGCAAGGCGAACGAACTGGGCCTTGAGGTGAAGCCCTGGGTGAAGACCTCTCTCGCCCCCGGCTCGCAGGTCGTGACCGATTACCTCGAGAAAGCCGGTCTCCAGGACGACCTGGACAAGCTGGGCTTCGACCTCGTCGGCTATGGCTGCACGACCTGTATCGGCAACTCCGGGCCGCTGCCCGCACCGATCTCCAAGGCGATCAACGAGAATGACATGGTCGTTTCCTCTGTGCTCTCCGGCAACCGCAACTTCGAGGGCCGCGTCAGCCCGGATGTGAAGACGAACTATCTCGCCTCGCCGCCGCTGGTCGTTGCCTATGCGCTGGCCGGGTCCACGACGATCGACATCACGAAAGATCCGATCGGCACGGACAAGAACGGTAAGGACGTCTATCTGAAGGACATCTGGCCGACCAACAAGGAAGTGGCGGAAACGGTGCGCGGCTGCGTGACACCTGCCATGTTCCGCAAGCGCTATGCCGACGTCTATAAGGGCGACAAGGACTGGCAGGCCATCAAGGTGACGGGCGGTCAGACCTATGCCTGGAACGGCGACTCCACTTACGTGCAGAACCCGCCCTACTTCGTGGAGCTGCAGCCCGAGCCCGCACCTGTGGAAGACGTCAAGGATGCCCGCATTCTCGGCCTCTTCGGCGACTCGATCACGACCGACCACATTTCGCCGGCCGGTTCGATCAAGGTGCAGAGCCCGGCAGGTTCCTACCTCACCCGAAACCAGGTGGGCGTGCAGGACTTCAACTCCTACGGCTCGCGCCGCGGCAACCACGAAGTCATGATGCGCGGCACCTTTGCCAATATCCGCATCAAGAACCAGATGGTGCCGGGCGTTGAAGGCGGGGTGACGAAGCTTCAGCCGGAAGGCGAGGAAATGCCGATCTATGATGCCGCCATGAAATACAAGGAGCGCGGCACGCAGCTCGTCATCTTCGCGGGCAAGGAATACGGCACCGGCTCCAGCCGCGACTGGGCCGCAAAGGGCACGAACCTTCTCGGTGTGAAAGCCGTGGTCGCGCAGTCCTTCGAGCGTATTCACCGCTCCAACCTCGTGGGCATGGGCGTTGCCCCGCTGCAGTTCGAGGAGGGCGAGAGCTGGGAAGCGCTTGGCCTGGACGGCTCGGAAATCGTGACGATCGACGGCCTGTCGACCATCACGCCGCGCCAGAAAGTGACGGCGGAAATCACCTTCAAGGATGGCAGCAAGAAGAAGATCTCGCTTCTCTCCCGCATCGATACGCAGGACGAAGTGGACTACTTCAACAATGGCGGCATTCTGCCTTACGTGCTGCGCGGCCTGGCTGCCGACTAAGCATCACGAAAATCTGATGAGACAGCGGGGCGCCTTGGGGCGCCCCGTTTTTTATCGGGTTCCGCCGCCAGATCACGGCGCTTCAAGCCAAGTTGACTGGCCCCCTTGGGCGCCTCCGCCTATTCTTGTGCCATGACACAGTCCCGGCGCAGCGCATTGAAATGGCTCGCGGGCGGCACCGCCGCCGCCCTGCTGCCCCTGCC
>Ga0207828_100290_pt1 | contig 25101 bp, 25 predicted proteins | sample TtaePargueraPR_11_FD_187276 | JGI IMG/M metagenome (GOLD analysis project Ga0207828, IMG submission 187276) | Aerobic enrichment media microbial communities from Bioluminiscent Bay, La Parguera, Puerto Rico - Tt and P2 (3) (SPAdes) | ecosystem: Environmental > Aquatic > Marine > Unclassified ...
GTTTATTTCATTAGGCCAGAACGTGTGCGTGTTCCGGCTTCCAATAGGCGATGAATTTGTCCAGTCGCCTGACCGGTGACTGCCGAAATTCGCTTTCGGTCTTCATTAGGGTTATTTCCTTGCCGTCAGTTGTCGTTGCGACAATCCGAACCCAAAGGCCGAGATATTCGACCGTGGTGATTTCGACAGGGATCTGACCATTCTTGCTGTCTTCTGGTGGCGTTTCGTCCAAACCGATCAGGTCCGTACGAATGGTGAATTCAAGTTCTTCGCCCGCCTTGCCGTCGGCAAAGCCGGGCAGGAAGAAACTGTCGGGACCACGCGCAAGCAACGTGCCCGCCGGGCCGGATTTCGAAACGGTTCCTTTGAAGATGTTCTGACCGCCCATGAAATTGGCGATGAAGCGCGATTTTGGCTGGTTAAAGATTTCGTGTGGGGTGCCTTTTTGGCGAATGATCCCGTCTTCCATCACGACAACCATGTCCGAAAGCGCCAATGCCTCATCCTGAGCGTGGGTGACATGGACAAACGTAATGCCAAGCTCCTGCTGCAGGCGGCGCAATTCATCACGCATGCGCGCCCGCAGGAATGGATCAAGGGCCGAAAGCGGCTCATCAAGCAACAGCACGGACGGCTCGGTAATCAGGGAACGCGCCAAAGCAATACGTTGCTGCTGCCCGCCCGAAAGCTGGTCGGGCTTGCGGTCTGCAAATTGCTCCATATGGACCCGGGCCAGCATTTCCTTGGCCCGCTCTTTACGATCCGATGGGGAGACACCTTGCATCTTGAGGCCAAAGGCGACGTTCTCTGCACAGGTCATGTGCGGGAAAAGTGCGTAATTCTGGAACATCATCGCCGTGCCACGCTTGACCGGCGGCAATTCGGTCACATTGCGATCCCCGATCAGAAGATCGCCTTCGCTGATCACTTCGTGACCGGCAATCATGCGCAGCGTCGTTGACTTGCCGCACCCTGACGGACCAATCAAACAGCAATACGCCCCTGCCGGAATTTGCAGATTAATCGATTTCACTGCCTGTGTGCTGCCATAGAATTTACTGACAGCAATCAATTCAATGGCCCCGTTGCCCGTCATCCGCTCACCCGTCGCTGCATGCAAAATTGTTAACAATCATGTCAGCGATCCAAGGCAAGATGCGTGCCACTTGATTTCATTGGCAGTTTTCCGACGAGTCCGGTCAATCGGGCAAAACCGCCACGTTTGCTGCGCCTGCCATTTTGCCCGTTTTATGCTCACTTTATGCACATTTATTAGTCATAATGATTTGCGTGCAAAATTTATAATCATCTTCGCCTGTCCTTGGATAATGGACGGCCATTTTATGTTGTGCAAATCGTCAACAATTTTGTAGAAATAAAGAACCACCCAACGAACATGAACGATGGAAAGTATCGTCACGATGGCCAAGGCCGAACAGACCGGCAGCTATAAAGGCAGCGAAAAGCTGCGCCCGGAGGAAATGATCTATCACGAGATGCTCGACGCGATCCTGGATCGCCGTCTGGAGCCGGGCATGAAGCTCATCGAGGAAGATCTTGCCAAAACCTTCGGGGTCAGCCGTGCACGCATCCGTGCAACTTTCCTGCAGCTCGCCCATGACAAGCTGATCAATCTGGTGCCCAATCGCGGCGCCTTTGTCGCTGAACCGACCATCGACGAAGCCATTGAAGTCTTTTCCGCGCGCCGCATGATCGAGGATGGCGTTGCGCGAAAGGTCGCCACCAGCATGACCGCGGAACGCGCCGAACAGATCAAGGCGCATCTGGATCGCGAACATGACGCCCATCATCGCGGGGATCATCGCGCTGCCATCATTTTGTCGGGCGAATTCCACCTGTTGCTGGCACGGCTCAGCGGCAATCTGGTGATTGAGGAATTCCTTGAACGCCTGATCCTGCGCACGTCGCTGATTATTGCCATGTATGAAAGCCCGCAACCGGTCGATTGCTCCCACACGGAACATGACCAGCTGCTCAATGCCCTGCTTAGTGGCGATCCCGATGTCGCGGCGGCTGAAATGTCGCGCCACCTTGATGCCATCCGCGATCGCCTGCAATTGCAGCGCCCCAAACCGGGAAAAACCGACTTTGCCAGCATCTTTGGACGCATTCCGACCTCGGAAGCCAGCTAATCCTCCTGGCGATTTCCGGTAACGAGCGCCATCCGCTTAGCCGAATATTCCGTTTACGCATCACGCGGAACCCCGTTGGGATCTTCGCTGCCACGGTGATATTTGAACGTGCCCGTTGATGTGCCAATCACTTTGCCGTCCACGTCATAGGCGGCTGCCTCGGTAAACACCACCTTGCGTCCGCCGCCCTGCTTGCGGGCCACAACCCGGACCAAACCATCCCTCGCCATACCCAAGAAATTGGTGGTCAATGACAGGGTCAGGGATTTGCGAACATTGCCCGGCACAGGACAAAAACACACAGCATAGCCAGACGCCGTATCCATCAGGGTTGTCAGCACGCCACCATGCAGGATACCAGCACGGTTGCAGTGATGGTTTTGCACCTCAAGTTCGACCACCGCGTAGTCTTCCGCCCATTCCACAAGACGATAGCCAAGATGATCCTGCAATCCGCTGCCATGGGCCTGTTCATAGGCCAGATTATCGTGCGTGCCGGTCATGTATAAACCATCCCTGTCGTATAACTCCCCAAGCTATAGCAGATATCGCTAAGCACCGAAAACCGCGATGAGTCGCATGCCTCGGCCGGTCCCGATACAGTACAAAATCGTCTGGAAAACCGTATGCCTCAATCAATGTTAGGCGATGCAACATGAAATAACGTTTTTATTTCAATATGATAACCACACCGTTCTCCAACCAAGAACGGGATAGCGGTGAAACGAGAATAGTCGTTCGAACTGGCTGTCGATATACCTGAAGTCACCCCAGACACAAACGGTTCTACAAGGATCAAAGCCATGACGACGATTGCTTACAAAGACACCACCAGCATCGAACGCGAAGTTCGTATCGGTTGGTTCACCAGCTTTGTTCGTGCCCTTCAGGTTGCCGTGATCATGAAAGCATCCCAGGCCAAAAACCACGCAGAACTGACTGCGGACTGGAACAAGGCATGGCGTCAGGTTGAAGGTTAAGGCACCCACCTTTCCTTATCGTTTGAGGATGGTGCGACGGTCCTTAAATCATCGCACCCTCAAACTTCTTGACGCTTCGGGTTGAACCACCGACAACGGTTCCATGCAAAAGTTTGATATCGTCACCATCCGGCTTTTTGTCGCCATCGTGCGCGCCGGAAGTATCAATGAAGCTGCCCGGCGCGAACATATCGCGACGTCGGCAGTCTCGCGCCGCATTGGCGAACTTGAAGCCATGTTGGGCGTCAAACTTTTACGCCGTCTGCCACGCGGGGTCGAACCGACCGAAGAAGGCACGATCTTTGCCCGCTACGGCGAAAAGCTTCTGGGCGATCTGAACCATCTTTCCAACGAATTGCGCGATTTCAACGCCGGTGAAAAGGGCAAGATCTATCTTGCGGCGGTCACCTCGGCGATTTTGACAGGCCTGCCATCGTTCTTGGCCGATTTTGAACGCGATTTCCCGCACATCACTGTCGACGTCCGTGAACTGACGTCACGCGAAAGTGCCGAGGCCGTGCGCGAAGGCCGTGCCGATCTTGCCATTCTGGCCGATAACGGCCCGATTGACGGACTGGCGCATGATGTATTTTGTGATGATCCGATCTGGGTTGTAACCCCCAAGGGGCACCCGCTGATCCCCAATGCCGACAATCCAAAACCGGTGAAATTTTCCGAAGCCGCCAAATACGACATCATCTCACTGCATGAAGGCGGCGTGATTGATGATCTGATTTCCGAAGCCGCATCGAAAATCAAACTCGACATGCATCCGCATATCAAGGTCGTACGATTTGGCTCCTTGCGGCAAATGATTGCTGCGGGTCTTGGGATTGGGTTCCTGCGCAAAAGCTCGGTCGCAGGCTATATAGGGCACATGAACATCGCTGGTGCCCCGATTGCCGATGACTGGGCCAAACGCCAATTACTGATCGCCCACGAAGGCAACGCCAATCTGACCAGTGCCGCACGCCTGTTTCGTGATTATCTTCTGCGCAAGTCGGCGGAAACTCAGTTCAAACCGGTTTTGGGCTGATCCTGCTCGTCAGGCAGAACGCTGTGCGCGTTCCGCCCAAAGGTCCTGTCCACTCGGGCCCAACGGCACTGCCATGCCGCCAAAACGCGCCACATGACGTTCGGCTTCTGCCAGAACAAGACCCGGCAGTTCAGACCACTGACCGATCGGCGACAGCACCTCGACACGTTCATCTGATTTGACATCAAGCAGTTCGGGCAGATCTTCACGCGCATGCGTTCCACCACCGGCAAGCATAGGCACAATAATCGCCTGTCTGTGGGCGGCGATATCGCGCCAATCACCAAGCGATGGTGCCCCTTCAATATTGCCAATGCAGATTTCCGCACCAACGCAAATCCGCCCCAGACGATCTGCAAGTTTGACTGTCTCGGGAAGCGGATCGGTCAGGGTTTTCAAGCCGTGCGGAACAAGAAAGACAGATGTTTCAGAGAGGCTCCAACCACGATTGCGTGCTGATGCATGGACGTGCGCGGCAATCATTTCACAAAAACCCGGAAGGTTGATGGCCGGTGGCAGGATGACAGTATCGCCGAGCCCCGCCTCATGCAATTTGGCTGGCAGTTCTTCGAACACCAGATAGCCTTCACTGAAGAATAGCGGAAAAACAAGCAGACGATTGGCATCAGCCGTTTCCTTAAGGATTTCGAGCTGATCACTGACAGAGGGTCGACTTCGCATATAACCGTGGCTGACCCGGCCATTCCAGTCAGGTGCAATTGTCCGCGCAAGGTCCCCTGCCGGATCACCGCCATTACCGCTGTTGCCGTGGGAAACCATCATGAGTGTCGGCATTTCGAAATGTGGCATGCATCTCACCATAGTCTGCATTGTCTAAAGCGTAGTTTGCTATACGAATCATGCAACCATCTGGATCGCCAGGCAGGCAAAAACCCCTGTTCTACCGCGAAAATTTCATTGCACCAGATCCCATCGCGGCTGATCGCCAAAGCGGTCCTGGATGAATTCAACCAGCAACCTGATACGCGCAGCAAGCTGACGGCTGGGCGGATACAAAAGATACAGGGACAGAGGACCCGGCGCATAATCGCAAAGGACACTGACCAGTCGCCCGGTCTGCAATTCCGGCCCGGCGATAAATGTCGGTAATTCAGCAATGCCCAACCCGGCAAGGGCCGCATCACGCAACACTTCCGCGTTATTGCAGCAAAACACGCCATTGACCTGTACCGCGACCGGCCCGTCCGGACCGGTCATTTTCCAGCGCGCCCCGGATGGCAGGTTACCGTAATGCAAACAGGGCAACCGCGCCAGATCGCGAAGGTCGGTCGGTTCCCCATGTGTTCTGATAAACTCGGGCGAGGCACACAGCACGCGACGCATCGGTACGATTTCATGATCGATCAGGGCGAGGGTTTCGGTCGGGCGGCTGATACGCACCGTCATGTCAAAGCCATCTGCCACCGGATCAATAAAGTGATCATCAAGCGACAGTTCGACCCGGATATCGGGATAGGTCCGGGCAAAATCGACCAATGCCGGCCCGAGATGCAATGTGCCAAAGGACATTGGCGCATTGATCCGGATATCCCCGGAAGGATGATCGCGATGTTCGCGGATGGAGTCTTCTGCGTCCCCCAGATCAGACAGAATGGCTTTGGCCCGCTGATAAAAGGCCTGTCCGCTTGGTGTGACCGACACCTTGCGCGTTGTCCGGTTCAGCAACTGAACACCAAGATCATCTTCAAGTGCCGCCACCGCGCGGTTAACCTGCGAACGTGATTGTCCGATCGCACGCGCCGCAGAAGCAAAACTTCCTTCTTCAACCACGCGCACGAAACTCTTGAGGCTGGCCAGTTTGTCCATGGTGCGTCTTCCTGTTTATCGCCCCGGTCGGTTCAGATTGTCGCATAATATGCAACACAATGGCGATAATTACACGAATTGTCTCCTCAGTTGAAAAGGGTATTCTGTCTTTAACAACAGACAACCTCATGGAGGTAGAAGATGCTTATTAAAGTTGATGCAGATACCCGCGGCCGTGCCCAGTTTGGCTGGCTTGATTCCAATCACACATTCTCGTTCGGGCACTACTACGATCCGAACCGCATGGGTTGGGGTCCGCTTCGCGTAATCAACGAAGACCGGGTCATTCCCGGTGCCGGTTTTGACACCCACGGTCACAAGGATATGGAAATCATTTCCTATGTTCTTGATGGTGCCCTTGAACACAAGGACAGCATCGGCACCGGATCAGTCATCCGTCCGGGCCGCCTGCAACGCATGACCGCCGGGACCGGTATCCGCCATTCGGAATACAACCATTCCAAAACCGATCCGGTGCATTTCCTGCAAATCTGGATCATCCCCGAAGCGGCCGGTCTGGAACCGGGTTACGAGGAAAAGGAAATCGCACGCCGCGATACCGGCTCCGGCCTGACCCTGATTGGCAGCCGCGATGGCCGCGAAGACTCGATCACCATTCATCAGAATGTCGATCTGTATGTCGCCCATCTCAGTGATGGCGAAAGTGCCCAGCACAAGATCGGCAAAGGCCGCATCGCCTGGGTACAGGTCGCGCGCGGCAGCCTGACGGTAAACGGTGAAACCCTTAATGCCGGTGATGGCGCTGCGATCAAGGATGAAGACGAACTTGTCTTCTCGGACGCAGACAACGCCGAAGCCCTTGTTTTTGACATGGCGGCCTGAAGCGCGAAACCCGCGTGCCCCATGGTTAGGAGAACGACCATGACTTCGTATAATGCAAACACCCGCTCGATCATCCCTGCCCTTGGCAATGTATGGTCAACCCTGCAACCGCTTTCGCCTGTCATTGTCCGTGTGACCACCGGCCTTCTGTTGGTCCCGCACGGTGCCCAGAAACTGTTTGGTGCCTTTGGTGGTTATGGCCTCGAAGGAACCGCAGGCTGGCTGGAAAGCATCGGCTTTGTTCCGGGCTTCCTGTTTGCCCTCGCCATCGGCCTTCTGGAATTTGTCGGCGGCCTGTTGCTGACGATTGGCCTTTTGACCCGTCCGGTGGCAGCAGCAGTTCTTGTCTTCATGGCGATCGCTGTTTCAACCCATCTTCCAACTGGTTATTTCTGGAACGAAGGTGGTTTTGAAATGCCGCTGATGTGGGGACTTCTTGCCCTGTCGGTGCTTATTCAGGGCGGGGGAAAATTCTCTGTCGATCACAAGATCGGCCGTGAATTCTGATCACACCGCCAAATTCATGCGTGCTTTCAACGGGTTGCCTTTTTGGCAGCCCGTTCTTCGTTTGCTCCCCAAATGGGGATATTGCGCGTCCCGGAAAATGGCGAAGATGGTGATCAAGCTACAGATCCAACCATCATAAAGTTATCCGGAACGAAGCCATGAACATCGCGTCGCCCAGAAACAGTCAGAATGATATCGAAATCGCCGACGGACTGCGCCGCTGCAAAGGGGATAACGCATACCGCAAACCGAATGCCGAAAAGCGTTTCTTGCTGGTCGATGACAGTATCGAAGTACGCTTCTCCGTTCGCCGTGTCCTGCGCAGTGCCGGTGCTACGCAAATAGACGTCGCTGAAAACGGCGAAATCGCGTTGCAGATGCTGGCCCAGGCGGGCCGCAAACAAACGCCTTATGACGTGGTGATTCTTGATTATATGATGCCCGGAATGTCAGGCATCGAATTGCTGTATGAGATCGAGCGCCGTGAAATCAGGAATGCCGAAGGTACACGCAAAATCATGTTGACCGGTTTCTATGACGCCAAGGTCAATGAAGAAGCCAAATCTGTCGGCGCGACCTTCGTTCTGAGCAAACCCTGTGATGCCGCCAGCCTGTCTGCAGCAATCGCTTAGAGAACCATACAAGCAATGCCGCATAATGCCTCGATCATATTTGTTGATGATGACCTCAACGTTCTCAGAGGTTTACGGCGGCGTATGTTATCAATGCGTCCGAACTGGGCGTTGCGCTTCTACGAAAGTGCGGAACTTGCCCTGATCGGGCTGGAAGAACAGCCCGCCGATGTCGTCATTTCCGACATGAGCATGCCATCTATGGACGGGGCCGAGTTTCTTCGGATCGTTGCCAAACGCTGGCCTCAGACATCCCGCATTCTGTTATCTGGCTATGCCGATGAAAACGCCATTCAGAATGGCGCGGCAGCAACGCATCACTTTCTTGCCAAACCGTGCACTGATACCGACATCATTCACGCTGCCGAGCGCGGCCTGATCATGAACAAATATCTGCGCGACCCGCTTCTGGTTAATCTGCTGTCGCAGGTTCCAACCGATCTGATGTGGCCTGCGATATTTCACCGCCTGCAAACCATTTTGCAATTCAGCGGCCCCAGCAGCCATGTCGAACTCAACGATTTCGCAAATGATCATCCGGCATTGACAGCCCTCGCCCATGAGCTTGCCCGTCGTGAACAGCTCATGCCCGAGGATAACCATACTGACTTCATCAAGCTTTTGAAAATTCTCGGCATCGAAACCATCAAGGCATTGTGTGTCTTGTGGTGTGAACTGGGACAACCAATCGACTTTGATGACACGCGGATCAGTAGTGAACTTCATCGTCCGCTTGTCCTTGGCCAAATGGCGGCCAATATTGCACGGCTGCGCAATCTTGCACCTGAGGCGGTCGATCAAGTTCGTGCCGCCGCCATTCTTTGTCACATTGGCAACATCATCATTGCCCGCGCCACGCCGGATCAATATGCGGCCAGTCACACCCGGGCAGATGACGATAATTGCGATATCATTTCGGCAGAAATCAGCGAGATGGGTTTTGCCCATCCGGCAGTATCAGCGTGCCTCTGTGCTTGCTGGGGTTTTCCCCACCAAATCATTGAAAACATCGCGTTTCATCACCGCCCGGAATCCGCCCCGACCGACAGGTCCGAAAGCATGCTGATTGTTTATGCGGCACAACACTTCGCCCGCAAGGCTGGCGTCGATGGAGTTAAACGCGCCCATAAATATGATCTGGCAAGCGGCTTTATCACCCGATGCGGTGCGGCGGCCGATTGGAATGTTTGGGAAAGACACTGCATTGCAATGCACATTCCGCTGGATGCAACCACCCCCTAGAACGTCAGAAACATTGCCTTCTGATACAGACTCATAATTAGATTATCGCAGCAGGCTATTGAGGTCACTTGGCCCTTCAAGAAGATCGGCATCGGTGTCAGTGGCCGCGTTATGATCGGGTTTCGGCAATCGGATAACGAATTCCGCCCCGTCGGTATACTCCGCCGACAAGGTCAGGTCCCCGTTAAAATCATCCTGAATAAGCTTGCGACAAATCGGCAGCCCCTGCCCGGTGCCAACACCCCGCTCCTTGGTGGTGAAGAAGTAATCAAAGATCCGTTCCCGGATATTTTCGGGAACACCCGCACCATTATCACGCAAGCGGATATAGACATTGTCTTCATCGGAACTGACCAAAAGATCGATCCGTCCGCGACGCTGGCCGCTTTCGCGGATGGCCTGGGACGCGTTGACGATCAGGTTGATCAGCGCCTGCGACAAGTGGTTCCTGCGCCCGCTGACTTCGGTGACATCGGACTGCATGACAACTTCCAGGTCGGCGATATGTTTGACTTGGTTACGCGTCAGGGTAACGGCGGTATCAATTTCCTCGGTAATTGAAATCGGCTCCAAGGCATCGGTCGTCGGATGGGCAAATTTGCGAATACCACGGACAATCTCGGCAATCCGGTTCAGGCCCTGAATGCTCTCGTCAATCGCCATCGGGACTTCTTCGGTGATGAAGTCGATCTTGTCTTTATCAAGATTAAGCCGTGCCGGTTCGTCGGGATTCTTGCGGTCAATCGCACCAACCAGATCGGCAAAGCTGTCGGACAAGAATTCAAGATTGTTCTGGATATATTGTGCCGGCGTGTTGATTTCATGTGCAACCCCGCCGGCCAAGGTGCCAAGCGCATGCATCTTGGCGTAATCGGCGGCTTCCTCAATCACTTCCTGTTCCTGGCGCGCTTTTTGGGCGGCCATATCGGCGGCAAAGATTTTTTGACGCTGGCGGATCATGAAAGTAGCCAGCACTGCCATGACAATCACACCAACGAAAAACAGATAGGACAGGATCTGAATATCGGTCTTCACGACCGAGATATTGTTGGCATTGTAAACCGAAACAAAGTTTGTTGTTCGTACCACCGCCTGTTGCAAAGAGTCGTTCATCGGCTCAAGCAAGCGATACAACGCGCTCAGCTTTTCCTCAGGATCGGTGATGGTGGCCAATGCCGCGTCGATCTTGTCGATCTGGAGTTCAAGCTGTTTGATTGTTTCGGCGACTTCCGGCACCGTGAACAATACTTCAAACCCATCGCCATCTCGCAGCAGGTAAACACGACTGACCAGAATTTCATATTCCAGCAGGACGCGATCAACCACATCCTCAGACAAACCAATCCGGCCGATTGCAGCCTCGATGTCACGCTGCACAAGAAGGAACTGGCGCTGCACCTGAAAAACCGCCCAAACGAAGTTTTCGCGATATGTAAATCGCTCGTCTTCCAGCTGGCGGACAATCTCGGTCGACAGGAATCCATAAAGCACGACAAACAGGACCAATGCGATAAACATGGCCCTGCCTGACTGCTTGAACAGGAATGATTTAATTTGCTGCATCAACAGACTTTACCTGCCAGACGGAATAAGCCCAATAGGTATCAGTCTGAAACCGCGCGTCAGCGTCATAGGGGAAGATGACCCAGAACGGTCCCTTTTCACGCACCGACATTTCGGCATTGTTGAGGTGATAGGCCAGAATGGCACCATCATTGCGCAGAACATCTGCAGGTACCATCACGTTATAGTCATTGAGTGCTGAAACACGCACGGTTTCCGCTTTCAGACCATAGGTGTCAAACAACGTATCAAAGGCAACACCACGGAACTTCTGTACTCCGTCAGTCCACTGGGTCGAAGTACTGATTTCGGTGGCCTGCAGCTCCATCAGTTCCTCAAGCGAAACATGAACAGTTTCACCATCAACCCTGGTCATGGACAATGTTCCACCCGCCAAAGACGGGGCGACATGAAATCCAATCAGTGCGATCACCATCGCAAACAGTTTAAGGGCGCTTTTCATCATTCTTTTCATGCTCCATCACACGATTATACACAGTGGTTGCCAGCAATTGTTTTTCAATGCCTGTACCGGGAATTTTGACGCGATATCAATCAGCCAGATGCCTGAAGGGGTATGATTGCGGTTTCTTCCCACTCTTGGAGTGTTACCGGTACACCAAGGTGGAAACCTTGCAGTTCTGTAATCCCGTACACCCTCAGTCTTTCGACCACACCGGGGTTTTCGATACCCTTGGCGGAAATCGAAAGACCCATTTTCGAGCAGACCTGTGCAATCCATTCAACGAAGGCATCATCGAGAAAATCTGTCATGGTGCCGCGTACCAGATCGCGATCAAGCTTGATGCCGGCAAAGACTTCCTGACGCAGCAGATCAAGCGAATTGTTCCCCGATCCGAAATCATCAATCAGAAGGGCAATACCGCGTTCGCGCAAACGCGTGGCATTGGCCAGCATCTCAAGATCGTTGGACAGCAATTGGCGTTCGGGAATTTCATAGGACACGGTCACACCGCGCATCCGCATTTTTTCATAGAAGCGAATAAGCAACTCAAAGAATTGCGGTGTCTTCAGAGAAAACAATGACAGATTGACCGCAAGGTTGGCCTGATCGCCCATAAGCGCACGATAGCGCGGTGCCTGATCAACCATGATTGCCATCAACTGACTGCCAAGGCGGTTGATCACCGGATTGTCCTGAGAGGCTTCGATGATCTCGTCGATGCCAAATTCCTTTTCAAGAGATGGCATGCGACACAGGACCTCTGCCCCGCACAGGCCAAGGTCGCTTGCACGAAAACGCGGCTGCAGAACGGTGTGAAAGTCTGCCCGATCAATGGCCCTATTGACCATCAGGGCCGTTGGGCCCGAAGAAACCTTTTTAACCGCCACGCCGGTATTGAGAATACGGTCAATCGCTTCCTTAAGGACGGCGACCGACACCGGCTTCGCCAGAACACGTGTCACCATGGCCTGGTTGATCGCCTCACGCAGCGACAGGCTGGAGACATTACCAGACAACAACATCCGGTTGATACCGGGCGCCATGCGCGCTGACTGTTTGAGAAAGGAAATGCCGTCAATGTTCGGCATCACCAGATCGGCAATGATCAGGTCGGTCCGGTCGCGGTTTTGCCCCAACCAATCCAACGCCGCCTGACCGTCTGTATGGGTGACGAATTCAAAGGAGCCCGCAAGGGTACGACGTACCGCAGCAAGCAGCTTTTCGTCATCATCGACCATCAGAATGACGGGGCGCTGTTTTTCAACCTGATCCATAAATGGACATCTCCGGAACGCAATAATCTTCTTAAGGCTGCCTCGCCAAAATGCATGCTATACATATAGCGGAGCTTTGAACGTTCGCAGATTAGTGTCAGACTACCTTTCTCCAATATCCCCATTTGTGGAGGGCGCTTTTGATGACGGCCAAAAAGACGGTCCGGATTGCTTTTGTTGATGATGACGAAAATCTTCTGTCGTCCCATCGCCGCAATTTTGCCCGCCTGCGTCCTGACTGGGACGGTGTCTTTATCAATGACCCGATTGTCGCGCGCGATACGATTACGGCTGATCCTGATATCTCGGCGGTCATTCTTGATATTCATATGCCCGGCATGACCGGGCTTGAACTTGCCGCAGAGCTGCGCACAACGCGCAAGGACCTGATCGTCCTGATGCTGACCGGTTATGCTGACCTGCAATCGGCGTTGCTTGCGGTCAATGAACTGGGCGTGTTTCGCTTCTATCCCAAACCCACCATGCTTGAGACGATGCTTGATGACATCGACGCCGAGATCAAAAGCCGCCTTGGTCAAAGCGAAGACGCCCTGCCGACCGATTTTCTTGATCTGTTCGAACTGGGCGTGATTGCAGTTGATGAGAACCTGAACATTCTGCATCTGAACGCGCAGGGGGCCGACGTGCTGCGTCGATCATCCCTGGTGAAATCCGGATCACAGGGACGTCTGATCATTGATCCAACGCCGGAAGGGTTGGCAGGCTTTCTGTCCCCGCCGGGCAAGAATGTCCCGCGCAGTCATCAAAGCTTCTCGCTTGAACGTGATGGTGAAAAACTCTCGCTTCTGATCCGTCGGGTGCCGAAAAAGGCTGATGGCAAGCAAAGCTTCATGATCATTCTGGTCGATCCGGCCCAGCAACGCCCGCCAGCGATTGACGATCTGATGGATCTGTTCGGTCTGACCCGATCCGAAGCCAAACTGACCCAGAAACTGGCCGAAGGTTTAGCCCTTGATCAGGCGGCAGAACTTGTCGGAATTTCACATTCTTCTGCGCGCACATACCTTAAGACGATCTTCTCGAAAACCGGCGTGAACCGTCAGCCGCAGCTGATGAAAACGGTGCTTTCAAGCATCCCGTCATTGCGCTAACGCGCTGTAATTTTGTCCATAAATCAACCCATTCAACCAAAGACCCACACCATAAATACTTGAAAATGCCCCCAATATATCTACCCTGAGTTATGAAATATCAGGGTCTTAACTGTTGGGGTGGGGCACAGGAGTTGACTGGACATAGCGACATATCAGAACCGTCGTCAAAACCGTCCTGGGCCTGTCATCGGTCGACGTTAGACCATAACCGATCTGTCAAACGGGCATGTGATTTTCTGTTTGCGGGGATCGGGTTGCTGGTTCTTTTCCCTGTTCTGATAATCATAGCGCTCTTGCTGATCGGATCTGGTTTTCGCAATCCGCTGTTTTTGCAAAAACGGGTTGGCCTTGAGGGTCGGATCTTTGTCATTTTCAAGTTCCGAACTTTACGTGACCGCACCTGCCGCCCGCTTTCTGCACGCGGCCTGCGATTTGCAGAAACGCTCAGCTCCATTTTGCGCATCACCGGACTTGATGAATTGCCGCAATTCATCAATGTGCTGCGCGGCGATATGTCGCTGGTTGGACCGCGCCCGCACAGTCTTGCCGATCACCATCGATTTGCCGACCGCATTCCCGATTATGCCACCCGGCTTGCGATAAAACCGGGCATGACCGGATGGGCGCAAATTCAGGGCTGGCGTGGCCCTGTCTGCAGCACTGATCACTTGCAGGCGCGTATTGCCTGCGATCTTGAATATATCCGCCGCCAAACCCCTCTGTTTGATTGCACCATTCTGATACGCACGGTTGCCCTGCCCATCAGGACGTTGACGCGATATCGAGCGCAACGCCAGCTCCACCGCACCCTCAAACCCTGTCTTGGTCGCGACCGGCGGCTGGTGTAATGCGTAAATTCGTGATGTCCGCCGCACTGCTCTGTGCAAATGTCGTGGCCACTGCCGCCGCAATGGAAAATCCCGATGATGCCGGTGGCATTCGTCTTGGCCGAATTCTGGCAACCCCGTCGGTTGAGTTTGGCACGCGATATGACAGCAACATATTTCAAAGCGATGCCAATCCGACCGGGGACGTCATCACAACCTTGACCCCGCGTCTGACCCTGCAAGGCGACTGGAGGGTTTTTCGCCTGCATCTTGCAGCCGGTGGCGAGCTTGGCTTTTTTGCCGACTCATCCAGTGATGACTATCAGGACCTTGAACTCAGCACCGCGGGCAGTCTTGATCTCGGTGCGACATCCGTTGAAGGCGGGGTTCAGCTTAAACGCGCCCATGACCCGCGCGGCAGTAACGATGTCCCGACCAGCGCCACAGAGCCCGTGATTTACCGTGATGTCAGCGCCCAGGTTGGCGGCCGCCATATTACCAACGGCCTGCATTACGAATCACAGTTTGCACTTCGCCGTCTTGATTTTGACGACAGCACCGCGCGCAACGGATCGATCATCCGCAATGATGATCGTGATCGCCTTGAACTGCGCGAGACGCTTCGCATTCTGTGGCCGCTTGATCTTGGGCGCGAGGCTTACGGCGAAATCACGTTTAACCAGCGGCAATATGACCACACCCCCGATGATGGTGGCCGCATTCGCGATTCAGCGGGCTATCAGATGCTGGGCGGAATTCGCCTTGATCTGACCGATCTGATTACGGCCGATCTGGCGGCGGGCTGGATGAACCAGACCTATGCCGACCCAGCCTTTGGCGACATCGCCGATTATATGCTGCGCGGCGATTTTGACTGGTCACTCACCCGACTGACCAGTATCCGGCTCAATGCCGCGCGCACTGTGCGCGAAACGACGCAGACCGGCGCCAGTGGCATTCTGGCCTTTGAGGCAGGAGCAGGACTTTCCCATGAACTGCGCCGCTGGCTTACCTTTTCAATCAATGCCGCCTACAGCGCTGAAAACTATCAACAGACCACCCGGCGTGACACCATCAGTCGGTATGGGCTTGGCATGCGCTATGACCTCAATCGCTTTGTCCAAATTGAAGGCGGGATTGACTATGACCAGCGAAATTCAAACAGCGCCGGCGAGGATTATGAACGCCTGCAAAGCCACATCCGCCTCAAGCTGGAGATGTAAATGACCACACCAAAGCCACGCTTGTTCAATGGCTTGCGCACCGCGCTGATCACGCTGCTCGCCTTGATCGCGATGACGATAACGATGACGGCAAAAGCCCAGACCATCTATGTCATGGACAGCGGCGATACGGTGCGGGTCACGGTGTTTGGCGAACCGGATCTGTCGGGCGAATTCAAGGTCGATGCCATGGGCAGGCTCAACCTTGCACTGATCGGGCCTATTGATGTCCGCAATCTCACCACAGATCAGGCGCGCCAGAAAATCCATGACGCCTATCTGGATGGCTATTTGCGGCACCCCGATATTGCGGTCGAAATCATCGCCTTTCGCCCGTTTTTTATCATGGGGGAAGTTAATCAACCCGGATCCTATGACTATGTGCCCGGCATGAATGTGCTCAATGCCATTGCGGTTGGCGGGGGACTGACCTATCGCGGGGATGAGGGCGACATCGAAATCCTGCGTGGTCATGACGCATCACGCGTCGTCATCCCGGCAACGCTCGCCACCATCGTCATGCCAGGCGACATCGTGCGCGTGGCCGAAAGATACTTCTAAATCACTGCAAAATGGCGGTTTTCCAGTACAATCCTCTGCACATTTTCGATCAGAACGCAGGGGTTTTAGAACTGCTCCATATCTGGTCGGATTTTCCGCTGTTTTCTGGATCAACCATCTTTACCTGCGCCCGTTTTCCATGATGAAATCGCGCTCACGCCATCAAGAGATGGCAAACAGATAAAAACTAAAACGATTTTGCCCCACGCAACGGAGTTCACGAAACATGTCCGGGAAAACAGAAACGCGCCACGGCGGACGCATTCTGGTTGATCAACTGGCCCTGCACGGGGCTGAACGCGTCTTTCTTGTCCCGGGCGAGAGCTATCTCGCCGTGCTTGACGGCCTTGTCGATCATCGGGGCATCGATCCGATCATTTGCCGTCAGGAAGGCGGGGCCGCCATCATGGCAGAGGCCTATGGCAAACTGACCAATAAACCCGGCATCTGCATGGTTACTCGTGGTCCGGGTGCCACCAACGCATCGGCCGGTGTGCATGTCGCCCATCAGGACAGCACGCCGATGATCCTTCTGGTCGGCCAAATCGGACGCGACATGGTCGACCGCGAAGCCTTTCAGGAAGTCGATTACCGCAAAATGTTCGACCCCCTCGCCAAGTGGGTCGGGCAGATTGACGACATCAACCGCATCCCGGAATATATCAGCCACGCCTATCACATCGCGACATCCGGCCGCCCCGGCCCGGTGGTTCTAGCCCTGCCCGAAGATATGCTGTCTTCAAGTGCGGATGTGCCCGATGCAAAACCCTATGTCCCGGTCGAGGCCAAAACTGCGCCCGAAGACGTCGCGCGTTTCCGCGAAGCGCTTTCGAAATCCGAAAAGCCGGTCATGATCGTTGGTGGAGGCGGCTGGACCCGAGAAGCGACTGAAAACCTTAAATCGTTTGCCGTTCGTAACAATGTGCCGGTGGCGACCAGTTTCCGCTGTCAGGACTATATCCCCAACACGCATTCCCACTTCATTGGTGATGTCGGCATCGGCATCAACCCAAAGCTGGCCGAGCTCATCAAGGACAGTGATCTTGTGATCCTCGTCGGATCGCGCATGGGGGAAATGACCAGCAGCGGCTATAGCCTGCTTGATATCCCCTGCCCGAAACAGAAACTGGTTCATGTGTACAGCGGGCCCGATGAATTGGGCCGGGTTTATCGCCCGGATGTCGCGATCAACGCATCTCAGCGATCCTTCCTGCGCGCCATCGCCATGATGGAGCCGGTGGATGGTAGCGCCCGCGATGACATGATCGAAACCGCGCACGCCAATTACATCGCCTTTTCCACCCCGGTCGAAACGCCGGGCGATGTCAAAATGGCGCATGTGGTGGCGGAACTCCGTGAGAAGCTGCCTGATAATGCGATTGTCACCAATGGGGCGGGCAACTATGCCGCCTTTTTGCATCGTTTCTTCCGCTATCGCGAATATCGCACCGAACTGGCGCCAACATCAGGGTCGATGGGTTATGGGCTTCCGGCATCGGTGTCGGCCAAGCTCGCCCATCCGGACCGTCCGGTGGTGTGTCTTGCCGGCGACGGATGCTTTTTGATGCACGGACAGGAATTTGCAACCGCCGTGCAATATGGCGCGAATATCATCACGCTGGTGGTCAATAACGGCATGTTTGGCACCATTCGCATGCATCAGGAACGCAACTATCCCGGCCGCGTGTCTGGCACCGAACTGCACAACCCGGATTTCGCCGCCTACGCCAAGGCCTTTGGCGGATACGGTGAAACCGTCACAAGGACCGAGGATTTTGGCCCGGCCTTTGACCGCGCAGTTGCCTCCGGCAAACCGGCCATCCTCGAAATCCAGGTGGACCCACAGGCGCTTACCCCGATCAAAACCCTTGATCAGATCCGCGCGGGCACCTAAGGCTGCTTAATTGTTTCGAAAATGCAATAAGTGGGATCAGCCTTTTGGAATGCTGATCTCGCCACTTTCCAGACCGGCTTTGAGCGCATCAACGGCAATGGCCAGTTTCTGGTCAATCACATGCAGATAGGCCGTCCAGTCCGACAGCTTCTTAAGCTCTTCCTTTCCATCGGAAATGCCACGCAGCCCAATCAGCGGCAATTCAAACTTGTGACACGCACGCAGGATGGCAAAGCTTTCCATATCAACCATGTCGGCATCAATGACGTCATAGGCCGCCCCCGACACCACATTGGCCCCGGTCGACAGACGGGCTTCGGGAATGCCGGGAATTCTATGCGGCATTTCAATTTCGGCCGGCAGTTCGACAAACGGCGTGCAGCCCTTCTCAAAGCCCAGAACTGACGCATCCATATCCCGATACGATACCGAAACGGCTTGATAAACCTCAGCCTGCTCCAACGTGCGCGACCCCGCCGACCCCAAGGTCACCACAAGATCAGGCAAATCACCCACCAGCTTCAATTCGGTCAATGCCGCGGTCAGATTGATCGCAGCCTCCACCGGCCCTACCCCGATCATCAGCGGCGTAAACCGCGCCTTGAGATATTCGCCATATTCTGCCGGTGCCGCCATACAAAACAGCACATTACGGCCTGCTAGATCGTGAAGGTAGCCGCTCATCATCTAAATCCCGAAATTCGAATAAGTTCGGGCAAGACTAAACGCACGCGCAGGAAATGCCAGCACAAACAGGTTCAGATTTAGGAGGAAAAGAGTGGCGCACCCGACAGGATTCGAACCTGTGGCCTTTGCCTTCGGAGGGCAACGCTCTATCCAGCTGAGCTACGGGTGCGCAATATTTAGGGCCGTGACTGGAATATGTGGCCCGAGTGCGATGGGTGATACAGGTTTTGGCCTGAACGGGCAAGGGTTTTCGAACCAGCTCATAGCCTCAATCATCACCGGCACCGGTTAAGGTAACCTTGGCGCGTTTTGGCTGCAATCAGCTTTCGACATCGCGGCGTTCATAGGGGTCCCGTACCACCCAGGTACCATCCCATTCGCGGTCCTGTTCGCGCCGTTCAAGACGCTCCATCCGGTTCATCATCAGCTGGGCGGCGAAGTCGCTGTCATCAAATTCAATGACTTCTTCATAGAGCGGACGGGCGGCATCGAAATTGCCATCGCGATAGTGGGCCATGGCGGTTTCGTATTTGCTGCGCCATCCGCGCCGTTCTTCGGAAAGCTGTCCACCAGGGGCCAGAACTTCATAAAGGAAGACGACCTTTTCGGTGCCAAGCAACACCACGTGATCAAGGTCGCGCATTTCGACCTCGCCAGACGCCATATTGGCGGTTTCGTGGGAGGCGAGAATTTGCGTGCCATAGACCCGGTTAGCCTTTTCCAAACGGTTGGCATAGTTCACGCAGTCGCCAACCACGGTATAGGCGCGTGATTTGTCTGTTCCGATAGAGCCAACAACCACCTCGCCGGTCGCAATGCCAACGCGGATTTCAAGCCCATGATCGCCAATCAGTTCAGCGTATTTGGTCTTAAGCGCGTTAAAGCGTGCGACCTGTTCAAGCGCTGCCTGACAGGCATGCTTGGCGTGGGCACCTTCTCCGCAGAAGGGCGGACCCCAGAAGCCGATCACACGGTCGCCGACAAAGTTGTCGATAATCCCGCTTTGATTGGCAATCGGTTCAGTCATTGCCGTCAGATAGTCATTCAAGAAATCAACCAGCTTTTCCGGCGGGGTATGTTCGGCCAGCCAGTCAAACCCCGTCAGATTGACAACACTGACCGTCATCACGCGCTTTTCGGAGTTCTCGAGTGCTGTTTCCTGATTGATCAGGTTGTTGATGACCTTGGGGTCGACATATTTGCCAAACCGTTCGCGCATCCGAAACCGCACGCGAAGTTCGCGCGTCATGCGGTTAAAGGCATCTGCCAACCGGCCAAAGTCGCCCTTTGAGCTGAATTCAAGCTTGGTATCAAGCTTGCCCGATTGAATGGAATTAAGCGCGCTGGTCGTTTTGCGCACCGCAACCACCACCGCCTGCGCCAGATAATAGGCCAGCGAAATACCGATGATGACGGCCGCCAGCATCATGATGAATTCGGCCTGAATCAGGAAGTCTTCGCGCTTGGAAACGTTTTCGACCGTTTGGGCTGCGTAATCTTCGAGAACCCGTATTTCATTGCGCAGGTTGAGCACAATAATCCGGTGCAAGCCGCGCACGGTTTTTTCCTGTACTACCGCATCGGCAAGACTGCCCGCATGCACCTGATCAAGAAGCCGTTCAACGCCAAGCGAAAACTGTGCAGACACATCGGCGAATTCGCGCATGCGCACATCAAGATCAAGCAGCACACCCTCGTCAAAATGACCGGACGCCTGTGCGCGACCGAGGGCTGCAAAGGTAAAGGATTTGCGGAAGGCTTGTTCGATCTGGGTTTGCTTGGCCTCGATTTCGATCTCTATGCCATTCAAAAGCGATGTCTGCGGCCCGTCACTTTCGACCACCCGCATGTAACGATCAATCAGGGAAATCTGTTCAAGCTGGCGCGCCCGCACGTCTGACAGGGAGTCTTTGACCGGCGTGACATAGCGCGACACCGCCTCAAGATCACCATTGATGCCGAGGGACTGGATCACGGAGAAACCGGTAGCCACGACGAGCCACACGACAAAAAAGGCCGCGACACCCAGGAACTTCGCCCGAATGGTCCTTAGCATGCCGGTCCTGATCCTCCGATTACGTGACGGTGCACTATGATCGCTGCTTGGCATATCGTGACCAAATAACGATTCGACAACCCGGATAGTGCCTTGCAACTATTTAAAAAAGGCTACCTGATCGTGGATTGGCGGTCAAAATACAATCATTTGATTGTGCAGGAATAATTTTGATCGGTTTTGTCGCGCATGATCCAGCGCCGGATATCCTCGATCACCACTGGCCCGTTCAGATCCCGCAACAGCATGTGATACCCCACCGAATAAAGGCAGCGGTGATAGTCGGGCAAACCGAGGCTGGAAAGTTGATCATCAAGGGCCGTAACCGCATCGGGCGGGATCACCTGGTCTTGCATGCCTGACAGCAAAAGCGTCGGCACAGATATATCCCCGGCCCGTTGGCGCGCCAAATCCATGATATCGGCAACACCCGCAAGCAAATCGACCCGAACAGAAGACATCATGTGCGAGTCACGCGACAGCCGACGCAGCATTTCGATATTGTCCGACGGCCAGATATCAAGTCCCCTCCCGGTCAGCGGCAACCATGGCAGGCTGTGCGACAGGATAAAAAGTGGCGCGGTCTGATACCATGGCATCATGTCGCGGTTCCAAACTGCCGGTGACACCAGAACCAGCCCATCCATCAAATGCCCGCGGGTTGCAGCGGTAATGATCGCCACCGCCCCGCCCATCGAATTGCCCAGAAGGTAAATCGGTGTATCGGGGTAACGGGCGCGCAGCAGCGTCAAGGCATCACTGGCATCATTGACGAGGCTTGCTGCCCCGGCCCAGAACGGCCGTGTTGGCGTACGGCCAAACCCCCGCTGGTCATATGCATAGATCGCAATCCCGCGCGGACCGATTTGTTCGCCAAGCTCCATGAAGGCATTGGCGTAATCGCCCATCCCGTGCAAGCCAAGGATCACAGCCCTCGGATTTTTCAGATCGCCCCAGCTTTGCAGCGGAAGCTTTGTGCCGTCACTGGCGACATAGGCATCATCTGCAAGCGATGTTTGGGCAATCGGTGGGCCCGCCGGATGAATGGTTGGCGCACAGGCGGAAACCATTCCGGCAAACAACAACAGGACACAGACGCGCACAACAGGGTGCAAAAAACACGGTGACAAAATGGCGACCAACCCTAACCGGGGAACAGAAGCACTCAATGAAGATTATAATGCCTGCGCCCGCAAGTTATTGTCGCAAATTACATATTTCAAATGGGAACACGCGTTATCGGGGAAATTCTGGTTTAAGGTTTAACCAGTTGGACCAATCCATTAGAATTACAGGCGGTTCAGCGGGTTTTATGATCCAATGACAGATGCAGACATTGGGTATTATGCCTTGTTGCCATATCGATCGTTCCACACGTTTTTCAACGAAAGGGTACGACCATGAGCATGAAAGAAGCTTACGAGAAAAAACTGGAAGCCCAACTCAATGAGTGGAGTGCCCAGATTGACAAGCTTAAGGCGCAGGCTGATGCGGCAGAAGCCGATGCACAACTGCAATATCACAAACAAGTCCAAGAGCTCCGCGCCATGCAAGACGAGGCAGAGCAGAAGCTGCGAGAATTGCAAAAATCAAGCGATACTGCCTGGCAGGACCTGAAAGCTGGCATGGATAACGCTTGGGACTCGATTGAAGCCGCGATGAAGATGGCCTCTAGCAGGTTCAAGTAGTCGAGCGGATCAAGATCAAGCCCGTAATCAAACAAAACCCCGCAAGTATTTCTGCGGGGTTTTGCATAATATTACTCGTACGGGCTTTATCAGGCAGCTTTGCCTGCGCGTTGCTTGTTATTGTCACGCGTCAGCATCAGGAAGATATCTTCAAGATCGCCTTCCTCGGTCGACAGATCCTTGATCGCAAGGCCACAGCCATGGATCGCCTCGAGGATTTCCGCCATCTGAGTGTTGCTGGGGCGGTAATGAAGCGCGATCTGGTTTTCCGATTTAAGCTCTGCCCCCCAGGGCGACAGGGCATCGGGTACGGCGTTCAGTTCGTTGTTCACGGTCAGAACCAGCGTCTTGTGATCAATCCGGCGCAGCAGGCTGCGCTTGTCTTCATGGGCAATCACATTGCCCTGATTGATGATCGCAATCTCGTCACAGAGTTCCTCAGCTTCTTCAAGGTAATGCGTGGTCAGAACAATCGTGACGCCCGCTTTGTTCAATTCCTTGACGTAAGCCCAAAGCTGCTGACGCAGTTCGATATCCACACCGGCCGTCGGTTCATCAAGAACCAGAACGGGCGGCGTATGCACCATCGCCTTGCCGACCAGAAGACGGCGACGCATCCCGCCCGAAAGCGATCGTGCGTACGAGTCTGCCTTGTCGGCGAGTCCGATGGCGGCAAGAATCTCGTCCGTGCGGCGTTCGGATTTTGGCACGCCATAGAGGCCGGCCTGCAATTCCATCACCTGACGCGGGGTGAAAAATGCATCCAGATTCAGTTCCTGGGGCACGATCCCGATGGAGCAACGGGCAGCGCGCATCTGGGTCTCGATATCATTGCCCCAGATTTTTGCCGTACCACTGGTCTTGGTGACAAGACCGGCCAGGATGTTGATAAATGTAGACTTTCCGGCACCGTTCGGGCCCAGCAGGGCAAAAAACGAGCCGCGCGGGATCTTGAGCGAAACGTTATCAAGGGCGAGTTTTTCGCCGTTTGACCCCTTATAGACCTTTGTCAGCCCCTCGACTTCGATGGCATAGTCGGGCATTGCAGTCATATGTCCGTGATCTCCACTCTTTTCCGCGTCGCCTGTTTGCGCTAAGACCATGAGGCGCCATGCGCACGCGGAAGTATTGATTGAATATGCCCAATCGGTATCATTCCCGGGAAACCGGGGTCAATGCTGTCCACGCTGCGCGGCCAATCCCGATGGTCATACAAGCCAGAAACTGGCAAACTTGGAACTGGATATATGAAGATCACCGAAGAAATCAAAGTCGGCACGCTAAATATTGCCTGTGACGGCGGAAAAGGTCACCTTGGGCACCCGACCGTTTACCTTAATCTTGAGGAAAAAGGCGAGGTGGTCTGCCCGTATTGCTCGAAAAAATATATCTTCGACAAATCCTTGGCCGAGCACGCAGCCCACTAATCCAATACGCACATTTTTAGGTACAGTATGGGCCAGACCCTGCCGGTCCTTGCGCGCAGGTGGTCTGGCAGACCATATAGTGGCACCTGATTTGTCGCTGCATTTGTACCTGCCTATGCTGTCGTGAACGCCATCACGGCCAATCCACGGGGAACTTCCATGACGTCTTCTGCACCTAACAGCTTTCGCGCTCTGCCCGATCCGGACGGGCATTTCGGCAATTTTGGTGGACGCTTTGTCGCCGAAACCCTGATGCCGCTGATCCTTGAGCTGGAACAGGCTTACAAGGACGCCAAGGCAGACCCCGCGTTTAAAAAAGAGATGGATTACTATCTCCGTCACTATGTTGGCCGTGAAAACCCGCTTTATTTCGCCGAACGCCTGACCGAGGAACTCGGTGGTGCAAAGATCTATTTCAAGCGCGAGGACCTTAACCATACCGGCGCGCACAAGATCAATAACTGCATCGGCCAGATCCTGTTGGCCAAGCGCATGGGCAAAACCCGTATCATCGCCGAAACCGGTGCCGGTCAGCATGGCGTCGCGACCGCGACTGTGTGTGCACGCTTTGGCCTGCCCTGCACGGTTTATATGGGTTCGAAGGATATCGAACGTCAGTCGCCCAACGTGTTCCGCATGCGCCTTCTGGGTGCAGAGGTCAAACCGGTCGTTTCCGGTTCGAACTCGCTCAAAGATGCGATGAACGAGGCGCTTCGCGACTGGGTCACCAATGTCGAGGATACCTTCTACATCATCGGAACCGCGGCTGGCCCGCACCCCTATCCGGAAATGGTCCGTGATTTCCAGTCGGTCATCGGCAATGAAGCCCGCCGACAGATCATGGAAGCCGAAAATCGCCTGCCCGATCAGGTGATTGCATCGGTTGGCGGCGGATCGAATGCAATCGGCCTGTTCCACCCGTTCCTTGATGACAAGGGTGTCGAGGTTGTCGGTGTCGAGGCGGCTGGCCACGGCGTTCATACCGGCAAACATGCCGCAAGCCTGTCGGCTGGCAAGCCGGGCGTTCTGCATGGCAACCGTACCTATTTGCTGATGGATGATGACGGTCAGATCAAGGAAGCCGATTCGATTTCGGCGGG